>Ga0190275_10003701_pt1 | contig 10932 bp, 4 predicted proteins | sample Popmic550T_FD_133745 | JGI IMG/M metagenome (GOLD analysis project Ga0190275, IMG submission 133745) | Populus adjacent soil microbial communities from riparian zone of Yellowstone River, Montana, USA - 550 T | ecosystem: Environmental > Terrestrial > Soil > Riparian zone > Trees stand | place...
CCCCGAGGAAGAATCTGCCCTTCGCGAGATCGTAGTCGCCCTTGAAGAGCGCGTCGTATCCCATCACCGTCGCGTAGGAACCTAGCGCCACGGCGACGGTGGGCGCGGCGAGCCCGAGCACGGGCGTCGCCAGCGCTTCATTCATCATCTTGTTTTGCGCCTGGCTGAATGGCCCGATGGTGTTGACAAACCGCTCGAAGTCGCGCCGGCTGGCGTCTTGGAGCACGGGTCCCTGCGCGCGTGCGAGCGCTGCGGTGACATCGGGGTTGACAAGCGACGGGCTGATTTCCGTGAGGTCCGCCACCAGCGGGACCGCGATCTGCGGCCCCACCAGCGCCAGCATCGCCTGCGCGGTGCCCGGGGGTACGGAGCCGCCGGCGAGGTCGTGATCGGAGAACAGTCTCCCGCTCGCCGCACGGGCGGAGAACGCGTTCTGCTCTCCCGGCGCGGCGGGCGCACGGCCGTCGAGATCGACGAAGCCCGCTGGGTTGCCGTCTGAATAGACGTACCGGTTCGTGCGGCCGACGAGTCCACTGGGGTCACACGACGCCCACCGTGCGAGCCACGGCGCGTAATAGCGCGCGCCGTGGTAGGACAGGCCGGTCTCGTCGTCTCGCTCCATCCCGGTGAACCGGTAGCGCTTGGGCGCGTCGGTCTGGTTGCGCGCGGCGCGGTACGCCGTCGTGCCGTACGGGTGGTACTCCTCGTAGGAGATCAGCGCCGCCTGATCGTCGAGCTCCAGGCAGCTCGAGCCGAGGTGGTTGGTGTACTGATAGCGATACAGCGGACCGAGCGTCGCGCCCGTGCGGTTGCTCCGCAGCACGTCCTCGACGAGGAGCACGCGCTGATCGCCGTCGAGGACGTGGTGGGCCTCGATCTCCTCGACGATCGCGCCGCCCGCGCCGTAACGGCGGTAGATCTCCGTCCCGCCGAGGTAGAGCCGCTCCCACGCCTTGGCGCCGCTGGGCGTGTACGCGACCTTGCGCGTGCGCCGCTTGGCGCCGTCGTACTGGTAGTGGACGGCACCGCCGCCGCTCCGGACGACGTGGATCATGTCGCGGTAGTCCCACTGCAGATACTGGGACGCTGCGACGTTCGCGAGGTTGAGCTGGTTGCCGTGCGCGTCGTAGGCGTACGTCGTCGCGGTGGCGGTGTTGTTGCCAAGCCACGTGCGCGCGAGCCGATTTGTGACCTGTGACGGTTCGAATGTGCGCGTCCGGCCGGTCGTCGCGGCGTGGGCGTGCTCGCGCAGGTTGCCGGCCTCGTCGTAGCGAAACGTCTGGGTGTAGTTGCGCTGGTCGAGCGGATCGCCGTGCGGCACCGGGAACGGTGCCTGAAGCGCCGGCACATCAGCCTGGGACGGGAACCCCGCCGCGACGTGTTCGCGGCCGGTCGCCACGATCAGGCGATACAGCGCGTCGTACGTGTAGCGCGCGACCGGCTCGATCAGCTGGTTTGCGAAGAACGCGGGGCGCCACGCGTCGTCATAGATCTCGAGTACGTTGCCGACAGCGTCGTAGGTGTAGAACAGATTCTGCACGACTCGGACCGAGCGAAACTGCGCCACCCGGCTGGGGAACTGCGGATCGAAGCCCGGTCGCGTCGTGCGCAGCTGCACGAGCCGATAGGTGTTGCGGTCGTAGGTGAGCCGCGTGCGCGTGTCGTTGCCATGGCGCACGAGCTGGCGCTGGCCCTTGGCGTCGTATTCGATCTCGGCGATGACGACGCGGCGCTCGCTGCCGGCCTCCTCGCGGTATCCGGCCGCGGTCTTGCGCGCGCGAACGACCAGCGCCTCGCCGGCGAGGAGGCCGCGCGCGTTGTAGCGCGGCTCGTACACCGTCACGAGATCGCCCGCGCGGTGCCAGCCGTATCGCACGCGCGTGCGCCCGAGCGCGTCGTACACGGCGACCTGCGTGAACCGCTCGGCCTCGAGCGTGGTGGTCTGCCAGTCGTGGCGTGCGGCACGGGCGTCCAGCGCGAGCCGGCGCTCAGTCGCAAGTGGCCGCCCGGCGTAGTCGTACGCGACGACGCGCGTGCGCCCGGCGTGATCGAGGTGGCGATACAGCTGGCCGCGCAGGTTGCGCGCGCGATCGTTCGGCGCGCCCTCGCCGTAGGTCAGCTGCTCGACCAGCTCGGGCGCTCCGGTGTCGACCCGCAGCCACAGCGAGACGAGCCGGCGCAGTGCGTCGTAGCGACACTCGGTGAAGCGGCGCTCGAGCACGCCGCCCGCCGGCTTGTTGGCGTCCCAGCCGAACATCGCCTTGCCGGCGGCGTCGTTCAGGATCCAGCGATCGCCGGAGTCCATGCCGTGCTCGAAGAGGCGATTGCCGGCGAGGTCGTAGCAGGGCGCAAACGTGGTCGCGTCGGTCGCGGCCCCCTCCGCCATCACGGGACGGATGAACTGCACGACGAGGTTGTCGCGCGGGTCGCGGATCCACAGCGGCTTGCCTTCGCTGTCGAGCGTCGTGATCTGCAGCGCGCGCCGATCCGTCTCGGCCGCGTCGCCGGGATAGCGGAAGCGATCGTGCTGCAACGCGATCACGTCGCGGCCGAGTGCATCGAGAAACACGAGCGCGGGCGTGTCGGCGTGCTGCAGCGCGGCGGCGGCGGCGCGGCGCGCCTCGGAGGTCGCCGTTGCGGCGGCGTGCTCGGCGTACCAGCGGTTGCCGGGCTCGGCGGTCGTGTCGTTGGCGTCGTAGGTGGCGACGTCCCACGGCGAGTGCTCGACGCGGCTGTAGCTGCCGTCGGGCGCCTCCGCGCGGATCGTGCGGCCCGCGGCGTCGTAGTAGATCGTCGACGCGACACCGACCTCGGCGAGCTCTTCGAAGCGGTGCTCGTTGGAGCTGAAGTAGGGCTCGTACTGCTTGACGGGCTTGCCCTTGTTGTTGACGACGACCTTGCCGGAGGCGATCCAGCGCAGCGCGGTCGTGTTCGGCTCGGGCTCGGCCTGCGCCTTTTTCACGAGCAGCGTCCCGCCGCCGTCTGTGTACTCAAACGCGGTCTGTAGGCGCCCGCCCGTCGGCAGATCACCGCCGTGGCGCTCGCGCAGGATCGTTGCGGCTGCGGCCGGATGATGGCCCCATGTGACGCGCCCGTCGGCCTCGACGCGGTCGCCGAGGTGATAGAGGTGACGCGCGCTGGCGCTGCTAAGCAGCGCGGCGGCCTCGGTCTGCAGATAGCTGGCGGTGAAGAAGCTCGCCAGCCGCGCCGGTGGCACGTCCGCCGCGACGCCCGCCACGTCGTCGCCGGCGGCGCGCACCGCGACCGCCGTCGGCAGCCCGAGCGCGTCGTAAAGGATCGCGGTGACATTGTCGTTGGGGTCGCGGATCCGCGACGGCTCGAGCACGCGGTAGTCGACCGCGTCGACGGTCACCGTGTTCTGCACCGCGTCGGAGCGCGACGTGACGATGATGTCGTGCGCGTAGGTGACGTCGGTGCGATTGCCGAACGGATCGGTGTACGTGGTCGCTAGGTAGAAGCGCGCGGGGTCCGGTGTGGCGACGCCGGAGGCGATCCAGTGCTCGGGCGTGGCGCCGGGGGCGGGCGCGCCGAAGCGCGCCGCGAGCGCCGCGCCGCTGACGTAGCCGCTCTTGCCCGGGGTGGCGAGCGCCGCCGCGATCGTCGCGGTGACGCGGTTGCCGAAGACGGCGTCGAGCAGGTCGCCGGTGAGCGCGAGCTTGTAGGTCTCATAGACGAGCGAGCGCGGCCCGTGGTGACCGAGCGCGCGCCAGCCGGTGAGCGCGTCGTCGAAGTACAGCGTGCGAACGTGTTCGACGAGTCTCTTCTGGATCCCGCCGGTGGGGCGCGCGTGATATGACAGCTCGCCGACGGGCGTGGGCGTCGCAGGCACGCGCACGGGCGGCGGGTAGCGCGCGCTCAGCGCGAGCACCTGCAGGTCGGCGAGGCGCAGGTAGGCGTTGGCCGACAGGCCGGTGAGCTCGTATGTCAGCGCTTCGCATGGCGCGGGCAGGCGGTAGGCCTGGTCGTCGTCGATCGCCGCGGTGAGGCGCTGCTCGGCGTACATGATGTGCGGTAGGCCGCGTTGCAGGCGTGCGATCGCGTCCTCGGCGCCGGGCGGCAGCGACGCGTCGACGTGACGGCCCGCGCGCGGATAGCCGACGGTGACGGTCTGCAGCGCGTTGCCGTAGCGGTCGAGCGTCAGCGTCAGCGTGTGCGCGACGCGCGGGTCGGGCGCCGCGCCGCCCGCACGGAGATCCAGGTCGTACTGACAGCTCACCATTTCTCGTTCGGTCGCGAGGAACACCGCGTGGCGGTTCGCACCGCGCGGCTGCAGGCGCTGGACGACATACGCGTGCGACTGCGTCGAGAACAGCCGCGCTGGCCGGTGCGCGGGCAGCGCGTCGACGGCGATCTCGTAGACCTCGCGGCGAAGCAGCGTTCCCTTGCAGGCGCGCAGCGCCTCGGCCCACTCGCCGGGCGCGAGATCGGCGGGCAGTTCGGGCTCCGCGACGGCGGGTTCGGCGAACGCCGTCGCGCGCGGGCGGTACTGCTCGGCCGCATACGCCGTTCGCAGGCGGTCGTGATCGCGGGCCGCCCCGGTGTGATACCAGGTGACCGTCTTGATCGGCGGCTGATGCACGCTGTCATCGGGTGTGACGAACGGGCCCTCGTCTGTGGCGGAGGTGCCGAACGTCTCGACATCCAGTTGCTCGACGCGGCCGAAGCCGCGTAGCTCGCGCTCGTCGCCGTCGAAGAAGCCGTGGTGGTAGCTGTAGCTCGTCGCGTACGTCGTGCGCCGCCAGCGATCGCGCACGGTCACGCGTTCGACGCAGTGGACCGGGAACGGCAACCGCGTCGCCCACGGCGCCCCGGCGGCGCGATCGGCGAGATAGAAGCGTGTCGAGGGCGCGTAGGAGATCTCCGTCGTGCATCCCAGTTGGTTGTCGACGCCGACGAGGAGGTGCGGCTTCTCGCCGCTCATCAGGTCGACGAAGCACATCGGGCGTGCCGCGTCGGCGGGACGAGGCGACGACCACACAAGACACGCCGTGCCGTTGCCGAGGAGATCGGCGAGCGTGACGGACGCGAGGTCGTCGGTCGGCGGCAGCCCGCGCAACCGGCGCGCTGGGGTGAAGGCGTTGCCGGCGCTGTTGAAGTACAGCGCCACGCCGTCGACGCCGAGGTAGACGACATCGCTGGTGCCGCTGCCGTCGAGGTCGGCGATCCGTATCCGGCGGTGGTCGAAGCGATCGGGCGCGTCGAACCACGGCGAGCCGTCCATCGTGATCTTCGCGCCGAAGCGACCGTAGCCGAGGTTGGGCCAGTAACAGATTTCGCCGTTGCGGATCCGCACGAAGTCCGCCAGGCCGTCGCCGGACATGTCGGCAAGATGGAGCGACTGCGCGGCGTCGGAGAACACAAGGCGTGGGCAGAGCTCTAGATCGTGTCCCTGTGAGACCCGCACGCCGGTCGCGAAGCCCTGCTTTGCGAGCGACGCATACCACGTGAATGCCCCGTCGTCGGTGGCGAGCAGGTCGGCGTGACCGTCGCCGGTGAGATCGACCATGCGCACCTCGGGAGCGGTCGCGTCGAGGTTCGGCACCGACGCGAACGCGCGGAATGACTCCCATCCCGCGTCGGGCGTCCGCGCGAAGAAGCCCGGGACCGAGCCGCCGAGCGCTACGAGCTCGAGCCGGCCGTCACCGTCGAGATCCACGAGCTGCCGGCCCGCCTCGAGGTGCGACGGCGACGGCACGAGCCGGACGCGCTCAAGCGGGCCGAATCGCGCGGCGTCGCCGCGTTCCAGCGGCGCGAGGTTGCGCTTATACAACCAGGTGTCCGCCTGCTCGGTGAGCACGCCGGGCAGGCCTTCGCCGTCGAGGTCGACCCAGCGGTAGGTCCCGTCGTCGACGCCGTAGGGCAGGTTGCGGACGCTCTCGGGATCGACCGCGCGGACTTCGTCGTCGATGCGCGCGCGGCTGTACGCCAGCTGGATCGGCGGCAGCGAGCGAGAGCGATAGGCGCGATAGCGCGCGCCGCCGCGCACCACGACGGCGGCGGTCGCGTCGACGACGTGGCCGCGCTGCGTGACCGCGCACAGAAATGATCCGCGCGCGGTACTCCCTGCGTGTGCGAGCTCGGCGTCGATGTCGGGCGCCGAGGGGTCGGCCTGGTAGTCGCGGTAGTCGAGCTCGATGGAGCGCACGAGGAGCGGCTCGGGTCCGAGCTCTGGGAAGCGATGAAACACGAGCACGCGCTGGCAGCGGCGGGAGGTCCGCACCTCAAAGCCGGCGCGGTACGTCGAGAATGCGTCCGGACGCACCGGCCACGTTCGCGCCGCCACCGGCGACTCGGCGGTCGGCGACACCCGGATGCGGTCTGCGGGCGCGGCCTCCCAGTGCCCGTCGCCGTAGTCGAGGACGACCTCGAACAGCCATTGCATCTGGGCGAGATCCGCGGCGGACGCGCGCGGCGTGCGGTTGCCGTACCGGATGCGCGCGAGGTAGCGGTTCGCCGCCTCACCGGCGGGTCGATGGCGCTCGTGCGCCCGCGTTCGATCGACGTTCGCGGTGTCCTCCCGCCCGTAGGAGTACAGGACCGAGTCGCCCCTGTCGTCGTAGGTCTCGCCGACGAGCCAGGCGAAGATCCGTGTCGGATCGCCAGGGTCGGCGATGCGGCTGTCCGCGCTGTCGCCGTAGATCGTGGTGAGGTTGTCGCGTGAGGTGACGCGCCATGAGACGTCGCCGGCGACGCCGATGCGCGACCACCGCTCGATCCGCGCGAACGCGCCCTCAACGCGCGGTCGGTACCGGCGCACGAGGAAGCCGTCGCGCTCGCGAGCATCGACGTCGAGGTCCGGTACGAGGTCCTCGGTGCCGGCGAGGACGAAGACGTCGGACTCCTCTGCGTCGCGGTAGCGCGGAAGGCCGCGATCGGTCTTGCGGGTGATTGATGGCAGCCCGAGGCTCCAGCCGAAGCCGAACGGTCCGTTGCCCGCGCCCGAGTCGTACGACAGGGCAAGCGTCGGGCGGAAGCCAGCGCGTCCCGGAGGGATTGGGATTGGGATGGTGAGGCTGCCGGTGCCGGTGACCGGGTTGGCGGCGAACTTCTCGCCGATGCCCCGGATCGCGCCGCCGCCCTTCGGGGGCGTGATCGCCGGCGGCTCGACGAAGAATCGGTCGCGCTGGGACGACGGCGAGGTGGAGTCAGCGGCACCCGCCTCTCGGCGCGCGTTGTGATCCGCGGTCCTGCTGCCGGGTTCAGGCAGGGCCACGGCTTACCGCTCCCCGATCATCACGAGCGTAGGCGGTGGCGCCGGGACTACGTACCGAAAATCTGAACATTGCTGCCAGGGCTGACATCAGGATGGCGTCCTGTAGGCCGGCTTTCGGAGATCAAGGGCTCTTCGGATCTGAGTGCGGCCAAACTCACCGGGCGTACCCAAGCCGGCGCAGGGCTTCAAGAATCAGTAACCCCTGTGCAAGTCTCACCTTGGAATCCCCTGTGCAAATTGGACCCTACTCTCATGCGCGAGCTGCTGCTAGGTTTGTCATCAGCCCCCGCGGACCGTGCGCCAGAGTGTCGCTCACCACGCGCGAGTTCGCAGGACTGCTGAACCTGATCGGCTTCGCGGGTGTCGACGTGACCCCCGAGGGTCGCGCTCGTTCGCAAGGGTGAACAGCGGTGTCGCGGAGACGGCCCGATCGCTGACGATCGCATGCGGGTCGATAGCCGGTCCTCGGCCGGCCGGGTGGACTCACACGGATGTACTACCGCATGTTCTAGCCCGGGCAGGCGTCTGTCGACGCGGCGTAAACCGCTCGGGGGAATAGCGCGATCGGTTAGTTGTCACGATCCCCGGCCGCGGCCACCAAGAGAGTTGGCCGCTGCTCAGTTCGACTTGGCGCCGACGCGGACGCGACCTCCTTGGGTAAGGCGTCCAGGCGCTCGAGTGTGGGGCGTTGGCTCGGTCCAGGCGGAGCGCCTCAAGTAGTGCGTCCCTGACGTCTACGCATTCCCTGCGCTGGAAGGACGATCGCCGCTACCACAGCGACGCCGGGGGTCCACCAGGGAGCCCGCCAGCCGAGCGCCAGCGCCATGGCTACCGCCGGCATCGCCAAGGCGGCCCGAAACTGGGCTTCGGATCCAAGCCGGTCAATTGCGGAGAAGAGCTCAGACTCCCTGCCAAGCAGATCGGTTCGAACGAGGCCGAACTCGGCGACTAAACGCAACACGAGCTCGTCACGCATCGCGTGCTGATAGCACGCAGAGATGAAGTCGGCCCGCTTCTCTTCGGACTCGTCTATGCGCTCCCCCTCCAGCGATAGAAGGCGGTCGGCGCGCGTCGTCACTGCAGGCAGGAACTCCGGGAGGACACGATCAAAGCCCTCTCTGAGCGGATCGTTCGGCGCGCGAGCGAGACCGGCTAAACGGCGGGGTCGGCAAGAGCTTGGAAGCTCGTCGATGACGAGCCGGATCCTTGGGACCACAAGCTCGTCGAGTGCCGCGCCGCTCGCTGCCCTGTACGGGTTCAGATCTTCTCCGATGAGATACGCGACGCGCCGACGTCCTCGCATTCGGACGTGGCTGACCGCGACGTCGGGCGCGTGGGGGCTTGCCCTCCAGCCGTAGTACGCCGCGCTGGTTGGGGTCGCCCGCGGCTACAAACAGCCGCTGCAACGTGACTGCGACCCGGTTGGCGTTGCCGCGGCAGAGCGTCTGGGATCGCCACGGCAAGCCGGCGAGCGAGATCCCGCTGCGCTGCGGGCCGCAGGCCGTGGTCGCGTAGCAGCAGCCAGTCGAGTTGTGCGCAAAGCGAAACGTCGCGAACTGGCGGGTGCCATGCTCGTCGCGGATGCTGTCAAACCCGTCGTCGATGACTCTCCCGTCGGGGCGCAACTCGTCGAGCCCTGAGGATGTCGTCGAGAAATCGATCGTGTCGTCAAGAGCGCGGTGATGCGCTGCCCGCGATTGCGGCTGCGGCGAAGCGCTCGCCGGCGAGCGCCGCGCAGGCCAGGAGCACTTCGGCTCGCGCGATCGTGCTGAGGTCATCCCCCACCAGTCGCCGCACACGCGTGGTGATTCGTCTCCTACGTCGTCAAATAGGCGCGCCCGGCCTTCCGCAAAGCGCCACCGGCCGTCCGTCGTGTCGTCAACGACGGCGCGTGCACGCAGTCACGCCACAACGCGGTGCTCCAGCCGCTCCGTCCACCCGGTGATCTAAGCAGAGGCTCTAGCACGCCCGGCGCGCACGTGCGCGTCCAACGGGTCAGGTCCCGTGTAGTCAACGGCGCCAGCCAACGCCACGTCGCGACATCCACCAGCGGCGCGGTCAACTGCCGCGCCACATTTAACCCGTCGGGCTCGACCTCCTCATGGCCGCCGAGGTGCTCGGGGCGGTGATTTGTAATCCTGCGGGTGGTGTGCAGCGGCCCGCGACCGCTGCGCCTCGTGCGAACGAGATCCGCGAGCCGCCGACAAGACCGGTAGTCCTGTCGTGGAGACGCTATGGCGTAGGAGTACCCGTTGGCTGATCGAGGCTGGCAAAGAACGTCGACAGCCGGGCAGCTTGCTCGGTCTTCGGCGCGTAGTGCCTGTAGATCTCGGTCGTCTTCAGGTCCGCGTGTCCGAGCCACCGCATGATCGATACGACATCGCACCCCTCGCGTGCACAGACGGTGCCGAACGTGTGCCGCAAGTCGTGAAATCGTGCACGTGGAATCGTCGGGTCGTCCTCGCGTACGCGCCCGAGTGCTCTGTCGTAGCGGGTACGCACGCTCGCTGGATCGATGAAACCCCCAGTCGCTCCGCAGAAGACAAGGTCATTGGGGCTGGTGAAATACGGCCGCTGTCGGAGTCGCGCGAGTTCAGCCGCCGCAGCGTCCGCCATAGGCACCGAGCGTCGCCGGCGCCCTTTCGGGCTGGTTTCCTCAAGCCCGCCGGAGTAGCTGGCGACTACGTCGATCGCTTGCTCGGCAAAGCGAACATGCCGCCAACGTAAGGCGAGCAGTTCGCCCTGGCGCAATCCGGTCGCGGCCGCGACGATCATCATGGTTGAGACCGTTGAGTCATCGGCGGAGCGGGCGAGAAGCGCTACCTGCTCGGGTGAGCACACCACCAGCTCGGTCTCCGCGGCCTTTCGAAACGAAACGGATTGGACCGGATTGTCCGGCCGCCAGCCGCGCATGATCGCGTACTTGAAGACCGCGTACAGAACCTGGCGCTGCTTGTCAGCGCTCCGCGGGCATGTCCAGCGCGTTGAGGAACCTACGCACGTCATCCGCGCTGATCTTCGAGATCGGCCGATGACCAAACGTGGTCATGATGCGGGCCCGCGGCACCGTGCCACGTTGCTTTCGCGGCTGTCCCGGCGCGGCCAGCATTTCCGCGTAGTCCCGGCGAGTCGTCGCCTTCCAATCGTTGGTCCTGCCTCGCTCGACCAAGAACTGCTCCGCCGCGTCGGCGAACGTGACCACGCCGTGCCTGACCGTCGTCGAACGTTCAGCGGCGTGCTCGTCGATCATCGCGTGGACGCGCCGTTCGCGCGAGACGTACAGCCGGTCGCCGGTCAGCCTGTACGACATCTCCTACACGGGCGGCGCAATGGAGTTCCGGGGGCAGCACGCGAGCGCGGCCGAGCGCGTCCTCGGCGAGCAGCTCGAGCAGGCCGCCGCGCTGGTCGCATCGCTCGCCGCCGAGCCGCCGCGCGACGGGGTGGAGGACCCCGTCCTGCCGGAGTCCTTCGAGCGCCTCGGTGGTTCCCGCTCCCCGGCGAGGCGCAGCGCGCGATCGCGCGCGATCGACGTTGACGAGCGGTGAGGGTCTCAATCTCCCCGCGCCGCGGAGCGGGATCGAGGATGATCGCCACGTGGAGAGCGGCGCGCAGCCGACGGCGCTGGGGGCCTACCTCAGCGCGCACCACCGGCGCCGGCTCGCGCGCCCCGACGGCCCACGCCACGAGGTTGTCGAGGG
>Ga0190275_10003702_pt1 | contig 10931 bp, 7 predicted proteins | sample Popmic550T_FD_133745 | JGI IMG/M metagenome (GOLD analysis project Ga0190275, IMG submission 133745) | Populus adjacent soil microbial communities from riparian zone of Yellowstone River, Montana, USA - 550 T | ecosystem: Environmental > Terrestrial > Soil > Riparian zone > Trees stand | place...
CGCTGCGAACGGAGTCCGCGCCCGTCGACTCCCTGACCGCTGCCGCGTACAGCGAGCGCTGGAGCTCGTAGGCGCTGCCGACCTCGGCAGGGGCGGAGCCTCCTGTCGCGTCGGTCTTGTAGTCGACGACTGTGATCCCTTCAGGTGTGACGACGAGCAGGTCGATCGTCCCTCGGAGAACGGTTCCCCCGGCGATCTCGATCCGAAATGAGACCTCGGGCCGGAATTGCGCGCCGGGTGCAGAACGCAACTCAGCCAGCAGCGTCGAGTCGAGCCAGGCGTTGATCAGCGTGCTTGCCCTTCCCACGGATCCAGGGTTTGCGTCCTCGCGAGTCAGCGCCGTCCTGATCGCCGCGTCGTCCGGCGCCTGCCAGTCGTTGCGAGCGCTCCACTCGAGCAACTCGTGCACAGCTCGGCCGAAGCCCATTCGGGCGCGGCGCGGGTCGAAACCGTCGTTCGCGGCGCGGCCGGACTCCGGCACTGAGGCGGCGACGTCGCCGCCGAGGCCGACGACCCGCTCGACGAGGAAGCGGTAGCCGCAGCGGCCGTAGTCGGTTAGCGCTGCGTAGGAGAGGCTGCGCGCAGCCGCCGCGCCACCCTCGGCGAGAGCGGCGAGGGGCGGGGTGCCCTCGAGCGCATGCGCGTCGGTCTCCCGAGGCCCGCGCATGTCCCTGGCGAGGCGCGCCTTGCTCTCGGCTCCCGCGCCGATCACCCGCACCGCGACGCGTGCCTCGTCGAAGCTCGCCTCGAGGCCCTCGCGCGGCTCCGGCGCCGGAACGCTGACGACCTGCCCATCGCTAGCGTCGACGCCGAGCCGGGGCATCAGGCAGGCGAGGGCCGAGCGCTGGCGCCTTGGCTTCTCGGAATCCTCGACGTCCTTGTCCTCGAATACGCCGCTGAGGAGCAGCCGGCGCTCGGCGCGGCTCGCGGCGACGTAGGCGAGCCGCCCCGACTCCTCCGCCTCTGCATCTGCGGCGTCGTCGTTGAGGCTCTTGTAGCCCTCCGTGTCGATCGAACCGGCGCCCGCGCGAGCTAGTCGCAGGCCGACCCGGGCCGGGGCCGGGCCCTCGCCGGAGGCTGCGGCGATCGCCTCGGGATCGAAAGCGAGCCGGAGCTCCGGGGGGGCCGTGGAGTTGCACAGCTTGCGGCCGAGATCAGCCACGGCGACGGTGTCGAACTCCAGTCCCTTCGCCGCGTGGATGGTCATCACCCGTACGCCTGAGTGCATCTCGGTCGCCGTCGCCGCCTCCGCCTCGCGGTCGGAGAACGCCGCGCGCGCGGCCGCGTGGTCGAGGAAGCCGCGCAGGTCGCGACCGTCGTGCGCTTCGTACTCGGTCGCGATCCGGACGAGCTTGCGTAGGTTGGCAGTCCGGCGTCGTCCCTCCGGGGCCAGCAGCGTTGTCAGGTCGTAGTCGAACGTCTCGAGCGTCCGCTCGACGAGCGTGTCGAGGGGGAGCAGGGCCGCGCGCTCGCGCATCTCGCGGAGGCGCTCGCAGAAGCGGCGCAGGCGCTCGGCGTCGGCCTCGGGAATCCGCGGCGCCCAGGTCGCGGCGATCAGTTGACGCTCGATCTCCGTCTCGTCGGGCTCGCCGCCGGGATCGTCACCCGATGGGAAGTAGAGCTCCACCAGCGCCGGCCAGAGGTGGCGCCGGCGCCCGGCGACCTTGCGCAGGATCCAGAGCGCGTCGGGACTCGCTGCGCAGGCGGGGGAGGCGAGCGCGCCGAGCAGCGACTCGTCGTCGAGAGGGTTGGCGACGCACGCCAGCAGGTTGAGCGCGTCGCCGACCTGCTGCGCCGACCAGTACCCGCGCCCGCCGACGACGTGAGGGTCGAGGCCGGCCAGCTCGAGCGCCTCGGCGTAGACGTCGACGTTGGTGAACGCGCGCAGCAGCACGACCATCCCCGACGGGTCGACCCCGTCGTCGGCCAGCTCCCGGAGCCGCTGCGCGAGGAATCGCGCCTCGGCGACCCGGCTCGGCGGTGCGTCGTGGCGGGCGGTCGGTATCCGGTGCTCGTCCTCGTTCCAGCCGGCGCGATGGGTGAGCACCAGCTCGATGACCGGCTCCGACGCCGGCCCGCTCGGCGGCTCGTCGCGCAGCATCCCGACCCGAAGGGGGCGGAAGTCGTCGAGGAGCGCGCCGCCGATGGCATTGACGGCGCCGACGATGTCGGGATCGGAGCGGAAGCTCCCGCTGAGCGGCAGCACGACCGCCTCGTCAGGAGAGCTCGCCGCGCGCTCCTCGATCCGCTCGCGCTCGCGCCGGAAGCAGGCGAGGTCGGCGCCGCGAAAAGCGTAGATCGACTGAAACTCGTCGCCGACGGCGAACAGGCGCGTCCCCGGCCCGGCCAGTTCGCGGACCAGATCGACCTGGATCGGGCTCGTGTCCTGAAACTCGTCGACGAGCAGGTGGTCGAAGCGCTCGCGCTGCGCCTCGGCGATCGCGCGCCGCTCGCTCAGCAGCCGGAGCGCGAGCAGCTGCAGGTGGTCGAAATCGACCCCCGAACGGGCGGCGCAGAGCTCCTCGTAGCGGTCGCCGTAGGCAGCGAGAAGGCGACGGAGCGCGTCGTAGGCGGCGGAGGCGTTCGCGATGTCGGTGGGGGATCCGGGCTCGGCCTTGCCGCCCTTCTCGAGCGCCGCGATCTGGATCGGTGGCAGCTCGGGCCGCCCGGCTCCCCGGTTGCGGAGATCGGAATGGGCGGCCCGGATGATTCCTGCGAGCCGCCAGCGATAGCCGGCCGCCGCGGCGACGACGTCGGCGTCGGTAACGGCGAGGTCGCGTAGCGCGGCCTCGTACGCCTCGCCGGAGAGGCGGGAGGCCTCCTCGGCGTCGAGGACCCGGAAGCGGGGATCGAGCCCGGCGGCGATCGGGTGGGCGGCGAGCAGCCGGCGGCAGAAACCGTGGATCGTCGTCACCGGGGTCGCCTCGCCCGCCCGTGCCGCGGCGGTCAGCCGGGCGCGCTTGCCGGGATCGTCGGTGGCGGCCGCGCGACGCGCCAGTTCCACCCGGACCCGCCGACGCATCTCGGCGGCGGCCCGTTCGGTGAAGGTGAAGGCCAGGATTCGCTCAGGGTCGACGCCGTCGAGATCGATCGCATCGCAGTAGCGGGAGACGAGCACGCGCGTCTTGCCCGTCCCGGCGCCGGCCTCGAGGAAGACGTCACGGTCGCGGGCACGGATCGCGGCGTCCTGCTCGGGCGTCGGCGGGTGCGGCGCGCCGGCGGGCGGCTCGACGGGAGCGGGCACCGGCGCTTCGACGACGTCCTCGACCGCGCCCAGGGTGAGCTGCTCGGCGTCGCTCACGCCGCCTCGTCCTCCTCGGCCTCGGGGTCCTCGATCGCCGCGCCGCGCTCGATCCGGCAGATCGGCGCCAGGGCGCACCACTTGGGGCACTCGCCCCCGCGCGGGTCGCGATCGATCGCCCCCGCCCGCATGCGGGTGACGATCTCGCCGCCGCGCCGCTCGGCCGCCTCGAGAAGTTCGTCGAACTCCTCGGGAGGGAGGAAGTCGGTGCCGTAGTGGTGCTCGGTTTCACCCGGCACCAGCGAGCCCTTGTGATCCTTGTTGATCAGGCCGCGCGGGCGGTCCTCGCGGGTGGCGCCGAGCGGGCTGTAGAGGCCGCCGATCGGGTCGAGCCCGAAGCCGCGCGCGGCGAGCAGGTAGAGCGGCATCTGCAGCTTGCCCTCCTCGACCAGCTTCTTGCCCGCGGGCGCCTTGCTCGAGAGCTTGTAGTCGCGGATCAGCGCATGGCCATCGATCGAGCGGTCGATCCGGTCGATCCGGCCGTGGAGGCGGAAACCGTCGAGCGTCGCCGGTGGATGGTCGTCGTCGGGGCCGAGCCCGAAGGAGACCTCGAGCAATCCGGGATCGGGTTGCAGCGGGCCCCCGGTGGAGGCGTCGCGGCGCAGGAAGCGGGCGAGGACGGCGTCGAAGCGTGCGATGCGGATCCGCGCGTTGGCGCTGCCGAGTCTCCAGCGGCGCTCGCTCGCGACCTCACGGATGAGCTTCGAGCCCGCCTCGATCCACCGATCCACATCCTGCGGCATCGGTCGCGGCTCCTCGGTCGGCGGCTTGCCGTAGAGGCGCTCCAGCACCTCGTGGACGACGCCGCCGTCCTCGAGCGGCTCGGGGTCGGGCCCGAGCGGCCGCGGCCCGAGCTCGTGGCCGACGAACCACCGGTAGGAGCAGGTGTCGAACTCCTCGAGGGTGGAGGCGCCGTACGGGCGTTCCTCGGCGAGCTCGGCCACGATCTCGGGGTGGGCGAGCGGGCCGGGGGAGAGGGACCGGGCCAGAGAGTCGCGGGCCGAGTCGAGTTCGGCGCTCACCTCGGCGGCCACCGCCTCCGGGACGGAGAGGGAGGTGGCGAGCGCCGGTTGAGCGCCGAGCGCCGCCAGCGCCCGCGCCAGCTCGCGGGAGGTGGTGGCGTCGGCCGGCTTGGGAACGACGTCCTCGGGCTCGGCGCGCGTCGCGATCGACGTCTCGAGCAGGTCGTCGGAGGGATCGGTCGTCGGAGGCGGCGCCAGCAGCCCGCGGACCTCGTCGACGAATGGGCTGCGCGGGAGAGGCGTGCCCGACTCGTCGCTGGCGGCATATGAGAGGTGGAGGCTCTCGCTCGGGCGCGAGATGCACGAGTGGAAGAGGTACCGCTCCTCCTCGGCGGGATCGCTGCGGCGGGTGAGACCGAGATCGCCGCGGCGCTCGTCGGCGAGCAGCGGGTCAGCGGCGACGCGCGCCGGAAAGCTCCCATCGGCGAGGCCGGCGACGAACAGGTGACGCAGCCGGGTGGCGCGCAGACGGTAGGGGCTGAGGATCCGTATCCGGCCCTCGGTCTGCCCGCGCCAGAGGGGCACGCGCACGTGCGCGAGGAGCTCCGCCAGCTCGCCGGCGGTCGGCGCGTGCTCCCCGAGAGCGGCCGCCTCACTCAGGGCCCGCTCGATCTCGGCGGCGGCGCGGAGCTCGACCGCAGGGCCGCTCGAGGGCACCACTCCCTGGCGGAGATGCGGCCGCTCGGCGATGTCCGCGGCGACCCGCGCGAGCTCATGTGACAGCTTGGCCCCGTCGGACCAGACGGCGCGGAGGGCGTCGAGCTCCCAGATCCGTTGGTCGCCGAGGACGTCCGCCGCCGATTCGAGCCGGTTGCGCAGGACGGTTCGCTCGAGCCAGTCGACGGACTCGGGCCGCGCGCGTGACGGCGCGCGCAGGAACAAGACGACCTGGGCGGCGGTGCCGTCCTCGCCGGCCATCGCGAGGAGCCCGAGTACCCCGGCGCCGGTCGCGGTGCTCGCCAGCGGCACTCGCGCCTCCGCCGCGACCGGGATCCCGAGGCCGGAGAGCACGCGGGCGATCAACGGAGCTTGGCGGTCGGGGCTGCGGACGGCGACGGCGATGTCGTCGGGGTCGGCGCCGTCGGCGAGCAGGCGGGCGATCCTCCTGCCGATCAGCTCGGCCTCGCTGCGCTCCCCGGCGCCTTCCAGCAGACGCATTGAGCCGTCAGGCTCGGCGGCCGGCGGGTCGGGCTCGAACAGGTGACGTTCGAGGTGGCGCAGGGTGGAGGCGGACGCGGGCTCGGCCGGCTGCATCGGCGGCTCGGCAGTGGCGCCGAGCTCATCTACCAGCGTCGCTCGGAGCGCCGCGCGGGCGGCGAGGGCGGGCCGGTCGAGCTCGAAGGTGATGGCGATGGTCACCTCCGCGCATTCGCCGAGGGCGGAGACGAGCTCGATCTGGAGGCGGGCGAGGTCGTCAAAGCCGAGCAGAAGCACGGGGCGCTCGCGCCAGGCGTCCGGATCCGCGCGGAGACCGGCGATGGCCTGGCTCCACGCCGTCGCCTCATCGATCAGGCCGAGCTCGTCACGGAGCTCCTCGTATGCCTCGAAGATCGCGCAGAGCTCCGCCTCGTAGGCGCCGTCATCGAGCTCCGAAGCCGCTGTCCGGAGGCCGGCCGCGTCCAGGCCCGCCCCCTGGAGGTCGGCGATCAGGGCTTCGAGCGCGGGAGCGAAGCCGTCGTGCCCGGAGGAGCGGTGGAGCTGGCGCAGCGAGGTCCGCTTGGCCGCGGCGCGCGCCAGCCAAACGCGCTGCATCCGGCTCGCCACGGAGCCGCCGGGCGCGGCGACCGCCCGCCCCACCTCCTCGAACAGGGCGGGGAAGCTGGTCACGGCGCCGCCGAGCAGGTTCGCGGTCCCGCGGCTGCAGAGCTCGCGCTCGATCCGGTCGACGTCATCGCGGGTCGGGACGACGAGCAGGGGATCGCGGTCGAGCACGCGGGCGAAGCGGTCGAGGATCTCCTCCTCCCGCCCCGACCCGGGGGGCCCCGAGATGACGCTCAGGCTCACGGTTGTCTCGATCCCGCCATCGCTACGAGCATAGGTCGGGCCGCAGCCTTCCCCTCTGACGTTTGCCGCTCCTTGCGGTCAGAGGCCTTTTTCCGTCCCACCCCGCCTCTACCTTCGCCCTGTGCCGCTCTGCTTCATCGACCCTGCCGATGCAATCCGAGTAGTCGCCGATTCAGTCGGGCGTGAGGCCCGTCGGCAGCTGCTGGGGGAGGCCGTGCGCGCCTGGGTGGACGAGATCCCCGACGACGAGCTCGAGGCTCACTACGCCAAGGCGATCTCCGAGCTCGACGAGCACGACATCTCGATGCTCGCCGCCTGGCACGCCTCGATGAACATCGCCCACCCGATCCCCAATCGCGAGTTCCTCCTCAACGCCTTCGACTCCCTCGGCGTCAACCGCCGTGAGGCCCTCAAGCTCGCCGCCGGCTTCCGCGGCGAGGAGGCGGTCGACCGCGGGGTGACCGAGGAGCGCGCGCTCGAGACGGTCCTCGAATGGCTCAGCCCCGAGCGCCAGGAAGAACTGGCGGTCGAGGCGATGGAGCTTTATCTCTGGGACCGAGCCGGCAGCGACAACTGATCTGACGGGCTGGGAGACGCCAGCTCTGCGTTGTCGTCGGCTCACGGCCTGCGGCCTATCGCCTCCTCCGCCTTGATCTGACGGCTCCCAACTCCGTCAGCTCAGCTGTCGCCTTCTAGAGATCGCGGCCATAGATGCGGTAAGTCTTGACGATCGTGCCGCCCATCGCCTCCATGCCGCGGTTCATCGCCACGTTCGACTCGAGGATCCAGCCCATCTCGCCGCCGTCCTGGGGCGTGGTGGCGGCCATGTCGAAGTGGCGCTCGTAGAGACCGGCCGCGACGCCGGTGTGCTGGTACTCGGGCTTGACGCCCAAGGCGAAGACGCGCACCTTGTCGATCTTCTTGCGCTCCCGTAGCGCCTTCAGCCAGCCCATCGGCAGCAGTCGCCCGTTGAGCCCCTTCAGCACCTGGTTGTAGTCGGGGAGCGTCAGCGCGACGCCGACCGCCTCGCCCTCGCGGTTCTCCGCGACCATCGCCCAGTTCTCGTCGAGGATCGGCTTCAGCTCCTTCGCGTAGTGGCGCACCTCGGTCTCGGTCAGCGGCACGAAGCCCCAGTTCTTCTCCCAGGCGGCGTTGTAGATGTCCATGAAGCGCGAGATCTCGCGCTGCATGTCACGCCGGCGCATGCCGCGAATCGTGATCCCGTGCTCGGGCCCGAGCTTGTCGGCCATCTCGAAGATGATCGGCAGCACCTTCGTCCGGTCGTCGACCATCAGACGCCATTTGTAGAGGTCCATAGCCTTCTCGAGGCCGGCTCCCTCCAGCAGCCCGGCGTAGTAGGGGTGGTGCCAGTTCTCGAGGATCTGCGGGCGCAGCTCGAAGCCGTCGACGAGCAGGCCGCACTCGTGGTTGAGCGAGAAGTCCATCGGTCCGACGACGTGATCGCGCCGGCGCTCGCGCAGCCACCCGCTGGCGGCGTCGATCAGCGCGCTCGCGACCTCCGGGTCGTCCTCGCACTCGAAGAAGCCGAACTGGCCCCAGTCGTTTTCGTGGATCTCGTTGAAGCGGGCGTCGACCTGGGCTGAGATCCGGCCCACGACCCGGTCGCCGCGACGGGCGAGGAAATACTCGGCGTCGGCGTGCTGGAAGAACGGGTTGCGGCGGCGGTCGAGGTGGCGCTTGCGCTCGCTGATCAGCGGCGGGACCCATTGATCGACACCCTCGTAGAGGCGGAACGGGAGCATGATGAACTCGCGCATATCGCCGCGGGTTGACGCGGGCGCGATCTGTAGATCGGTCAACTACTCACCGAGGATCGACTCTATCTCCGCGATCGCCTGGTCGTTGTCGAGGAAGTGGACGGCGGTGATGCCGAGCTCGCGCGCGGCGATGCAGTTGAGCTCGATGTCGTCGACGAACAGGCATTCCTCGGCGTCGATGCCATCGAGGCGATCGAGCGTCAGCTCGTAGATCTCGTGATCGGGCTTGCGCATTCCGACGAACGCCGAGTCGACGACGGTCTCGAAGATCTCGTCGACCGGCAGCTTCGCGCGCCAGAGCGGCTCCCACTCGCGCACGTTGTTGGTCAGCATCGCCATCCGGTAGCCGCGGTCGCGCAGGTCAGCCATCAGCTCGATCATCGGCGGGTTCGGCTGCAGCGCCTCGAAGAAGATCTCCTTGAAGCGATGCATCACCGGTCGGTGGCCGAGTTCGGCCTCCAGCCCGTCGCGGATCAGGTCGAGGAAGTGGTCCTCGGTGATCCTTCCGCACTCGAGCTCGAACAGGGGGTGCTTGCCATCGAGCTTGTCCGCTCCGGCGATCATCGCCCGGCCGAGCTGCTCCATGTCGACGCCGGACTCGTCCTGGAACGCCGCGAACCCACGGATCAGGGGCAGCGAGAGAACGCCGCCGAAGTCACTGATGACGGCGCGGATCGGCAAGAGGAAGCGGCATTCTGCCGCATGCGCCTTCAGGCGGCGGTAAGGATCTCGTAGCCGCCGACCGCCTTGGAGCCGTCGAGCTTCCAGGCGAAGCGAGCCGCTTCGAGCCGCCCGGCGGGTCCGTCGATCACGCCGCCGCCGACCCGGAGTCCGCCGCCGCGCTCGGGCAGGTGCTCCTCGGCACCGGCCCAGAGCTCGAGCGTCGCGCGGACGTGTGATCCGGCGCCGTCGTACTCGGTCGAGATCAACGGCTCGACGTAGGCGTACGGCTCGGCGCCGGGAATGAGGCGGGCGGCGCCAATCTGCTCCTCCTCGTGAGAGCCCGCGCCGTCGGGCCGCGCGGCGATCAGGAGCGTCAGGTCGCCCTTGTCGGTCGCCGCCCAGATAGTCCGCAGCGCCGCGAAGCCGTTCAGGGGGAGCTCCCAGGCGACGCCGGGACCTGAGATCCCGCTACCCCCGCTGGTCGCGCTCGCCGCCACCGCGTATCCACGTATGCCTTCGCCGCCGATGCCGAACTCGAGCATCGGGCCAGCCGGGCTCCATGCGATCTCGACCTCGTATCCGTCCCCTTCGAGGACCGCGCGACCCTGCTCGGCGGGATCCGGCGAAGACACCGATGAGGACCCGTCCGGCGACCAGCGGAGCGCTTCGGAGCCGTGCGCTCCGGAGGCGAGCACGCAGTAGCTCTCGCCGCCGACGAACGAGACGAGCCCCAGCCCCGCAGCCGCGGGCTCAGCCGCTGCTTCCACGCTCGATCTCGGGCTGGGTGTCGGGGATCTCGCGGGCGCTGCCGTCGATGTCGTAATCGCTCCGGGGCGGGCGAGGGGAGGGGGGCGGTGGGGTGGCGCTCGGCCCCGCTTGCGGTCGCGGTCTGCCGGCTCCCGGCCGGCGGTCGTAGAAGAACAGCGGCGTGCGCAGCGGGCCGACCACGCGGGCGCCGCGCATCAGGATGCGGCGGTAGAGCGCCCGAGAGGGCGGGATCAGAAGGGACAGGCCGATGAAGTCGGTGATGAACCCCGGGGCGAGCAGGAAGGCGCCGCCGACGATGATGCAGACGCCATCGAAGACCTCCTTCGCCGGGATCCGGCCCGCCGCCGTCGCCTCGTTGAACCGCGCCCAGGCGGCCCGCCCCTGCGATCGGGACAGCGCCGCGCCGATCAGGCCGTCGATGATCAGGATCGCCAGGGTCGGCACGACGCCGATCTCCTGGCCGACCTGGATGATCAGGTAGAGCTCCAGGACCGGCAGGACGATGAAGAGGATCAGCAGCAACAGCGGCATGAGTCCTGAGCGTAGATGACGCCGCAGTCCTGCCTTCGGGCCCGCGCCCCGGCGTTCGGTACCGTGAAGCCATGACCGAAACGCTCAAAGTCACCACCGAAGAGGTCTACGAGGCGCTCGAGGAGGTCATCGACCCTGAGCTGGGCCTTGACTTCGTCTCCCTTGGCCTCGTCTACGACGTCGAGATCGAGCCCGACAACGAGGTCTACGTCACATTCACTCTCACCACCCCCGCCTGCCCGATCGGCCCTCAGGTCTCCGAGCAGATGAAGGAGTTCGTCGGCGACATCGACGGCGTCAAGGACGTCTTCCCGAAGATGATCTTCGACCCGCCGTGGTCCCCGGAGATGATGACCGAGGACGCCAAGTTCGCGCTCGGGTTCTGAGTCGTAGAGGCCGCTAGGCCTCTGCCTCCGCCGCCCGCACCGGCGCCGGCGTCAGCGCCGCCGCGCCGATCACCAGGACGAACGCGGCGATCCGGGCGATCTGGCCCAGGGTGTCCTCGGGGAGCGGGTCGCCGAAGACGATCGGCCCCGAGGCGATCGTCAGAGCGTTGGCGGCAACCGTCGTCATCGCGATCACGGGGACGGCCTTGCCGCACTGCAGGCTCTTCGCCGACACGGTCAGGCCGACGAAGGAGGCAACGACGATGATCACGACTAGCGGGTGCCCGAAGACCTCGAGGACGTTCTCGCCGAAGGTTCCGGTCTGCGCCTTGATCGCGGTGTCGGAGACCGCCCAGAAGAGGCCGGCGGAGGCGCCGAAGGCCACGCCGGCGTAGGAGGTGCCGGATCCCGCGACGGCGACACCGACGGCGCCCGCGGTCACGAAGCCGAGGAAGAGGGCCAGCGTCTCTGGGTCGTA
>Ga0190275_10003703_pt1 | contig 10929 bp, 11 predicted proteins | sample Popmic550T_FD_133745 | JGI IMG/M metagenome (GOLD analysis project Ga0190275, IMG submission 133745) | Populus adjacent soil microbial communities from riparian zone of Yellowstone River, Montana, USA - 550 T | ecosystem: Environmental > Terrestrial > Soil > Riparian zone > Trees stand | place...
CGGGCTGCGTCAGGTTGTTCAGCGTCTGCCCGGCCACGCCCACGGTTCGGTCCACCACGCCGCCGGGTTGCAGCGCGGTGTTGGCCACGCCGCCCACGGTGTTGACGGTGCGGTTCACCGTGCCGGTGAGCTGCGTCACGATCTCGGGGTGGTTGTCCACGAACTGCAGCGTGCGGTCGATCACCGCCGCCACGTTGTCGAGGTCCACCAGCAGCAGCGCCTCGGCGCGCACGCCGCGGATGCCGATGTTCACCTGCTGGATCGACACGTTGGCGCCGGCCTGCACGCTCACCAGGTTGGCCACCTGCGCGTTCAGCGCCAGCCGCACGTCCAGGTTCTCCACGTCCAGCGTGATGCGCTCCACGCACAGCCGCGGCACGCTCAGCACCACGTCGTACGCCTGGTACTCCGCGGGGGGTCCCGGCTGGCGACCGGGTGCGGACGCCTGGGATGCCGCCGCGGCGCGCGCGCACGTTCCCGTCGCGGGGGCCTGCTGCGGGCGTCCGCGCTGCGCATCGGCCGCGCCGGGCAGCAGCAGCGCCATCGCCGCGATCCCCATCCACCGTGTCCGCATGGCTTCCTCTTCCACGTAGGCGATCCGCATCCACGCGCAACGCCGGGTCCTCCGCCGCGCGAGGGGGTGGCCGGGGCAGAAAGCGTGCCGGTCGGGGCACGGAAGTTGAGAAGCCGCCCTGCCTCACAAGGAGCCGACGATGCCGCGTTCGATCTGGATCATGGCCGTGCTGGTGGGCTGCGCCGCGCCGTCGCTGGCGCACGCGCAGGCCGCCGCCGTGCCCTGCGCCGGCGATTCGGCGCGCGCGGACACCGCGGGCGCCGTGGTGGTGATCCGCGCCTCGGCCACGATCGACGAGGTGACGTTCCGCACCGAGCCGCGGGCGAGCGCGCGGGTGGTCGGGTGCGGCGGGCCGGCCGTTCGCGTGGTGGAGCGCCGCAACCTGCCGGAGCGCGTGGAGCCCGGCGTCACCTACCGCGACGTCCGTATCGCCGTGGAGATCGTGGGCCGGGTGGAGGCCGCGTGCCTCGCCGCGCTGGCGGGGGACGCGGGGCTGGCGGGGGCGCTGGGCGGCGGCGCGTGCGGGGCGCCGGCGCGGGCGGACACGGCACGCACGTCCGCGCCGCCGTGAGTGGACGCGGGCCGGGGCATGGAGCGTGCTTCGCCGGCCTCTCGTCCGACGATCGGGGAGAATGCAGTCTCGTTGCGCCGCGCCGAAAACGGCGGCGCGGTTACGCTTGCGGGAGGTGGGGGATGATGCGCAGAAGTCTGGCGGCCGCGCTCGCGCTGGCCATGGGTCCGGCGGCGGCGGCCGCGCAGCAGGACACCACGTCGGCGCGCATCCAGGCGCAGGCACAGCCGCTTTCGGCGGCGCAGCGCACCGCCCAGGCGGCGCGCCCCGCGCAGCAGGGCGGCACGCCCAACTACGACGTGATCCTGGAGGTGCCCAACCTCTCGGTCGATTCGATCGGCGTGAACGTGCAGAACCTGCGCGCGCACCTGGCGCTGGCCGCCAACGTCGCCAGCCTGGTGCAGGTCGACGCCGGCGCCGACGTGAGCATCGGCCGCGTGCGGCTGGAGATCACCGGCGTGGAGGCCGAGGCGTACCTGTGGGTGGACTTGGACAACGTCACCCGCATCGTCAACCGCGTCGTGTCGACCCTCGACCGCAACCCGCGGATCCTCACCCAGGTGCTGAGCACGGTGGACAACACCGTGGGCACCGTGGGCGGCGTGGCGAATCGCGCGCTGGCGCCCAGCGGCCCGGTGAACCGCGCGGTCGGCGCCGTGGGGCAGACGCTGAACAACGTGACGCAGCCCGGCGGCGTGCTGAGCCAGACGGTGAACACGCTGGGGCAGACGGTGCAGCGGACGCTCGCCGGCGGCAGCATCGTGGAGCGCACGCTGGACACCGCGGGGAACGTGGTGGGCTCGCGTACGGTCACGGACCTGCTCGCCCTCCCCGCCCTGCGGCAGACCACGAACGCCGCGGGCCAGGTGGTGCGCCAGGTGCGCGACCCCGCCGGCGGCATCATCGAGCTGGTGCTGAACCGCGCCGGCCAGGTGGTGAGCTCGCGCGCGCTGAGCGGCGGACGGTAGGACGGTTCGACCGAAAGGCCCGCGGCGCTTCGGCGGCCTCGCGGGCCCCCTCCCCGCGCCCGAGAGCGCTCGCCCTCCCCCGCGCGGGAGAGGGTGAGCTTTTTCTCCTTTTTGTGTCGCGCAAAACCGTCGTTGCCGTTCCCCCCCTCCCCCGCGGAGCGCGGGGAGGGGGCCGGGGGGAGGGGCGGCCGCCGCATGCGCCGCCGCCAGTTCCACCCCCCCTCTCCCTCACCGGTACCGCTCCGCCAGCCGCGCCGGGTCCGCGCCCAGCCAGAACTCCAGCCGCAGCCTCCACATCAGCGCCATCGTGCGCCACACGCCGCGCTCCTCCCAGCGCCGGCTCGAGGTGAGCACCGTCTCGCGCAGGCAGAGCGGCGGGCCCAGGCGCTTGAGCGCCTTCGACAGCGCAACGTCTTCCATCAGCGGGATCGGCGGGAAGCCGCCGGCGCGCGCGAACCACTCGCGGCTCGCGAAGATCGCCTGGTCGCCCGTGGCGATGCCGGAGAGGCGCGAGCGGGCGCCGATCATCCGCTCGATCACGCGCAGCATCGGGTGGCGCCCGCTCAATCGCACGTCGAAGCGGCCCCATCCCCGCCCGTTCGCGCGCAAACCGTCGATTACCAGCCGGTCGGCATCCGGCGGCAGGCGCGTGTCGGCGTGGAGGAAGAGGAGCACGCCGCCCGCCGCCTCCGCCGCGCCGGCGTTCTGCTGGCGCGCCCGGCCGCGGGGCGAGGCGATCACGCGGTCCGCCAGCCGCCGCGCGACCTCCGTCGACCCGTCCGTGCTGCCGCCGTCCACCACCAGCACCTCGCACCCACGCGCGCGCAGCGGCTTTAGCGCGGCGAGCGAATCGCCCAGCGTCGCCGACTCGTTCAGCACGGGGATGACGATGGAGATCGGGGGAGGCATGGCGCGGCGGCGTCAGCGGGCGGCGAGCAGCGCGTCCACCGCGGCGGCGGCGGTGCGAAAGCGCTCGTCCCAGCCGCCGCGGATGACGACGGTGGGGACGCCGGTGCGGCGGACGGCGTCGGCGAAGCGCACATGCATCTCCTCGCGCAGGTCGCCGCGGTCGCGCGCCGGGCCGGCCACCCACGGCACGTCGATGTCGCAGAGGAGGTAGAGGTCGGCGGGCCGGTCGCGCAGCGCGTCCGCGATCCACGCCGGCGCGTGGCCGTAGTAGTGCGCGCCGTAGACCAGGGTGCTCAGCACGTCGGTGTCCAGCACGATCAGCCGCCCGGCGCGGGCCTCCGCCTCGCGCTCGGCGGCGAGCTGGCCGCGCGCGATCGGCTCCACGTCGTCGCGCGTGAGCGGGCGGCCGGCGGATTCGGCGTACGCGCGGCTGAATTCGGGGAGCCACGCGGTGCCGAGGTGCACGGCCAGGCGCGCGGCCAGCGTCGTCTTCCCGGTGGACTCCGAGCCGGTGACCACCACGCGCAGCGGCCCGCTCACGACGCCGGGCGCGTCACGACGCAGCCGGCGCCGCCTGCTGCTGCCGCCACGAGCGTTTCCATTGGAACCACCCCATCGTCGCCAGCACCAGGAACACCGAGTACAGGAACGCCGTGGGATACAGCGCCTTGTTGATGTACATCCCCACGTACGCCACGTCCGCCAGCACCCAGATCGCCCAGTTCTCCAGCACCTTCTTCGTCATCAGGTACTGCGCGATCAGGCTGGCGACGGTGAGCGTCGAATCCAGGAAAGGGAGCGCCGCGTCGGTGTTCCGCTGCAGCAGCGTTCCGAGCGCCGCCGCGCCGACGACGCCCACCAGCGGCAGCACGAGCACCATCCGCCGGGAAAGACGGGTGACGTGCAGCTCCGAGTGGTTCGCGCCGCCGTACAGCCAGTTCCACCAGCCGTAGAAGGAGATGGCGATGTAGAACACCTGCAGCCCCATGTCCGCGTACAGCTTCGCGTTGAAGAAGATGAACACGTACATCGACACGTTGATGATGCCCGTGGGCCAGCCCCACACGTTCTCGCGAACGCTCAGGTAGACGCTGACGATCCCGAACACCACCGCCGTCCACTCGACGGGGTTGTTGCCGAAGACGCCGCGGATGAATTCGATCACGTCCATGCGGCCGCCGCCCCTTCCCGCACCCACGCGCGCCAGCCGTCCGGCAGGTCCGCCGCCACGTCCACGTCCGCCAGCTCCGGGAGGAGCGCCGGGGCGATGCCCAACCCGGCGAGCCGCTCCAGCGTGAGCGCGAGTACCCGGTCGGTGCTCCACGGGATGCCGGCGAAGAGCGCGGGCACCATCCGCCGAAGCCCCAGGAGGTAATAGCCCCCGTCCCGCGCGGGGCCCAGGACGACGACGTGATGGTCGAGATGATGGATGGCGTCACGGAGCAGGTCCGCCGTGAGCCCCGGCAGGTCCGAGCCGATGATGAGGACGCGGCGGTGGCCGGCCTCGAACGCCGCCTCGAACGCCGCGCGCATCCGCTCGCCCAGGTCCGCGTCCGCCTGCGGCAGGTACTCGGCGCCGTCGTCACCCAGCCAGCGCCGCACGGTTTCCCCCGCGTAAGCAGGGGTGAAGTGGATGCGAACTGCGACGTCGCCCGCCGCGCGCGCCTGGGCGACGGCGTGCTCGGCCAGACGGCGGTAGACGCCGAGCGCCGCCTCCGCGCCGATCTCCGCGGCCAGGCGCGTCTTCACGCGCCCCGCCTCCGGCGCGCGGACGAAGATCAGGATGCAGTCGGAGATGGCGGGCCTCGCTCGGGAAGCTGGGCGAACGGCGCGGGTGGGGATCACGCAAAGTGCCGGAGCCGTTCCCGCGCGACAACCCCGCGCGTCGACGGTCTGCCGCATTCGTGGCACGGGTCGGACGAGAAGCCGTGGTCTGATGACGCTTCAGGATTGGGAAGAAGCAGCTCGCGATACCGGATGCCCTTCGGCAGCGCTTCGGCCTTGCATCGGCTCGCATCGCCAAGCTGTCGCTCCGCCCTGCATGGGAGTACAATCCACCATCATCCTCTTCCCCCCCAGACCGTGAGGCGACCATGACAGACGTGGAAGCGCAGATTCACCACAAGTTCAAGGTGTTCACGGGCTCCGGCGCGGACGTGGGCCAGTTGGGAATGCAGGCGGAAGCGTTCGTGCGCGAGCGGCAGGTGGCGGCCAAGAGCATCGGCGTCGAATACCTGGAGGGCGCCGGGAAGCTCGTGCTCACCCTCGGATACCGCGACGATGAGCCGGGATACGAAGTGCGGATCTCCTCGCGGTCGGTGGGCGTGGTCGACGGGCTGGACGATCTCGGCGGTCTGGAAGCGCGGATGGGCGAGGCGGCCGGGAACCTCGCGGGAGTGCTCTGCCACGAGCTGTTCGTGACCGACGCGGGCGAGTTCGTGATGGTGTTCATGGCGAAAGCCTGAACACGTCACCGAAGCACGGCATCCGCGAGGCATGATGGAGGGGTGCATGCCGCGGCGGGCCGGTCGGCGGGATCTTCATCGGCAGGCTGGCTCAGACGTGCGGCGAGTCCATCCGTCGAACCTCATTCGGTAGATGCGGATCGGGCGAGCTGGAGGCGGCGCATCGCGACGATGCCGACGGCCGGGCCGAGCGCCAGCACGCCGAACGCGAGCGGCCATCCGCCCGCGTCGCGCAGCGGGGGGACGGCGCTGATGGTGACGGAGGTGAGGAGGAAGCCGAGCGCGGTCTGCAGCGTGAGCGCGGTGCCCACCGCGTGGTCCGGCGCGACCTCCGTCACCACCGCGCTGAATTGGGCCGAATCGGCCACCACCGCGAATCCCCACACCAGGGCGACGGCGATGGCGAGCGCGGCGGGGGCGGCGAGCAGCCATCCCATCGCGAGCGCGCAGGCGCCGCTCACGGCCATCGCCCAGATCGCCACCCGCTCGCGCCCCAGCCGGTCCGCCCATCGCCCCGCGAGCACGGAGCCGATGCCGCCCGCCGCGATCACCGCGAACCCCACCAGCCCCGCCCGCGCCGCCGCCTGCCCGGCCGACAGCCCCTGGTGCGCGAAGAAGTCGTGGAAGTAGAGCGAGATGAACGTCCACATTGCGTACAGCTCCCACATGTGGCCGAGGTATCCGCCGATCGCCAGCCGCGTGGGCCGGTGCCGCACCACGTCCGCCGCGCGCGCCCAGGCGAACGGGCGCCGCGCGAACGGGAACGGCCCGTCGCGGTAGCCGATCGCCACGAGGATCGCCGCCGCCACGGCGCCGGCGGAGGCGGTCGCGACGACCGTCCGCCAGTCGAGCGCGGGGAAGGCGCGCAGCAGGTACGGCGTGGCCTTGCCCACGGTGAGCGCGCCCACCACGGTGCCGATCGCCACGCCGCGGCTGGTGCGGAACCACGTGGCCACCATCTTCATGGCCGGGGGATACACGCCGGCCAGGAAGAAGCCGGTGGCGAAGCGCGCCGCGAGCGCCGGCACGTAGCCGCCGGCGCCCACCAGTGCCAGGTTCGCCCCCGCCGCCAGCAGCGCCGACACGGCGAAGTAGCCGCGCGCCGGCAGCACGTCCGCCAGGTTCAGCACCGCCGCGATCGCCGTCCCCGCGACGAAGCCGAGCTGCACCGCGCCCGTCAGCCACCCCGCCTCCCCCTCCGACAGCCCCCACAGCGCGCGAAGCTGCGGCGACACCGCGCTGGCCGTGAACCAGAGCGACATCCCCAGCAGCTCCGCCGCCGCCAGCAGCCCCAGCACCCCCCACCGCCCCGCCTCCGCGGATCGTTGCGCCGTCATCGAGAGCGTGGATACATGGGAATCTGGATCTGGCGGAAGGGCGATGTCATCATGGGTCGTCGGAGCCGTGGCCGGCGTCGGAGCGGAGGCGTCGGAGCGGAGGCGTCGAAGGCGTCGAAGGCGTCCGAGGCGCGTCCGAGACATCGAAATATGCGAGTGAACTCGCCGCTACAACGGCACGCAGTCCGCCTTCGCGCCGCCTTCGCGGACTCCAACGGCGGTTTGCGTCGATCCACATCGCCCCGGCGTTCCGTCGCCGTTCACCCCCTCCCCCGCGGAGCGCGGGGAGGGGGCCGCCGCCGCGTGCGCCACCACCCGTTCCTCGCACCGGTCACCCCGCGAGGCGCTGGAGCTCCCCTCAGCCGCGGCAGCGCAATCTACCGTCGCGCGCGGCGCGGGGAAGCACCGGGCACCGGCCTTGCGAACCGCCCCGCCGAGCGTAGCATGGGCGGCGCGCGTCGCCCCGTACCCCGATGATCCCGAGAGCGGAATGCCCCAGGCGAACACCCTCGACCTTCCCGTAGGCGAGCTGACGGCGCGGCTGGACCCCACGCACCTGGAGCGCGACGTGGTCCTGGCGCCCTATACCACGTTCAAGATCGGCGGCCCGGCCGACCTGCTGTACCGCGCCCGCACCCCGAGCGACCTGGCCGACGCGGTGACCGCCGCGCGCGAGCTGGAGATCCCGTTCTTCCTGCTGGGCCTGGGCGCCAACATCCTGGTGGGCGACGGCGGCTTCCGCGGGCTGGTGATCCGCAACGAGGTGTCCGAGATCGAGGCCCTGGACGACGTGCGCGTCCGCGCGGGCTCGGGGGCGACCACCTACCCGGACCTGATCCAGTTCACCGTGGGCCGCGGGCTGGGCGGGCTGCACCATTACGTGGGCATCCCCAGCACCGTGGGCGGGGCGATCTGGCAGAACCTGCACTTCCTCTCCCCGCCGCCCGAGCGCGAGCGGACGATGTTCATCGAGGAGGTGGTGGAGAGCGCCACCATCCTGAGCGAGGAGGGCGAGGTGCGCGAGGTGGACCACGCGTACTTCAAGTTCGGCTACGACTACAGCGTGCTGCACGACCGCAAGGACGTGGTGCTCGACGTCACCTTCCGCCTGGACCCGGCGGACGAGCGCGAGTTGCGCTCCGTGATCCGCGAGAACCTGCAGTGGCGCGACGACCGCCACCCCGACCTGTGGCTCTACCCCAGCGCCGGCTCGATCTTCCAGAAGCTCGAAGGGATCGGCGCGGGGCGGCTGATCGACCAGTGCGGGCTGAAGGGGTACGTCCACGAGAGCGGCCGCGCCCAGATCTTCCACCGCCACGCCAACATCATGGTGAACCTGGGCGGCGCCACCGCGCGCGACATCCGCGAGCTGATCGACCTGGCGCAGGCCACCGTGCAGCGCGAGCTGGGCCACGAGCTGAAGCCCGAGATCGGTTTCATCGGCGACTTCTAGCCCTCCATCGGCAGGTCTGCATCGGGTGATGCGGACCAGCCCCCGAGCCGTCGAGCCTCGCGCAGTTTGCGAGGCTTTTCGTCGCTGTTGCCGCGGCGCCGCGGCTTCAGCCGCCGGTAAGAGGCACCATTCTTACGACAGGCTTGCGAAAGCCGGCCTTCCCGTCCATCCAATTCCACGTAACCCGCCGCGGCGCCCCGCCGCACCCCGCTTCTCCCGCCCCCACGGTTCCCCATGTTCGGTCTCGAAATTCTCGACGTCGTCGTCGGCCTCGCGTTCGTCTACCTGCTGCTGAGCCTGCTCTGCACGGCGGTCAACGAGTACATCGCGGGCCTCACCAACCGGCGCGGAAAGGCACTGGTCGCCGGCATCCAGAAGCTGCTGGATGACCAACGCGACGACGATCTGAAGGATCGCGTCCTGAACCATCGCCTGATCAAGTCGATGTACAGCCTCGACCGGCGTGGCGGGGAACGCCCCCCGTCGTACATCCCCGCCCGCACCTTCGCGATGGCGCTGCTGGACACCATCGAGAAGCCCGCCGTCCCGGTGGCCAGGTCGGCGGCCGCCCCGCAGGCGGGTACCGGTGGGGCGACGGCCGGCGCGGGGACGGCGCCCACGGGCGGCGATCCCGCCAGCGTGACGCGCACCTCGCCGCAGTCGGTCCGCGACGTCCTGCACCTGATGAGGGAAGACGCGTTCGCGGACGTCTCCCAGACCATCCCCTCGGAAGGCGTCGAGCCCGTCGAGAAGATGGCGGTTTCCGCCACGGTCCCCGCCACGGCGCGCGCGCAGGTGGACACCCGGATCGCGTCCAGCCGCACCGAGCTGCAGAAGCTGCACGACAGCGTGGAGGTGTGGTTCAACAACTCGATGGACCGCGTCTCGGGCGCGTACAAGCGGCGCACGCAGGTGATCCTGTGGCTGATCGGCCTGGTGGTGGCGATCATGCTGAACGCCGACACCATCGACATGTGGCGCCGCCTCTCGACCGACGACAAGCTGCGCGAGGGCCTGGCCGCGCAGGCCTCCGCCGCCCTCCCTTCGATTGCGACGCTTCAGGCGAAGGATACCGCGAGCGCGGACACGGCCGGATTCGCCGCCGACTCAGCCGCGGCGGCGTCGCAGTCCACCGACACCGCATCGCAGGTCACCGACACCGCATCGCAGACCACCGACACCGCGGTGGCCGGCGCGAACACGCTGGTGCCCTCGCCCGCGGTCGACACTGGCGCGGCTTCGACGACGGATACCGTGGATACGCCCATTCCGACCCCGTCGCCGACGTCGACAACCGGCGGCTCGGCTTCCGGTGGGACCAAGGACACGACCACGTCGGCAGACACCACGTTCCGCGACCTGGCCGCCGCACGGGCGGTGTTCGATTCGACCACCTCCATGCTGTACCGCACCCAGCTCGGCTTCGGGTGGGGATGGGAAGACATGGAGAAGCTCGGGATGGCGCGGCGGCTGCTGCCGACGGAGGCGAGCGAGCGCAAGGGGAAGGTCGTCGGCGAGATCTACCGGGCACGCCTGAAGGAGCTGGCGGACACCACGGGCGGGAAGCGTGCGCACGCGGTGACGCCGGTCGAGAAGCAGCAGATCTGGAGCGAGATCTCCGCCGCGACGCCGCTCCCGGAGTACGCGAGCGCCATGTCCAGCCCGTGGAAGTGGCCCGCGATCCTCAGCAAGATCATGGGATTGCTGCTGACGGCGTTCGCGCTGTCGCTGGGGGCGCCGTTCTGGTTCGACACGCTCAACAAGCTCATCAACATCCGCAACGCCGGCCGCGCGCCGGACGAGAAGCCGAAGAACCCGGAAGCGCCGGGCAAGCGAATGGCCGAGCAGGCCAAGCGCTGAACCACGGAAGGCCCGGGCACCGCGCCCGGGCCTTCGTTTTGCGCGCCGTCTCCGCCTCCGCGGTATCGGGGGGATGGAGGCGGATGCGGGCCCGCGGCCGGCTCGCTACCTTGGCGGCGGCGGGCGGAGGGACGAATCCACGCACAGGAGGAGCGCTTGGCGGCGTACCACGTGCTGGTGAAGCAGGGCGACGCACTGGCGGAGGTGGACGGCGCGCTGAAGGCGCTGGAGGGGCGCGGCGTGGCGCGCGCGGCCTCGGGCTTCCACAAGTACCTGCACGTCACGCAGGCGGCGCAGACGGTGGTGATGGTGGGCACGCGCGACGCCCCGCTCGCCGCCGAGCTGCGCGGTCGCCCCGGCTGGACCGAGCCGGGCGACGTGCCGCTGCGCACCTGACCGAACGACAGACGACGATGCTCCACATCACCAACGGCGACAGCGCGGGCGACCTGCTGGCGGGCTGCGGCCTGGGCGGCGAGGTGCTCTGCTGGCGCGACGTGCTGCACGAGGGGCCGGTGCCCGCCACGCTCCCGCTGCCGGAGCTCAGCGCCGTCCGCGCGCGCTACATCGCCGGGTGCGGCTGGGGCCCGGCCGACGAGATCGCGCGCGAGTTCGCCGCGCGCGACGCCGCGCTGGCCGCCGCCGGCGCGCACGACGAGGTGGTGCTCTGGTTCGAGCACGACCTGTACGACCAGCTCCAGCTCATCCAGCTCCTCGACTGGTTCGCCGCGCGCGACGGGGCCACGCGCCTGTCGCTGGTGTGCGGCGCGGAGTACCTGGGCCACTCCACCC
>Ga0190275_10003704_pt1 | contig 10928 bp, 10 predicted proteins | sample Popmic550T_FD_133745 | JGI IMG/M metagenome (GOLD analysis project Ga0190275, IMG submission 133745) | Populus adjacent soil microbial communities from riparian zone of Yellowstone River, Montana, USA - 550 T | ecosystem: Environmental > Terrestrial > Soil > Riparian zone > Trees stand | place...
GATAATCCTGAGTTATCTGTCCGGATGTCGCCGCCGCCGGAAGTCGTGATGAGTCGACTAGCGGGAGGCATAGCAGCAGCCCACCCGCCCTCCCGGACCGGTTCGCACATGTTGTGGCGTCGTTACAGATGTCGTCTCCGCGCACGACCCAGTAGCAACTGATGCTGCCTTACTCCTCCAGCACGCGTGAATAGTCGGTGGCACGGCGGTCGCCTGAGAAGGGCGACTGAAGCTCTAGCGAGGACGAACCAGGTGTTGGCGGACAGGCTTCCAAGCGGGGCAAGGTTTGTCGTTGATAGATTCACGCAAGCGGATTAGAGCCGCGCCAATTCTTCCTAGTCTTAATACGTGACGGATCGGGTTTCGAACCTAATAGCGCGTCCCAAAATGGAGAGGTTATTCCAAACCAGTGGCGACTATCTTGGAAATGGTGGAGACGGTGGTTCCACCAGCGTCGGCGGTACCATTCCGACTGCGGGACGTAAGATGTATGAATGAGGCAGTGTGTCCACTCGTAGCATAGCAGCGTGAAGAAGTACGCGAAAGATCCGGTAAGTGTTAGCTGGATATCGCGCGTGAGACCCAACAGCGTGCCGACCACCAACGGGATTGTATACATGTAGGCCCGAGTCGCGATGAAGAGCGTTTGCGTTCGCCACGGGTCTCGATGATGTTGGCGGTGGTGGATCGAAAGACGTTTTGACAACGTGGCGCCCAAAAGGCGTTGCGCTTTCATGTGTAGAAAGTATTCGTGAAGTAAACGCTCTTGGAGGTGCCACGTGATCGCCACGGCAATCGCAACGAAAAAGTCAGTCCGGGTCCATACGCCAGCAGCGACACGCGCAATCATAAAACCAAAGCTTGCCAGCATCAGGACGCGCGGACCTGACTGTCGCCAAAAAAACTGCATCGCGTCGCGCAAAGTCAGAATCTCCATCGCGTCGTCACCGGAGGTGTAGGTCGAAGCCATAATGTTTGTATCGTACGCGTTGAGGACGCCTCCCGAATCTGACCACGGATCAAGAGTTTGGCGGAGCCAGTTGAAGTGTATCATCAATCTATGCTCATGAATGGGTTTGATGTTTTCTTGCAGAAGAATTGGCTATATGCGAAGTACCGCTTGTGGTGGATAGATAACGCTGTTGCGCAATGCTTTGGAGCGTTCAGCGGTGAGTTGGTTGGGAAGCGCGTTCTAGAGATAGGCTGTGGCAGCGGTTACGGTGCGACCGTCATCAAGAGGCGTTTTAACGTCGCCAAACTGATGGCGTCAGATCTGGATCCGCAACTGATTGCTCGGGCGAGAGCGCGGGTACGTGACGCTGCTGTCAGCTTCGAGATCGCCGACGCTTGCAATCTGGCCTGCCCTGATGACACATACGATGCGATATTCGACTTCGGTGTAATCCATCACATTCCCAATTGGCGCGAGTGTCTTCGAGAGTTGCGGCGCGTTGTAAAACCAGGCGGCAAGTTGTTCCTGATCGATACGCCAATAGAGTCGTACAGTACCTTCGTCGGTTGGATCACGCGAATCTGCACTTCACATCCGTACGACACCATGTTCAGCGAGAATGAGTTCGTCTCGTGTTTGGGGGAACTCGGCTTCAAGACGCTTAGCCGAGATGTGTATGATCCAAACCTATACTACTTCGCGCTAGTGGTAGAGAAATAGAACATGAAAAGTGTCGCAACGAAGGGCCCTGGCAACGCTTAACGGGACCTCTGTCCCCGCGCGCATGAGAGCGGGTGTGATCGTGCGGCATGCACTCGGCGGCGTTTGCAAAACGGCGTGGCCGCGCATGGTTTGGGTGAGGCTCGCAGCACTCAACTTCGTAGGAGCGGAACGCGTATTCGCTGGTCGTTCAAGTCGCAAGGGAGCGACTGCAGCATCTCCGCGGATGCGGGGTCACATCGTCAGGCGTGAATATTCGTCCGAGGTGGCAGCGCGCCGAGCCATCAGGCAGTGATCTTCGCTGATCTTTGAAACGCCGAAGCACCCCGATCAGACGCCATCCACCCGCCCACCTTCTGCAGCGCCACGCGGGCGGCATCGACTGAGACGTGCGGCTTGATCTCGTGAAACCGTGCCGCGAGCGTCTCGTCCTTCGCGGCCGGCTGCTCTCGCTTCAGGAACAGGGAGGGGCCTCTGTGGGGTCACACCCGGGCCAGAGCTTCGATCATCCTGCGATGACGCGCCGGCGTGCCGTGCGGTCGTCGAAATGCCCCACATCACTCCGTCGGCGCCGCATCGCGGCGACTCGCGCCGACTCGGCGACGGCGTCAAGGCCTCCACCGGGCCACCTTGACCGGGTCACCGATCGACGCGTGTGGCGTGGTGTAGCGACGTCGAAGGAGCGACGTGCTCCGCCTCCGGAGCTCTCTAGTTTCACCGCCCCGCCCTGCTGTCGTCAGCGGGGCGTCGTGGTGCCGAAAAGATCTTCGCGGTGGCGCTTGATCTCTTCGTAATCAGCGCGCGCGGTGACGTGTTGCGGATCTTCGTCGAGAAGAATGAAGTCGTAGGATCTGAGTCGCCCTAAGCCGGCTTCAGTGACGATGCCCATCGCACGCTTGACCTGCCTCGTTGCTTTCAGCAGCCAGAGAAGCCGGAAAAGATCCTGGCCGCGTTCCTTGCGCTCTTCATCGGGTCGATGACTGGCGAGAAAGAGCGTGCAGTCGCTGCGGCGCTGACTGGAGAACTGCGCGAAATCATCTTCTTTGCTCTCGCCGGCGCGCTTGACCGCGTCGCGGAACGCTTTGCCGATGTAGGCTCGCCGCGGGCGAACGAGAGTCGCGAGATGGGTGGCGATCGCCACGTAATCGCGTTCGCCGTTCTCGAAAGGAGCGGGTGATGAGCCATCGACTTGATGTGCCCGGTCGATGATCTTGTCGATGAAGTACGAATCCTCAAGACCCGATGAGTCGCCGCGATAGATGCGGCGAAGCATGTCGCCGTGCTCTTTAAAGAGATCAGGCGGTCGCTGCTCGCCATGCAGCTCGGCCTGGAACGAGTTGAGTTCCTCGAAATGATCGACGTAAAACTCGAAGGCCTGCTGTTCGGCATGTACCTGCGGGTTGAATGTCGGAATGAGGATCTGCGAGCGGACCTCGAAGTAGCCGATCAGATCGACCGGCGTGTCGAGCACGCGGGCGAGGTTGTAAAAGTCGGCGAACGAAAGGACATGCACGGGGTGCCCCACGTTCGCGAGATCTGGTACGAGCTGCCGAGCGTCGAACGGATCCGACGTGTGGTTCATCACCACGAGCCCATACACGTAGCTGAACATGTCGGTCGAGAACTGAACTGCGCCACGGCGGTCATTCTCGAGGCGCACGACCTGGCCTGCCTTGATCGTTCGGATCGCTCCTTTGACCTGGGAGACGGCCTTCTCGAGGTTGCGCTTCGTCCAGTCGCGATCTTCCGCAGCCGGTGTTCCGTCGGCGTTCAGAGCCTGAGCTTTGACCTGAATCGCTAGAGCGACGTCATCGAACAGCCCGAAGACGTCGGTAGTCTCTTTGTGCTTGCCGCCCTTCACGTGCTGCGGCGAACGAAAGACGAAGTCAGGAGAGAACGCGTGCTCGACGAACCGCTGGACGTCGTCCTCGGTCTGCGTTCCGATGTCGATCTTCTTTGGAGTATCGGGTGAGGTCATCAATGAAATTGAATGTCACCGTGGGCTCAGTCGCTAGTGGCGCGCTTACTTCTTTTCATTCATCGACCATCATGATCGCACCGGCGGGTTCGGTCTCGGTTTTCCGTTCTGACGCTGAACTGAGTCGCGTGGCCTTCAGCAGTGATGCCATTGTTGCACCGGCGGCGCTAGGAAAGGCAGAGAGATCAAGGTGTTACGAGCGAGCACGATCGACCGCAAAGGTCCTGATCCGTCTCTTCACGATCCTTCGAAAGGCAAGCCCTTCATCTTCAGAGCCGGCCTTCCGATCGACTCTAAGTCTACCCATTGTAGAACCAGGAAACATTTCGATGGCGCTCTTATACTGGCGACAGCATGGCTGAACAAAATGTGCGTGAGACACCTCGCATCTCCGTCAACAAGCTTGCCGAGTACATGGTTGCGACTCCAGCCAGGAGGCGTGGCATCATCCGCGATCAGAAGATCAAGCGCGACTTCATCGTCGCCCGCTATCAGCAGGTTTACGCCGGGATAGCGGACTGCTTAGCCCGGATTATTCATCAGACACCTCGCGCATAGCGGCGAGGGCTTCCTTCGTCTGCTGAGTTGCGGTCCAGCGGAGGAGAACTTGTCAATCCGGCGCGGCGCCCTGTGGAAAACTCAAGGTGCTCCGAATAACTGCGTCGCCGAGAACATGCGGCCGCCTTGGATGATGGAACGTTTGGTGGTCAGAGCAATGAGGATGGGCCCTTTTACGTAGGCGCGAGCGCTGCACCAAGGTACTTGAACAGCGACGCTGACGGATGCTGAGCGCTCATGTGCAGCCAGATCCGCCGGGCGCTGACCTTCACCACCGCGGCAACCTTGAGGACACGCAGGCGCAGCGTGTCCATCTGCATCCGCGTCGTGGAGAGCGACTCGATCTCCTCCCGCAGCACGAACATCAGAACGTAGGCTGCTGTGTGCAGGAGAAGCCGGAACTGATTTGCGGCAAAGGCGTGGCAGGACATCCGGTCCCCCAGCATTGCGCACTTGAGCTCTTTGATGTGATTCTCGCCCTGACCACGGCCGGTGTACGTCTCGTAGACCTGCTCGGGCGGTTCGGTCATGTTGGTGATCAGGAAGCGCGGGTTGTCGCCGAGTGTAGTCACCTCGGCTTTGGCGATGATCCGATGCAGGCCGCCGTCCTTGCGTCCCCACCGATGTTGGAACTCGCGGAGCAGACGAGCGGGCTCGCCCGTCTCTTCGGAGAGCTTCCGGGCTTCCGCCATCCACGGTTCGGCGCGCTCGGTGAGCGTCTTATGTGTAATCAGCGCAACGACATAGCGGATGCCCATCGTGTCGCACAGCTTGTACAGCTCCGGCATGGAGAAGCCGGCGTCGGCCCGCACCAGGAGATCGAACTTGCCGAGCGCGAACGAGAGCTTCTCCATGATCCGCATCAGCACCGCGCACACCCCGCCGGTACGGGTGTCGCCGCTGCGCAGCACGGCCGCGACCGGAAAGCCGTGTTGATCGAACACCAGCACCGGGTAATAGATGTAGTTGCCGTAATGACCGTGGAAGAAGTTGAGCTGCTGATCGCCGTGGGTGATGAAGTCCGTGGAATCGAAGTCGAGAATGATGCGCGGGCGCTTCTTGCTCTTCTTTGCCTTCCGCTTGAGCCGCTCGACCCAGAGGTCGAGCAGCACGTTCGAAAGCGATAACAGATCGCGGCGCGGCCTCTGCTCGAACCGGGATAACGTCGGCTGCGAGGCCAGGGCTGCTTCTCCCGGCACTCGCCCCAGCGCCAGCTGGAACGCAGGATCGTGACGCAGCGTGGTGGCGTCATTCGCGTCTTCGTACCCGGCACAGATCAAGGCGATACGCTGCATGAGCAGATCGCGCAGTGAATGTCGCACCCTCAAAGGGTCACGCCGGTCGATCATCGCTGCTGCCAGCCGGTCCGACAGCCCGAGGCGCTTGTCGATGCGATGGAGCAACGAGACGCCGATGTCAAACGTTAGACGGACGTCGTCGAAGGCTGCGGTCACGGTTCGACGGCCGATGGAGAAGAGGTGGATCTGTGAGTTACACTCTGTCACGACGCGGGCACCTCCGAGCGCTGTACTCTGGTTGGCTAGACACCCTCAGAATACAAGCACTTGCGAGTGCCCGCTTCGTTTTTGTGCGCACGTCTGATGAATAATCCGGGTTAGCTACCGGGGACGTAGGCGCTGCATACAGCCGCCTGGAGCAGCTGTATGGCGCTACCACAACAAGCACCTGGGAGCTCCAGGACAACCAGTTGTCCGTCGAGGCGCTGGAACTGTTCATTTCATTCGTGGACGAGATCGACCTTTCGCGGTTTAGCGTCCTCCGGCCTGCCCAGGCGTTGCCACGGATGCGCGTGTCGGGGACCGATGTGAGTGTGAAGCCGTGTGTGCTCTTGCGCGATCCGGCCGGCACCGAGACGGTCGGAGCCGTACACGTCTACGTTTCGAAGCTCTTTCCGTTCGGGGATGAGGCGGCGGCATACGCCACGGCGGTCGTCCATCAGTACACCGAAGCTATTCTCACTGACCGAAAAGTTGCGCCGGCAGATTCGTATGTGATCGACGTATTCGCGCGACGGGTGCATGTTGCGCCACGTGCGTACAAGCGGCGGCGAAACGATATCGCCGCCGCGTGCGAAGAAATCGCACAGCGCTGGGCGGCAATCTAGCGCTGCTGACTTTCGGGGATGAGGTTGGGGGTCAGAGCTTCGCTCTTCTGCGGCGGATGAAGCGCTTGTCGTGGTAGGTATTTGCCGCTCCCGGACGCCGGTGGTCCGCGGTTGACCGAAAGCCGCCGAAGATCACACCGGCGCGGCCGTTCACTCCATGATGCCGTCGTGCCCGAGCGCGGCGCAGACACCTCGAATACGGCGGAGAGTGCGAAGCCGCAAGCGTCACGCGCGTCGAGCCACCTCGGAGCTGGCGAATCTGAGCCGCGCGTGATCGATATGTCCTTGTATACGACCGTCAGGAATGTCCCCGGTCGTGCCCAGGCCGAGTACCGGCGACGGCGTTCCACGGATTCACGTCGTTCCCGCGATGTGGAGTAACTTACGGCTGTGGCCGCACCTATATCGCGAACGGAGTCATCTTGAAGATCGTGAACGCGGTAATGTCGCGATCACGGTTATGAGCCTCCGATCGTCTGTACACCTGAGGAACTGCTGGCACCATGAAACCGACATCTCCTGACCCGGTGGTTGAAGAGATCCGCGCCGTGCGGCACGAGTTGGCGGAGCGCTTCGGTGACGACATCGACGCTCTCTGCGACTTTCTCGTGCAAGAGGAGCAACAGCACGCGGAGAGGCTCGTCACGCGATTGCCGAAAGAACCTCAACGAGCACACGTCGTGGGGTCTGGCCGCTAGTAGCGGATAGCTGGCGGTGACAACGACTACCGCGTTCTCCGGAAGGGCTACCGTCCATGGTGGGGTCACACCTTCGTTCTTCTGTCGGAAAGTACCGTCCATGGTGGGGTCACACCTTCGTTCTTCTGTCGGAAAGCGAAGGTGTGACCCCGGACTCAGCACTATGGTGGGGTCACACCAGGGTCACGCCGTCGTTCTTCTGTCGAAAAGCGAAGGTGTGACCCCGGACTCAGAGCTTCGCCATAGAGATCGGTGTACGGCGGCCGCCGCGCTCGAACACCTTTGCTTCCTGGAAGGGAGCGCTTGATGCTTGGGGCGAACGCCATGCCGCGCGTTTATGACGATTGCTCCTGGCCCGCAGCATCCGCCGCCGCGGATTCCGTCGCGACGATCGCCGCCTCCTTCGCCTCGACCATGTTCGCGTCCGGCTTCGTGTCCGCTGTCTTACTCGGAACGGCTGGTGCCGCGCCTGGCAGTTTCTGCTCCTTGCGGGAGCCGAAGGTCAGCGCATAGGCCCAGGTGAATTCCGCTCCGAGGAGAAAGATCTGGGCGGAGTAGTAGACCCAGACCATGGCCATGATTAACGAGCCGGCCGCGCCGAACGCGGACGTCAGGCCACTCCTGCCGATGTAGAGCCCGATCAACGATTTGCCGACGGTGAACAGCAGTCCGGTCACAGACGCGCCGATCAGGACGTCTGTCCAGGCGACCCTTGCCCGCGGCATCACCTTGTAGATCATCGCGAAGACCGTCGTAGTCAGGGCGTAGCTGACGACAACGTTGACGGCGCCGACCAGGGAGTGCCAGTCGGAAAAGCGCGGCCCCCACACCTTTCCGAACGCTGCCAGACCTGCGCTGACCACGAGCGAGACCATCAGCAGAAAACTGATCCCGGCGATCGTTCCGAACGACAGCAGGCGGGCGCGCAGCAGGCTCGCGATTCCCATCCGGGTTCGCTTCGGAGCACGCCAGATCCGATCGAGCGAATCCTGCAATTCGGCGAAGACCGAGGTCGCTCCGACGAGCAGCAGGACCAGGCCGGCCACAGCGGAGACAAAGCCTTCGGCCGGTTTGCTCGCGCTCTCGAGCAGTTTCTGCACCGCCTCGGCTCCCTCCTGGCCCATCAGCCCGTTCAGTTGCGCGGCGATCTCCCCGCGCGCTGCCTCGACCCCGAAGATCATCCCTGCCAGCGAGAGTACGATCCAGAGGAACGGCGCGATCGACAACATCGTGTAATACGCCAGTGCCGCCCCCATGCTCTGTGCGTAATCGTCGACCCACGACGAGGCGGCGGCTTTCGTGAGAATCCAGATGTTCTTCGCCGTCACGACCACTCTCTCGCGTTTTCTGGCCATGAGGACAGTCTACGGTCATGACGGCGTTCGCGACGCGCTGCACGCGACATCCTCCGCGACGTCGAGCGCGAGCTCGTCCCCATCGCGATGCACCCGCGTTGCGTGCGGCCGCCTACTCGTACAGCAGGTACGGCTTGCGATCCTCGCGGAACTGCGTCGCCTCGCGCTCCCACTCCTCCAGAAGCGCCGGCAGCGATCCTCCCTCGATCGCCAGCCGCACTTTGTCCGAGCCGGTCAGCCGGTCGATGGTGGCGGTCCAGGCGAAATCGCGCGGATGCTGGCGGCGGATCTCGTCGATCAGTAAGAGCGACGTACGCACGGGACGATAGGCCTCGCGGTTCGTGACCACGAAGCGGATCGCCGGAATCGTCTGCCCGGGGTGTTTGGCGGCCGTCGCTGCGACCGGCATGGTGATGGCCTCGAAGCGGACGCCCGGAAGCCGCCGCTCGTTCATCGTGCGCGCGACCGCCTGCGCGTCGAGCCACGGAGCGCCGATTTGCTCGAACGGCCGGTCCGTCCCTCGTCCTTCCGTGAGCGTCGTCCCCTCGAAGTAGACGCTGCCCGGGTAGCTCGTCAGCGCCGCCAGCGACCTGAGGTTCGGAGAAGGATTCACCCATGGCAGCCCCGTGTCGTCCATCCACTGCGACCGCCGCCAGTTGGCCGCCCTGGCGACGATGAGATCGGCGCCGATGCCGTACTTGGCGTTGAAAAGCGTGGCCAGCTCACCGACCGTCATGCCGTGGCGTGCCGGGATCGGGTACATGCCGACGAACGACTTGAAACGTGGATCGAGCAGTGCGCCTTCGACGATCTCGCCGCCGATCGGATTGGGGCGGTCCAGCACGACGAACGGGATGCCTTTGCGCGCCGCGGCCTGCATCGCCAGCGCCATCGTGGAGACGTAGGTCCACGTGCGCCCGCCGACTTCCTGAAGGTCGTAGACCAGCACGTCCACGTTCTCGAGCATCGCCGCCGTCGGACCACGATCCTCGGCGATGTACAGCGAGTAGATCGGCACTCCGGTTGTGGCGTCGATGGCGTCATCGATCGTCTCGCCTGCCTCGGCCGTCCCGCGAATGCCGTGCTCCGGCGCGAGCAGCGCCACCAGCGTCAGGTCCTTGTGCTGCGCGATGAGATCGATGTCCGGAACGCCGGCGCGGTCGATCCCGCTCTGGTTCGTGATCAGTGCGACGCGCTTGCCGCGCAGGGCGGGCGGCACGTCGGCGAGGAATGTCTCGATGCCGGGCCGCACGACCGGCGCACCGGAGGTTACGGACGAAACGTGGCGGTCGGACGTCGCCATACAGGCCACCAGGAGGAGGAGTGCGGGAGCGAGCGATGTACGCTTTCTTTTCATTTTCTGTGGTGATGCGGCTTGTCAGAAGGGGACGGCCGGGCGGAGCGGTCGCCGCGGCACGCGCAGTATGGGCTTGATCCTGCGGCGTCAACGGTTTCGCCGCGCTTCTGGAGATACCGGTTCATCTGGTACTCGTAGACGCGATGCGCTTCGGCGGGTCCGAGGACCTTCTCCTCATGACGCCGTCCGTCATATCGATTCGGCGTGCATTGCATTTCCGCTCTCGCCGCCATCGCCATTCGCGCGATAATTGCTGTACATCAATGACTTGCCGGGACACAGTGGCGGCCTTCGGGCAAGGTGGAGGGATTGAGATGCGAAAAGCAGCCTGGTTGGGGACGGCGCTCGCGCTGGCGGCCGCGGCGGCGGTGCCTGGATCGGCCTCGGAGAAGATTGTCGACGACACCGCGATGGCCGAAGTCTTCAACAAAGCATGCCTCCAGCCGGGCACCGAGCAAGCCATCAGGGCTCAGGTCGCCGCTGATGGCGGATGGTCGAAGGCCGAGGTCGACCCAAGCCTCACCATCGGGTCGCGCAAGGATCCCAAGACCTACGACGCCTTTTCGCGGACGGTGGACGGCAAGCAGCTGCAGCTGGTGCTCGTGAAGTTTCCGAAGCGGAGCTCCGAGTTCATGTGCGTGCTTCTGGTGCCGGACGTGCCGAACATGATGCCCTATCTCGACGCCTTTCGAAGCGCTGCCAAGGCTGCGGGCCTGAAGGGCTATGAGACGGACCTGCCGCACCTCTTCCGGACCAAAGGCCGGCTGGCGTCGGGGATCAAGGCGCAGAGCGATCTCTTCAGCCGTTCCCCCTTCCTGCCCGGGCAGAAGGCGATGCACATGGTCCTGATGTACTGACGCCAGTCTGTCGGCGTGGTAATTCGCATCCCCGAACAGCTCGTTCAGTGCCCGGTCGCGCTTCATGTAGAGGCCGATATCATATTCGTCGGTCATTCCGATGCGATCCTCACCAACTACGCGACGCACATGGCCAAGGTTCTGGGGTCGCTGGAGGCCTTCGCAGCGTTATCGATCGTCAGCCGATCTTCTCGGCGAGCGCGACGAGGATGCCCTCAGGGCCACGGACATAACAGAGCCGATAGCTGTTCTCGTACTGCACGAGTTCGCCAACCAGCTCGGCACCGTGGGCGCGGAGCCGGGCAACGACATCATCGATGTCTTCGAC
>Ga0190275_10003705_pt1 | contig 10926 bp, 9 predicted proteins | sample Popmic550T_FD_133745 | JGI IMG/M metagenome (GOLD analysis project Ga0190275, IMG submission 133745) | Populus adjacent soil microbial communities from riparian zone of Yellowstone River, Montana, USA - 550 T | ecosystem: Environmental > Terrestrial > Soil > Riparian zone > Trees stand | place...
CAAGCGCGCATACAGGTTGACGAGTTCTATCTGGATATGAAAATCCCCCTGCTGACCGGACAGAACAACCTCATCTACGAGAACGTCGGATTCAAGAACCCCGTATCTTTGCGCGAGGGTGAGAAGGTCGTTGTCGGCACGACGAGCATCGCGGACAAGAGCGTCGTCGTCATCATCTCGGCCAGCACGACGAAGTGAATGGAAAACGCAGAAGTCAGAACGCTGAACGCTGAACTGAAAGACAAAGGTTTTCAGTTCAGCGTTCAGCGTTCTGACTTCTGCGTTCAGCGTTATTGCAGTATCGGGTGGCTGCCGCCGCGACTGTGGTCGGCGGTTTGGGAGTAGAGTCTTCGGTCGTTGTGGTAGAGAACGATGTGCTCGCCCTCGTAGCGCGCGACGTTGGAGATGCGTTCAAAGTCTCGGTCATGCTCGGCGATGACGAAAGCGCCCGGCTCCATCGAAAGCACCATCCCCGCGGCGTAGACGTAGCCGCCCTTGTCGTAGACGCTCCCCGCGTATTGCGCCGCGCCCACAGCGATGTCGGGCGAGTACGCGTCATCGCCGTCGCGCGTGCGGTCGGCGCGTGCGATGAAGATCGTGTAGTCCGCGTAGTCGAGGCGCGCGGTGTAGTTGTGACGTCGCGCGATGGCGAACAGTTCGGTCAGCCCGCTATCAATGGCGCGCATCACCTCGGCGGAAGGTCGGCGGACGGCGATGACGCGCGCGCCCTTCGGCGTCTTTGTTTCATAAGCGAATTCGTCGCCGGTGTAATACTCGGCGCGCGCTATGAGACGCGAGTCGGCGCGTCTCGCCTGCGCTCTGGCCGCGAGCGAGTGCGACGACGGGTGCGGCGAAAGGACTGCGACGCACAGCGTAAATAAGATTAACAATCCCGCCCTGTTGAATCTGACCTTCACCTTTTTGTTCCTTCCTAAAAAATTAGAGACGCGCCTTCGGGGGTGTTTAATGTCTCCTCCGGCGCGTCCGCGTCCTTGAAGCTGTTCGTTCCTTGAAAGAGCTGAAAGCGTTACTGCCTGCGACTCGTGACGTGCGCGCCCGCATCTTCCGAAAGATGGGCGAGACGCCTCTCACAAGCAGCCCTACGGCTTTACCTTCTTTTTATCGTCGCCCCCTCGGTTGCTGTTGTTGTTGTTGCGCGGCGGAGGCGGCTTCTCCTGCTTCGGCACTTCCACCTTCTCCTTCGGAGGCGGCGGCTTCTGATCGTTCCTCTGAGGCTCGACCGCCATCGCGCTGACGGCTAGCACGCAGAAGATAACGAACGTGGTGATGAACTGCTTGAGTAACTTCATAACTTTCTACTTCGGGCCTCCTCATGTTATTTAACCGCGCATGGGAGGGAAGGAGGAGAGACGCGCGAGTCTCGCACTCTCTTCTTGGCAAGGCCAGTGCCACGCCGCCGCGTTCGCGCTTACAAGCCTTTTGCGGGCGAAGTTTACAGCCTCGACTTGCGGCCTCGCACCGTATCGGTCAGGTCTCGCACCGTATCGTGTACGGCGCGGGGCTGCGACGCACGGCCTGCCTTTTTTTCAACGTCTTACGACGATTCTCGCGCTGCTTACGTTGCCACTGCCGTCAATCGCGCGCAGAGAAATCGTGTGCTCGCCCGCCCCGGCGAGCGGCACGTCGAGCGCGTAAGCCTCGCGCGGGCTGTCGGCGATGCCGTCTTCGGGAAAGACCGAGCGCCACTCGCCGCCGTCCACGCTCACGTCCGCGCGGCGTATCATTCCGCTCACGTCCTCGACCGTGAAGCGAACGCGCGCGCGCCCGTCCGAAGCGACCTGCGCGTCGCCCGCGAGACGCACGACGGGCGGCGTGCCGTCCACCTCGACCGGCTCGCTCACGCGCGCGCCCGTCAGCGCCTGACCGAGCGAATTTTCGGGCGCGTCCGAGGCGACGATTTTGAAGACGTAACGCCCGTCGCCGAGCGCCGCGCCGTCGGTCGAGTAGAAGTTGTCGCGCAGATTTTCTTTGAGCAGGTGGAAGGTGCTCTCGCTCACGGAGCGGTAGTAGACGCTGTATACGAGCTGGTCGCCGTTGCGGTCTTCGGCCTGCCACTGGAGCGAGACCGCGCCGCGCTGAAACGTTCGACGGGGAGGAATCTGCACCGCCGCGCCGATGAGCGAAGGGTCGAGTCCGGACGCCTCGATGTTCGGGTCAACCGGCATCTGAATCATGGACTGTAGAGCGATGCCGACGGGCAACACTTGAATCTGCAAGACCTCCGGCGCGACGTTGCGCGGAAGGTACGCGAGGCTCACGTCCTCTACGCGCGCGTCGCCGCTCTGCGCCGTCGAGCGCAGAGTCGCGCGCCACTGTATGAAGCGAGCGCGCGGACTTGCGACCGCGCCGCCCGCGGGGTCGCGCACGGGCGCGCTCCAGTCGCTCCAAGTCATGTCGGGCCGCTCCGTGTTGCCCGTTCGCGTTTGCAGCTCGACCTGCCCGCGACCGCGCCACCAGATGCGCCCCCACTGCGCCACGAAGCGAGCGTCGCGCACGGGCGATTCGTAAGACCCTTCGGCGACGCGCGCCTCCGCGAAGCGGAAGAGCTTGCCCTGATTCGACGAAGCGGCGAAGACCTGACGACCGCTGACGACGAACGAGGAAATCTGATCCTCGCTCGACTGCACGAGAAGCGTGTCGCGCCCGTCGTCCGTGATGGAATAGATGCGCCCCTTGTCGCTCGTGCCTACGAGGACGCTCCCACCCTGCGGCGCGGCTGCGACGGCGAAGGCCGTCACGGTCGGCGAACTCCATAGCACGTCCGTCCCGCCGTCAGAAGCGATGTGGAAGACTGCGCTGCGCGCGTTCTGTAGCTCGTTCCGGCTGCGCGCTCCGGGCTGCGGCTGCGCGCTGAACGTCGCCAACGGCGTGCCGCTCTCGTCAACGCTCGTCACCGTGCCGGTCACAGACCCGCCCGACGCGCTCGTCGTAATGCTCTGCGACGACTGCGTGGGCGGCGACGACTGCCGCGGCCCCGTCGCCGCGTCGCTCAGCGCGAGCGCGTAGATCGAGCCGTCCGCCGCGAGCGCGAGCGAGTGAATCTCTCGCAAGGGCGAGTCGAAGAGCGCGAACGCCTTGCCGTCGGGCGCAACGCGCAGCACGAGGCCGCCGGGGTCTGTGCCCGCTATCAGGTTCCCGTCTTTGTCCGCGGCGAGCGAGATGATGTGCGTCTCGTTCGTGTCAATGAGGAGCGAGGCTTCCGCCTTCGCGCCCGACGCGCGCACGCGGTAGAGCTTGCCCGTGTCGCCCGTGCCGACGGCGAGCGAGCCGTCGCTCATAAGCGCGAGCGACCAGATGTACTTGTCCGGCGGGTCGAAGAAGACTTCCGCCTTGCCGTCCGCCGTGACGCGGTAGACCTTCCCTTCCGGCGACGTGCCCGCGTAGAGCGCGCCGTCGCGGCCCACGACGAGCGCGGTCACGTCAAGCTCCGCCGCGTCGTAAAGGAGCGCGCCTTTGCCGTCCGCGCCGACGCGAAAGATACGCCCGTCGTGCCCTGTTCCGAGGTAGACGTTGCCCGCCGCGTCAGCCGCGCTCGACCAGACGAAAGCCTGCTCGGTGTCGAAGACCTGCGCGAACTGCGGCGCGAGCATAAGCGCGCCGGCGTCGGTGACGGAGACGCCGCGCGACTCGCCGTTCAGCAGTTCGTTGCGCGAGCTTGTCTCCCAGACGACAGGGCCGCCCGCCTGCGTCTTCAACAGCGCGAGCAGGACGAACGCGAAAGAAAGAGAGAAAAATCGAAGAGTGCGGAAGGTTGATTTTCGGTTAGTCATTAAATCCAACAGGGTCGCTTTCAAAATTTTCGGCAGACAGGACGACAATGTCTGCCGAAGTATTAAGCCACGGCTGACGTGCGGTGCGCGCCAGCCATTCCGAATCATAACTCGAAAGGTTGAGACTGGAAACCACATCGAGTGAAATTGTAGGGGCAGAGGCTCACTCCCTGCCCGTCTCCGCACGGAGGAAGGAATTAACATGGATGGACAGGAGGAAGAAAAGTCAGAAGTCAGAACGCTGAACGATGAACTGAACTCAGCTTGTCTTTCATTTCAGCGTTCAGCGTTCTGACTTCTGACTTTTCTTCCTCCTGTCCATCTATGTTAATTCCTACGAACCGCGGGCCGAGGACAAGCCCTGCCCCTACAGACATCCGCGCGTCGCTAGGTTCCGACGTAACGCGCGTACAGCGAACGCGCGAGGCCCACGTCGTCCGTCCCGCGAACGATTGCGCGCGCGTCCTCGAAGACGGTCAGCTCGTACTCGCCCGCGCGCAGACGAACGAGGTACTGGTTGACCTTCACATCACCCGCCGCCCGTAGCCGAGCGGCCAGCGCGTCGAGATCAATCTTCGCGCCGCGTCGCGGCGAGACCTGCACGGCGTTGCGACCGCACAGCACGGTCGTCATGTCGCCCGCTTCGGCTTCGAGCGTCTCGAAACGTCCGAGCGCGCACGTCATGCATTCGGGGTCGCGCTCGCTTAGTCCGATGCGCCGCCACTCGTTGTGCCACACGTCGAACTGCATCAACCCGCCGTGCAGGCTCTCCGTCCGACCCGTCAGGAGCTTTAACGCTTCCGCCACCTGCACAGCCGCGACGACCGAGATGATCGGCATGATGACGCCCGCCGTGTCGCACGTCGGCGCGGAAGCCGCCGCGGGCACTTCCGGGAAGACGCAGCGAAGGCACGGCGAGGCGCGCGGCCTCACCGTCAACGTCACGCCGTAACTCCCGACCGCCGCGCCGTAGACCCACGCGACGCCGTGCTTGACGCATGCGTCGTTCAGAAGGAAGCGCGTCGCGAAGTTGTCCGTGCCGTCAAGCACAACGTCGCACCCCTCTACGAGTCTTTCGACGTTCGACTGGCTCACGTCCGCGACCTGCGTCTCGCATTCGACATCGGAGTTTATCTCCGCCACGCGACGCCCCGCCGCCACGGCCTTCGGCACGCGCTCGCGAGCGTCGGCTTCGGTGAACATCGTCTGCCGTTGCAGGTTCGACTCCTCGACGAAATCGCGGTCAACGATCCGCAGCCTGCCGACGCCCGCGCGCGCGAGCATCTCCACCTGCGCCGAGCCGAGCGCGCCGCAACCCACGACCAACGCACGCGACTCGCCGAGACGCCGCTGCCCTTCCTCGCCGATGCCGTCGAAAAGAATTTGCCTGCTGTAGCGTTCCATAAAAGTAGAGGTTAGAGGTTAGAGGTTAGAGGTTAGTAGAGGCACGTCTTTTAACTAACCACTAACCTCCAACCTCTAACCTCTGCTTTTCCGCTGCGTCGCGCATGATTTCTACGGGCGCGTCCCGGCCCGTCCAGAGTCTGAATTGCTCCGCGGCCTGCGCGACGAGCATCGAGAGGCCGCCGACCGTCTCGCAGTTCGCGCTGCGCGCCTCGCGTAGGAAGCGCGTCTCGGAAGGATTGTAAACGAGATCGTAGGCGATGCGCGCGCCGCGGAGTTGTTCCGATGTCGCGGGCGTTTTTTTCTCGTTCTCTCCGCGCGTTCCGAGCGGCGTCGCGTTGACGACGAGATCGAAGCCGTCGAAGCTCGCGCCTTCGATTTGTGAGGCATCGGCGCCGAAAGCGCGCGCCGTTTCGCCCGCGCTTTCGACGTTTCGCGCGAAGAGGGTCGTGCGCGCGCCGCGTGCGCGCAAGCCCCACAGAAGCGCACGAGCCGCGCCGCCCGCGCCGATGACGGCGACGCGTGCGTCGCCCAATTCAACAAGACCGCGCAAGGGCGACAGAGCCGCCTCCGCGTCTGTGTTGTAACCGTGAAGCTCTTCGCCCTCGACGACGACCGTGTTGACCGCGCCGATCTCCGACGCCTTCGGCTCGATGCAGTCGAGGTGTCGCATGAACGAGGTCTTGTGCGGGGCCGTGACGCTCAGGCCGCGCAGTCTCCACTCAAGCTCGCGCGTGCGCGGGTGCGCCATGCGCCGCACGAACGCCGACGCGTCCGCGGTCTCGAAGGGGATGTAAACAGCGTCGAGGCCGAGCGCGGCGAACGCGGCGTTGTGCATGTGCGGCGAGAGCGAGTGCGCGACGGGCGAGCCGACGACGCCCGTGACGAGCGTGCCCGCGTTGATTTCGTGAACGCGGTAGAGCTTGCAAAGCTCGCGCGCGCTCAACTGTCCCGGCGCGGTCGCCTGCGCCGCGTCGAGCGAGCCGTATGTTAGAAACGCGCCGCGCGAGGGCGCGAGAACGCGAGTCAAAAATCCGGCCTCTCCCATCGCGACCGCTATCATCTCGCGCCCTTCGCGTCGCGCGCGTTCGAGGAGGCGCAGCACGGCGACGCAGTCGGTTATGTCCCCGGCTTGAACGGCAACTTTCAAGACGCGCGCGGGCGTTCGCGCCATCCTCTCGAAGATGGTTTCGAGGTCGGCGGGCGTCCGCCCGAAATCGTGGTGCGAGCAGATGAGGCTCGGTTCGTCTTTGAAGACTTCGCGCAAGCTCTCGCCGTGCGGCGACTCGAAGAGGTCAAGCTCGATGTCCGCGAGCACGTGCGCTTTCATCGGCGTCGTTTCATGAAGCCGCTTGAAGAAGTCATGCCAGAAGCTCGCGCGCCGCCGTTTGTCGAGCGCGCGACGCCCACCTTGCTCTGCGGGGCGAAAGGTGATGATGAACGGGCGCGGAGTCTCGTCGAACAGCGCGGCGAGTTGGCGCAGCGCGGGTTCGAGTTGGTCTTCGTCGAGACAGTCGAGGCGCAGCTCGACGATGTCGGCGACTTCAGCCGCGCGCGCGACCGAGGCTCGCAGCTCGCCCGCGTGCCGCACGCAGACGGGGACGCAGACGCGGACTTTGCTCTCCTCTTTCGGCATGAATGCTCCGGGAGGCAACTATACACTTCGACTGAGAGAGACGAAATTGCGTGCGCGCGTCGAAAGAGTCAGGAGTCACGCGTCGCGCGGTCGGCGGGAACGTTGAGGTGACGCGTCGTGCCTTCCGTGACGCTTGCGGGGGGCATGACGATCTCGCTCGTGTCGGGCGCGGGCAGCTCGCTTCGTCGCGGCGCATACTTGAAGGTGGCGGGCGTAGGCGCGTCGGCGTTCGGGAGCGCGACCCGACCGCTGCGAGAGCGTATGACCTGACCCAGCCCCTCGCCGACGTAACCGAGCGCGGGGATGATGAACCAGACCCAGATCAAGTATGCGCGGGGTACGTAGAAAAAACCGAGCATGAAGATGATGAGGAAAGCGATGCCGCTGAAAATGTTCTCCAGCCCTTTCTCAAGCGTCGGCTCTTTCGCTTTGCGCTTGCTCTTCTTCCCGCCCTCCTTCTCCTGCTCTTCGACTTCGGGCGAGTGCGTTGCGACTTCAATAAGGTGGCCGGTCATGGCTTGCGGAACTAATCTTATGTCCGCGCCGCAAGAGCGGCAGAACTTCGCGTCCTCAAGATTTCGCGCGCCGCAGTTCGGACAGAACATCTCAGGCTTCCTCCGTGGAAGTGGCTTGAATCAGAAGCGACGCCCTCAAACGTCCTCCGGCTTGCGCGCGACGGCAGCATTGAGGTGGCGCGTCGTGGCTTCGGTGACGCTCGGCGGCGGGACGATCTCGCCCGTGTTGCGCGGCGTGAGCGCGCTCGCGCGTTGCGGCGGCGCGACGGCTGGCTGCGTTGGAACGTAGAGCGGCGGCGCGAGTCTTTTTCTGTCTTCGGCGAGACGCAGGAAAGTCGAGACGCCGTCGGCGAGCATTGCGGCGGCAGGGAGGAACATCCAGAACCACCATATCGAGCCTGCTGGCGCCCAAGTCCTTACAGAGAACGCGACGAAGATGAAGGCCATCCCCATGAATAAGCTCTTGACCGCGCGCTCGATGCTCGGCGGCCCGCTGCGTTCCCTGCGCCGGCGCTGGCGACGACTCAAGCGCGACTCGTCCTCTTCGGCCAGACGCTCGGCCAGATGGCCCGTGACGGCCTGCGACACGAGGCTTATGTCCGTGCCGCACGAGCGGCAGAATTTAGCGTCGTCAACGTTTTGAATGGCGCACTTCGGGCAGAACATTGGCTGAGCCTCCTGAAGAGTGATAAGTGATGAGTGATAAGTGATAAGAAAGAATTGAAGCTGTTAGCTCAAAGTCGTTAACTGAAACCATGTCACCCACGCCATGCTTCCGGGTAACAGCTAACAGCTAGTAGCTTTTCTTATCACTTATCACTTATCACTCATCACTCCGATTGTCATTGTACGCCGCCGGGCGTGCTGCGGTTCTCTGTCGCACGGCTTCGTAGAGGACGACCCCCGCGGCGACCGAGACGTTGAGCGATTCGATTCTGCCGCGCAACGGCACGCTCACAAGCACGTCGCAACGCTCGCGCACGAGTCGCCGCAAGCCCTCGCCCTCGCCGCCCAACACGAGCGCGCACGGCTGCGTCCAGTCCCAATCGCTGTAAGCTACCCTCGCGTCCGCCGCCGTGCCCACAGTCCACACGCCGCGCCCCTTCAACTCTTCCAGCAGACGCACGATGTTCACCGCGCGCGCGACCGGCACGTATTCGAGCGCGCCCGCCGCCGACTTCGCCACAGTCTCCGTCAACCCCGCCGCGCGTCTTTCCGGGACGAAGACGCCGTGCCCGCCCGCGCACTCGACCGTGCGTATGATCGCGCCGAGGTTGCGCGGGTCTTCGACTCCGTCAAGCACGACCGCGAGCGGCGGATCATCCGTGCCCACGCGCGCGGTAAGTGTATCGAGCAGTTCGTCGGCGTCGGCGTAGCGCGCGGCGGCGATTGTCGCGACGACGCCCTGATGATTCCCGCCCGGCGCGAGATGATGCAACTCCGAGCGCGGTGCGCGGCGGACGGGCACACGCGCCGCGCGCGCAAGCTCGAAAATCTCTTGCAGCCTCGACTCGTGCGCGCCCTCCGCAATCGTGACGCGCTCGACGTGGCGCGTCCCTGCTCGCAAGGCTTCAAGCACGGGCTGTACGCCGAAGACGTGCGCGCCGTCCTCCGGCTCGACGCGCGCCGGAGCGTATGCGCGCTGTCCGACTCCCTCGGCGGGCGGACGAGGCAAAGGTTCGCGCCCTAAGTTTGTTGGACGATCACGCTCAAACTTCGATGGACGACTACGCGCGGAACTTGAACTGCGCTCGCGCTCTGAATGTTCTCCGAACGCGCGCGCCGCACGCTCGCCCGGCGACTCGCGCCCGCGCTCTTCGCGCGACGCCGCCGCGTTTCTTCCTTGCTTGTGTCTGTTGCCCCTTTGATGCTTCATTGAACTCGCGCGCCCTCGCCTCCCGCGCGCCCGCGCGACGTGATGTGTAAACGCAAACGCGCATACCGCGTGAACTGCGTCTCGTTGTTGAAGGTCGTCGCGGCTTCGGTGGCGAAGCGGCCCGGTCGTTCGCGCCTGAGTCCGAGCGACTCGGTGCGCTCCGTGGGAGGCCACGCCGTAGAGAGCAGCCCGCGCAGCCGCGCGTACTCGTCGTCCAGAATTGCCGAAGGCGCTCGCTCGCGCAGAGCCTCGACGAGCGCACCGAAATTATCACGCGCCAGAAGACTCTTGCCTTCGCCGAGGCACGAGTAGTCGAAGTTGTATGCCAACACTCTGAAGCCCTCGCCGTCTGCTTCGCCCGCGTAGATGTCAAGCACGGACTCGTCCGAGGCAAGCTCACGCGAATCTGTAATGTTGCTCTGACTGCTCAGCCTCGCCCGCCGCTCGGCGACCTCGACGCGTTTCGTTACCACGCGCCCGACGACCAGCAGCGAGATTTCCGTCCACGGCAGGCGATGCGGCGCGGCGTCGAAACTCGAAAAGCAGACGAGCGCGTCATCGTCGAAAGCAAGGGCGCGCGCGCGCGAAGGCTGTTTCGCAAGCAGCTCGTCTGAAAGCGCTTCAACGACGAAGCCGAGCGCGCCCAGACGTTTTGTAATCAGCTCCGCTTCCTCGACGGACGAGGCGCGCGCGACGGGCAACGCGCGACGCGCCTCGACGATCTCGCTCAGACGCGCCGCGTCCAGCCGCAGAAACGAAGCCGCCTCTTCAATGGCGTCTGACTGCATCTCGCCCGCGCCGCGCGGCAGAAGGATGACGTTTATGCCCCGCTCCCACTCTTCCAGCTTCTTGAGCGTCGGGCGTCGAAGCTCCGCCGTGCGCTCCGTGACGGGAAGTGGCGAGCCGCAGTAAAGACAGCCCATGCGCGTCGGCGCGTTGGCGCGTAGGCATTGCTCGCACGCAATCAATTCCTCTGCTGTGAAGCGGCGAAGCTGTTCGTGCGACCCCGTCAGCTCCGATTCGCCCGCAAGCTCTGCGAGATCGTCTTCGCGCGGCAAGTTCTCCTCCGTTATTCTCTCTCGTTTCGACTATAGCGTTAGGTAGTAGCTCAAATTGTGTCTTGAGTGAATGCGATGGTGCAGTTCACCGCAGAGGCGCAGAGGACGCAGAGCAAGCGCGGAGGGAATTCGACTCTCTGCGCCTCCTCTGCGCTCTCTGCGCCTCTGCGGTGAATGCCTCTCCATACTCGCTCAATCAAATTGAGTTGCTGCTCGGCATTGAAACTGATTGCCCCTCGAACGTTCTTGAGTATAATCCTTCGCGACCGTTTCCCCTTCATCAATTTTCGACGCTTCGACACGCACCCAAATCATGTCACGCATGCTCAAACTACAAACTCCGCGCCTGACGCTTTCCGCCGCCGTCGTCGCGTCCGCGCTCCTGCTCTGCGCCTGTGCCGCCACGACGCGCCCGCCCGACGTTGAGCGACCGGGAGCGAACAAGCCGCCTTACCCCGTCGTCCTCGCTGCGAGCGACGAGCGGCGCGCGGGCGTGCTTGCCAACTGGAAGACGGTCGCGGGCGAGCAGTCGGCTGTGACCAGCCCGTCGCCGGAGCTTCAACCCGTGACGGCGACGCTCGCCGCGCTCCCCGCCGGCCTCTCGACGCCGCCGCGCATGCCCACGGTCATCATCAAGGACGAGAAA
>Ga0190275_10003706_pt1 | contig 10925 bp, 5 predicted proteins | sample Popmic550T_FD_133745 | JGI IMG/M metagenome (GOLD analysis project Ga0190275, IMG submission 133745) | Populus adjacent soil microbial communities from riparian zone of Yellowstone River, Montana, USA - 550 T | ecosystem: Environmental > Terrestrial > Soil > Riparian zone > Trees stand | place...
ACCCGCACCCGCGCGCCGACCCCCATCCGGTTCACGCCGTCGGCCGGGCCGACCGCCACCCGCAGCCAGTTCCCGCCGGGCGTCTCGTTCCGCAGCAGCAGCGACCGGCCCTCGGCCCACCAGCTCGGCAGGAACAGGTCGAGCCGGCCGTCGTTGTCGTAGTCGCCGGTCGGCCCGGCGGCCGCGTAGAAGACGCGCCGCTCCTTCAGCACCTTCTCGAACTGCGGCCCGCTGCCGCGGACCGCGCGGTCCGCGGCGTTCGGGTAGTCGTTCACCGCCCAGGCGTCGTCGCGGAAGCGCGGCAGGCCGTCCTTCACGCCCAGGTGGCGGAAGATCACCGGGTACGGCCGGCCGGCGGCGAACTTCACCACGCTCGCGACCAGGTCGGGCCAGCCGTCGTTGTCGAGGTCCTGCAACTCGACGTGCGGCGCCTTCATCCCCAGCGGCGTCAGGCCGACGGCGACGGTCACGTCCTCGAACACCGGCACGCCGTCGCGGACGCCGCGGTTGAGGTACAGCCGCACGGCGACCGGCTCCAGCCACGGTGCCGGGTAGTGCGGGCCGAGCACCACGTCGAGCAGGCCGTCGCGGTTCACGTCGGCGACGCACACGCCGCAGACCATGTTCTCGCCGCCCGCGTCCTTCCACGCGAACACCGCCCGCGAGCCCGGCGCCTCGGCGAACATGCCGCGGCCGTCGTTGAGCAGCAGCACGTTGGCGACGCTCGACGCCAGGAATAGGTCGGGCCAGCCGTCGTTGTTCACGTCGGCCGCGGCGACGCCCAGGCCCGGCACGCCCTCGGGGATGCCGGCCGCGCGGGACACGTCCTCGAAGCGGAGGCCGCCGGTGTTGCGGAAGAGGCGCGTGCTCCGCGTCGGCGAGCCGTTGTACCCGGGCATCGGGTCTTCGCCGACGAGCAGGTCGAGCCGGCCGTCGCCGTCGAAGTCGAGGACGCAGGCGCCGCGGCCGCCGAACGCCGGCGGGCACGCGCCGCTGTCCTTCGAGACGTCGGTGTACTTCCCGCCGCCGTCGTTGCGGAGCAGCGAGCAGCCGGCGAGCCCGGCCTTCGGCTGCGGCATGCTCGCGGAGTAGAGGTCGAGGTCGCCGTCGTTGTCGAGGTCGGCGAAGACGACGCCGGTGGTGCGGGCGGGGACGGCGAGCGCCGGCTGGTCGTCGCGGCGGAACTTCCCCTTGTCGTTGCGGAGGAATCGGTTCGGCCCGGCCCCGGCGGCGAACGTGCCGACGTACAGGTCGAGCCAGCCGTCGCCGTCGGCGTCGCCCCACGCGGCCCCATGACCGCGGACGCCGGCCAGCTGCGCGGCGACGCCGGTCTCGTCGCCCACGTCCTTGAACACGAACGGGGCCGCGGCCGGCGGGTCGGCCGCGGCACGGGTGGTGACCAACGGCAGGAGGGCCGCGAGTCCGAGCCAGAGAAGGCGGGGGAGAGCCATCGGCGGACCCGGGGGGTTTACCCGACTAGCGGGCGGATCACGGACCCGTCGCGGACGACCATCACCGGCCGGCCGGTGGCAGTGTGGTACTCCTTCGCGTGGTCGATGCCGAGGGTGTGGTAGAACGTCGCGGCGAGATGGTCCGGGGTGTACCCGTCGCCGGCCGGCCCCATGCCGTTCGCGTCGCTCGCGCCGACCACCTGCCCGCCGCGTACCCCGCCGCCGGCCAGCAGCGAGGTCATCGCCCGCGGCCAGTGGTCGCGGCCGGCGCGCTCGTTCACCCGCGGCGTCCGGCCGAACTCGCCGGTCACGTACACCGTCGTCGTGTCCAGCAGGCCGCGCTCGCCGAGGTTGGCGAGCAGCGCGGCGAGCCCCTGGTCGAGCTGCGGGAGGAGGTTGTCCTTCAGCGCCCGGAAGTTGTTGGCGTGCGTGTCCCACCCGGGGAACGTGACGGTCACGAACCGCACCCCGGCCGCGACCAGGCGGGCGGCCAGCAGGCAACTCATCCCGAACCGCCCGGTGCCGAACGCGGCGGCGACCTCCGGCCGCTCGCGGCTCACGTCGAACGCCCCCCGCGCCCGCGGCGAGCGGATCATGTCGTTCGCCTGGTGGGCGAAGCGGTCCAGCCCGTCGATCAGCTTGCTGTCCGCCTCAGCCCCGCGGAACGTAGTGTCGAGCTCGTCGAGGAGCCGCTGCCGGCTGCCGAATTCTTCGACGGTCTGTCCGGCGGCGAGGGAGACGCCGCGGACGGTGAACGGCACCCCCGGCTGCGGGACGGCGTTCGTCTGGAGCGGCGCGTACCGCACGCCCAGGTAGCCGGCCTTCTGCGGGGTGGTCGGCACGGCGACGAAGTGCGGCAGCTCGCGGTCGCCGGGCCGTTCCAGGCTAACGACCGCCCCGTATCCGGGGTAGACGAGCGACGGCACCGGTCGGCTGCCGGTGTTCAGGTACTCGGTGCCGAGTTCGTGCCCGGCGAGGGTGTGGCTGACGCCGCGGACGACTGCGAAGCTGCCGGCGAGTTTGGCGAGGCGCGGCAGGTGTTCGCTGACGCGGACGCCGGGGACGGCGGTGTCGATCGGCCGGAACTCGCCGCGGACCTCGGCGGGGGCGTCGGGCTTGGGGTCGAACGTGTCGATGTGGCTAGGCCCGCCGCCGAGGAACACGAACACGGCCGCATTCGCGGTCGGGGCTTTCACCGCGCCGGCGTGTGCCGCCCGTAGGTAGCCGGCGAGCCCCAGCCCGCCGACCACCCCCGCGCGGACGAAGCCCCGCCGGGAGACGCCGCGGCAGTATCGCTGCGTGGTCATGGTAACTCCTGGCCTGGTGCGTGGGAGGGAGCCGCGGGAGCGGCTCACCGGTTCACGACGAACTCCTTCGTGTTGAGCAGCGCCCACAGCAGGTCGCGCAGCCCGGCCGGCGGCGTCCGCGCGGCGGCGAGGTGCTGCCGGGCGACGCCCAGCTCGCGCTCGTCCGGCGGTCGCGACAGCACCCGCAGGTACGCCTCGCGGGCCAGCTCGTCCGGGGTGCCCTTCCCCTTCGCCGCCTGCCGGAGCCAGCCGGCCGGGCGGTCGAGGAGGGCGTACACCTCGGGGTCGTTCCGCAGGTACACGGTCTGCAAGAGCGCCGGCTCGTTCGACCGCTCGCAGTCGCAGTTGATCGCCCGCGGCGGCTTGCCGAACAGCGTAGTCGCATAGCCGTCCTCCCCGCGCTTGCCGGCGTACCCGCTCGACCGGCCGATCGCCCGCAGCCCGGCCGGGTCGGCCGCCAGCCGCTTCCGCTCGTCGTCGGAGGCGGTGGCCATCACCACCGCGTCGTACACCACCTCCGCCGGCAGCCGCCGCAGGACCGCCCGGCTGCCGTTCCGCTCGTCGTGCCGGTTCGTGTCGTTCGGCCGCCAGCTCCGCTGGTACGTGTCGCTGGTGGCGATCGTGCGGTGGAGCCACTTCATGTCGAACCCGCTCCGCACGAACCCGTCGGCGAGGTAGTCCAGCAGCGCGGGGTTCGTCGGCGGGTTGGCGAGATTCAGGTCGTCCGGCGGGTCCACGAGCCCGGTGCCGAAGTAGGCGGCCCAGACGCGGTTGACGAACGCCCGGGCGAAGTACGGGTTGCCGGGGTCGCGCATCCAGTCCATGACCGGCCGCCGCGGGTCCGGGTAGTCGCGGCGGACGACCTCCTCCCCGCCGAGCAGTTTCGGGGTGATCACCCGACCGGCCGCCCGCTGCCCGGGCCGGGCCGGCGCGCGGGCCGCCAGGTTGTTGTGGACGAGCAGTTCCTTGAACGGCATCACCCGCCCGGCCGCGAGGAGTTCGGCGAAGCGGCGCTTGTAGTCGCCCGAGTCCTCGTCGAGCTTGCCGAGGCCGGCGGCCTCCTTCATCGCCGCCACCTCGGCCCGGTTCCCGGCCCCGTAGCGGACCCCGCCGAAGAACGCGGTGAACTGGTCGAAGTCCTGCTTCGTCCACTGGTCGTACGGGTGCTTGTGGCACTGGGCGCACTGGAGGCTCACCCCCAGGAAGGCGTGCGCCACCGCCAGCGCCCGCTCGTCCGGGTTCCCCAGCGCCCGCCGCGTCCAGAAGTACGGCATCGTCGGCCGGGCGGCGAAGTCGGCCGGGTCGGCCCGGCGGAAGTACCCGCTCATCTCGGCGCAGTAGTCGGCGAACGACTGGTCCGGCCCGCGGCCGACGGCCAGCACGATCCCCTCGACGAGCCGGTCGTAGGGGACGTTGTCGGCGACCCGGCGGTACACCCAGTCGTACCACAGGCCGGCGGTCGCCCGGTTCAGCCCCTGCTCGCCGCCGAGCGGGCCGTTGCGCTCGGAGTTGCCGGTGAAGTCGCCGAGCCGGGTCGCCCACCACGCCGCGTAGGCCGGCCGGGTCAGCAGTTCGTCCACCTTCTTCGCGCGCCGGTACGGCGCCGGGTCGGCGAGGAACGCCCGCACCTCGTCCGGGGCCGGGAGGGTGCCGGCAAGGTCGAGGCTCAGCCGGCGGAGGAACTCGGCGTCGGTACACAGCTCCGATGGAACGAGCCCGAGCTTGCGCAGTCGGGTGACGACGAGTTCGTCGAGCTTCGTGCGCGTCGCCACGGCGGGGTAGTGGGGGCCGACGCGGTCGGAGACGGGGAAGAGAACGGTGACTGGGGCGATCCCGTTGTCGTAGAAGACCACCACGGCTGTGTCGCCCTTGCCGGCGGCGGTGACGAGGCCGTCCGCGGCCACGGCGGCGACCGACTCGTCGTTCGACCGGAACCGGCACAGCGGGGTCACGTCCTCGCGGGAGCCGTCGGCCCACCGGGCGACGACGCGGAGGCGGGCGGTGTCGCCCGGCCTGGCGAAGACGATCTCGCGCGGCTCCACGTCGAGCCCGGCGAACGCGGCGTCCGCGTCGCGCACCCCGCCGGCCCCGGCCTTCGCCCAGCGGAGGAGCAGGTTGTGTTCCCACCCGCCGGCCGGCATCCGCTTCCCCCCCTTGTGGGCCGCGGCCAGCGTGGGCTTCCGCAGGACCAGACTCCCGGCCGGGTCGGTCCGGTCGAGCCGGTCGGTCACCGCCTTGTGGTCGGCGGCGAAGTCGTAGCCGAACAGCGACAGCCGGAACCCGCCCTGGCCCTGGAACGACCCGTGGCATGCCCGGCCGTTGCACCCGAGACGCCCCAGGAGGGGAAGGACGTGCCGCTGGAAGCCCGGCACCTCATCGCCCGCCGCGGCGGCGAACCGCTCGCTCGCCGGCGCGGTGACGTCGGCGGCGGCGCACGCCGTCGGGAGCGCGAGTGCGACGGCCGCGGCGAGAATCGGGTGTGCTCGGGCACGCATGGTCTGACCCGGAACGGGCGGCGCGGGAATCGGCGGCCCCCACAATGAAACCCGATCGCGGTCGGCAGGTTCCGCCGGGGGCGCCTACTCAGGGGCCGGGGCGAGCCACCGAATGGCGGCCGAGCCCCGCCGTCGTGGCCCCGGGCGGGGGCGTGAGCCGCCCGTAAGATGACCGTCCGAAGCGGCCCCCGCGTACCCCGGAGAATGACCCGTGAAACTGCGCCCGCTCGGCCGCTCCGGGATCGAGGTCGGCCCCCTCGCCCTCGGCGGGAACGTGTTCGGCTGGACCATTGACGAGGCTGCCTCGTTCCGGGTGCTCGACGCCTTCGTCGCGTCCGGCCTCAACCTGATCGACACCGCCGACGTGTACTCCGCCTGGGCGCCGGGGAACACGGGCGGCGAGTCGGAGGCGATCATCGGGAACTGGCTCCGGCGGTCCGGCGCCCGGGGCCGGGTGGTCGTCGCCACCAAGGTCGGGATGGAGGCGGCGCCGGGCGAGACGGGGCTTTCCCGCGCCCACATCCTGAAGTCCGTCGAGCGGTCGCTCAACCGCCTGCAGACGAACACGATCGACCTCTATCAGGCCCACAAGGACGACCCCGACACCCCGCTGGAGGAGACGCTCGGGGCGTTCGGCGAGCTGGTGGCCGCGGGGAAGGTGCGGGCGATCGGGGCGTCGAACTACTCGGCCGCGCGGCTGGCCGCGGCGCTGGCGGTGAGCCGGCGGCTCAACCTGCCGCGCTACGAGACGCTCCAGCCGGACTACAACCTGGTGGACCGCGCTGGGTACGAGACCGAACTCGAACCGCTGTGCGCGCGCGAGGGGCTCGGCGTCATCCCGTACTACTCACTCGCCGCCGGGTTCCTGACCGGGAAATACCGCACCGAGGCCGACCTGTCGAAGAGTGCTCGCGGGGCCAAGGTGGGGAAGAGCTACCTGAACCAGCGCGGGCTGCTGGTGTTGGCCGCGGTCGATGCTATTGCGGCGGATCTCCAGGTCAGTCAGGCCCAAGTAGCGCTCGCGTGGCTCATCGCCCGGCCGGGCGTGACCGCCCCCATCGCCAGTGCGACGACGCCCGCCCAGCTCGACGAGCTGGTGGCCGCGACGCGGTTGACGCTGGGCGTGGACGCGGTCGCCCGGCTCGACGCGGCGAGCGGCTGATGCCGTATGCAGACGGACGGGTCAGTCCCACAGGTAGCGCTCGTCCCACTCGATCTCATACCGCCGCAGCCAGGCCCGCAACTCGTCCTCGAACGACTGCTTCGCGTGGTGTTCCGGCTGCCGGCGGACGTACTCGCGCACCGTCTCCACGAGCGACTGACTCACCGAGAACGCCGAGTACCCGCCCTGCCACGCGGACACCGCCGGCAGCCCCCGCGTCTGATTCACCCACGCCGACGACGCCGACTTCACCCTCCCCACCGCGTCCGCCAGGGTGATCGTACGCCCGAGCTCGAACAGCAGGTGAACGTGGTCCGCCACCCCGCCCGCCACCAGCGACTGATACCCCAGGTCGTTGGTTACCCCGCCGAGGACGTGGAATACCTCGTCGCGCCAGCCGTCGGCCAGCACCGGCTCGCGGTGCTTCGTCGAGAATACGACGTGGACGTACACCCGCGCCAGCGACTGCGCCACGGCCCGCCCCCTTCGAGTGTCAGGGAGATGTCGGAGGTGGTGACGGACGTTCGAGCGGGTGTCAACGACCGAGTTGAAGATTCTGGCCCCGCCTCAGGCCGTTGGCCTGGGCTGGTGGAACGGCCCCTTCAGGGCCGAAGCCCCGAGCGATGCGGACCCAGGCCGTTGGCCTGGGCTGAAAGAACCGGCCTTTCAGGCCGGGAAGCCCCGCGCCTCGAACTAACGGGGGCATACGCGAATCCAACGCCCCCGGCCCTGAAGGGGCCGTTCCACCAGCCCAGGCCAACGGCCTGGGTCCGCGGCGCGGTCGGCGTCACACCCCCGCGAGCCGCTCCCGGGCGTCGCCGAACGCGGGGAGGGTCACGCCCATCCGGTCCATCAGCGCCAGGTACAGGGCGCACAGCTTCCGCTTGTCGTTCCCGGCGGTCAGGTAGTCGAGCGTCCGGCCGGTGCGCAACGCGCCGCCGAGCCCGCCCGCGAGCACCAGCGGCACCTGGTTCCCGTTGTGCGCGTTCCAGTGCTCGGACACGAACATCAGGCACGAGTTGTCCAGGACCGTCCCGCTCCCCTCCGTCATCCTCGACAGCTTGTCGACCAGGTAGGCGTACTGCTCGACGTGGCACCTCACGATCGCCTGGTACTCGCGCCCCTCGTTCGCGTGCGAGTAGCTGTGGTGGTCGTCGCGGACGCCGAGGAACGGGTACACCTGCCCCGACAGGTCGCGCGACAGCAGCAGCGTCGCCACCCGCGTGCGGTCGGCCTGGAACGCCAGCGCGATCACGTCGCACATCAGCCGGGCGTACTCGCGGAAGTCTTTCGGCTGCCCGACCGGCGGCCGCTGCCCCGGCGGCACCGCCGGCGCGTCCTCGCGGGCCGTGCGGTTCAGCCGCTGCACCCGCCGCTCGGTCTCGCGGACCGCGGTCAGGTACTCGTCGAGCCGCTGCCGGTCGGACCCGCTCGCGCGGCCGGCGACGTCCGTCGCCTGTTGCAGCACGTCGTCGAGGATGCTCCCCTGGAGCCGCCCGCCGCGGCCGCCGAACAGCGTGTCGAACGCCAGCGACGGGTGGAGCTCGATGGGCACCGGCGAGTCGCCGTTCCGCCAGGACACGTGCGACGCGTACACCATCGAGTACTGGCTCTCGTGGAACCCGCTCACCGGCTGCTCGCACCCGAGCACGAGGCTCGGCACGGCGGTGTCGTCCTCGTGGTGCTTCGCCAGCACCTGATCCATGCTCACGCCGCCCTTGATGGTGCGGCCGCGCTGCAGGGCCGCCCCGGACAGGATGTTCCCGGTGCAGCGGGCGTGGCCGCCGTCGCCCTCGCGGTTGAACAGGCCGTTGATGACGTTGATCTTCTCCTTGAACGGCGCGAGCGGTTCGAGGCTCGACCCCAGCTCCATCGCGGCGCCGGTGCCGCGCGCCCACCAGTGCGGCGGCGAGATGCCGTCGCCGATGAACAGGCAGGCGAACCGCTTCGGCGGCCCGCCCGGCGCGGCGGCGCCCGCCGACTCCAGCCACGGCAGAGCGACGGTGGCGCCGAGCCCCTTCAGGACGGCGCGGCGCGAGACGGCGGTCATCGGGGCTCTCCGGGTGGGGCCGCGGCCTGGAACCGGGCGGGGGTGAAGTCCCGGCACCGCTGGGTGCGGAACTGCGGGCTCGTCGCCACGAGGTCGAACAGCACCGACAGCCTGCCGCCGTTCCGGTCGAGGTCGGCGGCCATGCGGTCGAGCAGCGGCTGGTCGGACAGCGCGACGGACCGGCCGAGGGCGTAGCCGAGGAACTTCCGGCACAGTGTCTGCGCGAACTCGGTCTTGCGGCGGGCGGCGAGGTAGGAGCCGAACTCGGGGACGCCGCGGGCGGCCGTCCCGTCCGGCAAGGTTACCACGTTGTCGACCGCCCGTCCGCCCGAATCCTTCGTGCGGGCCCGGCCGACCGGGTCGAACCCCTCCATCGCCAGGCCGACGGGGTCGAAGCGCTGGTGGCAGCCGGCGCACTTCGGGTCGGCGACGTGCAGCTTCAGCAGCTCGCGGATCGTCTTGCCGTTCGTGTCGGTCTCCTTCGCCGGGAGGACGGCCACGTCCGCCGGCGGCGGCGGGATGTGCTCGCCGAGCACCTTGTGGACGACCCAGAACCCGCGTTTCACCGGGCTCGTGCGCTGCGGCTGCGAGTTCTTCGTGAGGAACACGCCCATGCCGAGCACCCCGCCGCGCCCCTTCGCGCGGAGGCCGGTGACGTACTTCCACTCGTCCGCGCCGCCGTCGAACGGCAGGCCGTAGTGCTGGGCGAGCTTCTTATTCACGAACGTGGCGTCGCCGTCGAGCAGCTCGGTAACGGGTCTGTCATTCTGGATGAGGTGCGTGACGAGGCGCGTCGGCTCCTCGAACATCGCTTGACGAAGCGCGTCGTCGAACGCGGGGAACGCCTGGCGGTTCACAGCCTCGTGCGACAGGAACTCGCGGTGGCCGAACCACTGGCCGAAGAACTCGAGCGCGAACCGGCTCACCTTCGGGTCGCGGAGCATCCGCCGCACCTGCTGCCGCAGCACCGCCTCGTCGGAGAGCCGCCCCGCCTTCGCCCCCTCCAGCAACTCGGCGTCCGGCGGCCCGGCCCAGACGAAGTAGCTCAGCCGCGACGCCAGCGACAGGTCGGGCAGCGGCGCGACCGTGTCGCCCGGCGGCGTCGCCTCGAACCGCATGAGGACGTGCGGCGACACCAGGACGCGCGCGACCGTCGCCCGCACCGCCGCTTCGACGCCGTGCTGCGGGTCGCGGCAGATTTCCGCGTAGGTCGTTTCCAGCTTCTGCCGTTCGGCCGCGGTCAGCGGCCGGCGGTAGGCGCTCCCGGCGAACGCGAGCAGGTCGCGCAGGTAGAGCGGCTCGGCCGCGCGCAGCGTCACGGCCTGCCGCTTCAGACCGGCGCGCACGTCGTCGAAGAAGACGTTGACCGGGTGCCGCGCCGCCTCCTCGGGCGTCCCCCGGACGTTCGACCGTCGCACGTACACCGCCTGGAGGCGGGCGAGGGTGTCGTCCGTCACCAGCTCGGGGTCTTCCTCGCGGAAGGCGTCGAAGTCGGGGTGCTTCATGAAGTCGCGCTCCGACCGCTCGAAGAACACGAACCCGCGCAGCATCCGCTCCCAGATGCCGGTGACGAAGTACAACTCGGCCCACAGCCGGTCGAGCTCGACGAGCTCGGCGTCACTCAACACCGAACGGCACAGCGGCCGGTCGTCCCGGAAAAAGCCTTCGATGAGGTGGAAGCCGGCGGACAGGCCGCGGGTGTCGTCGGCGAAGTAGAAGCGGCTCGGGAACAGCCGGCACACCGCGTCGGCCGAGGCCCGCAGCGCCGCGGCCGACGGGTGGCGCGGGTCCGCGAGCGGGAACGCCGGCGCCCCGTCCGCGGCGCGCCGGTCGCCGACGTGGACGGCCGCGATCCCGGGCGTGGCCGGGTCGAGGCGGCACTCGGCGGTGAACGTGACGCTCCCCTTCGCCTTCAGCGGGAACGCCTTCGCCGGCAGCGCGACCTCGACGACGCCCGGCGCCGGTAGCACGAACGAGTCGGCGTCCGCCCCCGTGCCGAACTTCAACTCGGCGAGCTTCTCGGGGGCGTGTTCGGCGAGCAACTCGCGGAGCGTCCAGCGGCGCTTCTTGTCGGTCGTCTCGGAGTTCGTGGTGAAGACGCCCTTCACGACCACGGCGCCGGCCGCCTTCGCGCCGCCCACATCGCCGAGTTGGATGACCACGGGCACGGTCGCCGCGTCTCCGCCGACCCGGTACTCGACCGTGAGCTTCTGGACGGCGAGGCGGGCGGCGTCGAACGTGTCGCGGGTGTCGGCGGTCCTGCGGCGGCGGGCGAGGTGGTCGATCGGGCCGTTGCCGGCGTTCGCCACGATCGCCGGAGTCTCGACCGGCGCCAGCCCGCGGCCGAGCGCCCGGGCCTCGGCCGCCAGCGCCCGCACGGCGGCGCCCACCTCCGCGGCGTCGGGCGCGGCGGCGTTCTTCGGCGCCGGCAGCGCCGCCCAGCGGGCGCGGAGCCGGCCG
>Ga0190275_10003707_pt1 | contig 10921 bp, 13 predicted proteins | sample Popmic550T_FD_133745 | JGI IMG/M metagenome (GOLD analysis project Ga0190275, IMG submission 133745) | Populus adjacent soil microbial communities from riparian zone of Yellowstone River, Montana, USA - 550 T | ecosystem: Environmental > Terrestrial > Soil > Riparian zone > Trees stand | place...
CTCATCGGCCTGCTCGCGCTGGTGCGCGTGGACTGGCGCAGGGTCGTCGGCGAGCCGGCAGCGGACGAGCGACCCGGCTCTGCGACCGCCGCGACCCGCGCTCCACCAGCGGGACCCGATCACGCTCGCACGTCCCCATCGCAGGACGGCGCCGAGGATCTCGACGCGTCACCGCCGGCGACCACTCCGCAGTCGCCCTGACGGGACGAGCTTCAGTCCGCGGTCCCGGCACGACGGAAGCCGTACCGTGCGACGACACGCGTGGCGAGGTAGGCGAAGAACGCCACGAAGATCGCCGATGGGATGGTGGTCGTCCCGGATGCGTTGCTGACGACGAGGTCGGGCCCGAGCAGCGCGTCGAACAGCACCGACAGCCACATCACGGCGATCGCCAGCGATGCCCACATCTCGGGGACGAGGACGCGCGAGGACCACCGCCGGTCCTCCGTGCGGCTCTGCGATTCGTGCGGAACGGTCGTCATGTCCACCATCTCCTCCGGATCACTGTCCCGCGTTCGGCCGGTCGACGCATCTGTAGAGACCCACATCCGTGGAGGGCTTAACCACGGCGGGTCGGCGGTGGTCATGCGACCGCCGTCCGTCACCGCCGTTCGCGCAGGGCCCGATCGAAGAAGCCGACGACTCGCGCCGCGTAGTCGTCCGGTCGTGCCGTGATCGCGGCGGTGTGGCCTGCTCCCGGCACCTCCCAGAGTTCCTTGTGTTCGCCGGCCCGGTCGTAGAAGGCGCGGTTGAGCTGCTCGGCCGGCTGGCCGTCGAGCCCTCGTATGAAGAGGACCGACCGCGGTGAGATGTCGTCCACGAGGTCGACGAGGCTCGGCGGAGGAGCCTCGCCGGCCAGGATCGCCACGGCGGCGGTCTGGGCGAGCAACGGCGTCACCGGTGTCCGGAGGTCGCTCAGCGCCGGGTCATCCCAGTGCTCGGCGATCGAGCGCACGCTGCCGCCCTCGGAGACGACGGCGCGCAGCCGGGTGTCCTCCGCCGCGGTCTCGAGCAGCATCTCGCCGCCGACGGAGAGCCCCAGGCCGCCGATGCGCTGCGGGTCGACGTCCGGGCGGCGGGAGAGGAAGCCGATGGCCGCTTTGAGGTCGGCGTCGCCGCCCCAGCCGTAGGCGTTGAAGTCGCCGTCGCTCTCGCCTTCGCCACGGCGATCGAAGAGCAGCAGGCCGTATCCGTGCCGCGCGAGCAGCCTGGCGTGGGGGATGGGGCCGCGACGCCCGGGGGAGAGCACGATCGCTGCGCCGTTGACGGAGGGCACGTACCAGCCCTGCAGCCGTAGGTCGTCGGCCGTCGTGAAGCTCACGTGCTCGTACGGGCGGCCGAGGTCGGCCGCGGGGACGGGCTCGCGGGCGCGATGGGTGGCCACGATCGCGATCGTCGTCGGGACGAGTGCGAAGATCGTGGCGACGCCGGCGAGGAGTGCGACGCCGGTGCGCCGCAGGTACCGTCGCAGCGGCCGCTCGTCCAGCCGGCGTGTGCTCCACAGCGTGTGGACGCCGAGGCCGATCAGGACGGCCCCGGCGAGGGCGGCGAGCATCGCGGTGAGGTCGTCGCCGGCCATGCGGTCCACGACCACATGGCGGTACCCGTCCGCCACGCCGGCGGTCGCGGCGAGCAAACCCGCGACGATCGCGATCGCGCCGCGCGCGCCCGCTCGCAGCCGCGGATACACGAGCGCGAGGACGCCGGCGATCGCGAGCGGCAGGATGCCGCTGACCACGTGGTCCTCGGCCGCCGTGCCCTGTTCCGGGTGGACGAAGGCATCGTCGGCGACGGCGAGGGCGACGAACCCCAGCGCCGCGCGGACGCTGATCACCTCACGACGGTCGGCGACGCGAGCCTCGCGCCCGCGTGGGCTTGGCGGGGTGTCGACGCGCGGGTCAGCTGCGAGCAAGGCGGGCATACCGGATGCCTTGAGCGTCGCCGATGCGCTGCCCCACGTCATCGGTGGAGGACCGCGGCCGGGCTGCGGCATCGGTGCAGTTGCTGCTCGATGCGCTGCTCGAGGCCGCGGGGCCGGCCGAGCTGATGCTCGATCTCAAGGGCCGGGACGCCCGCCTTGCCGTCCGGGTGGCGGACGCGATCGCCGATCGCCTCCACGCCGCGCCGTCATGGTCTGCGCGAGACGCTGGCCGCTGCTCGCGCCGCTCGAGGGGGTCGACGGCGTCCGCGTCGTCCACTCCGTCGGCACCGCCCGGCAGCTCGCCGCGCTCCGCCGGCGGGACGAGCGCCTCCCCGGCCAGGATCTGTACGCCCACGATCGCCCGCATCAACGTCGTCTTGCCGCAGCCGCTCGGGCCGAGCAGCCCGGTCACCGTGCCGCACGGCACGGCCAGCGAGAGCGGGCCGACGACCTGCCTGCCGCCGCGGAGGACCCGGAGGTCCTCGACGAGGATCGTGTCTGGCGCCACGGCCGGTCCCGGCCCCGGCGCGATCGCCGGCGGACGCGTGCTCTGCATGAGCCGCCCGCTCAGGGCGCGGGCAGGTCGGCGAAGCCCTTGCGGTGCGGGGACGGGTCGTGCTCGCAGATGTCGCCGAGGCGCGGCTCCGCCACGCGGATCAGCTCCCGCGGGTCGAGGCGGACGGCGTGCCGGTGGTCGCCGCCTGCGACCACGACGTGGTCCTTGTAGAGGAGGCGGATGTCGATCACCTCGGGCAGCGGCAGCATCGGCCCCACCGGGGGCAGCGAGCCGACGTCGAAGTGCGGGAACGCCGCCGCCATCTCCTCCTCCGTCGCCAGACGCAGATGCGCTGTCCCGCCGAGGAGGCGGCGCGTCCGCTCGAGATCCAGCCGGCGGTTCGACGGTAGGACGGCGACGCGCCAGCCGTCCCGGTCGTGGAGGATCAGGGTCTTAGCGGCGTGCTGCGGCGGCTCGCCGACCGCCTCCGCCTCGTCGAGCGTGGAGTAGGTCGGATCGTGCTCGAGGATCTCGTGGGCGACGTCGGCCTCCTCGAGGAATCGTGCGACGACGGCGACGCCGTGCTCGCTTGCCTGTTCCGGACACATGCGCACACCTCCGGTGGATCGCGGTGGTCGCATCGAGCGTACGCCTCCGGGGCGGGCCGGAGCAAGCGGGCGGGCGGGCGTCGTCGATGCCACCGCGGAGCGGGAAGTCACGGACGCGGGTTCCGCGACCGGCACGGATGTCGCCACCACTCCGGGCGCCTAGCGTCGATGGCGTATCTGCACAACGAGGCAAAGGAGGTGAGCCATGGCGAGCAGCCTCACGCATTGGGAGCCGTTCGCGGAGCTCGCTGAGATGCGGTCGCGATTCGACCGCATGCTGTCGGAGCTGGGCGAGGGGCACGACCGGTCGTGGACGCCTGCGATCGACGTCGTCCGTGACAACGGCAACCTGGTGGTCCGCGCCGACGTCCCGGGTGTCAGGCCCGACGAGATCGAGATCTCGGTGACGAACGACACGCTGGTCGTCGAGGGCAAGCACGAGGAGACGAAGGAGGTCGACGAGGCCGGATTCGTGCGGCGCGAGCGGCGTTACGGCGCCTTCTCGCGTTCGATCGCGCTGCCCAAGGGCGTGGACCCGGGGAAGATCGAGGCCACCACGAAGGACGGTGTGCTCGAGCTCAAGGTGCCGCTTCCGAAGGAAGCGGACAAGGAGCCCGTGAAGATCGTCCCGAGTGCGGGCTGATCGGCGGCGACGGGACGGCGGGAAATCACGGCTCCGCTTCAGTACTCCGAGCGGTTCGCGCCGCGCGCGCCGATGCGTACGGTCGACTGATGACCAAGCGAGCGCCGTTCCGAGTACTTGTCGCCGCGGGAATCTGCGCCGCGCTGGTCGCCGTCGCTGCGGCGCCGGCCGACGCGATCGTCGGAGGAAGTCCGGCGCCGCCGGATCGCTGGCCATGGATGGCGGGGCTGCTGACCTCGGACGTCGACGACGTGCCCTGGGCGCAGTACTGCGGCGCGGCCGTGATCGGCCGTCGCCGTGTCCTCACGGCGGCGCATTGCGTCCTGGGGGCGAAGACGAAGCAGGTCGACGTGCTGGTCGGACGCACCCGGCTCAGCGTCGAGGACGGCCGGCGGATCGGCGTCGAGTCGATCAGCCTCTATCCGGGCTTCGTCAGCGGCCGCGAGAAGAGCCTCGATGCCGCCGTCCTCGTCCTCGATGAGCCGGCCGGGGTGCCGCCTCTCGCCGTCGCCCGCCCCGGCCAGGCGGGGCTGTTCCGGCCCGGCACGGAGGCCTGGACGATGGGCTGGGGAGCACTGAACGCGCGGATGACGCCCGGGAAGCACGTGTTCTACGCAGATCGCCTGCGCGAGCTGGCGCTGCCCGTGCAGGGCGACGACGCGTGCGAGGGCGCATTCGGTGTCGGCTTCCCGGACTACCCCTACCGGCCGCAGTGGGTGCTCTGCGCCGGCACCGCCGCGGGCGTTGCCGGTACGTGCAGCGGCGACAGCGGCGGACCGCTCGTGGTGCGCTCGGGTGATGCGTGGGTGGACATCGGCGTCTTGTCGGGCGGTGATGCCTGCGCCTCACGCGGCTTCTACGACCTCTTCGCCCGGGTCGACGCCGTGAGCGCGTTCGCGCTCGCCCCTGACGTCACCGCGCAACCGGACCCGAAGCGCCCGCCCCGCGTCGTCGGTGACGTCCTGGGCGGCCGCCGCGTGCGTTGCGCGAAGGGGCGCTGGAGCGGTGACGCGGCGCACTTCACGTATCTGTGGACCGGAGCTCGCGGCAGGGTGGTCGGCCGCGACCCGACCTATCGCCTCACGCGCCGAGACGTCCGGGTGGGCGTGCGCTGCGCGGTGACGGCGGCGAACGCCGGCGGTCGTGCGACGGCGGTTTCGCTCGTCCGCCGGCGCGCCTGATCCCGCGCCGGTCCCGCCCGTCGAACCCGGGCCGCAGGATCCGGTCGCGCAACCGTCACCGGGTGCTCGCCGCCGTGCGCCCGGTCCACAACACGTCGGCGTCGGCCTCCAGCCGGCGCGGCACGAGCAGCAGCGGACAGGCGGCTGCGTGAGCCAGGCCGCGCGAGACGCCGCCGGCGAACGCGCGGTGCACCGCGCCGTACCCCCGCGAGCCGCAGACCAGGATGTCGTATGCGCGCGAGGCCTCGGCCAGCGTCGGGACGACCGCTCCCCGCCGCACCTCCGCCTGGACGGTGACCCCTGCGCCCAGGTCGTCGATGGCACGCTCCGCGGCACCCAGCACATGCCTGTCCATGGCGGTGAAGTCGACGTTCTGCGCAGCCGTCCACCCGGGCACCACGTAGGCCCCGGCCGAGTAGCTCGTCGGATCCACCACGGAGCCGAGCTCGACGGACGCGCCGGCGCGGCGGGCGAGGCCGAAGCCGACCGCGGCCGCCTCCCGGCCCTCCGAATCGGGGCTCATCGCGTCCTGCCTCGCTCAGAATCTGCCGCGCGCGCACGCCGCGCGCATCGGGTACTCCCCGCGGCAGTTCTGCGGGCTCCTACGGTTCCGCCGGCGGCGGCGACGACGTCGCGAGCGGGCCGTTCAGCTCTGCTTGACGACCGCGTAGATGACGCGCTCCGCGACTTCCACGACCAGGTCGCCGATTCGCGCACAGCGGCGGTAGAGCTCGCGGCCCGCGATGCGGGCGCTGCGCTCGTCCGCGTCGAGCAAGGCCGCCATGCCGCGGTAGTAGACCTGGTCGAGCGCCTTCTCCGTGGCGATCGCCTCGTCGGCGGCCGCCGTCGCCCGGCCCGCGTCCGCCCCGAGCTGGGCGATCGCCTCGTCGATCCACCGCACCGCCCGGGAGATCAGCTGCGCCATCTCCGCCACCTCGCCGTCCGGGCCGACCGCGAGGACATCCGCCTCCGCGACCACCTCCCGGCTGGAGCTGAGTATGCGATCGATGATCCGCGAGAGCGCGAAGAGGTCCTCCGGCTCGAGCGGCGTCACGAACGCGGCGCGCAGGGCGTCGACGAGCTCGCGCTTGGCGACGTCGCCACGGTGCTCGGCGTCCTTCAGCGCCTCGGCGGCCGCGGTATCACCGCCGGCCCACGCGGCGAACGCGTCGAGACCCTCGATCGTGATCGCGACCTGCGCGCGCAGCAGGCCGAGCACGTCAGGCGTATCCGGTAGGAACCAGTGGTGCGGCTTCATGCGATCAGCCGCCAGAGGCCTAGAGCGAAGGCGGCGAGTGCGGCCGCGGCCGGCATCGTGAAGACCCAGGCGATGCCCATCGCACGGACCACTTCCCAGTGCACATGGTGCCATTTCCGCCGACCGCCGCCGACGCCCACGATGGACGAGGCGACGACCTGGGTCGTCGATGCCGGAGCTCCCGCGAGCGAGCAGCCGAAGATGACGACGGCCGACGACGCCTGGCTGGCGAGCCCCTCGGCCGGCCGGATGGGGTAGATGCCACGGCCCACGGTGCGGATGATGCGCCATCCGCCGAGGGCGGTGCCGAGCGTGAGCGCCGTGGCGCACAGCAGCACCGCCCAGTCGGGGGAGGCGAGCGTCTCCGTGCGTCCGCTCGCGAGGAGCAGCGCGGCGACGACGCCGATCGATTTCTGCGCGTCGTTCGCGCCGTGGCTGAACGCCAGGGCGGCGGACATCGCCCACTCGCCGCGCAGCACGGGCGCGTGCCAGCGGCGCGTCGCCCGGCGCGCGAGCCGGCGCAGCGCGCGGATCGCGACGAGCGCCGCGAGGGCGCCGACGACCGGGCTCACGGCGAGGGCGGCGAGCGTGCCCAGCACCCCGAAGGGGCGGAGGCCGTCGAGGCCTCCCCACTGGACCGCGTCGAGGCCGCCGGCGAGCAGCGCCGCACCGACGAGGCCGCCGAGCAGCGCGTGCCCCGAGCTCGACGGCAGCCCCAGTCGCCAGGTCGCGAGGTTCCAGCCGACGGCGGCGGCGAGGCCGGCGCCGATCACCTCCACCGCCTCGTCCGGCGAGACGGTCACGATGCCCCCGATGGTGTCCGCGACGGCCGCGCCGAGGACGAACGGGCCGAGCACGTTGCCGACCGAGGCGAGCACGATCGCCTGGAACGGCGTGGCGGCCCGCGTCGCCACGAGCGCGGCGATCGCGTTCGACGCGTCGTGCAGGCCATTCGTGACCGCGAAGAGGACGGCGAGGGCGATCGCCGCGAGGAGCCCGGTGTCCACCGCCGAACCTCGCTCACCGGACCCGCAATCGACATCGCCGGGCCGCCGCGCCCGTCATCGCGTGACGTCGCGACGCTCGAAGAGCGTGCATCCGGCGGCCGCCGCGATCGCGCCCGCGGCGATCAGCCCCGCGCAGGCCGCGACGTCGACGCCGTCCGTGATCGCCGTGCCGTAGTAGTGGAACGGCGACAGCCAGTCCACGGCGCCCACCGTGTCGGAGAGGCCCCCCAGCACCTCTGCGAAGTACGCCGCGACCATGAATCCGAAGGCGCCGCCGTTGACGATCACGGAGCGATCCGAGACGCCGGTGAGGAACGCGGCTGCGCCGCCGGCGAACGCGGCCAGCGCCCAGAGCGTCACGATCGCGGCGACCGTGCTGCCCACGGCGAGCCCTGCGCCGAAGACCCATGACGTGAGCTGCATGACGACCGCGAGCACGAACAGGATGCCGGCCAGGACGGCGAGCACACCGACCAGGACGCCGGCGAGGTACTGGCGCCGCGTGATCGGTGCGGTCAACAGCGCCTCGAGGACCGGCCGGCTCTCCGTGCCGCCCACCGCCGCGGACACCGCGTGGATGGCGAAGAAGCAGCAGGCCAGCGGGGCGATGAGGTTGAACATCTCGCCTGCGAGATACGACTCGACGCTCGAGAACCAGCCCTCCGTGATGCCGAAGGCCTCCTTCAGCGCTTCGGGGTAGCTGTCGAGCAGCTGATCGAGCTGTGCGTTGCCCCGGAGGCTCGGGAACACCGCGATCACCACCGCGGCCAGGGCGCCGAGCCCGCCGCCCCAGGCCAGCGGCGCCAACCGGCGGCGCCGGGCGGTGTACACGGCGATCGGCTGCCAGGCGGCGCTCATGCCGCCACCGCCTCGGGCTGACCGTAGTAGGCGGCGAACGCCTCGTCGAGCGATGGGCGGGTCACCTCGAGCTCCGCGACGGGGTGGGCCGCGAGCAGCTCGAGCACCGTGTCGAGGGAGCCGGAGACGGTGAACGTGAACTGCGCATCGTGGCCCGCGAGTCCTTGCACCCCCGGCAGTGCGATCAGCGAGGTCGGATCGACGGGCTCGCCGAAGCGCACGTGGACGTGCCGGATCGCCCGGCCGGTGAGATCGTCGACGCGCTCGACGGTGACGAGCCGCCCCGTCCGGAGGATCCCCACACGGGAGCAGAGCTTCTCGACCTCCGCGAGGTTGTGCGAGGAGAGGAAGACCGTCGTGCCGTCCGCTCGGAGCTCCCCGACGAGGTCGGCGAACTCGTCCTGCACGAGGGGGTCGAGCCCCGAGGTCGGCTCGTCCATGATCAAGAGCGGCGGCCGGTGCGCGACCGCCTGGAGCAGGCCGATCTTCTGCCGGTTCCCGCGCGAGAGGTCGCCCATCGGCCGGTCGAGCTCGGCGTCGAGGCGGCGGGCGAGACCGCGCACGAAGGCCCCATCGCCGGCCCCTCGCACCGCGGCCAGCAGGTCGAGGAGCTCGGCGCCCGTCACGTGCGGGTCGAACGCGAAGTCGCCGGGCAGGTAGCCGACGCCGCGCCGCGCCGCGGGCCCGTCCCGCCAAGCCTCGTGGCCGAGGACCCGAGCGCTGCCGCTCGAGGGCTTGAGCAGGCCGAGCAGCATCCGGATGGTCGTCGTCTTCCCCGCGCCGTTGGGTCCCAGGAATCCGAACACCTCGCCGTGCGGGACGGTCAGCGAGAGGTCCGCCACCGCGCGGGACCGGCCGAAGCGCTTGGTCAGCGCTGTCGTGTCGATCGCACACTCGGCAGCTTCGGCGGGCATCGCTAGCGCTTGTCGAACTCGTGCATCCGGCGGCCGAGCGCCGCGATCGCGGGGTCCGACGACTTGAACTGCCGAGCGAGGTCGTGGAGGTACAGCGCCTCCGGGCTCGCGAACGTGCTGAGCGGCCGGCGCACCTCGACGCCGGCGTCCGGCGGCTCGATCGCGCCGTGCGGCGCGATGCCGTGCTCGGCCAGGAACCGCGGCAGGTACAACCCCGCGACCTTGCCGGCGGGCCACCACAGCGGCGCCGCCTCGCCGTCGCCACGCCCGCGGAGCCGGCGGCTGCGGTCGCCGATGAGCAGCCGGCCCTGCAGGACCGGCTCGCCGGGGTCGGGAATGACCTCGCCCAGCCCGCGCGCGATCGCCGCGGCGATGCGGCGCGCCTGATGCGTCGCGAGACCGCCGAACTTGATCGGGGAGACGACACCGTCGCCGGCCGCCCACGTCCGGTCCGCCCCGAGCGCCCGGCCGATATCGTCGACGCGCAGGAACCCCTCGTCGTCGCGCTCCAGGCCGCCGATCGCCGGACCGAGCAGGCGCGGCACGCTGAAGACGCGCTGCACGTCGAGGCGCTCGTCACCGGGTCGGAGGACCAGCGCCTTCCCGTCCATCTCACCCACCACACCGGTACGAAGGTGGACGCCGGCCGTCGCAAGCTCCTCGCCGATCGCGAGGCTCACGTCCTCGCCGAAGAGCGAGAGGGGAGCACGCTCGGGCGTGACGACGGTCACCTCGACGTCGTCATGGCCCATCGCGGACGCTTCCCCGGCCGTCATCAGCGCCAGCTCGTAGGCCGGCAGCGGCCAGACCGCGCCCGGGGGCACGACGATGGCCAGCCGCTTGGCGTAGCCCTCCTCGAGATCCCGCAACAGGCCGCCGTAGACCTCCGGATCGCCGCCGGGCCACCACGTCGTGGCGCCCGGGACCCCGGCGACGGGCCGGCCGCCGGTCGCGACGATGAGCTGGTCGAAGTAGAGCGTGGCGCCCCCGGCGAGCCGTGCGCGGCCGAAGCCGTCGTCGACCTGCTCGAGCGCATCGATCAGCAGCTCCGCGCCGGCTTCCTCGGCGAAGCGGGTGAGCGGCACGCGGTGCGCGTGCCCGAGGCCGAACGGCTCGGCGATGGCGAGCGGCTTGTAGACGAACTCCGGATCCGGGGCGACGAGCGTCAGCCGGGCATGCCGGCCGGCCATCGCCCGGAGGGCGAGCAGTGCTTCGAGCCCGGCGACGCCGCCGCCGGCGATGACGATGTGTTGCATGTCGTCGAGTCTCGTCCGCGACCGGCGTCGGCGCGTCCGCAGCTCACCGCGTCCTGCTCCGTGGTTTCCCGCAGTCCGGGTCGAATCGCGGCCGCGTCCGCGATTTCCACGGATGACACGTGCGGCCGGACGAGGGAGGCTCCGGTCCAAGCGATAGAGGAGGACCGCATGTCCAGCATGACGACCGACGTCCCCGAGGCGACCGCGGTGCGCCGCGTCGACGCGATGCTCGCGAGGCTGTCCGAGCGGCTCGGGACGCAGTTCTCGGCGGAGAACGTGTTCGGCGGGGCCGTCGAGCGCGACGGCGTCACCATCGTCCCGGTCGCGTCCGTGCGCTTCGGCCTCGGCGGGGGCGGCGGGGAGGACCGCGAGAAGCACCAGGACGGCGCCGGAGCCGGCGCGGGCGGCACCGTGACACCGATGGGCTACATCGAGCTCAAGGACGGTCGGAGCCGGTATGTGCCGCTCGTGCACCCGGCGCGGATGGCCGCCCTCACGGCCGGGGCGCTGCTCGCCGGGCTGGTCATCCTGCGACCGGTGCTGGCACCGCGGCCGGCGGCCGGCCTGCTCCGCCGGTCCTGAGCCGGCGCCGGGACGAGGGTCAGCCGCGGCCCCACGTCACGAGGCCGGCGATGTCCAGTGTCGACACGACGCCGACCGGCCGGTCGCTGCGAGGGTCGACGATCAGCGCGTGCGAGACGGCGTGCCGGACCATCCTGTCGGCCAGCGAGGTGAGCGTGTCGCCCGGCCGGGCGGTGAGGACGACCTCGGACGCTGCC
>Ga0190275_10003708_pt1 | contig 10920 bp, 9 predicted proteins | sample Popmic550T_FD_133745 | JGI IMG/M metagenome (GOLD analysis project Ga0190275, IMG submission 133745) | Populus adjacent soil microbial communities from riparian zone of Yellowstone River, Montana, USA - 550 T | ecosystem: Environmental > Terrestrial > Soil > Riparian zone > Trees stand | place...
ACCGCCGTCCACGATGGTGGCGAGGCGCTGACGCTGTTCGCGGTCAACCGCGGCACCGAGCCGCTCGCGCTGCGCGCGCGGCTGACCGGTCTCGGGTCCCCGGAGGTCGCCGAGCATCTCGTTCTCGCGGACGACGACCCGCAGGCGGCCAACACCGCCGCGCAGCCGGATCGCGTGTTGCCCCGCTCCACCGACGGCGCGCGCGTCGAGGCGGGTGAGCTGCGCGCCGACCTCCCGGCGCGGTCGTGGAACGTGCTGCAGCTGGTCCGCGCCGCGAGCTGAATCGGGTGATGCGATGAGTCGCATCGTGGTCATCGGCGCGACGGGCCACGTCGGGAGCTACCTCGTCCCGCGTCTGGTGCGCGCTGGACATGAGGTCGTGGCGCTCAGCCGCGGCGCACGCGACCCGTACGTGCCGGCGCCGGAATGGCGGCTGGTCGAGCGGGTCACGGCCGACCGGGAAGCCGAGGACGCGTCCGGGCGATTCGGCGAGCGGATCGCCGCGTTGGGTGGCGACGCCGTCGTCGACATGTTGTGCTTCACCGCCGCGTCCGCGCAACAGCTGGTCGACGCGCTGCGCCCCAGCCGGCCGTTGCTGCTGAGCTGCGGCAGCATCTGGGTTCACGGCCACACCGCTCGCGTGCCGGTCACCGAGGACGAGCCGCGCACCGCCTACGGCGAGTACGGCACGGGCAAGGCGGCGATCGAAGCGCTGCTCCACCGAGAGACGCTCGCGGGCGGCGTCCCGAGCGTGGTGCTCCACCCCGGGCACATCAGCGGCCCGTGGACGGTCATCACGCCCGCCGGCAACTTCGATCCCGACGTCTGGCGGCGCCTGGCGACCGGCGAGCCGCTCGCATTGCCCGACCTCGGGCTTGGCGTACTGCACCACGTGCACGCCGACGACGTCGCCCAGGCCTTCCAACGGGCGCTGACCCGCCCGGCCGCGATCGGATCGAGCTTCCACGTGGTATCCGAGCAGGCGATGACGCTGCGCGGACTCGCCGCGGCAGTGGCCGGCTGGTTCGGCCGCGGTCCCGTGCTCGACCTCGTTGACTGGGGCGAGTTTGAGCGACGTGTCGGCGCCGAGCACGCCGCGGTCACCCGCGAGCACGCCGAACGCAGCGTCGCCGCGAGCATCGACCGCGCCCGCGACGTCCTCGGCTACCAACCGCGCTACACCTCGCTCGAGGCCATGCACGAGGCGCTCCGCTGGCTCGTCGCCAACGGCCACGTCGACGTCGACGATCAGGACTTCTGAGCGCGGGAACGGCGAGGGCGCCTCGGGCATCGATCCACCAGGAATTTGGGATGGTCGCGGCCGCCGGCTCCGTTCACGCTTGACGGGATGCTCGTCAGCTGCGAACAGGAGGCTCCACCGATGCGAACGCCCACAGCGATCGCGCCCCGCCCCTCGATCCTTCCAGGCCGGCTCGCGTGCGCCGTCGCGCTCGCCCTGGTGATCGTGGTGGGATCGCTCTCTGCTCCCACGTCGGCCTCGGCGACCACCATGAACCACATCTGGAACTACTTGCGGTTCCCCGCCTCGTCCGAAGCCAACGAGGACCTCCGGGGATGCACGGTCCGGACGGTCGTCACCGGGCCTGGGACGTACCGCTGGCGCATCTTCAGCGCGCACTGGGCGCACACCGAGCAGCCGCTGCGGAACGAGCGCGAACTGCGCCTGCGGCGCGCCCGCTACTCGTGGGCGGATTGCTGGCTCCCCCGGGGCCGCCGGTGGTCGCGCCACTCGCACTTGAAGAACCTCACCCACGGCGGCAACGCCTGGCTCTACGGCGACGACATCAAGGGCGCATTCGGTCATGGGAGCTACCACATGGGCAGAGTCCGCTGATCCGACGCATGCGCGTCATCGAGTCCCCGGTCGCGGTCGCGCCATCGCGCCTCGATCCGTTCGACCCGCTGGTCGAGGCCTGTACCGGCGAGCCGATCACCACCCGGACCACACGCCAGTCCGGGCCGGCCACGACTGGTGGCAGCCCGACACCGGGCTGCTCGAGCTCCGGCCGACAGAGGAGCTGATCGTCCGGCGCGTGATCCTCTGCGGCGCCCGCAGCCGCGTCCCCTACGTGCTGGCCGAGTCGCTTGTCGTGCCCGGACGGATGCCCGGCCTGACTGCCGACCGCATCGTCCGCGCCGGCGCGTCGATCGGGCGCCTGATCGCCGCCGGCTCTTACGAGACGCGCCGCGAAGTGCTCCAGATCACGGCCACGCGAGCGGGAGCAGGGTCCGACCACCTCGGCGTTCGCCCCAGCGCGACGCTGGCGCGCCGCACCTACCGCATCGTGATCGGCCGGCAAGCGGCCGTGCTGGTGAGCGAGTGGCTCGCTCCCGGGCGCCTGACGTCTGCGGCGCTCGCAGCAGACTCGCGGCTCAACCGGCCCGGCCGTGCCGGGCCACTGCGGTAAGCCATCGATCGAGAGCGTCGGGATCCGCACGTCCGCGCCAGCCGAGATGCGCGTCAGGACGCACCAGCAAGATCTCCCCGTCGGTGCCATGGTCGGCGACCAACGTGATCATGCCGTCGTGACCGAGCCGCTCGGCCACGACCGCGGCGTACACGTCGCTCACCGTCCGACCGGGCATGACCAGATTGCCGTCAGGGTCTGCGACCACTGTGATCATGCCGTCGTCACCAAGCCGCTTGGCCACGACTGCGGCGTACTCGTCGCTCACCGGCTGACCGGGCATCACCAGCGCCCACTTGTTGCCAAGTTCGGCGTGCAGGGTGGTTTGTCCGCCGCCTTCGGCCCGTACACACTCGAAGTCCGGTACCCGGTCGCCGGGCAGCGGACCGTGGCCGAACCACGTCCGCGCTCGGAGGCCCAACGGACCGTCTCGATAGGTCACCTTCAGCTGGGACACGTTCTCCCAGACACGCCGTTGCATCGACGCCCTATTCATCAGCGGGATGATCACCCGGTCCCGTAGCAGCCGGGCGAAGACGTGGTTGCCGAGGATGAGGTTGCCCGCCGCACCCGTCCAGTTGAGAACGTCCGCGGCGATCGGCCGCCGTTCGGCTTCGTAGCTGTCCAGCAGCGCATGCTCTGCCGTCGCGTTGACGACCATCGCGAGCTTCCAGGCAAGGTTCTCCGCGTCACCGATGCCGGTGTTCATGCCTTGACCGCCGAACGGGCTGTGGACATGGGCGGCGTCACCGGCCAGCAGGATCCTGCCGTTCCGGTACGTGTCGGCGAGCCTGCGGTGGACCCGGAACGACGTCACCCACTCGGGATCACGAATCAGCGCTGGATCGCAACCAGTCCGTTCCCCCAGCAGGCGGGCGACTTCGGCGAGCACGGCCTCGTCACTCACCCGGTCGGCCTCGGTTCCCGGGTCGGCGGCCGGTGCCATCAGCCGCCACAGGTCCTGTCCCGGAAGCGGAAACGCCCCGAACACGCTGTCGCCGACAAGCCATACGTAGATCGCATGCCGCGACAGGGGCAGGTCCGCGTGGACATCGACGAGCAGAAAGCGCTCGGCGAGTGGTACTCCGGGGAATCCGACGCCGGCCAGCTGGCGCACGCGGCTGTGCGCCCCGTCGCACCCCACCAGCCAGCTGACACGGCTCTGGTCACCGTCCGCGAGACGTACCGTGACGCCGTCCGCATCCTGTTCAGCCGCAGCGACTTCGCGGCGCCAATCGATCTGACCGCCCAGTTCGACGACGCGCTGCCGAAGCGCAGCTTCAACCTCCGCCTGTGAGATCACCAGGCCCGGCCTCGTCACGAGTGCGGTGCGCTGGCCGACGCGCACGCTGGCCGCCCGCTTGCCGTTGATGTGCACGACGATCTGCTCGACCTGCAGCGAGCGTTCGGGAAGGCCGTTGAGCGCACCGAGGCGCTCGACGACTTCGATGCCTCTCGGCTGAAGGCCCAGCGCCCGGGAGGTGCTGGCAGGTTCAACCGCCTTGTCAACCACGCGGGCCGCAACGCCGTTCGCGAGCAGCCCACACGCGAGAGTGAGGCCGGTCGGTCCAGCGCCGGCGATCAGCACGTCGGGTTCGGACGTCATCAATCGTCCTTTCAGTCGTCCAGCTCGGGCTTCTGTAGTCGATCGATGCCACGCAGGGTGTCCCGGAGCCGTGCGCGTTTCCATCCCAGAAATTGGGGTTGATCGACCGTCCTCGGTGGCTGCTACCCGTCCACCCGTTCACCCGTAAAGAGCGCGCAGCCGGCTGAAACATTCCCCGTCGTGGACGATAGGAGCATGGAAACGGACATCGAAGCCCTCGTCATCGGCGGCGCGGCCGCCGGCCTCTCCGCCGCGCTCGTGCTCGGTCGGGCGCGCGTACGCACGCTCGTCGTCGACGCGGGCGAGCCCAGCAACCGCAGCGCGCCCGCGATCGGCGGTCTCCTCGGGCAGGACGGCACGAGCCCGGCTCAGCTCTACGCAGCCGGTCGGAAGCAGCTGACGGAGCTGCCTACGGTCGAGTTCCGCGAGGGCGTGGTGACCGGCATCGAGCCCGCAGGCGCATTCCGCGCCACGGTCGCCGGCGGCGAGACGGTGACCGCGGGGCGCATCCTGATCGCCGGCGGCATGCACTACGGCGTGCCGGAGGTGCCGGGCCTCTCCCAGCTGTGGGGCGACCGCGCCTTCATGTGCCCCTATTGCCATGGCTGGGAGCACCGCGACCAGAAGATCGCGATCCTCGGCGGCGCCGGCGCCGCGCACCGCGTGGCGCTGCTGCGCTCGTGGACGAGCGAGCTCATCGTGCTCGCGGACGGCGAGCCGACGGACGACCTGGGCGACGTCACGGTCGACCAGCGGCCGGTGGCGTCCGTCGCGCCGAACGTCGTCTCCTTCGCGGACGGCGACGAGCTGGCGGTCGACGCGCTCCACGTCGTGGCGCCGATGGCCCCACGTGACGGCCTCGTGGCCGGGCTCGGCCTTGAGACGACTGACTCGCCGCAAGGCACGGGCATCGCCGTCGCCGACAAGTTCGGTGCGACCTCTGTTCCGCGTGTCTTCGCCGCGGGCGACGCGGTTGGCGCCGGCAACGTCGCCGCCGCCATCGCGACCGGCAGCCTCGCAGCGACCGGCCTGCATCGCTCGCTCGTCTTGCCGGCGGAGTCGTAGTCCCCGGGACCAAGACCAGTGACCCACGGGCGCGATCGACGCCCGGCCGCGCGACCGTATGGCCATGCCAACCGATCGGGATCGCGCCCACCGGGTCGTCATCGTCGGCGGCGGCTTCGGCGGGCTGCAGACCGCGCTCGGGTTGCGACGGGCACCCGTGGAGATCACGCTGATCGACCAGGCTTGGCGGCGTCATCAGATCATGCGCCGTCAGGCCGTGTGAAAGGAACCTCGTGAGCTCACCGTCCGTCTCATGATCGAGTCGACAGATCGCGCGGCGAGGATCCTCGTCGCCTACTACAGCGCCACCGGCCACGTGCATGCCCTGGCCAAGGCTGTCGCCGAGGGCGCCCGAGAGGCGGGTGCCGAGGTGCGGCTCCGTCCCGTGGAGGAGCTCGCACCGGAGTTGGTGATCTCGCGAAACCAGGCGTGGGGTCGGCACCGCTCGGAGGTGAGCGACGAGCCGACCGCGTCGCTCGACGATCTCGAGTGGGCCGACGGAATCGCGTTCGGGACACCGACGAGATTCGGCAACGTGGCAGCGCAGCTGAAGATGTTCCTCGACCAGGCGGGGCAGCTGTGGGAGCAGGGAAAGCTGATTGACAAGGTGGCGACCGCGTTCACCTCGTCGAAGACCGTCCACGGTGGCCAGGAGTCGACGATCCTGGCGCTCAACAACACCTTCTACCACTGGGGAGCGATCGTGCTGCCGTTGGGCTACACGGTCCACGAGGTCTTCAACGGGGGCGGTAACCCCTACGGCGCGTCGTACACGAGCGGCACGCGAGTCGGGCCGCCCGATCGCGAGACGACCGTCGTGGCGGTTGCGCAGGGGCGGCGCCTCGCCCGACTGGCGCAGGTGGTCGGGGTCGCGCGCGAGCACGGTCTGCTCGGCTCGCGAGCCAGCGTGCTGGCCGGACTCAACGACTAGGCGACGCTCAACTCGCCACCTGCCTTGGGATCATGTTGCCGTCAGGCCCATGTCCTCGCACACGGATCCCACGGACGCGGAGCAGCGCGAAGACCGGCTGCAGGCGTTAATCGACTCGTCGCCACTCGCGCTCGTGGAGTTCGGGCTCGACACGCGCATCCGGCTGTGGAACCCCGCGGCGGAGCGGATCTTCGGCTGGCCCCGCGAGGAGATCCTCGGCCGCGAGGGGCTTCCGATGGCGCCGGACCACAAACGCGCGGAGAGCGAGGACCTGTTCGCGCGCGTGCGCGACGGCGAGTCGATCAACGACTACGAGACCGTCCGGCGGTGCAAGGACGGCCGACTCGTCCCCGTATCGATCGCCGCCGCGCCCGTCCGGGACGGTTCGGGCCGCGTCGTCGGCAACCTCGTCGCCTACACCGACATCACCGGGCGCAAGGAGCAGGAGGAGCGGCTGCAGGCGCTGATCGACTCCTCGCCCGTCGCGCTCGTGGAGTTCGACCAGGACACCCGGATCCGTCTCTGGAACCCGGCGGCCGAGCGCATCTTCGGCTGGACCCGGGAGGAGATCCTGGGCCGCACCGGCTTCCCGATGGCGCACACCGCCAAGCGCGAGGAGAGCGAGGATCTCTTCACGCGCGTGCTGGCGGGCGAGTCGATCAACGACTTCGAGAGCGCCCGCCAACGCAAGGATGGGCGGCTGGTACCCGTCTCCATCGCGGCCGCGCCCGTCAGGGACGCGGCGGGCCGCTACGTCGGCAATCTCGTCGCCTACACGGACATCACCGAGCGCAAGGAGCAGGAGGCCGAGGTGCATCGGCTCAACGTCGAGCTGCATGCCCGTCTCGAGGAGCTCGCCGCGTCGCGCGCGCGCATCGTCACCGCCGGCGACGTCGAGCGGCGCCGTCTCGAGCGCAACCTGCACGACGGCGCACAGCAGCGGATCGTCGCGCTGGCGCTCAGCCTCCGCGTCGCGCTGACAAAGCTGGACAAGGACCCCGCGACCGCTCGCTCGCTGCTCGCAGACGCCGGCGAGGAGCTGTCGCTTGCGCTCGACGAGCTGCGCGAGCTGGCGCGCGGCCTGCACCCGGCAGTCCTCACCGATCGCGGTCTGCGCGCCGCCGTGGAGGCGCTGGCCGGCCGCGCGCCGATCGCGGTCGAGCTCGCTGAGATACCCGAGGAGCGGCTGCCGGCGCCGGTCGAGGCCGCCGCGTACTACCTGATCGCCGAGGCACTCACCAACGTCGCGAAGTACGCCGCGGCGACCACCGTCTGCGTTCGGGTCGTCGCGGCCGACGGCAGCGTCACGGTCGAGGTGACGGATGACGGTGTCGGGGGCGCCGACCCGGCCGGCGGCTCGGGTCTCCGCGGCCTGGCCGACCGCGTCGAGGCGCTCGGCGGCTCACTGGCGGTCCACAGCCCGCCGGGCGACGGCACCTCGCTGCGTGGAACTCTCCCCCTGCCATGACCATCTCGCCGGAGTTCCATCTTGCCCTCTTCGCCACGGCGGACGTCCCGCAGATCGTCGAGGGCGATGGCATCGAACTTGTCGCAGCCGACGGTCGCCGCTACCTGGACGCGTGCTCAGGCGCCATCTCCGTGACGTCCCTGGGCTATGGCAACGAAGCGGTCGTGGACGCGATCGCCGCGCAGCTCAAGCGCCTCTCCTACACGATGCCCTTCCGGCTTACGAACGACCGCGCGCTCGAGCTCGCGGCGGCGATGAACGAGGTGAGCGCCGGAGCGATCGACCGCGCGCTGTTCTACACCGGCGGCTCGGAGGCCGTGGAGGCCGCGCTCAAGCTCGCTCGGAACTACCACTACATCAACGGGCGCACCGAGCGGGAGCTGACGGTGGCTCGCGTGCACGCGTACCACGGCAACACCTTCGCCGCGCTCTCGGCAAGCGGCATCCGCCAGCGCCGCGAGCCGTACACGCCGCTGCTGTCGGAGGGCCCGCGCGTTGCCATGCCCCTCGACGGAAACCCACCCGATCCCATCGCCGAGTCGGGGCCGAACGTCTACGGCCGCGGTGTCGCCGAGGACCTCCGCGAGGTCATCGAGGCCGTCGGGCCGGAGCGCATCTCGGCGTTCATGATGGAGCCCGTGGGCGGCGCCGCCGCGCCGGGGCATGCGCCCGCGCCTGGGTACTTCGAGGGCGTCCGTGAGATCTGCGATGAGCACGACATCGTCCTGATCGCGGACGAGGTGATCACCGGGCTCGGCCGGACAGGACGCATGTTCGGCAGCGACCACTGGACGGTCGACCCCGATGTGTGGGTGTGCGCGAAGGGCCTTGCCGCCGGCTACTGGCCGATCGCGATGGTCGGAATGAACCGGCGGATCTCGTCGGCGTTCGCGGACCGGAACGTCGACTTCGTCCACGCCCACACCTTCGAGAACCATGCGGTCGGCTGCGCCGCCGCCTTGGCGGTGCTCGAGCAGGTGCGCGCCCCCGGGTTCGTGGACGGCATCGCGACCAAGGGAGACGCACTGCGTCAGAAGCTCCTGGCGCTGCCGGACGAGCTCCCGATCAGGGTCGTGCGCGGGCAGGGCATGCTGCTCGGGATCCAGCTGGGCTTCCTCGACTTCGACTTCGATCCCGCGGACGCGGCCGCGACTCGGGTCGTTCAGGCGGCGGAGGCGCGGGACCTGATGCTCTACCCGGCCGCTGACGCGACCGGCTTCGGCCACGACAAGCTGATCATCTCGCCGCCGTATGTGATCAGCGACGCCGAGATCGACACGGTGATCGAGCGGTTCGAACTGGCGCTGCGCGACGCCCGCCTCGACACGCTTGTCGATGCCTGAGCGTCGTTCGGAGGCTAGATGGTGCGACACTGCGCCGATGTTCGGGCGGCACACGAAGATCGTGGCAACGCTCGGCCCGGCGACCGACCAGCCAGGTGTTCTGGATCGACTCGTCGAGGCCGGTCTGGATTGTGCGCGCTTGAACTGCTCGCACGGCACTCACGAGGACGTGCGCCGGCGCGCTGCCTCGGTGCGGGCGACGGCCGAGCGCGCCCAGCGCCCGCTCGGGATGCTCTTCGATCTGCAGGGACCCAAGCTGCGGCTCTCGGCCGAAACTGAGACGCGCGTGCTGCGGGCGGGTGACACGGTCATCTTCTGCGGCAGCGACAGCACCCACGAGGCTGATCGCGTGCGTGTCGACTTCCCGCACTTCGCCGCGCTGGCGACCGAGCAGTCGGAGATCGTGATCGGCGACGGCGTGCCGCGCTTGGCGGTCGAGCGCGTGGCGGTCGGTGAGGTCTTCGCCCGGGTGCTGTCGCCGGGATCGCTGTCCCCCCGCAAGGGCGTCAACGTCACCTACGCCCGTCCGGAGCTTCCCGCGATCACCGAGAAGGACCTCGCCGATCTCGCGGTCGCGGCCGAGCTGGGAGCGGATTTCGTCGCCATGTCGTTCGTGCGCACGGCCGACGATCTCGAACAGCTCAAGGCGCACATGAACGCGCTGTCCTGCCCGGCGCGGGTGGTGGCGAAGATCGAGAAGGTCGAGGCCTACGAGCGGCTCGACGAGATCATCAGCGTCGCCGACGGCGTCATGGTCGCGCGCGGCGATTACGGCATCGAAGCCGGCGTCGCGCACGTGCCGCTCATGCAAAAGGACACGATCGCCCGCGCCACGCAGGCCGGCAAGCTGGTGATCACGGCAACGCAGATGCTCGAATCGATGATCCACGCGCCCGAGCCGACACGAGCCGAGGCCACTGATGTCGCCAACGCGGTGATCGACGGCAGCTCTGCCGTGATGCTGTCGGCCGAAACGAGCGTCGGCAACTATCCAGTCGAGGCGGTGCGGGCCATGGCCGAGATCGCCGAAGCGGCCGAGCACGCGCCCGAGATCCACGGCCGGGCACGCAAGGTCACGCCGGACACCGCCGCGGCGGTCGTCATGCATGCCGCTGTCGAGCTCGCCCAAGACCTCGATGCCGATGCCCTCATCGTCCCCACCGCGACCGGCGGGGCGCCGCGGGCGTGCGCGAAGTACCGGTCGCGGCACCCGATCGTCGCGCTGGCGCACGACCGCCGCGTCGCGAACCAACTCACGCTCGAGTGGGGCGTCTACCCAATCCCCATGCCCGTCGCTGAATCCGTCGACGACATGATCGAGGGGGCCCTGATCGCCGCACGCGACGGCACCGAGCTATCCACCGGCGCACGTGTGATCCTCACCGCAGGCCGACAGACCGGAACACCCGGAGCGACCAACCTCATCATGGTGCGCGAGATCCCCTGAGACGGTCGGTCTGGCCGCTGGTTCATGACCGCTGCTGGTCGCGGTCGAGCCGGATGCGCTGTGTGGTGCAACCGGGCCAGCGCGCCTTCAGCAGCGACTCCAGCTGCGACGCGGCGTCGTCGAGCTGGTCCTCGTCGAGCCCGGGAAGTCGGTCGAAGACGAAGAACGCGCGAGTCGTCGCGTCGGTCAGCCGCGTGCGCACGCCTTGGCGCCAGTTCCAGCGCCGGCAGGTCACCCCGGCGTCGTCGCGCCAGACGATCTCCCCGGGGCGCGGAGCACCGTCGTGGCCGTCGAAGGGCTCGTCGCCGGTGGCGATCGTGAGGCGCAGCGCACCGTGGAGGTGATCGAGGTCTTCGCCGCCGACGGGCGTGAGCGCTCGGACGCTGACGGCGTTGTAGACGTCGACGAGCACGTTCACCCGCGGCAGGCTGCCGCCCTTGAGGACGCGAGCGACCAGCGCTTCGGCCGAGCACAGGTACTTGCTGGGCTTGGCGCCGAACGCCGAGAACGCAGCGCGCCACGCGGCGATGTGCGGGTCATCGGCTGGGCGGGTCAGCCTGCGCGCGCGCAGATGCTGCTCTGCCGCGTCGAGCACGGCCGAGCTGTCGTCGTCGCTCGGCCCGTTGCCGAT
>Ga0190275_10003709_pt1 | contig 10920 bp, 10 predicted proteins | sample Popmic550T_FD_133745 | JGI IMG/M metagenome (GOLD analysis project Ga0190275, IMG submission 133745) | Populus adjacent soil microbial communities from riparian zone of Yellowstone River, Montana, USA - 550 T | ecosystem: Environmental > Terrestrial > Soil > Riparian zone > Trees stand | place...
GGATGCTGAGCCCAGACGCGGTCAGGTTGTTGATGTGGAGCGGCCCGACGCCGGTGTTGTGGATCGTGGCGCGACCCCACTGGGAGCCATAGAGCACCATCGTGTTGAGCGGCTCGACGACCTCGAGCTGGCCAGCGAATGCGTTGCACGTGAGGCCCATCGAGACCGGCGCGCCGGCATCGTGCTGGAGCGTCAGCGTGCCGGTGTGCGTCCCGGTCGTGGCCGGCGCGCACACGACCGCGACACTCTGGCTCGCGCCCGGCGCGACCGTGTACGGGATCGGCGTCGAGAGTTGGAAACCGGGACCGGTCAGCGAGCCGAGGCCGGAGTCATGGCTCCTTTCCCTCGGGGCTGATGAGGTTCAGGATGTTCCCGTCTGGATCCTTGAACCAGGCGACCTTCATCCCGGACGAGACATGGATCTCGCCCTCCAGCCGCATGCCGGGCATGTCGTAGTGCTCGAAGGTGACGCCCTTGGACTGGAGATCCTTTACCGCCTCCTCGATGTTGCCCACCGTCCAGGTGACCGCCGTGGCCTGGTTGGTGCCCGCGTAGTCCGAGCGGTAGACGTTCACGGTCGAGTTTCCGCTCTGGTACACGACCACCTCGCCGCCCTCCTCGTGGACGGGCTTCAACCCGAGCGTCTCCTCGTAGAACTTCCTCGCCTTGCTCAGATCCTTCACCGCGAGGTTGGCGACCGCGTCCTGCGCGGCGATCGGCTCGTCCGTCGGCGCCCTCGAGACGCGGTCACGACCGAAGGGATCTCCGACGAGGGATTCGGTGTGCAGCGCGCACCGCCATTTTCCGTCTCGGCGCACCCACGTCGACGCGTCCGCGGCCTCGAGGGTCAGCGGTTTTCCCTCGACCTTCATCTCCTCCTTCACCTTGTACGCGACGACCGCCACGTCGGGGCTGAGGAAGCGCACCGCGGGCTCGCCGAGGAGCTCATACCGGTGCAGCTTCCACCGCTCGCTCTTCATCATCTGCGCAAACTGGTCTCGCTCGATGCTCGCGTATCCCTGGGCCCCGGTGACCACGCAGCGCTCATCCGTCAGCTCCATCGCCGCGTCGACATCCTGCGCCTGGATGGCCCGCCAGTAAGCGTGCTCCAGGTTGATGATCTCCCGCTCTCTCTGTGCCTGTTCCATGATCTCCTCCCGGACCTGTCACGATTGGCACGGGCAGCTCTGTAGGGAGGAAGCCGTCGAGCGAGCCCAGGCAGCCACGGCCCCTCGACTTGGAGACTTGCGGCGCAGACCCGCGCTCTCGCCGGAGGCCTGCGGCGCCTGCGGGGACCCGCTGAGCAGGCCGCGGAGGCAGTGCCAGGTGCTCCCCAATGGCTTTTTAACGGACCACTCTGCGGCATCTCGTCTTCCTCAAGCCCCCCACCGTCTTCATCCAGCCCCACACCTCTTCAATGAGCTTGCGTTTGCGTTGGCTCACCGCGTAGCCGCTGGCCCTCGTCGTGCGCCGCACCAGCGAGATGCCGGAGTGAGTTCGATCATCGACGCCTAACATCCTCGATGACTTCGGCCCGGCTCCCCGGGAGAAGTTGACCCAGACCCACTTATGCTCAGGGTCGAGGGTCGTCTATGTGTCGAAGTCGAAATCGACTGCTGGTTGCTGGTGGTGGTCGGTGCGCTGCAAAATACGCGCGATGCCACGTTCGGTCATGGGGGGTTCCTGGAAGCAACGAATCGATGACTGCGTGACGCGCCTGCGCGCGACCCCGGGTGTCGAGCTCACCGAGGCCCGACTCGGCAAGCCGTGCTCTGCGACGGCCCTCGCCAAGGCGAACGAGCTCCTCGACGGTGGCCTCGGCAAGACCTTGACCGCGCTGTATGGCGAGGTCGACGGGATCAGCAGTCGGTGGACCGGTGGCGGCGAGGCCGGTGAGGTCGGCGTGCTGCCGCTCGCGCAGATGGTCGGCAAGGGTTCGCCGACGGCGGCCGCCGCCGATCTTGCTCGCGCCATGAACGATGCGCTGCCCGGATGGGAGCACCCGGCGTTCCTTCCGAAGGCGCCGAAGACCTCCGCTGCCACGTCCGCGAAGCCCGCGCGGGTGTCGAAGGGCGCAGGCAAGCCCATCTCGCGCGACCCATATCCGGCGATCGACGAGCCGCCGTTCATCTTCCTCGAGCAGGTCTACAAGAGCGAGGATGCGGCGCCCGAGCGCGTCGCCTTCTCGCCCAATGGGCGCAGCGTGGTCGCGATCGGCCACGGTCACTTTCACGTGATCGACCTCGGCACGCGCGAGATCCGGTGGCGCGTCCCGCTCGGAGCCCAATTGCTCGCGGCGACGCACAGTAACGGCCTGCGCGTCTGGCGGCTCTAGACTTCGAACAGCGGCACTCGGCGGTACTGAGGGCCGTTTGCGAAGCATAGGGTTTTCCCCCAGGCACGCGACGCTTGCCTGCCTACTCTGAAAGTGAGGGGATGCCTCCCAATGGCACCCATCCCCTCAACTGCAACTCGGAGACGTCACATCATGCGCAACCCCTTGGTCCTGATGGTTCTCACACTGGTCGTCGGCTGCGCCACGACGCCGTCCGCGTCAGAGAACGCCGAGCGTGTTGACCTCATCATCGAGCACGGCACCGTCATCCCCATGGTCGGCCCGAACCTCAGCGACGGAGCGGTTGCCGTGCGCGACGGGGCCATCGTGGCTGTCGGGCCCACGGCACAGATCGCGTCGGCCTACACTGCCGCGGATCGCATCGATGCTCGAGGGATGGCCGTTCTTCCCGGCTTCGTCAACACGCACACCCACGTTCCGATGACGTTGTTTCGTGGCATTGCGGATGACCGCGACCTGATGGACTGGCTTCAGCAGTTCATCTTCCCCGCGGAGAAGAACAACGTCGACCGGGAGTTCGTGAAATGGGGCACCCGCCTCGCCGCCGCGGAGATGATTGCCAGCGGTACGACGACGTTCGCCGATATGTACTACTTCGAAGCAGACATCGCCCGCGAGACCCGCACGGCGGGGCTTCGCGCGGTGCTCGGTGAAACGCTGATTGATTTCCCTGCTCCCGACAACAAGACGTGGGACGAGGCGATCGCATATAGCAGAGCATTTGCCGCGGAGTTCAAGAACGATCCCCTGATCACGGCGGCGCTTGCTCCTCACGCGCCCTACACCGTGTCAGCCGATCACCTGAAGCAGGTCCGCAGCACCGCCACGGAGCTCGGGGCTCCCATCCTGATTCACGTGGCGGAGACGGAGGATGAGCTGCGGCAGGTCGCGGAGCGGTCCGGCGGAATGACACCTGTCGCCTATCTCGACAGCCTCGGGTTCCTCGGCCCCGACGTCGTCGCTGCCCACTCGGTGTGGCTCAAGGACTCCGAAGTGCAGACGCTCGCGAGCCGCCGCGCAGGTGTGGCGCACTGCCCCGAGAGCAACATGATGCTCAGCTCCGGAGTCGCCCAGGTGCCAGAGCTGCTTCGCGCGGGCGTGAACGTCGGTCTCGGAACCGACGGGCCCGCGGGCTCGAACAACAACCTCGACATGATCGAAGAGATGGCGAGCGCGGCGCGGCTTCAGAAGGTGACGCGGAAGGATCCCAAGGCGCTGTCGGCCCGGCAGGTCCTCGAGATGGCGACGATCGGCGGCGCTCGTGTCCTGCGGCTCGATCAGAAGATCGGCACGCTGGAGCCGGGCAAGCGCGCTGACATCATCGTCATCAACCTCGCGGAGCCGAAGACCCAGCCCGTCTACTCGGTCGAGTCCGCAGTCGTCTACGCAGCGAATGGCTCGGACGTCATGCACACGATCGTCGATGGCAAGGTGCTCATGCGCGATCGCCGCCTCCTGACGTTGGACACCGCTGAGATCGCGCGTCAGGCCGAGGTCTACCGGCAGAAGGTGCTGCGCAGCCTGAGTCAGGCTCCGTGAGTTCGAGGGGATGCACTGGAGCGGAAGCACGGCTCGCCTGAGACACCGGGCGGGCGGTGCTGTCACGCTGCACACCCCTTACGGGACCACTTCCAGCGCCCACTCATTGCCGACGCCGGTGTTCCACGAGGTGACGCCCTGCTGACTGTCGGGGCGGTGCAGGTACTCGTCCACCGGAGCCGCTGTTCCGTGCCTCGAACCCCGCCGCGTGGCCAGCCATTGCCGACGCATTGACGGGGCCGCTGCCTTTGTGGCTCCATCAGGGGTGCTATATGCACATGCTCTTCCTCCTGACCGCCGTCCTGGCCTCCCACCCCCTGACGTTGGAGGCCTCCGTACCCGCTCAGCTCGAGAGAGGTGCTTCCCTGATGTCCCCTGACTCCCGGGAGGCGAGCTTCCACCTGCTGGCCACGACGCCCTATGGAGAGAGCGTCGATCATGGAATCGGCACCCGTCTCTACATCGAATACCTGAGTGGGCTTGGGATAGGGCTCGTAGGCGTGGTGGTTGGGATGGTGGCCATCTCCGACTACCCGACGCTCAAGGAGGCAGCCCTCCCGGCGGCGCTCGGGATCGTGGGAAGCGCCATGGGAGTGACGTTCGCGGGCTGGGCGCTGGACGGACGTGGCAGAGCTGGCTTCGCCCTGTTGGGGAGCCTCATTGGCTTCGGGGCCCCACTGCTTGTCGGGACGGGCTTCCTTCTGGCCAGTGGTTGCGACACCCAAGCCATCTGGGACTGTGGTGCCGTGGGACCCATGGTCGTCGGCATGTTAATCCTGACCCCCCTTGTAGCCACCACGGCTTATGAGCTCTCGGCGCCCAAGCCCTGGCTGTCCGAGGACTATGCGTCGCGCTCTCCACGCCCTGCGCCTCGGTTCGTTCCCGTGCTGACCCTGGCGCGGCAGGGAGTGGGGGGCACGCTGGGCATTGCCGGCAGGCTGTAATGCGGAAGGCTCTCGCGTGGATCATGGTCGCTGTCCTCCGCTGTGCCGCAGCTCCCGCGGCCGGGCAGGAGTCGCCAGACGCCCGGCTGGAGGAGGCACAGACGGCCTATGACGAGGCCAGAAGGCTCTACGAGCTGGGCTCCTACAAAGAGGCCGAGGCGCTCTACGAGCGCGCGCTCGGGATCGTCGAATCGACTCAGGGCAGGAACCACCCCTCCATCGCCGATCTCCTCAACCACCTTGCTCAGCTGCGGGTGGCCGACGATCGTCTGGACGACGCCCTGCCGCTGTTCAGGCGCGCGTTCGCCATCTCCGAGCTCCGCCTGCGCCGGGAGGCGCTTGACTCCTCCGAGTCTCGCCTCTCCAGCTTCATGTCGCATCTGCGCACCCAGGAGGAGCTGCTCTACGAGCTGGTTCGAGCTGAGCCGGACGATGAGGACGTACGGCGCCTGGTGCTCACCGCCGCGCTGCTGCGCAAGGGCCGCTCCGTCGCGGAGACGGCCGACACCTCGCGCATCATCTACCGGCGCGTGAGTGATCGGAACCGTGGCGACTTCGAGCGGCTCCGCGACCTGCGCAGCCAGCTGGCCAGCCTGTCGCTTCAGGGGCCCGGCTCGCTGAGCCCGCTCGAGTACCGGCAGCGCCTCAAGGCCCTCGCCGAGCAGGGCGATGCGCTCGAAGCGAGCCTGGCCATGAGATCGGCGCCCCTGCGCTCGCTGATCACGCTGCCCCCTCCCGAAGAGATGGTCGACCGCGTCGCGTCGGCCCTCCCGTCGGACAGCGCCCTGGTCGAATTCATCGCCTACACGGATCGTTCGATCCTCCGCGAGCCCGGTACCCGGGAGCCGCGGCGCTCTCAGCAGCTGCGCTACCTGGTGCTGGTCCTCTTCAAGAACGGGCGTACCAGCGCCCTCGACCTGGGACCCGCCGCGCCCATCGACGACGCCGCCGTGGCGATGCGGGATGCCATGGCCCGCCGCGACGCGACCTTCCTGGACTCCGCCCGGGCACTCCACGGGCGGGTCTTCCATCCCCTGAGGGAGTTGTTGGGCAACACCCGCAACGTCTTCCTTTCGCCGGACGGGCAGCTGAACCTCGTTCCCTTCGCGGCGCTCCACGATGGCCACCAGTACCTGGTGGACCTCTACGACTTCACGTACCTCACCTCCGGCAAGGACTTGCTGCCGCGCGCCCGCGCGGTGGGGCCTTCACAATCGGTGGTCGTCCTGGCCGACCCGGACTTTCATGTCCCAGTCCCAAACTCCCCGGACACGGCGCGGGGGCAGGAGGAGCGCTCCGTCTTCGTCGAGCGCTTCTTCTCCACGCTGCGCGCCGACGTGGCCCGGGGGCCCTGGACACCGCTGCCTGGCACCCGCGGGGAGGCCGAGGCTATCCAGCGCATGTTTCCTCGCGCTGAACTCCTCCTGGGCGCCGAGGCCACCAAGGAGCGCCTGCTGCACCTGTCCGCCCCGGGCGTGCTGCATCTGGCCACCCACGGCTTCTTCCTCGAGGACACGGTCGCACGGGAGGCCACCCGTGCGGTGGGCCACTTCGGTGCGCTGGGGGTGGACGCCCGATCCGCGGCCCCCGCTGATCCGCTGCTTCGCTCCGGCCTCATCCTGGCGGGCGCGAGTGCCCCCGCGTCCAGCGCCCCAGGTGCCGCCGGGCCCCTGCCTGAGAGCACCCTGGTGACTGCCCTGGAACTGGCCGGCCTGAATCTCTGGGGCACCCAGCTAGTCGTTCTGTCCGCCTGTGACACGGGGCGAGGGGCCGTCAAGCTGGGCCAGGGCGTCTACGGGCTGCGGCGGGCCTTCGTCGCGGCGGGAGCGGAGACGGTGGTGATGAGCCTGTGGAAGGTGAACGACGAGACGACACGGGTGCTCATGGAGCGCTATTACCGCAACCTCCTGGCGGGGCAGGGCCGCGCCACGGCCCTGCGCCAGGCGATGCTCGCGCTGCGGCAGACGCAGCCTCACCCCCATGCCTGGGCGCCCTTCATCGTCGTGGGCCAGAATTCCCCGCTCCGCGTGCAGGAGCGGGGCTCTAGAACGCGTTGATTTCAAAAGTCATCGAGCCGGTTGTGCTCGATTGCAGGGGGAGCTTGAGCTCGTTGGACGTTTTGGAAATTGGATTGTACACGAACCCCACGACCTCGCCGACCACCTGCCCTGGATCAGAATTGTTCGCCGCGAGGACAAGGAAGTACTGGCCATTCTCTTCAGCGGTAAACCCCCACGTACCCTCCAACCCGCCGTTGAACCCCTCCTGATGAACGGGCTGGAGCACTCGAGAGATGAGCCTTCCTTCGCCATCCACGACGTAGGCCTCTGGTACCGGCATCAGCTTCTGAAATCCGAGACAATCACAAAAGCTCTTGACGGTGAGGGTGTAGCTCTTGCCGGCAACGACCGCGAACGCGTAGAGCTGATAATATGAAACGTAATATGAATCGGAAGAAGCCCCATCAGACGTGAGCAGGATGTCGTCTGGCTTGTTGAGATTCGTTTTGATCTCCCGGCCGACCCTGACCTTTCTCAGCGGAGACGCCTTGACCGCCTCCTCCAATGTTCGCGCCTTGAGACTCTCCTCCTTGAGGGCCGCATACCTTTGCCCGGGAGTCACACACCCGGACACAGCAACCACCACCGCGAGACACCAGACGAGCTTCTTCATAGGCTCCCTCATGGACAGAGCGGGCAGCAATCAAGCCCCCGTCTCCCATGGATGGAGCCGGCGCCCTGGAAAATGATGCACACGATGCTCACTGAGGCACCCCCGGGGACAGTCAGCACTTGATGATCCGGAAGGGTCTCCAAGCCAGGCGGCTGTTGTAGTTCCCCCAAGCGGGGGCAGAGCCGAAGCCGGAAGAGGCGAGCCCCGCGCCTTTAGAGCATAGGAAGGATGGAAGGGGTGTCCTTATTGAAGTCCGCAGCGACGAGGGAGGAGGAACCGAACCCCGCGGCGTGGTCCACCTTGTCTGCGAACGTCCCGTCTCCTCCCCCGTTTCCCGGCAGGACAGTCACCGAGTTGTTGCCGGTATTGGCGGTGATGACGTCCTGTCGGCCATCGCCGTTCACGTCCGCGAGGGTCATCCTCGGGGCATCTCCCCCTGCGGACAGGGGCAGGCCCGGGAAGCCCACCCGCTGACAGGGAACCGCGGGTGTGGCAGAGGGCTTCGAGACGGGCTGAGCTCCGCGTTGCCGTGAGCTGCCTCCCGAAGCCACCACCATCAGGGTGAGATAGAACCACCGTCGCACGGCTCCTCACCCGCTTGAGGGAACAAGAGTTTCAGCATGGTGTACGTCTGGACGGTGCAGAACCGGCACTCGATTACTTCTCGCTGAAAGGGACCAACGGCGAGGTCGGAACGCGGATTGACGCAACACCCCCTGGGCTCTTCAAACGGGGGCAGACAAACAAGGTCACCTTGCTCGGTGCTTCCATCGGCACGCCCCAGACCCTGAGTGTCAACCGTAGCACGAGAGGCAATGGCCCGGACTGGCACTTGCAGAGCATCAAGGTCGACTGGATCGATCCGAATGAGGTCCCACGGTACAAACAAGCGACCTTCAACACATGGGTCCTGGCGATGAGAGGGGCCTCCCGGTCTCTCTGAAGGTTGCCGGGATTCTTCCTGCCCGAGAGCCTGGGGGATGCGGCCTGACGTCCGAAGGTGACGAGTTCCTCGGTGCGCTGCCGGTGATTCGCCAGCATGGGGCGGCGGGTTCAATTCCCGCCGCCTCAACTTCGTGGTCGACAGTCCACTGGGCGAGGGCGTGTCGTCCTCCACGCGCTTCGACCCGCATAGACAGCCGGGCTCACTCCGAGACTAGCGAGGGGTTGATCAGCAGCTGGGTGGGCGGGGGAGGAGTCCCGCTTGGAGGTGGCTGGGGCGGCCCGCCGATGACCTCGTCCACGGTGCGAACGACGGTGCCGCGCGAGGTGCGTGGGGCCAGCCAATCGAGAAACGCGATGAACGTGGAGCGCGAGATGCAATACGTCTCGGAGGTGGAGCACGTCGTCGGCGAGATCTGGTGGAAGACGATGGGCACCCAACCGCCGCCGGCGCTCTCGGCCCGGAGCACCAGGTTCTGCAGGTAGCTCAGCGTCCAGTCTCGGGTGACCGAGCCGTGCGTGCGGATGGCGTACGCATCCCGGGGCGGGACAGGCTCGGCATAGGGGCTGCTGCTGCAGCTGCCAGGCGTTCGCAAGCCGCCCGACTCCCGGCCTGAGTTGTACCCACAGTCGATGAGGAGCTGGCGGGTTCCCGAGTCCGCATCGCCGAACGGGTAGGCGAACGACTTCACCTGCAGCCCCGCGTTCAACAAGGCGAGCCGGTCGCCGCAGACCTCTTGGCGCTGCGCGGCCGCGCCGAGCGTGGTGAGGCGGGGATGGGAGATTTTATGACCCCCTACCTCGTGACCCGCGGCCTGGAACTGTCGAAGCTGCTCGTACGTGAGAGAGCCGGGCGTCCCCACGCGCCCGCTGTTGGCGTAGAAGGTGCCGCGCATCCCTCGCGCGGCGAGGAGTGGGCCCGCCTCGGCCTGACTGGCCAGGCTGTCGTCGAAGTGGAGCGAGACGATGACCTGCCCGGGCGCGAGGATGAGGGCCTCGGCGGATTCGCGGAGCGAGTCCTCCGGTGTGGGGACTTCCCCCAATCCCTGGCACGCCAGGCCCAGCAGCAAGGACAGGACAGACAGCGAGAGAACGAGTCCTCGCCTGTGCCAACGCACAGGCGGAAGCGGGAGAGGTCTCATGGCGCCCTCGATTTCAAGACTTACCTATCGCGGGCACCTGCGCGATTGCCGGGGGATCCGCGGCATGGCTCGCCGCGCGTTCCACGGCCCCAGGAACTGCAGGCTCTCTTGGGAGTGGCGGATCGCCCGCAGGCTGTATGCCGGGCGCTCATGGGGACCGAAGCCGGAACAGAGCGAGAAGTCCTCAGCCTGGGTGCTTCTTCCGGGAGGTGGAGTCAAGGTGGGAGCAGACCTCCGCGAACACGAGCGCAGCATCCACCACTACATCGAGATCCTTGCGGAGCTGCTCAGTGCTCCGGCCGACGTCCCGGTAGGCCAGATGGGTCCGCCCCTTCTTCACGTACCCCGCCTTCGGAGGGACAATGAGCCTTCCGAGCGCCCGCTGAACCCGGGGGTCCTCGACGAGCCGCTGCCCCTTCTCTGGCTCACCGCTCTGGAAGACGAACTCCCCATCGAGCGCGGCATTGCCCGAGCGAATGAGGTCATCGGCGAGGTTCTGCTCGATCCATGTCGTCGTCCGGCGGGGAGCGGCGGTGAAGGACTCGGGAAGCTCCCAGGGGATGTCCGCGCTCACCACGAGAATCCGCCGCGTCTCGCTGTCGGTGTCGTCCCGCTCCAGGGCGATCCGTACCGGCACGCTTCGGATGACACCCTCGAGGAGATCTTCGTCGCGTCGCAGCCCCAGTTCCTGGGCCCAGGTGTCCAGAGAGGCGTCCACCAGGAACATCTTCCTCATGGACAGGAAGAGGACGCCGAGGAACAGCAGAAACGCGATGGGGAAGGCAATCGCAGACGCATCCATGGTGCGGCGACAATAGGCCGAGAGCGCAGCCGGAGTCACCGGCGCGAGGGCTCCTGAGAGCACGCCACGAGCGCCTGTTTCGAGAAACCACGAACCGCCCCGTCCGGGCGACTGCGTTCGGTCGATGTGGATGGAGCCCCAGAGAGGCGGCGCTCGGGGCACCGCCGACTCGGAGAGAGCCTAGTCGCTCAGCGCGACGAGGCTCCCGCAGCCGCGGAGGGGGAGGTCGGTGGCCCCGGTGGGTCGACCACGATGATGTAGTGGTAGCAGGTGATGCTGAAGAGCGAGTGGATGCCGGGCGGGGCCCCATCATGCCAGGCGATCATCGAGGATCGGATCGGCTTGGTGCCGCTGGTCGGAATGCAGCCGACGGACCACGACAGTGTGGCGCCGGGCGCGACGGTCGCGGGAAGCGTGATGCCCCGGATGCTGAGCCCAGACGCGGTCAGGTTGTTGATGTGGAGCGGCCCGACGCCGGTGTTGTGGATCGTGGCGCGACCCCACTGGGAGCCATAGAGCACC
>Ga0190275_10003710_pt1 | contig 10919 bp, 7 predicted proteins | sample Popmic550T_FD_133745 | JGI IMG/M metagenome (GOLD analysis project Ga0190275, IMG submission 133745) | Populus adjacent soil microbial communities from riparian zone of Yellowstone River, Montana, USA - 550 T | ecosystem: Environmental > Terrestrial > Soil > Riparian zone > Trees stand | place...
GCGGAGACCGATCTTGGTGTGCTCGGCTACTGGGAATGGCGGGACGCCCTCGAGCGTGGCATCGCCGCTCACCATGCCGGCCTGCTGCCGGTGTTCAAGGAAACCGTCGAGGAACTGTTCGTGGCGGGGCTGGTCAAGGCGGTTTTCGCTACCGAGACGCTCGCGCTCGGCATCAACATGCCGGCCCGCACGGTGGTGCTGGAGAAGCTGAGCAAATACAACGGCGAGGGCCATGTCGACCTGACCGCAGGGGAGTACACCCAGCTGACCGGCCGGGCCGGTCGGCGGGGGATCGACATCGAGGGCCATGCCGTTGTCGTCTGGAGTCCGGGCATGGACCCACGCGCCGTGGGTGGGCTGGCCTCCCGGCGCACCTACCCGCTGCGATCGTCATTCCGGCCCAGCTACAACATGGCGGTCAACCTGGTCGACCGGCTCGGCCGGAACGCGGCCCGGGAACTGCTCGAACAGTCGTTCGCGCAGTATCAGGCCAATGGCGCCGTGGTGGGGATGGCCAGGCAGGTGGCGCGCAACACCGACGCCATCGCCGCGCACGCAGCGAGCATGCAATGCCACCTGGGTGACACGGCGGAGTACCTCGCCCTGCTGAACGAACTGGCCAACGCGGAGAAGGAAATCGCCAGGGCGGGGGCATCTCGGCGCCGTGACGAAACCACCCGTGATCTCGGCGAGCTGCGCCGCGGCGATGTCGTCGAGGTGCCAACCGGCAGGCGATCCGGGTTGGCGGTCATCCTCGATCCGGGGCTCGCGACAGACGGTTCTGCCCGGCCGTTGGTGGTCACCGCAGGCGCCTGGGCCGGCAGGCTGACGGCAGCCGATTTCCGCGGCTCTGTCCCGGCGCTGGGCCGGCTACGGCTGGGCAAGTTCACCGACCACCGGTCGCCAAAGGCGCGCCGGGATGTGGCTTTCGCGCTGGCGTCCTCCGGGATCAGACCGGTTGGCCGGGCCGAGCGAGGGGAGCCGGTCGACGAGGCCGATCTCACCATGCTGCGCAAGGCGGTCCGCGCCCATCCGGTGCATGGCTGCGCCGACCGGGATGAACACCTGCAGTGGGCCAGGCGGTGGCGACGGCTGACCGCAGAGAACGAAGCACTGGCGGCCAAGGTCGCGAACGCAACCGGGTCGCTGGGCAAAGCCCTCGAGGAAATCATCGACTTGTTGTCCGAACGCGGTTACCTGCGGGGCGACAAAGTCACCGGCGACGGCCGGATGCTGGCCCGCATCTGGTCCGAGAGCGACCTGGTGGTTGCCGAGTGCCTGCGCCGGGACACCTGGGACGGATTGTCGCCGGCCGACCTCGCGGCTGTCGTTTCCTCGCTGGTCTTCGAGTCCCGCCGGGAGTCGCCCGGGGTGGCGCGAACACCATCCGGATCCGCGGCTGCGGCACTGCTGGCGACCACCAGGGTGTGGGCCGAGATCGCCGGTCGAGAGCGGGCGCTCGGCCTGCCCGCGACCAGAGAGCCAGATTCTGGGTTTGCTGCCGCGGTTGCCGCCTGGTGTCGGGGCAAGTCCTTGACCGATGCCCTGGCAGTCGCGGTCGCGGGTGGCACCGACTTGTCTGCCGGTGATTTCGTGCGCTGGTGCCGGCAGGTGATTGACCTGCTCGATCAGGTGGGTGGCGTGTCCAAGACCGAGGTGGGGGCCGCGGCCAGGTCGGCCGTCGGTTCATTGCGGCGCGGCGTGGTGTCGATGGGAGCCGTCTGATCTGGTCTGTATCACCAGATGGCTTTCCATCCCCTTCAACCTGCCGCCGAGTCGGGACGGTTGCTGTCTGGATGGGATTTCCATCCGACTGCGCCAACTTTGGCGCTTGACAAACGTGGCCATGGTTGGATCATTCACACGCGCCGCGGTAGGTCGGCGTGATCAAGGAGGACGCGATGAGCACGCCAGCGGGCGGTCAACCCGATAACGGTCAGGACGACCGTCAACGGTCCGGGCACTCGGACGCCGATCAGCCGGACGATGCCGGCGCGACCACGGTTTTCCGCACCAGCGATCTCCCGCCAGGGGCGTTGAGCGGTTCCGGTGGGGTTCCTTCGGCGAGCACACCGTCATCAGGCTCATCGTCGTCAGGTACATCCTCTTCTGGGACCCCGGCGCAGGGTGCGCAGAGTCAGTCACCGAGTTACGGGCAGGACTACGGCTCCCAGGGATACCAGCCACCATCGTCAGGGGGTGGGCAGTCGTACTCCCCACCCGGCTACGGTCAGCAGTCTGCCGATCAGCCCGGCTACCAGCCGGGGTACGGCGGGCAGCAAGCAGGCTCGGATGCGTCGCAGGGATATGGCAACCAGCAGGGTGCGCAGAATTACCAACCGCCCAGCGACTACAGCCAGCAGGGCTACGGCCAATCGGCATCCCAGCAGGGGTATGGCCAACAACCGGGCGGATACCAGCAGCCGGCCCATGGCCAGTCCGCGGACCAGGGCCAACAGGGCTCGGGCCAGCCGAGCTATGGCCAACAAGGCTATGGCCAGCACAGCTATGGCCAGCAGGGCGGCAACCAGCAAGGCTCCGGCGAGCAGGGTTGGGGACAGCCGGCCGACCAGGGTCAGCAAGGTTCCTACGGCCAACAGGGCTATCCACCGTCGACAGGTCCGCAGAGTTACCCGCCGGCGGGCGAGCAGCAAGGTCAACAGGGCTATTACGGCCAACAGGCATACGGGCAGCCAACTGATTACAGCCAGCCGTCGGGCGGGTACGGACAGCAGGGCGAATACGGTCAGCAATCGTCCTACGGTCAGCCCGGCAGCTACGGCCAGCAGAGCGCCTATGGTCAATCTGCCTACGGTCAACCCGGTTACGGCGGCTATCAGCAGGGCGGCCCACCGTCCGGCGGATTCCCTGCGACCGCGACCGCGGTGCAGCCGAAGAAGTCGAACCAAGGTTTGATCATTGCCATCATCGCGGTCGTGGTGCTGCTCGCGCTGGCGGCTATCGCGCTGTTCGTCTGGCCGGGCTGGCTGAAGAAGAATGTCTTCGACGAGCGGCAGGTCAGTCAGGGCGTGACGCAGATCCTGACCGGTGCGCCGCCGGCCGGTTATGGGCTCAGCGGGATCACCGATGTGACCTGCCCGGCCGACCAGGAGGTCAAGGCGGACACCAGTTTCCAGTGCACGCTCAATGTCGATGGGTCGCCGGAAACGGTCACCGTGCAGGTCAAGAATGCTGACGGGCTGTACGAGGTCAATCCGCCGGGACAGTGACCGCGGATCTGCCGCGCAGATTCGGCCATACCGTCGGCCCGGTCAGCGGCGTCGGCGGTTCGGTTTTGTCACCTGCCCTCCATTGCCCGGACCAACCGGGCGGTCGAGCCGCCGATGCCGTGTTGCCTGATCAACTCGGACAGCCGGCCGGGATCGACCGGCTCCTGCGGTAGGGCGTCGTCCCCGTTGACCTGCACGGGAGCGTCAACGGCAACCCGGACCACTTTCGGCGCCACCAGCAGGTACTCCCTGGCCGCGCCGAGCTTTGCCCGCATGCCTGCCGTCAGTCCCGTCGACCTTCCGTCAAGAGCCTCCAGCAGTCCCTCGACCGACCCGAAGCGGTTGATCAGGGTTGCCGCTGTCTTATCGCCGACCCCGGCCACCCCGGGCAAGCCGTCCGAAGGGTCGCCGCGAAGGGCGGCGAAATCGGCATACGCGCCCGGCGGGATGCCGTATTTCGCCGCTACCTCGGCGGCGCCGTAGACCTGGGCCTTGCTCATCCCGGCGCCGATGTAGCGGACAGTGATCCGGGGATCGCTGTCCCTGGCCACTTGCAGCAGATCGCGGTCACCGCTCACCACCTCGACCGGGTCCCGCCGCTCGGTCGCCACCAGGGTCCCGATGACGTCGTCGGCCTCGAAGCCGGCCGCGCCGGCGGTAGCGATGCCAAGAGCGTCCAGCACGTCGAGCAGGATGGGCACCTGGGGGGAGAGTTCGTCCGGCACCACCTCGATGTCCGCCGACTGCCCCGGTGTGCCGCTGTGCGGGGTGCTCGCCTTGTCGGTCCCGGCTGCCGACGCCGCGCAGGTTTGGTCACCGGGTGGCTCGAGCACCCGGTGGGTTTTGTACGTCGGGATCAGCTCGACCCGCCAGGCCGGCCGCCAATCCAGGTCGAGGCACGCGATCACCCTGTTCGGCCGGGCGTCGGTGATCACCCTGGCCAGAATGTCCAGCGAGCCCCGTACCGCATTGACCGGCCGACCATCCGGCGAGGTCATCGAGGTTGGCACGGCGAAAAAGGCCCGGAAATATATACCGGCGAGGTCGAGCAGCTGCAGCATGGACATGGACGCTACCCGGAGCTCTGCCTTTGGCGGCCGGCCAGTCTGCTCCCACCTTGTCTGGGTCCTGCGCGGCCTGACGACTAGGCTCCCCGCATGGCTCTCGACCCGGCTGACAGCACGGCGACCATCCCCATCTTTGCCGACCGGATCCGGCGGCTGGCAGAGCAGGCGAGCCGGTCCGGCGCCGATGTCATCCTGATCGCACCCGGCCCCGACCTGGAGTACTTCATCGGTCATTCCATCGGATCGCACGAGCGACTGACCACCTTGGTCGTGCCGGCCGCCGGCCCCGTGCGGTTGCTGGTGCCGACCCTGGAACGGCCGGGGTGGGCGGGTGCACCGGTGGAGTCGTTGGACATCACGATCAGCACCTGGACCGATGGGCAGGACCCCTACGCCGCGCTGGCCGCGCTGCTCCCGCCCGGCGCAAAGGTGCTCGCGGTGGATTACCACATGCCTGCGGTGCACGCGCTGAACGCGAGAGCGATGGTGCCAGGGTCGGAACTCACCTTGGCCGGCGAGGCGATCGCCCAACTCCGGATGCGTAAGGGTGCTGCAGAGGTCGACGCGCTGGGTGCCGCCGGTGCGGCCATCGACCGGGTGCAGCGTCGGATCGGCGAATGGCTGCGGGCCGGCCGCACGGAAAACGAGGTGGCCGCCGACATCGGCGCGGCGATCGTCGCCGAGGGACATGCCCGGCCGGACTTCGTCATCGTCGGCTCCGGTCCAAACGGCGCCAGCCCGCATCACGAGGCATCGGACCGGGTGATCAATCCGGGTGACGTCGTGGTGATCGATATCGGTGGCCCGATGCCGAGTGGCTACTTTTCCGACTGCACCAGGACCTATGTGGTCTCGTCCGATGGCGCCGAGCTCCCGGCCAAGGTGCGTGAGGTCTACGAGATCGTCCGCGAGGCACAGGCGGCCGGGGTGGCGGCCGTTCGCCCCGGGGCCAGTGCGGAATCAATCGATGAGGCCGCCCGGTCTGTCATCGACAAGGCAGGATTCGGCGAATATTTCATCACCAGAACCGGGCACGGCATCGGTCTCGAGGTACACGAACATCCGTACATGGTGGCCGGCAATTCGATCGCGCTCGAACCGGGAATGGCGTTCTCGGTGGAACCGGGGATCTACCTGCCCGGCGAGTTCGGGGTACGGATCGAGGACATTGTGGTGGTCGGGGATGACGGCCCGCTGTTGATGAACACCGCGCCCACCGAACTGACCGTCGTCGGCTCTGCCGGCTGAGGGGAATCGACATGCTGGAAGAACTCGATGCCCGGATCGCGGCGGTGCTGGCCGCCGACGGTCGCTGCAGCTACACAGATCTCGCCGAGCGCGTCGGGTTGTCGGTCTCCGCCGTGCATCAGCGGGTGCGGCGGTTGGAGAAACGCGGCGTCATCCGGGGTTATTCGGCGCAGATCGACACCGAGCAGATCGGTCTGCCGCTCACCGCCTTTGTCTCCTTGACACCGATCGACCCGGCCGCCCCCGATGACTATCCGCAGCGGCTCGCCGGCATTTCCGAGATCGAGGCCTGCCATTCGGTGGCCGGGGTGGAGTCGTACATTGTCAAGGTGCGGGTCGCTTCGCCTGCTGCACTCGAGGCTCTACTGGCCCAGATCCGCGGCACAGCGGGCCTTTCCACCAGGACAACCGTCGTGCTGTCGACGCCCTACGAGAACCGGCCGGTGACCCCGGCGATCCCCGTCGAGGCGATCGGCGGAGTGGATGCCGAAGATGGGGCAGACGAGGACTGACGGAGGTGCAGACCGATGATGACGCAAGAGGTCCGTAAGGGAATTCGGGCAGCAACCTATTCCGCCGAGAACGCCGACATTGTCTCGCTGCTCGGCGAGCGGCCCGCCTTCGATCGCTCGCTGCAGCTGATCGGAGACGCCCTGCTGATTCCGCTCTCCGACGGGTCGGGCCCCACCGAGAGGGTGAAAGGCCTTGCCCAGCAATGCTCCGATGCCCTGCGGGAGCGGAATTGGGCGGGCGATGCCGAGCTGGCCGACCAGCTCGATCGCACGATCGGAATCGGCGTCACGTCCATGCTCCGGGCGCTGCCGGTGAATCTGGAGGATGTATCGATGATTCTCGAGGGCGACCCGCTGCACGGTGGCGGGTATATCGATCTGCATACCGGGCAGGTCCTACCACAATCGGTGATCGACGACGGTGGCCTCGACGGTGACGAAGACGAAGACTACGACGACGATGACAAGTGGTTGTTCGTCGATTGCACCGGTTCCCGGGACGGCTACCGCGACATGGAGCAATTCATCCAGACCGTCACCGACGAACAGCGAGCGGACAGGCTGGCGATTGCCATCGAAGGTCGAGGGGCGTTCCGCCGCTTTCGTTCCGTCATCGATCGGTGGGAGGACGAACTCGACCGGTGGTATGCATTCTCCGAGGACCGCAGCCGGGGGCGAGCGAGGAGATTTCTGGCTGACGCCGGCTACCGGCCTGCGGTCCCGACGCGGCACTGACGGGGTCGCATGATGTGATCAGCCGGTGACCATCGACTACCCGCTCGTCCGTCGGGACGACACGTCCACTGTGCTGTACGGCGTGACCGTCGCCGATCCCTATCGTTACCTGGAAGATCCGGACTCGGACCGGACCCGGGCATTCGTGGCGGCGCAGAATGCGCTGTCGCAGCCATACCTGGCCGACCTGCCGGCCCGGAAAGCCCTGCTGGACATGACGACCGCACTGTTGACGGCACCCCGCCGCGGGGTGCCATGGGAGCGGGGCGGGCGGTATTTCGTCATCGCCAACCCGGGTGATCTCGATCAGGACCAGCTGTACAGCGGCCCTTCGCTCGACGAACTTCTGGAGACGCCGACCCTGCTGGTCGACCCGAATACGCTGTCCGACGACGGCACGATCGCCATGACGGCGGTCCGAGTCAGCCCGGGTGGTGCCTACCTGGCCTATGCGCTGGCCGAGGCCGGCTCGGACTGGCGCACCATCCGTGTGCTGGACATCGGGACAGCCACCGATATGGGCGACGAACTTGCCTGGACGAAATGGGTCGACCCGACGTGGCTACCGGACGAATCCGGCTTCCTGTACTGGCGGTACCCGCGGCCCGAGGGGCAGGAATTCACCGAGGCGATGGACGCGGGCGAACTGGTGCTGCACCGGCTCAACGATCCGGTCGACGCCGACGAGGTGGTTTGGGCACGGCCGGCGGATCGAGAGTGGATGGCAGAGCCGTGGGTCGCCGCCGATGGCCGCTGGCTGGTACTAACCACCAGTCCTGGCACCGATTCGCGTAGCACCATCGCGGCCTATCGATTGGTCAATGACGATGACGGGGTCTGCCACATCGATCACGACCCTGTCATCGTTGTGGGTGAGCTGACCGATGCTCATCATGTCGTCTCCTCCGTCGGCGACACGCTGTACCTGCGCACCGAGCGGGACGCCCCGCGGGGCCGATTGGTGAGTGTTGACCTCGCCGCACCCGGCAAGCCCTGGACCGAGATCATCGGCCAGCACGATGTCGATGTGCTGGTTGACGCCTCGGCCGCCGCCGGGGTCTTCGCTCTGTTGTGGTCGACCGACGCGGCGCACCGGGTCGAAATCGTCGGCCTGACCGGGGATCACCGGGGCTGGCCCGACCTGCCGGCGCCGATCTCAGTGACCGCACTGAACTCCCGCCAGCTCAGCAGCGAGATCTTCGTCGGGGTCACCTCTTTCACCCGCCGGGCGCGAAGCTACCGGATCGATGTCGGCGAGCCGGGGCTGCCTGCGGTGCCGCTGCCGGTGTTCGGCCCGGAGATCGACCTGCCGGACGTGATTGCCCAACGTACTGCCGGGATCTCCAAGGATGGCACTGCGATTCCAATGACGGTGCTGCGCCGTGCGGATCTTCCGGCCGGCCCGCTGCCGACTTTGCTCTACGGGTACGGCGGGTTCGACATCCCTGTCTTGCCGGCGTTTTCCGCGATGTTCGCCAGTTGGGTCGCCGCCGGCGGGGCATTGGCTGTGGCCAATCTGCGCGGCGGAGGGGAGTTCGGGGCCGACTGGCACCGGGCGGGCATGCTGCACCTCAAACAGAATGTCTTCGACGACCTGTTCGGGTGTGCGGAGACGTTGATTTCGACCGGCGTGACGACGGCGAAACAGCTTGCGTTACATGGCCGATCGAATGGCGGCCTGCTCGTCGGAGCAGCCATGACCCAGCGCCCCGACCTCTTCGCCGCGGCGCTGCCCACCGTCGGGGTGATGGATATGCTGCGATTCCACCTGTTCACCATCGGCTGGGCGTGGACCACCGATTACGGAAACCCGAACGACCGGGCCGATTTCGCGGTGCTGTACGGGTACTCGCCGCTGCACCGGCTGGTACCAGGCACGAACTATCCGCCGACCCTGATTTGTACTGGCGATCACGACGACCGGGTGGTGCCCGCGCATTCACTGAAGTTCGGGGCCGAACTGCAACACTGCCAGGCCGGCGACGCACCGGTGCTGTTGCGCATCGACACCAGAGCCGGCCACGGGATGGGTAAACCGGCCCGGGCGTTGGCGGCCGAATACGCCGACCAACTGGCATTCGCGGCGTTGCACACCGGTTTGGCCAGCTGATGGGTCTGCCTTGTCACACCGTGCGGTTGTCGGCGCAGACAGATCGGAGATTGGGGCGATAAACATGGCCCGGATCCGACGGATGTGACCCGCCGATGGCGGACCCGCGGGAATGACCTACGGACGACCAGCGTGGTTCTGCTCTTCCGCCCACCTGCGCCGCCGGTGGCATCGGGAAAACAAGAAGATGCCAAGGGCCACCCAGATCAGCGGGAACGGGAAGAAGCCATGGCTGATCGCGCCGATCGCGAACATCAGCGCCAGCACAACCAGCAGGATCAGGAAGACCGCCGGTGGCCGGCGGAACCGCCGCTGAAATGGCGGTCCCAGTTGCGATGAGCGAGCGGTGCCAGACCACTGACCTGGCCGACCCGGCGGACCATAAGGTCGGGCCGCGCTGCCCCATCCAGCATCCGGGCGGGGTCCACGGCGCGGCTCGTCCTCTGGTAGGTCCTCGAACAGCACCGGCAGTTCGTCGAGATGAACCGCCGCATAGGCCTTTCCGACCCGCTCGTCGAATTCTGCAGCGTCCAGCCGCCCATCGGCGAAGTGCTGCGTCAGCCGGTCAACGGCACGCTGCCGGTCGGCCGTTCCGGCCCGCAGGTGTGGCGCCGTCACGACTGCCCGCCGTTGTCCGCGGGGTCGTCCTGGTCGTCACCGAGGATCTTGTACAGATCCGCTTTCGTGCGAGCGAGCACCTTGCGGGCTTCGGCCAGCTGCTCCGGATTGCCGGTGCGGGCGACGTGCACGAACGCAGCACCTACCTGGAAGACCAGGTCGCCGAGTTGGGTGTCGTCATCGCTCGGGGCCATTCCCTGCCAGAGCGAGGCGAACTCGTCCGCTCGTTCGGTGGCCACCCGTTGGCCCTGCTCGGTGAGCCGGTAGACGCGCTTGCCCTCCTGTTCCTCGGCCCGGACCAGTCCCTCGTCCTCGAGTTGCTGCAGGGTCGGGTACACCGAGCCCGGGCTGGGCTTCCAGGCGCCGCCGCTGCGCTTCTCGATCTCCTGGATGATCTGGTAGCCGTGCATCGGCTGCTCGCCGAGCAGAGCGATCACCGCAGACCGCACGTCGCCGCGACCGGCCCGTGGTCCGCGTTGCTGCCGGGGTCCGCGGCCCCAATCCGCGCCGCCGGGCGGCCCCCAGTTCCAACCTTTGTGACCCTGCCAGGGCCCGCGCGGGCCGCCCCGCTGCCCGCCGAACCCACTCTCGGCGATGGTCTTGCGTAGCCAACCGGGCAGGTCGAAGTCGCCGCCGGTGTCCCATGCGAATGTCGTCATTGCCGTCCTCCTAGCGATCAGTCGCGATACTTCGACGATATATCGTTACCGCTGCCTGTCAAGGGAATTTCTACGCGGATTCGGGGCACCGGCCGACGACGATTAGCCTGAGAAACGGCCCCGTTGGCTGTGACGAAATCAGCAGGCGCCAAGGAGCACGATGCCGCGCGGACGGGAAAGGAACATGGGTGAGCACAACCAGCACAACGGCCTCCGTCGGCTTCCGCTCCGACCGCGGGCCGATCCTGATCTCGCTGATGCTCAGCACATCCCTGGTCGCGTTGGATTCGACGATCGTCGCCACCGCGGTGCCGTCGATCGTCGACGACCTCGGCGGGTTCGCCGAGTTCCCCTGGTTGTTCTCGGTGTACCTGTTGGCGCAGGCGGTCTCGGTGCCGGTCTACGGCAAGTTGGCGGACTCATTCGGCCGCAAGCCGATCATGCTATTCGGCATCGGATTGTTCCTGCTGGGCTCGGTCCTGTGTGGGATCGCCTGGAGCATGCCAGCGTTGATCGCCTTTCGCGCCGTGCAGGGTCTCGGCGCAGGCGCGGTCCAACCGATCAGCATCACCATTGCGGGGGACATCTACACACTCGCCGAGCGGGCCAAGGCGCAGGGCTATCTGGCCAGCGTCTGGGCCATCTCCGCGGTGGTCGGTCCCACCCTGGGCGGGTTGTTCGCCCAGTACCTCAGCTGGCGCTGGATCTTCCTGGTGAACATCCCGTTGTGTGCGCTGGCC
>Ga0190275_10003711_pt1 | contig 10919 bp, 6 predicted proteins | sample Popmic550T_FD_133745 | JGI IMG/M metagenome (GOLD analysis project Ga0190275, IMG submission 133745) | Populus adjacent soil microbial communities from riparian zone of Yellowstone River, Montana, USA - 550 T | ecosystem: Environmental > Terrestrial > Soil > Riparian zone > Trees stand | place...
GCCTTGCCTGCATGGCTCTCCTCGGGCATCGCCGCCGCGGTGGGCGGGATGATGGGGGTGGCCTTCTTCGAGCTTCAGTACAGGCGAGGACGAGAAGACGAACCGCCCCCTCTCATTGTCGAGGAGTGGCACGCGCCGCCCGTGGACACGCCGGATGCGGGCGTGGGGGAGAAGGCGCTCCTGTCCGCGGCCCAATCCCAGCGCCCGGCTTCCTCCTTCTATGTCCTAGGCTTGCCGATGCCCAAGGGCCCGCAGCCGGGACAGAAGAAACCGCCGTGTGACCTTGAGGCCGAGGTGGCTGCTCTGGGTGCATGCTGGGTCATCATCAAGAAGGATCCGCCTTGCGGAGCAGTCGCTTACGACCTTGCTGGGCACTGTGTCCGCGCCACCTTCGAGGCCCCCCGCCAACCCACCTCCGAGCAGCCATGACCCTGCTCAGGGGCAGCCGGAGCTCACCTGGAGCGCGTCGTAAGCCATCCACCCGTTGCGCTTGGTGCTCGTCGCCGCGATGACGTAGCCGTAGATGAACTTCATCGTCCCCGACTGCTGTCGGTAGCGGCCCGAGCTGTCCTGGACCCAGAGCGGAATGTCGATGGACGGGGGGCCGTTGTCCGTCGGCACGTCCAGGCGCTGGAACTTGGTCCCCGCAGGGAAGTGGTCCACCGCCGGGCCGCCCAGGGCAAAGCCTGGCACGTTGAAGGTGAGGTTGGCCGAGCGCAGGCCATTGGCGCGCACCAGCGGCAGGTAGTCGCCCGCGCGCTCATGCGTCGCCGTGCTGTCGTAGACCACCTTCTTCAGCTCGAGGGTGGTGTCATGCGAGTTGCGCACGGAGTAGCACCCCAGCTTGGCCAGGCCCGCCCCCAGCGCCGAGAGTTGGCCCACCTTCTGCTCGAAGGACGTCCGTCCCAGGATGGCCGAGGTCGGCAACCACCCGGCGCTCGAGTTGGACGTCGACACCGCGAAGGCATGGAGCTGGCCGGCGAAGGTACGCGTCTGGCCGTAGTTGAAGGCGGAGCTCGTCCGGGTGTTCGTGCCCATCACCGTGCCGTTGCCGTCACGAATGGGGACACCCGTCGCCAGGCCCCAGTTGTCGTCGGCGGGATCGTTGGTGGGAACGCGATTGCCGCCCGAGGCTTGCAGCTTGCAGTTGTACGGGCTCTCCAGACAGTACGTCCCGTTCACGCCCGAGTAGGCGGCCTGCTTCTGACTCGAGAGCGCCTCGCCAGCCCCGGGGCTCTCGTCGACGGGCAGCTCGCCCCCACACGCAGAGGACACCAGGCCCACAGCACAAATCATGAAAATATGGTTTCGCATGACTTCACGGAAAACAGAGCGAACCCCTTTGTGTCAAATGGTTTTCTGAGAATCTGCGAGCCGCACCGAGCAACGGAGCCCGAACACGCTGGGCCCAGGTCCTCTTCTGTCCGCTAGTTGAACCAGCCGTTTCCGCGCAGCCGGTCAATGAGCGTGCGGGAGTCACCCGCGTTGTCTCCGACGATGTAGTCCACGGAGGCGGGGTCCACGTGGCCGACGTCATCCTTGGCCAGCTGCCAGAAGCTCACCTGTTGAATACCGAGGTTCTTCAGCTCGTGCATCCAGGCCTCGGTCAGCTCGGCGTACTGCTGCTCGGAGAGAGCCTTCGTGGCCTGGGTGTCGCGGGGGATGCTGAATTCCCCGGCGGTGACCGGCTTGCCCTGGGCCTGGGCGATCTCCACCCAGACCTTGAGCGAGTCATAGTCCATCTGCGGGAAGGTGCCCTGCGAGCTGCCGTCCTCGCGCCGGTTCTCCCACGGGAGCTGCCCGGGCATGGCGGTGGGGTAGAAGTGCGGCGAGATGATGTCCGAGGCCTCCACCACTCGCTCCATGGCGGCCCGGGCCTTGTCCCAACCGTGGGTCGGATGTCCGAGCGCGCCCGGCGTCACCTGCAGGCTGATGAGCGGCCGGTTCGCATCGCCGCCGTTGGCGCGCACGGTGTCGCGGATGAGGTTCGCCTTCCCGACGTACCAGTCGGCGAAGTCCGAGGCGTGGTTGGGGTCGCCGATCTCGTTGCCCACCGACCAGACGATGTTCGAGGCGCCCGCATTGGCGCCGACGATGGTCTCGATGCGAGCGTTGAGCTCCTCCTCACGGCCCCGGTAGGCGTTCACGTCCTTGTCCATGGTGGCGCCGTCAAAGAGGTCCACCGTGACGGTCATCCCGCGCCGGGCGGCCTCCTCGGAGATGATGCGCACGCGGGCGGCGAGCGCGGCATTGTCGTTGCCCAGGGGGTTCTCGGGGAAGTCAGCGGCCCAGATGCGGACGTTGTCCACGCCCATCTCCCGCAGCCGGTCGAGGTCCTGGTTCACCGCGGCGCGGAAGCCGGCCTCATCGTTGATGGGGTGAGGCATGTGCCCGCTGTTGGCGCGGCCGAGGTCCGTGTAGTTGCCAGCCACGAAGTGTTGCGGGCGGCCGTCCGGGGTGAGGAGCCGCCCGTCCCCGGCAGGGGCACCTCCCGGAGTGCCTGGGGAGGGCACGCTGCCGGTGCCGGCCTTGCGGACGTACTGCTCGCTGACCCAACCCTCACCCGCCGGACCGCTCACGTGCACCCAGCCGTTGCGCGAGGCAGGGCCCCCCTCCGGAGGAGGCGTCACCTGCAGCGTGCTCCCATCCGCCAATCCGCCGATGCGCTCCTGGTCCGAGCCCGGCCCCTTGCGCAGGTTCAGCCCATCCGGCGCGCTCACCTGGAGCACGTCCCCTGGGGCGTAGGTGCCGCCGCCCACGCCCGCTGGAGCAGTGACCGGCGGCGTCACCGGGCCCGCCGACGGGCGTGCCTTGTACTCGTCGCTCTGCTTGAACATGGCCGTCAGGGTGTCGCGCACCTCCTGCTCCGACTTCCCCTGGCTCGCCAGGTGGTTGGCGTAGGAGACCCAGCTCGCCTTGCCGGAGGGATCGCTCGGGCGCCCCAGCACCTGCTGGTAGGTGTCCTCCACGAGCTGCTCCGTCGAGTAGGCCGGCGCCTGCGGGCTCTCGAGGGTGCCCGGCTGAGTGGGCGCCGCGGGCGGGGTGGCTGGCGCTCCCGCCTCCGCGGCGCTGGGCGTGGCCCGGAAGGAGACCAGATAGTTCACGTGGTGGTTCGCCGGCATGGAGAACGGCCCCACCTCCTGGCTCCCAAAACCTGCGTACGGATTGCCCGGAACATCCTTGGGCGTCACCCACACTTTGACGGCACTGCCGCCGTACATCGGCGCATCGAAGTAGGCGCTGGTGGCCCCGCCCGTGTTGGCGCCCGTGGTCCACGCATCCCGTGAGACGCCGTAGGGATCCTGGATCTTCGGGCTCGCCGAGGTGACGGCCTGTCCCGGGCCGGAGGTGTACTGGACGTCGAAGTAGCGCGCCATGTCCTCCGCGGGGATCTCCTTCCCGCTCGCGTCCAGCACGCGCACGTACACGTTGTGGTTCCCGCCGGACTGCTGGTCGTTCTGAAAACGTACTGTGTCGACGGTAAACGTGCCCTTCTCGCCCACGCTGTGCGGCTGCACCGTCACGTTCAGCCCGGCCTCGGTGGCGATGCGAGGATCCATGTCCGCCGCCCTGCGGGAGGTGCTCATCGGCGTCCGGGTCACGCTCGCGGCGTCGAAGCGGTCCATGCCGTAGTCGCGCAGGGCCGTGCTCCGAAGCGGCGTGCTGCCCTTGTCCTGACGGAGCTTCGCCTCGGGCCCACCCGCCTCCCCCTTCTTGCTCGTGGGGACCGACTCCTTCTGCGTCGGGGCTTCAGAGCGCTTGGACTCCGGCTTGGGACTGCTCGACGAGGTTCTGGAGACGGACATGGAAAACCTCTCTTGCGCTCTGAGAAAAAAGGAGCCCGTGATGCGAGGGGACAGTTCGTGAGGATTATCGCGGCCCACCATTAAAGATTTCGTCTCCTCTTTTTTTTCGGAAACCTTGGCGGGGGTGCGCCGAGAATCTTCATGCACGGCTTCACTTCGCCTTGAGAGGGCAAGTCATGACCACGATCCGCAAGGACACTTCCTCCACTTCCCAGGCCTCCAAGCGCACCGAGTCCTCGCACTCTTCCCACGGGGCCACGACGCAGCGCGCTGGAGGGAGCGCGGAGAAGGCGCAGAGCTCCCCCGCTCGCGCGCTCTCTTTCGACAAGAGCAGCTTCACGGCGGCGCAGCGCCCGCGGGTGGAGCTGAATCCGACGAACTTCGCCAACCGGGTGGATGTCCGCAACGCGCTGAGAGGGCCGGAGGGCGCGGGCACTCCAGGCGAGTACGTGCGGACGAAGGATGCCCTGAACCTGCGAGGGGTGCCTTCCACGGAGAACAACACGCCGGTGGCGGTCATCCCGCAAGGGACTCGGCTCGAGGTCACCGCAGACGCCAACGGCGAGACGCGCAAGGACGGCTTCGTCCACGTGAGCTGGAGCGACAACGGCACCGCGCGCTCCGGGTGGGTGGCCGAGCGCTTCACCGAGCCTTCCGCGCCCCCTAGCCCCGCGGACGAGCAGGCGCTGGAGCAGGCCAAGGACGTCTACATCAACCAGTTCGCCGCCGAGCAGCAGGTGTCCTATACGGATCCGGCCACGGGGCAAGCCGTGACGGGTGACGGCTCCAACGCCAACTGCGGGCCGACCTCCGTGGCGATGGCGCTCGAGGCCCAGGGGCTCAGCCTGCCCCCCATCCCTGGCGTGACAAGCAACGGCACCGCTGGGGACCAGGTCCAGGCAGCGCGGTTCCACATGTACAACGGCGCCGACGGCGCGCGTGACGGCGTGGTGCTCCAGGACGCGAACGATCCTTCCAAGGGCTACCAGTACTCGCCGATGAAGGGCGCGGGGAACGAGAACAGCACGTACACCGGTTTCTCGGGCGTGGAGCGAGCAGTGACAGCGGCGGGCGGCAAGGCCGAGTACATCCCCGCCAGCTCCAGCGGGGTGGCCCAGGCGATCGCCGAGGGCAAGTCGGTCGTCCTCTCGGGTGACTTCACCGAGCAGGTGCCAGTGCCGGCCCAGCCAGGGCAGCCGGCGAACGCGCAGGGCCAGCTGCTGGACGCCAACGGCAACGTCGTCACCCAGGCGGCGACGAAGACGGACACCTGGGCCCGCGGTGGCGGAGCGACGCAGCACCTCGTGGCTGTCACGGGGATGACGGCAGAGGGCAACTTCATCGTCTGCGATCCGGCGCACCCGGACAGCCGCCCCGTGGAGGTCACCCCTGCCCAGCTCGACGCCTTCATGCGTGGCAACGCTGGCGCGATGTCCGTGGACGGCACCCCCTGAGCAACCCGCGCTCAGCGACCCTCGAATTTTCGTGAGGCAGGGCGCGGCTGCCAGAGAGCCGGCGGCACCCGGGAGCGATTAGGCCGGGTGGAGCAGGTGGCCTGCCCTTTGCTGCTGGGCAGGGAACCTCTCTACACAAGGCGGCGCGCGTTTGAAGAAGACCCTGGTGGTTGCGCATGTCTGCTCGCAGGAGCGGTGTGGGCTCAGCCTGAGACGGAGCTCCTCCATGAGGCCCACCCTTCAGCGAACCCAGAGACGTCCTTGACCCTCTGGACCCAGCCTGTGGGCGCGCTCGCACTCTGGGCGGGCTTCCGTGCCGTGACCCAGGAGGACACCTATCTGATGGTGCCGGTGGGGGCGAACGTCCCCCTCAGCCCAACCCAGGAGCTGGTGCTCGAGCTCACGCCCATCTGGACGCGCCAGGACTGCGAGGCCCGCTGCAGCTCGCTGGCGCTGGCCGTGGCCGTGGGCACCGCCTGGGCCGTCGCGCCGAACGGCTCGGGCGGCGGCTTCTTCCTCCAACCGAAGCTCGTGGGCGTCGTCTCGCGAGACTCGCGTGAAGCGGGCTTCGAGGTCCCCTTCGACGAGGGGTCCTGGTCCGCGACGCGGGGGCAGCTCTCGCTGGGACTCGACGTGGGCTACCGCATGAACTTCGGACGCTTCTTCATGGCCTTCGTCCTGGGAGGCAGCGTGGGACTGGGGTGGGACGTCCCCACCTCCAGCCACAGCATCTTCTTCTCCCTCCTGGACTGGCCCCAGCGCTCCTCCCAGGACAAGGTCGTCTGGGACTTCAACCTCCATCTCCTACGTCTCGGCGCGAGCTTCTGACCTCACTCCTCGCGCGAGGCGCTGAAGATGAGCTGGGACTGCTGCTCCCCCCCCCCCGTCACCACCGTGAACGTGCGCTCCACCGCCTTGAGCCCCTGGATGCTCTTTGTGGACAGCTCCATCAACATCGCGCCGAACGCCTTCACGTGGAAGGACACGCGCCACAGCTCCTCCAGGTCCTCGAACACGCGCTCGAGGGCCGTCGGATCCGCGCCCTGCTGGAGCCCGTCCCGCAGCCGCGCCATGCCCGCCAGCAGCCGCTGCCACCGCACGTACGTGCCGCCGTACTGGCCGCCCACGTCCGCCAGCCTCGAGTTCTTGTCCAGCACGTCCGCGAAGGTGTTGGGGAACGCCGTGCCCTGCCCCTCCCAGTACGCAATCTCCCCGCCCAGCCCCTTGGCGATCCGGTCCTGCTTCAGCCACGCCTGCGCCCGCTGCGCCGCCCGCTGCGGCGTCCAGTCCTTCGCCTTCTCCGTCAGGTAGGTGAACCACAGCGGCGCGTACACGCGCTGGCGGAACTCAGGCTCGGAGCGGGCCCGGCTCGTGTCCCACGGCATCGCGCGCGCCAGCGCCCTCGCGAAGAGCTCAGGCTGGCTCACCGCCGCCAGCACCGAGAGCTCTCGCACCAGCGTGTCGGCCAGCTTCACCTCCAGCCGCACCTCCACCGCGTCGCCCTGGGAAGCCTCCCGTACCTGCTTGAACACCTGCTCCTCGTCCGCGTCATCCAGCACGTGCCAGACGATGGCCTCGTCGATGGCCTGGCGCAGCGCCATCTCCGACAGCTTCCCCTGGCGCCGCAGCTGCAGGTAGAGCCCGTAGTTGAAGTCCCGCACCGTCGGCTGCACGCGGAACTCGTTCATGTCGCACTTGAAGTCGATGGACCAGCCACCCGTGCCCTGGAAGAGCCCACCCTCGTAGCTGCGCACTCCCATGTACGCATAGCGCCGTGGGCCGTGCACGACGTCCGGCGAGCCGAACTGCGCCACCCGCTGCAGCTTCTTCTGGCTCTGGCCGTGGAGCAGCCGCCACTTCGAGAAGCCCAGCGAGAAGCCCCACGCCTCGCTCCACGTCCGGGTGTCCTGCTGGAAGTAGCTGCGCACCGCGCCCGGCTCCACCTGCTTCAGCACCTGCGCCATCCGCCCCATCACCAGCGGCGTGTGCAGCTTCTGCAGCTGTGCGTCGGTCAGCTCCAGCCGCAGCAGCGTCTGCGTGTCGGAGAGCCGGGAGTACTCGTACTGGAACCCGGCGCTGAACTTCTCCGTGGCCAGGTTCAGCAGCGCCTGCTTCACCCGGACCTTCTGCTCCTCCCACGCCTTCTTGAGCGCCGTCGCATCGGCCTCATAGTGGCTCAGCCCGAGCCGATCGAGCGCCAGGCGCAGCAGCTTCTTCTCCTCGTCACTGAGCTCCAGGGTGGCGATCTTGTCCAACAGCTTCTCGAAGTGGGAGACGCCGGGCAGCCCCACCAGCGCGGCGAGCGCGGCGTCCAGCACCTGCGGGTCCACCCCGGCCTCCACGGTGACGCCGATCTGCGCCGCGAGCTTCGCCTCGCGCGCCGCGCCCTTCTGCAGGGAGACCACCACTGCTCCGGCCTTCTCGCGCGAGAAGGTGACCATGAAGTCGTCCGTCACATGGAGGCTGCCCGTGACGGCGGCCCCCACCGTGGTCTTGATCGCCAGCAGCGTGCCCCCCGGCAGCAGGCAGCTCAGGGGGTTGAGGTTCGAGGTGAAGACATCTCCCCACTGAAGAACCACCGAGGTCTCCAGGCGCGTGCGGGCCTGGAAGCTCAGCGCCTCCTTCGGCTGGAGCTTCAGCACGTGGTCGAGCACCAGCGGCAGCCGGAGGTTGCGCGTGTCGGCGTTGATGGCGTCACGCAGCTTCTCGGTCAGCCCGTGCACGTGGTAGTCGGCCACCTGCAGCGCCACCTCACCGCTGCCGGATGCGGACAGGAAGGGCAGGGCCACCCCCGCCTGGGCCTTGGCGCGGGCGCGCACGCAGTACTTCAGCCACGCATCCTGCCCCAGCACCAGCGGCGGGCTCAGCTTGCTCGGATCCTCTTGCGCGGGCTTGTCGCCAACGACGCCATCCGCGTCGACGTCCCCGGGCGCGTTGTAGGCCTCGATGGAGGCCTCCGTGCCCCCATCCACCACGAAGGAGAGCCCCTCGAGCCCCAGGCTGATCGGCTGGTCCACCTTGACAGTGACCAGGTTGACGCGGACCTGCGAGTCCTGGAGGGACGTGTCCAGGAACAGTCCCTTGAGCTCATCCAGACTGGCCAGCTTCCATTCGAAGGACATGAACGACCTCGGTGCGTGACACGGGAACGGCGCGCCGCCTCAGCGTAGCGGAGCCCTCCGACCTTCTGTTGGAATTCCTCAGGCGCCCAGCAGCGCCGCGCCAATGAGGCCGCTGTCGTCTCCCAGCTCGGCCTCGGCGATGAGCAGCCCCTCGCGAGAGGTGGTGGAGGCCAGCGCCTGCACCCCCTCCACGATGAAGCGGCGCAGGCCCGGGCAGTTCATCAGCACCCCACCCCCGAGGATGAGCCGCGCCGGGTTGAGCACCGTCACCATGTTGGCGATGGCCATGCCCAGCATCTGCCCGGCGCGCTCGTGGATCTCCCGCGAGCCCGGATCTCCCGCCTCCGCCGCCCGCTCGAGTGTCAAGGGCGTGAGGCGCGCCGGATCTCCCTCGGCCAGCTCCGCCAGCACGGTGGAGCGCCCGGACACGAGCAGCTCGCGCGCCAGGGCAATGAGGTTGTGCCCACCCACGTAGGCCTCCAGGCACCCCAGCTCGCCGCAGCCACAGCGCCGGCCGCCGGGCACCACCTTGGTGTGGCCCAGCTCCCCCGCCACGCCCCCGCCACCTCGGACGAGCTGGCCGTTGGCGATGATGGAGCTGCCCACTCCCGAGCCCACGAAGACCACGTACACATCGTGCGCGCCCCGCCCCGCCCCGGCGTTCAGCTCGCCCCAGGCGGCGGCGGCCAGGTCATTCACCACGCGCACCGGCCTCCCGAGCCGCTCCGTCAGCATCCCCGCCAGCGGCACGTTGCGCCAGCCGAGGTTGGGGGCCACGGCGATGATGCCCGAGTCCCGGTGGATCTGCCCGGCCGCTCCCACCCCGCAGCCTCGCACCTCCACCCCGGGCGCGGCGACCATCGCGCCGGCGACGGCCTGGGCAATCACCTCCACCACGGCGGCGGGGCTGCGCTCGGTGAGCGACACCTTCGTGGAGGTGAGGATCTGGCCGTGCTCGTCCACCACGGCGGCGCGGGCGTTGGTCCCACCCAGGTCGATTCCCAGCGTCGGCATCAAGCTCTCCTCTCACCTTCTCCTTATATATGCGGTGGACGGCTAGCCGCCGACTTCGCGCTTCACCTTCTCCACGGTGCCCTCGATGAGGAGCTGGATCTCCTTGAGCCGCTCGGGGGTGCTGGCCTCGAAGCGGAGCACGAGGATGGGCTGGGTGTTGGAGGCGCGGATGAGGCCCCACCCGTCCGGGAAGGTGACGCGCACGCCGTCCACGTCGACGATCTTGTGGCCCGCGGCCCGCAACAGCTCCGTGGCGCGCTTGACGAGCTCGAACTTCTTCTCCTCGCGCGTGTCCACGCGCAGCTCCGGCGTGGCGTACGTCTTCGGCACGTCCGAGAGCAGCGCGGAGAGCTTGCGCGGCTCGTGGGTGAGGATCTCCAGCAGGCGCGCCGAGGAGTACACCGCGTCGTCGAAGCCGAAGTATCGGTTCTTGAAGAAGATGTGGCCGCTCATCTCCCCGGCCAGCTCCGCGTGCGTCTCCTTCATCTTCGCCTTGATGAGCGAGTGGCCCGCCTTCCACATCACTGGCTTGCCGCCGTGCTTCGCGATGTCGTCATAGAGGGTGTAGCTGCACTTCACCTCGCCGACGATGGCGGCGCCCGGGCTCTCCTTCAGCACGTAGCGGCTGAAGAGGATCATCAGCTGGTCACCCCAGAGGATGTTGCCCTGGTCGTCGATGACGCCAATGCGATCGCTGTCCCCGTCGTAGGCGATGCCCACCTCGGCCTTCTCGCGCTTCACCGCCTCGATGAGATCCTGGAGGTTCTCCACCACCGTGGGATCCGGGTGGTGGTTGGGGAAGGTGGCGTCCATCTCGCAGAACAAGGGCACCACGTCGAAGCCCAGGGACTGGAACAGCGGCACCGCCACCGCACCGCCGGTGCCGTTGCCCGCGTCGATGACGATGCGCATCCCCTTGCGCCCGACTTTGACGGTCTCCCGGATGAAGTGGTTGTACGGGGTGATGATGTCGTACGGGGTGACGGTGCCCGGCTTGTCGCCCTTCTCGAAGTCGCGCGCCTCGATGAGCTTGCGCAGCGCCTGGATCTCCGAGCCGTGGAACGTCGTCTTCCCCGCGCCGATCTTGAAGCCGTTGTACTCCGGCGGGTTGTGGCTGCCGGTGATCATCGCCAGCCCATCCACCGGCAGCGTGTTGGCCGCGAAGTATGTCAGCGGGGTAGGCACCACGCCCACATCCATCACATTGAGGCCGGTGGAGGTGAGGCCCTTGGCGAGGGCGTCGCGGAAGCGGGTGGAAGACTCGCGGCAGTCCCGGCCGACGGCGATGGAGCGCCCATACTGGCGGCGGATGACGGTGCCCAGGCCTTTGCCGAGCAGCTCCACCACCTCAACAGTGAGATCCTTGTCGACCAGGCCTCGGATGTCGTACTCGCGGAAGATGTGGGTATTCACGGGGTCAGTCCTCGCCCTCCCAACGGTGGGAAGGGTCATGCAAAGGGCGGCGGACTCTACACAAGCGGGGGCAGAGGGGTAAGTCACCCTCTGTAGGCGGAAAATCGGAA
>Ga0190275_10003712_pt1 | contig 10917 bp, 7 predicted proteins | sample Popmic550T_FD_133745 | JGI IMG/M metagenome (GOLD analysis project Ga0190275, IMG submission 133745) | Populus adjacent soil microbial communities from riparian zone of Yellowstone River, Montana, USA - 550 T | ecosystem: Environmental > Terrestrial > Soil > Riparian zone > Trees stand | place...
CTCTCCTACGGTTTCGATGACTGGCGCCTGCAGCCGGTCGTCCCGATCACCGACGCGAGCGACGCCGCATACAAGCCGACATTCCAGCAGTCGAACCCGCGTCCAGCCACTCCGCCGAGCGTCGGCGGAGACATCCAGGCGGCCGCGTTCAACGTGTTCAACTATTTCACGACGTTGTCGAGCGTCAATCCGGATGCCCGCGGTGCCGCCACCCAGGCCGAATTCGACATCCAGAAGTCGAAGATCGTCTCAGCCATCAATGCCCTGGACGCCGAAGTCGTCGCGCTGATGGAGATCGAGAACTCCGTCAAGCTCGGGGAACCGGCCGACGAAGCGCTCGCCGACCTTGTCAGCGGCCTGAACACGGCGCTCGGCAGCGAGGTGTGGGCATACGTGCCGACCCCTGCTGCGGTGCAGGATGCGGCCATCACGGATTACATCACCAACGCGATCATCTACAAGAAGGCAGCGGTGACTCCAGTCGGCGACAGCCAGACGCAGGTTGATGAGACAGTGTGGGACATCGCCCGCGAGCCCGTCGCGCAGACGTTCACCGTTGGCCAGAAAACCATGACCGTCGTCGCCAACCACTTCAAGTCGAAGAGCGGCGACGGAGCCGAACCCGCTGACGGCCAGGGGCACTTCAACGCCGAACGAGTAGAGCAGGCGCACGCCGTCGTTGAATTCGTCGGCGACCTGCAGGAATCGTCGGGAAGCGACAACGTGTTGCTCCTGGGCGACTTCAACGCCTACAGCCAGGAAGACCCGATGCAGGTGTTCGCCGAAGCCGGCTACCTCGACCTTGTTCCCGCGTTGGCCCCTGGGCAGTTCACGTACACGTTCGACGGTGAACTCGGTTCCCTGGACCACGCGATCGCAACTCCATCGCTGGCGCGCTCGATCACGGGTGCCGGGGTCTGGGGAATCAACTCTGCGGAGTGGTCAGACCGCGGCTTCGAGTTCGGCGCCGCCGAACCGGGCACGCCGTACCGTTCGAGCGACCACGACCCCATCACCGTAGGGATTTCCGAGGCGGTCGCCCCTGTCGACATCAATGTCGTCACGGTCAACGACTTCCATGGGCGGATCGAACAGAATGGAGCGTCGGGCGGAGCAGCGGTGCTGTCCGGTGCTGTCCGGCAGATCGAGGAACAGAACCCGAACACCATCTTCGCCGCCGCGGGTGACCTGATCGGTGCTTCGACGTTCACCTCGTTCATCCAGCAGGACAACCCGACGATCGACGCGCTCAACGCTGCCGGCCTGGATGTCAGTGCCGTGGGCAACCACGAGTTCGACCAGGGCTGGGGTGACCTGAGAGATCGCGTCATACCGCGCGCCGCATGGGAGTACCTCGGCGCGAACGTCTACGACAAGGCGACCGGAAAGCCCGCCCTGCCCGAGTATTGGTTACAGGAGTATGGCGACGTGTCCGTCGGCTTCGTCGGAGCGGTGACGAATGAGTTGCCGTCGCTGGTGAGCCCGGCCGGAATCGAGGACCTCGAGATCCGCGATGTCACAACGGAGACGAACCGGGTCGCGGACAATCTCCGTGACGGGGATGCAGCCAACGGTGAAGCCGATGTCGTCATCCTGCTCGTGCACGAAGGAGCGGCGACGACGGACATCAGATCGGCGACGGATGACTCCCCGTTCGGCCGCATCGTTACCGGTGTCGACTCAGACGTGAACGCGATCGTCTCGGCGCACACCCACCTTGCGTACAACCACGTCATCGATGGTCGCCCCGTGATCTCATCCGGCCAGTACGGCGAGTTCTTCGGCCTGATGGACATTTCGGTGAACCCCGAGACGAAGGATCTGCTCTCCATCACCAACGAGATCCTGCCGCTGATGGACATGACCACGGTTCCGCCGACGCCGCTGTACCCGGCCGACCCGGTTGTCACCCCGATCGTCGCGGCCGCAACTGCTGCGGCGGAGCAACTCGGTGCGGCCAAGGTTGGTGAGATCACGGGTGACTTCAACCGGGCGAGGCAGAGCGACGGCAGTGAGAACCGAGGGGGCGAGTCCACACTCGGGAACTTTGTAGCCGACGTCCAACTCTGGGCCACTGCGGACCAGGGCGCCGAGATGGCGTTTATGAACCCCGGTGGGCTTCGAGCCGACCTGACGTACGCGTCCAGCGGGCCGAACGACCCGGACGGGAATGTCACGTACCGGGAGGCGGCGAGCGTTCAGCCGTTCGCAAACACCCTGGTGACCATGACGCTCACGGGTGATCAGATCCGGCAGGTGCTTGAGGAGCAGTGGCAGCCAGCCGGTGCCAGTCGACCGTTCCTCAAGCTCGGCGTCTCAAAGGGGTTCACGTACACCTATGACGCCAGCGCTGCACCGGGATCGCGCATCGGAAGCATCTTCCTGAACGGTGAAGAAGTCACGGGCGCCGGCACGTATACGGTCGTCGTCAACTCATTCCTTGCGGCCGGTGGCGACAACTTCCTCACCCTCGGCGCGGGTACCGATCGCGCGGATACCGGAGAAGTCGACCTGCAGTCCATGGTGGATTACTTCGCCGAGGTGGGAACGGCCTCACCGGACTACGCCCAGCGGTCTATCGGTGTACGGATGAGCGCACCTGACGCCGACGGCTACAGCGCGGGTGACGTCGTGACCCTTGACCTGTCGTCGCTGCTGTTCAGCGCAGGGGAGCCGACAGGAACCACGGTCAACGTGGCTCTTGGTGACACTGTGCTGGGATCGGCTCCGATCGATCCGGCCATCGTCGACACGACGGATGAGGTCGGGCGGGCATCCGTTCAGATCACCATCCCGGAGGGCGTTTCAGGGCCGCAGCAATTGCTCGTCACCGTTCCTGACACGGGAACGTCCATCCCGGTTCCCATCGAGATCGCTGAGGCGGAGGTTCCGACCAAGGTCGAGAGCACGACCAGCGGTTCCGTGGTGCTCTTCGCGAACCGCAACCGGACGATCCATTACACGGTGACGGTGAAGGCGGATGTGACACCGACCGGGGAAGTCACGATCTACGACCGTGACACTGCCATCGCAACCGTGACGCTCACCGAGGAAGACGACGGGAAGGCGCGAGTCCGGTTGCCGAAGCTGGGCCGAGGAGTGCACCTGCTGACCGCCCAGTACGCCGGCTCAGACACGGTTGAGGCGTCCAAAGGATCGCCCGACCTGTTGATCCTCTGGTGATCCGCGTAGCCGGCCAGCGCACCTGACGGAAACTGCCGGCTTGCGAGCACGAAGCTGGGCCCCCACAGGGCGTGGGGGCCCAGCTTCGTGTCCAGCCTGTCGCGGTATCGTTGACAGGACGCAGCACTGAGGAGAAGCCATGACCACACGCTGGGCGCGATTCGCCCGCGGCTGGATGGTCGCCGGTTTCTCCACATTCGTTGCTGCGCTCTCCCACACACTGGGCGGCGGGCACGCGCCGGGGTGGCTCGGGCTCGTGCTGTCGCTCGCCTTCGCCGGGGTCGTCTGTGTCGGGCTCGCTGGGCGCACCGTGTCCGGTGTCAAGGTGGGCGTATCGGTCCTTCTGAGTCAGCTGATCTTCCATGGGCTGTTTTCACTGGGGGCCGCGGGCGGCGTGCTGGTACCGACGACGGCAGCCGGGGTCCACGGTCACCAGGCGACGAGCGTCCTCGCTGTCACGGGAAACTCGGCAGCGCTCGCCGAGGGACACGGCACATCCGTTTGGGTGTTCCATGCCGCTGCGGCTGTCGTCACCGTGCTCGGGTTGCGGCACGGTGAAGCCGCCTTCCACCGCATCCTGAACCTGGCGCGGCTCATCATCCGCTCGCTGATCGAGCTTGTGGTGGGCGTTGTCCCGCCCCTCGTCGGCAGGCAGTCGCCGGTGGGACTCGTGCTGCTCCGCCCGGTTGTGGCACTGCTGCTCTCTTCCCTGTGGCGCCGTGGGCCGCCCAGTCTGGTCGCGCGCGTCGCCTGACGCCACAACTCTCGAGCACACACACCAGACCAAAACCCAATCGGTATCGAAAGTCAGGAAGGGCAATATTCGCCCGTCCATGCCGCTCGACGTACCGGGGTATCCCACGCAAGGAACTTTATGAAGCTCAAGAACACGGCCCTGCTGTCCTCGGCTGTCGCAATGGGGACACTGCTCGCTGTTTCCACGCCGCTTGCGGCGAGCGCTCACGTCTCCGTGAATGCCAGCTCGGCGGCCGCCGGGTCGTACACGGTATTGACCTTTTCAGTGAGCCATGGCTGCGAAGGCTCACCGACGACCGCACTCAGCATCGACATTCCCGAGGCCATCACAGCGGTCACGCCGACGGTCAACCCGAATTGGGACGTCTCGAAGGTGTCTGCCGATGCGGCAGCACCGGTAGTGGACGGGCATGGCGAATCAAGCGCGAACCGCACGGGCCAGATCGTCTACACGGCCAAAACGCCGCTCCCCGAGGGTTTTCGTGACACGTTCGAATTGAGCATGCAACTGCCGGCGAACGCGGCGGGGGAAACGCTCGCATTCCCGGTTCGGCAGACCTGCGAGGTCGGCGAGACGCAGTGGAACGAGATCCCGTCGGAGGGCTCGACTGAGCCCGAGCATCCTGCCCCCACCATCGCAGTGACGGCCGCCACCGGAAGCGCGCACGGCCACGGTGACGCGGGCGCCGATCTGACGGCTGCCCCCGCATCCGAGACCAGCGATAGCGGCGACGTCGTGGCTAGGAGCCTCGGACTCGGCGGTCTCGTAGTCGGCGCGATCGGAATTGTGCTCGCCGTGACTGCGCGCCGAAAGACGGCAGCGGAGTGAGCACCGTGCAGGACATCATTCGCCGACCCTGGTTCCGTGGAGCGCTCCTGGGCGCCGTCGTGCTGGCCGCCGTTGCGGGAACGGCAGCACCGGCATCCGCCCACACGTCCTTCCTCAGTTCGTCACCCGAGGCCGGATCGGTCGTCACCGAGCAGCCGGGCACCATCAGCGTGACAACCACCGATGACCTGCTCGTGCTCGGCGACGAAGTGACGGGGATGGCCGTGCAGGTTTCCGGGCCTGCGGGATCCGAGGAGCCGCTGTATTACGGTGACGGCTGTGTCACCGTGTCGGGGGCAACGGCGGCCGTGGATGTGCAGCTCGGCGAGCCGGGGGAGTACACCGTGACCTGGAAGGTGATCGCTGCGGACAGTCATCCGCTCGATGGTCAGTTCACGTTCACCTGGCAGCCGGCGCCCGGGCAGGAGGTCGCTGAGGGTTCGACCGAGGCGCCGACCTGTGGCGGCGCGGACGCTGCCGGAAGCCCGCTTCCCGTAGACGCCCTGTGGATCGGTGGGGCGGTCCTCGCGGCACTGCTCGCCGGGGTCGTCACGCTCGTCGCGGTTGTCCGGCGCCGACCCGAGCCGCCGGCCGGTCCGGCAGCCGGCCCGCCCGCCGGTCCTCCTACGGATCCTGATCCGTCCTCCGGTCCTCCCGCCGGCCCGCCCTCCGCCTAACCCCGTCCAAGAGCGCGCACCCGCCCCACCCTCCGCCTAACCCCGTCCACGGGCCCGCACCCGCCCCACCCGCCGCTGCCTCAACCCTCCACCCCGCGCGTGCGGCCAAATCGTCGCTTCCGCAAGCTCAAACCGACGATTTGGCCGCACGGGTAGCTGAGTTACCGCATCCGGAGCGGATATCATCGACCCGATGGATGCAACGATCGCGACACCCTACGAAGACCTACTCCGCGACGTGCTGGCGAACGGCACCGCGAAGACCGACCGCACCGGAACGGGCACCCGCAGCGTCTTCGGGCGCCAGCTCCGCTTCGACCTGGCGGAAGGCTTCCCACTGATCACGACCAAGCGGGTGCACTTCAAGTCGATCGCGTACGAACTGCTCTGGTTCCTGCGTGGGGAGAGCAACGTCTCCTGGTTGCGCGAGAACGGCGTCACCATCTGGGACGAGTGGGCGGATGCCGCGGGCGAGCTCGGTCCCGTGTACGGGGTCCAGTGGCGCTCCTGGCCTGCTCCGAACGGCGAGCACATCGACCAGCTCTCCCAGGTTCTCGATACCCTCCGCACCAACCCGGATTCCCGCCGGATGATCGTGTCGGCCTGGAACGTCGCGGATATCCCCGAGATGGCCCTCGCTCCCTGCCATGCGTTGTTCCAGTTCTATGTCGCGGACGGCAAGCTCTCCTGCCAGCTCTACCAGCGCAGCGCCGACCTCTTCCTGGGCGTGCCCTTCAACATCGCGAGCTACGCGCTCCTCACCCAGCTCGTAGCTGAGCAGGTCGGACTGGAGCTCGGCGAATTCGTCTGGACCGGCGGCGACTGCCACATCTACGACAACCACATCGAGCAGGTCACCGAGCAGCTCACTCGCGCACCGTTCCCGGCGCCCACCCTGCGCATCACCCGCACGCCGGACAGCCTCTTCGACTACACGTACGACGATCTGGTCATCGAGAATTACCAGCACCACCCGGCCATCCGCGGCGCGGTCGCCGTATGACCATCGGCCTCGTCTGGGCCGAGGCGCGTGGAGTGATTGGGCACGACGGCGTCCTGCCCTGGCATCTGCCCGAGGATCTCGCCCACTTCAAGGCCATCACGCTGGGGGGCGCGGTCATCATGGGACGGCGCACCTGGGATTCCCTGCCTCAACGCTTCCGCCCGCTCCCGGACCGCACCAACATCGTCGTCACCCGGCAGGTGGGCTGGCGCGCAGACGGCGTGCGCACGGCCAACTCGGTCGATGATGCGCTTGAGCATGCCGGCGATCTGCCGGCCTGGGTCATCGGCGGCGCGGAGATCTTCGCTCTCACGATTGACCAGGCCGACTCGCTCGATGTGACTGAGATCGATTCCGACATTCCCGGCGACACGCGGGCACCGTCCATCGGCTCTGGCTGGACCATCGCGCGAGCCGACCCGGCCGAGGGCTGGCACCGTTCCCGCACCGGCCTCGACTACCGCTTCATCCGCTACGAGCGCGCTCCCCGCCCCTAACAGGCCCCCGCGCATTCAGGTAGCCGCTCCCACCACCTCAGTTATCCCTCCCATCCGCGAGTGAGCAGTTTCTCCCCATCCGCGAGTGAGCAGTTTCTGCTGTTCCCTGCGGGATTTGGAGCACTTTTTGCTCACTCGCGGAGACAGGCGGGCCCCATGTTTCGTGAGTGAGCAGTTTCTGCTCTTCCCGCCGCGATATGGAGCAGATACTGCTCACTCACGAACACCATGGGTTTCAGTTTCGAGAACCGGGTGAGCGGATGTATGCGGCCGGGAGCACGAAAGAGCCCGCCATCCGAGGGTGACGGGCTTTTTCGTGCTACCGAACTACAGTGCGGGCATCAGCACCGTGTCGAGGAGGTACACGGTGGCGTTGGCCGTCTGGACACCGCCGCAGATCACGGCTGCGCCGTTGACCGTGAGGGCGTCTCCGCTGCCGGCCACCTCAACCGTTCCACCCTGGACGGTGGTCTGCGTGCCGACAATGGCGTCAGGCGCGATCTGGCCAGGGACGACGTGGTAGGTCAGGATCGTGCTGAGCGTGGCGGCACCGGCCGGGGTCTTCAGCGTCTCAATGGTGGCGGGGTCGATCTTGGCGAAGGCGTCATCGACCGGCGCGAACACCGTGAACTCATCGCTGTTAAGGGTGTCGACCAGGTTTACCTCTGGGTTCAGCTGGCCCGAAACCGCAGCGGTCAGAGTCTTCAGAAGTGGGTTATTGGATGCAGCGACGGCAACCGGATCGGACGACATTCCTACGACTGAGCCGGGCCCGTCGGGAACGGTCTCTGCGTAGGTGGCGCAGCCGGGGCCCACGAGATTGGCGGCCGGATCGGCCATCTCATCCGTGGTCTCTTCCGACTCGCTGGGCGCCGGCGCCGGCGCTTCGCTCGCTGAAGTGTCGGAGCTGGCCGTGTCCATCGAACAACCGGCGAAGCCGAGGACGGCGAGCGAAGCAATAGACAGCGCTGCCAGAGTCTTGCGTGTGATGAGTTGCATCGGAATTCTCCTTCGATGAAGCGGCGGGTGAGCCGCGGGCCCACCTGCTGTGTGGCCTTCACTGCATCGTTCGGAGCCCTCGTCGCGAGGGTTTGCCTAACTTGGTAAGTTTTTTTCGCCAATCTCCAAACGGTTCTCCTCCGAACCCCAGCAGACGACTTTGGAGGAGACCCCGTGCTCTCACTTGCCCTAATCGGATTCTTCGGTGGCCTGATCACCGGGATATCGCCGTGCATCCTGCCCGTGCTGCCCGTCATTTTCTACTCCGGAGGGATGCAGGGGGCGAATACGGATGGCGCCGAGGCAGCTCCATCGCGGTGGCGCCCGTACCTCGTCATCGGCGGCCTGGTGGTGAGCTTCAGCGTCTTCACGCTGGTCGGGTCACTCCTCCTCACCCTGCTCAACCTCCCTCAGGATGTTCTCCGGTGGGCCGGCCTGGTGGTGCTCGTGCTCATCGGCATCGGCCTCATCGTGCCGAGATTCGAGGAGATCCTCGAGAAGCCGTTCTCCTGGATCCCGCAACGCAGCGTCGGCACCCAACGCGGCGGATTCGTTCTCGGCCTCGCATTAGGCGCCGTCTACGTGCCCTGCGCGGGTCCGGTGCTGGCTGCAATCACTGTCGCGGGATCCACCGGCCGGATCGGCATCGAAACCATCGTGCTGACCGTCTCGTTCGCCCTCGGCGCCGCGATTCCACTCCTGTTCTTCGCGCTCGCCGGGCGACGCGTTGCCGAACGGGTGAAGTCCTTCCGCAAGCACCAGCGCGCCATCCGGATCGGCGGCGGAGTCGTGATGATCGTGCTGGCGATCGGGCTGGTATTCAACGTGCCGCAGCTCCTTCAGAAGCTGGTGCCCGACTATACGAGTGCCCTCCAGGACCGCTTCAGCAACTCGGAGGACATCACCAAGGCGCTGGACCTCGGCGGGCTGGTCACCGACGAGAACAGGGGCCTCTCGAAGTGCGACGACGGCGCGCCAGAGCTGCAGACCTGCGGCACCGCGCCATCCATCCGGGGGATCCAGGAGTGGTTCAACACTCCGGGCAACGCACCCATCGACCTCGCCGCCCAGAAGGGGAAGGTCGTACTCGTCGACTTCTGGGCATACTCCTGCATCAATTGCCAGCGCTCGATACCCCACATCGTCGCCTGGAACGATGCCTATAAGAACCTCGGCCTCGCCGTCATCGGCGTGCACGCACCCGAGTACGCCTTCGAGAAAGAGCCCCGGAACGTCAAGGCCGGTGCGGCCGACTTCGGAATCACGTACCCGGTGGCACTCGACAACTCGTTGTCCACCTGGACCAACTACCGCAACCGCTACTGGCCCGCGCACTACCTGATCGACGCCGAAGGCACCGTGCGTCACATCAAGTTCGGCGAGGGGGATTACCCCACCACGGAGAAGCTCATCCGCGAACTGCTCATCGGAGCCGACCCAGAGGTGGAGTTGCCACCGCCGACCGACGTGGCCGATGCGACTCCGGATGCGGGCGCCACCACTCCCGAGACGTATCTGGGAACAACGAAACAGGTGAACTTCGGCGGGAGAGAGAAGTACTCAGCGGCCACCGATTCCTTCACCGCTCCCGCCAAGCTGGCCACCAACTCCTACGCGCTCGACGGCGACTGGGCGCTGGGGACACAGTCCATCGCCCCGGCATCCGGAAGCGCGAACATCGCCCTCAACTACACGGCACGCGAAGTGCGGATGGTGCTGGCAGGCTCGGGCACGGTGACCTACGCAGTCGATGGGAAGAAGAAATCGATCGACGTCTCCGGTACTCCGCGGTCATACGAGTTGCTCACGACAAGCGGTCTTGAGTCGGGCACCCTCGATGTGACCGTCGGTCCCGGGGTGGAAGCCTTCTCCTTCACGTTCGGCTAACTCCACCCCCACCCCACCCCCCGCCGAACTGTGACTTGAGCAGGGTGTTGAACCACAAACACCCTGCTTAAGTCACAGTTCGGCGAAGGGGTTTGCTGGCAGTATGCGGAGAATAACCCGTTGAACAGGTTACCTGGGGGCACGTGCGGAAAGTGCGCTGTTAGGTTCGATCAGGTGATCGAACCCTCCTCGCAGGCTCGATAAACGTCGTGGCTGGTCTCGCAACTGAGATCGCCTCCGATCATCCGTCGACCCTGGAGAACACGTGGTTTCGCTCGCCCTCATCGGCTTTTTCGGTGGCCTGATCACGGGAATCTCCCCGTGCATCCTGCCGGTCCTCCCCGTCATCTTCTTCTCAGGGGGAGTGCAGAGCGCGAGAACGGATGCCGACGGCACTGTGACTGCACGCTCGCGGTGGCGCCCGTTCCTGGTCATCGGGGGCCTCGTCGTCAGCTTCAGCATCTTCACGCTGGTGGGTTCGCTCCTCCTCTCGCTCCTGAATCTTCCGCAGGACGTCCTCCGCTGGGCCGGGCTCATCGTGCTCGTGCTCATCGGCATCGGCCTCATCGTGCCGAAGTTCGAAGCGATCCTCGAGAAGCCGTTCTCCCGGATCCCGCAGCGCCACGTCGGCACTGAGCGCGGCGGTTTTCTCCTCGGTATCGCACTCGGTGCTGTCTACGTGCCGTGTGCGGGCCCGGTCCTTGCCGCGATCACCGTCGCCGGGTCGACCGGGATGATCGGCACCGAGACGATCGTCCTCACGCTGAGCTTCGCGCTCGGCGCGGCGATCCCGCTCCTCGTCTTCGCTCTGGCCGGACGCCGCGTGGCCGAGCGCGTCCGTGCTTTCCGTAAGCACCAGCGTGCCATCCGTGTCGTCGGCGGCGTCGTCATGATCGCCCTCGCCATCGGCCTGGTCTACAACGTTCCGCAGCTCCTGCAGAAGCTCGTGCCCGATTACACCACCGCCTTGCAGGACAAGTTCAGCGACTCAGAAGAGATCAGCAAGAGCCTCAACCCGGGCGGACGCGACGGAAGCATCGCGGAGTGCAGCGTCGGCGCCGGTCACCTGCAGGACTGCGGCCACGC
>Ga0190275_10003713_pt1 | contig 10914 bp, 10 predicted proteins | sample Popmic550T_FD_133745 | JGI IMG/M metagenome (GOLD analysis project Ga0190275, IMG submission 133745) | Populus adjacent soil microbial communities from riparian zone of Yellowstone River, Montana, USA - 550 T | ecosystem: Environmental > Terrestrial > Soil > Riparian zone > Trees stand | place...
CAGCAGGCTCGACAGGTTTGGATACGCTTTGGCCTTTGACGTGTGGCTGATGGGATTCTCAGAACAGAATCTGCGGGACACTGCGTACGAGAACAGACCGTAACCACTCGGCGAGTCATCCTCGGCGGTCACCCAAAACCGGCCATTGATGGTCACCTGAAAACCGGCCAATAGAAACAGCAGATCGGGACATTGAATCCGGCGGAGGATACGCTTCCGTCAACGTGAGCAATGTCTTGAGCGAAGAAAAGAAGAACCAGGTCATTGCGCTGGACCAGTTGGGCTGGTCCCTGCGCCGAATCCAGCAGACAACGCGCATACGACGGGAAACCGCGGCTGCGTATCTGCGAGCCGCAGGCATTGCGATCCGCCCGCCACGTGGCTGGGGAAAGCGCGCTCCGGCAAAACCGGCCAATGAGGTGACCACCTACTCCACCGCGATTCCGAGCGCCTCGGAGCCACACCGCGAGTTCATCGAAGAAGGGTTGGCGCGAGGCCGAAATGCGATGGGCATATGGCAGGAACTGGTAGATCAGCTTGAGTACCTTGCGATAGAACATGGCTCTTGGTCTGGGTCGCAAGTTCGGCTTGCTACGAGATAACGGTGTGCCCGTGAGCATCCCACGCTGCGGTACAGAACCTGGAGCCCGTCACCCTTAGTGTTAGATTCGTGTCGCGCCAAGAACGGCCAGCGAGAATGGAAATTTCACTTCACGTCGATACGTTATTTGGTTTCATCCAGGAGGCTATCAAACAATATGGGCTTAAGTAGGTACTCGGATATCTCTTCGATTGTAGCGGCTTCAAACGCTGGTGCAGCGTCCACTCTTACAATAGTACTAAATTCACGGTCAAGATCCCCTCGATGATCAAAGGTGCATGATAATACAATATTAGGATGATAATCAAACCAGAACTTTACTGCAGGTTGCTGGATTGGGTAGGCGCTTTTGACGATCCCACTTGACACAGCGTGGCCCGTCCTGACGATCGTTGAAGCTCCGGCTTTCTGCTCCATTTCGATAAAGCGGCGCTCCTCCGGGAACAGCAGCTCGTAGCGATAAAGGTCAGCGAGTAGCTGGACAGACAATGCAGTGCCTAGAGTTCCTGCAACTGCTCTAAAACCCTCCACTTCTGATTGACGTTTCTTTTCTTCCTCTAGACAACGATTTAGCCAATGACCCGTCCCGTCTTTGTTCATATAATCGCCGAGGTAATCATATCAAATGGGTTGTATAGCACTGCTCTCCAATTAACCTCCCGAAACAGCCATCACTGCCGAAAACATTAGAACATAGCTGATGTAATGGGTGCTACGGAGTCGAGCAGGTTGGTGGCTCCGATTTGATTCACCGACGGTTACGGCTGTCCAGGTTTGCGTTGGATCGCCTTTCTCTGTCGGAGGTGTTGCCTGGTTGCTGCTGTTCCCGCTGACCCGCTAACTTGAGGTTCACCTGACTGTCCGCCATGAATGCGTGCTAGAGCCGGTGGAGGTTGGAAAGGCGCATTGAGCCAGGCGAACGGGTAGCGATGGACGAAGAGCTCTGCTGATCAGCGCGCCAGATTGCACAGACTCCTGCCCGAAGGTGCTTCAGTTGCGCCCCCGCGCGCGGGCAGCATACTTGTTGATAACGAACACCCGGGGGGTCCTGCTTATCCTCCATTCACACCTCGATGCGGCGCAAACGGGCATCCTGTCCGATCTCTTGCCGGCTTGTAAGAAGGATCACTCTTCTCGGATCACGGCGCCACCCCAGCTACAGGTAAGCTCATAAGATGCCGCACTTGGCATTGTTGTGTAGCCGGTGACGAAGTTCAGTTTCTGCCTGGTCAGCAACAGCCAGCAGCCGTAATCGGCGTAGCCACGGTCAAATACCAGCATAGTACCGGGCGAAGCTCATCGAACGCACCGCGTTGAGGTCGCTTTCTTGCCCCTCGATAATCATCGCGTACCGTGGCAGACACCCACCGTAGAGCAGAATCAGGTGCAGCTTAATACCGCCTTCGCTCGCCAGTCTAAAGCTGTACGGACAAAGCCGACTCACCGTCGAGTCGATGCAAACCCCTATTGGCGTAGCTCAGCATGGATCGCTCGGTCCTTCACTCCAAATTGGAGCTTGCCTTCGTAGGCGGCCAGACCGCCGGTTATCTCACGCAGGCTTTCGCCTAAAGATCACAGAACAGCATCGACACTACCGTCCAGCTGAAAATCCACGGGCGTGTCGATCCGCATTACGGTCCTTACCGCCGCGTTGGAAATCGCGGACTGCATACTTATAACTAAGCAGACCCATCCTAGCCGCTGCAGTGGCCATTCATTATCCAGCGTGCTCCCCAAATTGAGAGCTCGAGGATCGAAAATGGAGCCCGGACCAGGCGTTGGTTAACTGGTTTGGCTTGGTCATTAACGGCCTCTAAGTTAAGCAAATGGGCGACTTTGATGGCAGCGTCTCCGGCTTGGAATGTCTTAGGAGCTGCCATTCTGTATCGATCGATAGCTTCACGAGTTCCCAAAACGATCACACCTCCATAAGTTCCAGATAGGTCGGAGCCGCGTACCTCTTGTCTTGATGGAATTATCCTTCGCTCGCGATCCTGATTGTACTCGATGGATACAAACATTGGAAAACCATTCTCTAGAGCTGCAAAAAGCACAGCTATGCCTTTGCCTCTGATAAGCGGAATTGATTTATCGTAGGTGAATAGACGCTTCGCGGCGGGTAGCGCCTTCGCCTGGTAGAACGTGGCCTTCTCGGTCAAAGAACCTGGACTTAGGCATGCACTTTTCGCAATCTCATTGAAATCAATGTTTTTGTCTTTTATGGCGATGATGCCGGCTATGGCATAGTAACAAGAACCCACCGAGTGAACCTTGCAAATAGACCCGACTTGTCGTTCTCCCTTAGAATTTAGCAGTGTCAGCATGCTATCGGCACCAATGAAGAGATGTGTACGAGTTATTATGGCAACGATCGTCGTTGCGAAACACGGCGTGTCCCATCTAAGGGCCAGAATGACGATTAATAGCAGGCGTGTAAACAAAACAGCAGGCATACACTCAGATGTTAGTATTACACGTCATGGTTGTTTGTTTCGCCCAAAAAATGGCCGGATATCGCCGGCTGGATCCGTTAAACCAGCGCGAGAAGGGAAGAGCATTGCGCAAATGCAGCCGGCGTGATCCGGATGGAGTGTTCTCGATCCAGAGGCAGCGGACCGTCGACAACGACAACACAGTGGCGACCGGTGCGCGCTACTGGCACTTGACAAAACACCGTTCCGGCGCGCGCTCGGCAAGTGTCCGGTGACGATCTGCGAAGACCTGAACAGAACGGTTTCAGTCTGCTAGGGACCACACACGGGGGGTCTCGATGTCGAAGGGCGTCCTCTGAAAGACAAGCCTGGAAAACGCAGAAGGACAAGCCTGGAAAACGCAGTAATGGACCATCAGAAGCGAAGAAAACAGCCTGCGGCAGCAAGGAAGTGGATCGCCACTTTCCTGTTTCCCATCCGGGAAAGCCGGCGTGGGTGGGTTTCTCCCACGCCCGGAGCCGGCTGCGCTCCAGCCAAAAGCGCTGACATGAATCGATGCTGCCGGCTTCCCACACAAGAGGCGGGCCCTTGTGAATCTCCCCTTAGCTGCGCTTGACAGCCTGCGAACAACCGGCGGCTCGCGCCGCCTAAAACATTTGACCGGACACCTGTTATGTCAATGGAACCGGACAACTTAAAAGTCAACAACACTCGGTGGGCGTAATAGAGCGAAATACGAACTCTGACTTGGATTCAACGATCGACAAATCCAAATCTGACGCGGGATTGAGTAAACTGCTGCGTAGAATGGTCGTACGATCCAGTTCCACCGGATGTCGAGAGAGTCCTGCCTGACGATGGTGGTGTTCGGTTCGGTACAACGCGACTCTTCGGGGTTGTCAGTATCTATTCCTACTCGACATTTGAGAGAAATCTGACCGCAGAACACTAGTCTCGTGACATGTACAAGAATGCAGTGCGTGCAGTACTCTGTGTTGTGTTTAGCGCCCTTGAAGCAAGCGCTTCTTTGCTAATTGTTGACCGTCTAAAGAGCAATGACAACATCGTTGAGATCGAAACGTCAATCCGGACGTTCAGGGGGTCTGATGTGGACGTGTATTTTTACGACCAGCTGGACGGCGGCACTTCCACTCAGAAGACTACTTACGCCAGCGGCACATGGGATGTGATTGATCCAAAGGTGACAGTTTCCTAAATTACCGTCAAGGCTGGCAACGACTACGCGTTGTATGAGGTGTTACCCAATGCCAATCCTGGCGTCTTGCCCGGTGTTCAGTCGGACTACAGCTTGTGGACGACTCGGCGAATTGAAGCGGAAACTCCCGAGCCAGCGACCTACGTGCTCGTGGGCATTACACTTGTAGGACTCTATTTTTCGCGTCGAAACTTACTACTCCATTCGCATACCAGACCGATGCCCGGCTTTCGCTGCCAGATAGCCGGCCAGCGTACACGGCATTAACATGCAACTTAAGTGGCGTCATGCTCAGCATACGCCGCTTGGACTACCCCTTCGAATTAGCGGGCATAAAGCGAAAACATAAGCTCTTTAAGTGACTTCTAGTTTCATCATCGGTGACGTGACGCAGCGGCAAGCACCCCGTGGTTGTCGATCTCGGATCTATGGCACTTGATATGAAAGAAGCTGAGGTGTACAACCGCTACTTCAGCATCACACTTGCAGATACATCTTACCTCCTCGAGCAGGTTTACCGCTTGCGGTATCAGGTGTACTGCGTAGAGCACCCGTTTGAGAATCCAAACGACCATTTCATCGGCCTAGAAACGGACGAGTATGATTCTCATTCGGTGCACGCGGCAATAGTACACCGTTCCAGTGGAATGGTGTGCGGCTGTGTCCGGTTAATTCTTCCTCGGCCAGGAGCTTCGCTCCCTATCACCGAGTTCGTTTCAGCGCATACCCGGGCCGGTTTGCCCCCAACTCTGACGGCCGAGGTATCTCGGTACGCCGTGTCTAAGGCGTTTCGACGGCGGGCAGGGGAGTCCGAATATCCTGATGTTCACTTCGGAGATCTGGGACCATCTGAGCTAAAGAGATTAATGCCACATATCACCCTTGGCTTGCTGCTCGCCGTTGCGACACTGAGCGTTAAGTATGGGATCACGCATCTCACTGCCGTGATGGCGCCAGCGCTTCTGCGATTGCTCCGCACGTGCGGGATGGAGTTCCAGTCTATAGGACCGTTCATCGAGCACCATGGGACGCGACAACCTTGTTCCGCTTCGGTAGCTGATCTACTGGACGGTGTGAAGGTGAAGAATCCAGGCTATTTCGATATCATTCGTTCTGGTCTCAACGCGGTATGCGGCAATCCGGTGCATATCGCGGCCTCGAAAACACATTGCAATTGGGCTTTCCACCCGCAGTCGTTCCGATCGTGTCCCGACGATCATATAGCGACCACAAACACGTTGGTGATGGAGATATGAACGGAATGCGGAAGCGTTCAGCTTCGCTGGCAGGTGAACGCTATGGTCATTCTGTTCGACGGCGCTCTGGTGGGATAGCTTGACTAGCTGGAGTTAGCAACAAGTCACGAATGTTCTCTCGGTAGGCCTTCTCTCGAGCAGCTTGAAAATCCGCAAGCATCTTCTTCATCCGCGTCGCTTCCACCTCGAGATCGCCGATTGTTGTTTTCAACCTTGGCCATTTCGAGCATCACCCTGTGAACGCCTAGCGGCCCATGACGACCTCCGCCCAAGGCGCCGCCATTCCTCGAGCAGCGAGTAAATCTACACAATGACGCCAGATGACGTTGACGAAGTCAGAACAAACGTTAGAACATCCGTTGGTTCTCGCGTCAGGGCCGGTGGAAAGAACGGAGTTCCCTCAACAACTATTCCTTAGTAGCTGCGTCAGCAGTTTCCATTCTGTGAAGACAACCGCCGTCTAAATGTCAGGATCAATCTCAGAACGAGAGCACGCTCAAGGCTGAGTTCAGACGTATCAGCGCTGCCCGGCATAACGGATTTCGGTGGAGATACAACCCCTCCTGCTTATGCTCATCCCCGGTCGGAACCCTAATCAGATAAACGTTATCCACCGAAACAGAGATTTTCACCCGTGCATCTTGCAGTAACCGTTTATGTTACATGAACCAGACGCTGCCGTGAAACACGGTATGTACGGACGCGGTTAGCCAATCTTCCTCGGATGATGTTCAAAAGTAAAGAACAACGCGACAAGCTTCGTGTTGCATAAGGACGTTTATGACTACATGAGAACCTTCTTCCCAAAATTACCCAGTCTCCAACAGCGCTCCGCCAGAACTGAAGCACCAAATCCGTCAACCCATTCAGGTATAGAGATCTTACGGCGCTTCTGAACTCCCCGTTACCGACTGCTGCAGTGGCGGCGGCCACGGCAGGACTGGCCCAATACGAAGGCTGCCTACCGGTTTCTCCCGAACAAGGGCGTCAAAGAGTATGAGTCTCTGGCGGGAAAATTACAGGCCACTTGCGAGCGATTTGCTGCCACTGAGTCAGCGGTCCTGATTCTTCATCACACGACGGAATTCATTTACTCTCGCCATGACGTAGCGGCAATTGGCATTCTACACAGCTATTTAATTGTTCTAAGACCCGCAGGCGGCACTAGAGGGTTTGGCGAGATTCTAATTGCGCGCCAGCCTCGCCGTTATCACATAACGACTTCCACGGGGTTAGCCCCATCAAGTTTATGGATACGATTCAAGATTTAAAGGGATCAATGCGCTGAGGCGAGCGATTAGTCGCGCCCTAAACCATAGTGAGACAATTCGGACTCTCCGGCACTACTTACAAGGTATCAATGCGATCCGAGCGCAGGCCGCAATGAAATGAAACGCATTCTCATCTATTTCACCTTTGGAAGCGTATTGCTCGCCATCTTCATGTCCACCTGGAGTCCACGAGAGACTCGTGTACCAGTGCATAAGTTAAAACATTTAGCGAAGTCCAGTGCCGCTGTGATACCGCGCATGGAATATGCGTATGCTGTGGTTAGATCAGGACTATACAATGCGCAGGAGGCAAGATTGGCTATCGTGACTGACCCAGTCGTCCGGACACACTATCGTGACATCAACATTGCCGCATTCCGCCCCGTTGCGAGTGATGGGAGATCCATGTATGTCTCGTACAGGAAGAACAATCATATCTATTGGACTTCCAAGAAGGTCCCAGTCCCTCAGGACGAAGCTCTTCTAAGCGACGGAACCAATTTTGTCCGTAGTCGATGCGGCAATCGGTTATCTGAGACACCACAGCAGCCGACAGAATCGAGAAGCACGCCCTTTCGGACATTCGAACCAACAGAAGGAGAATTGGGACAGCCTGTGAGGCTCGCTTCACTCGACAATACTGTCTCAGTTCCCCACGGATCTTCCGGAAAGGTTCACGCGAGTTATACGGCACGGTCCCGTGGTGCCTTGAAATCGCCACTTTTGGCCAGCGGTTCTAATACTCCTTTCAGTGGCTCCCAGTTCGGCGCGCGTCTTTCTAACTCTAACTATAGCGACTTAAATGGGGAGATGAAGGAGCCGAGCGTGGTCGAGAAGGTCTTAGGAGAGATGGTCGATACGGAGCCGCAGGAACCTATGCCAATACAATTTCAGGATAGTCACACTGCAAGCGGGTCGCGAGCGCAACCCCTTCGAGACCTTCGCCAAGTGCAGCCAGTCCCGACCACGCCCACCAACGGTGAAGTCAATCCGTACCGTCCATCGATGAGCAACTCAGAAGGTTTCCTAACTCGGGAGGCTCTCTCGTTGGATCCATTCATTGAGCAGAGCATGTCACGGGGCATCGAGAAACCACCAACTGTAATTAACGTACCCAAAGGCAACGAGAGTGTGGGCGAAATACCTGAACCATCTACACTCATTCTTTTGCCGGTCGGCCTGATTCTACTCGTGGTACCCCGTCTATTGTTGCGAGACGGCACTGAACGCGCTCTCGATTGTGCGAAGCGAACGATAGAATAGCGCCTCGCAGTTCGTCGGGTTCGTCGCTTACGAAGTTGGCAACGAGTTGCTGGCACTCAGGCGCATCGGTCTCACGCGCCGCTAGGGCGCGACAATGCCTTCGGCTTGGCGATCTCGGTTACGGCAACGCGGGAGAAGAGTGGCCTGCGATTCGGATAGGCGGCCTTCGCAGCGAATTTCGGCTTCGATGCGGGTTTGATTAGATCTTCAATGACAGGTGTCTTCCGTTTGTGCATGCATCCTAACACGATATGAGCAATTCGCGTTGTGTCGCTCTTCAAACACTGTCCGACATGACAAGCGATGAACGCTAAGTAGGCTACCACTGGCAAGCACCGGCCAGCCAATGGCTACGGACACTCCCAGGAGTCGACTTTACAGACATGTGGTAAGGGGTTAGGAACAGCTCTTCCCGTGAGAACATTATGCGCCACATAATGTTCTCATTAAGAATGCGATCATCGAGAGGAATGCCGGACAAAGGCGGATGAATGGCGCGATCGCATCGCTGAGCAAGTACGCAACGGCTTGTCCATAAAGCAGATCTGCCAAAAGTGCGGAGTCACGCCATGTTCCTTCTATGACTGGCGGAAACGGTTGCGGGAGCTAGGGGCTATTCGTTTCGCGCTGTAGATCGAGAATCGACAAGCTGGATCGTGCGACAGAAGCGCAGCTCGAACTCATATTGCGGGGAGCGCGAATGTACATGCGTTCGGGAGTAGACGGCGCAACGTTGCGCATGGTGCTGGAGGCGTAGCGCGGATGAGACCAGCGTGCGGGTGTATCTGTGCCTGGAGCCGCCGACATGCGGGGTAGCTTTCGACAGGTTGTACGCGCTAGTGCATGATTAATTGTTAATGGACGCTTTGCCGGACACCTTTGTATCTTCCTCAACAGGCGACGTGACAGGGTCAAACTCTTATATTGAGACCGCGACGGATTCGCGGTTTGGGCGATTCCGAGCAAGGCGATTCGGAAGAACCGCCGCAGGCCAAGAAGCGCACTGGCGCCAGTCGTGGGCAGAGAATGTGATCCGAGAACCGATCGTGCACGATCTGTCTGAGCCGAGAAGCATTGCGGTTGCTGCGGCAAGGATCTGCGCTTGTTCGATGAAGAGATCTGCGAACGCTATGAGTACATTCCGGCGTCGATCAAGGTGATCGAAGACGTACGACGGAAGTACGCCTGCGATTTCAACGGTAAAGACGGCGGACAAGCGCGCGCGCAGACAAACGAGAAGGGCACGGCGGCGCGAGCATATTGGCGGACGTGATCGTCAGCAAGTTCACCAACCATCAGCCGCTGCACCGCCAGGAGAAGATGTTCAAACAGCAGGGCTTTCGGATTTCGGGCAAAGCAATGCGTGGGTGGCCGCCCAGACCGGGAGGTGGCACCTCCGCAGTGCAAACGGACCACGTCATCAAACGATTCACTCCAATGACTTCCGACAATAGAACCACCGCACCGTTGTCATTTTAGATCACGGCTGCATCTCTCTCACCAAAACTTGATGGCGTCCAGAGAAGGGACCTGGGCGCTCTCAGAGCAGTCCACACATGGTAATTAGCGATTTATAGAAGAGGTCCTGAGCTTCTGTCCGGCTTTCGGCCACCTGAATCAAGCAGGCAGGCCGAACACAAATGACAACGGAACCGAGTGAATAGCGTATCCGCGCCTCAACATGTATTAACACTCTTCGTGTTCCGCATTGCTTCTGAGCCAATGTAGACGAACTTTCCTCAAGCCTCATTTCGATCCACCGATAAGCATTCTTGGAGATTGACTCCATTGGGATCGAAATGATGAAACTACCGTTTTTAACAGTATTTGCAGTCTGCGACAGCAGCCAGCCTGATGATGGACGTTCGCGTGGGAAGTGCGCGAACATGATAGAGGCTGTAGGTCGGTCGAAGCACTTACTCCTTTACGCGATCGCATGTAGCTTCACTGCCCATGCCGGCGTAACTTGGCAGGCCCATCCGACAGGCCTTTCGTCATCGATTCCAGCGACACACAATGTACCGGTAACGTATACTGTCTCCTGCGATAGTGGGACTGGCGCTATCGCTGATATTCAGGCTGCCGTCAATGATTCGTGGCGCGGAGACACGATCCTGCTCAACGCCAAATCGGCAACAGGGAACCAGTGCAGGTGGAGCGGGAAGACCAACGTCTCCTCTGGCGCGGGCGCTGTGCTGATCCGCGTACGCCCGGAACGTCAAGGAGAAACCGGCAGGTTGCGGATTACAACCTCGGAATACGCCAAGCTGCCAAATGTCGGCACACGAATCACTCCTGCTTACGCGCCGCTCATGCCTGTTCTTTCGCTTGACGGAAACGTCGGTTTTTTTGAGCTTGCGGGCGTCACTCCGCCGGTGAGTCACGTACAGATCGACGGTTTGCTATTTACCGTTGGCGGGGCTACGCAGACCTCGGCGCCTGGCGCGGTCCATAATTTTGCTGCTATTAGTACCGGAAACAATCAGACCGGAGCATGGTATCCGATTGGGCCGTATGCCACTCGACTTGCTGTGGCGTCAGCGGCGGGCGACAGAACGTTCTATGTGGAGTCAACGAACGGCCTGTATGCGGGGCTGGAGTTTATGCTGCAGAACAGCAGTTGGAATGCTGCGGAAACGGGCATAGACCGTAGCTTGACAATCGCCTCAGTCGGAGTGAACTGTGTGACCACTCCGAACTGCTTTACTACCACCGCCCCGGCGGCGAAGAGCCACATCGTCAATGCTTGGATTCTCCCGAACCTGAACTCGGGAGGCGCTGAGATGCAGCCGGATGACGTTGTTATTCGTCACTGTATCTTCACTCAGGATAATCTTCATCGGGTTACCCGGTGGATTACTCTTTCTTCTAGAAC
>Ga0190275_10003714_pt1 | contig 10910 bp, 5 predicted proteins | sample Popmic550T_FD_133745 | JGI IMG/M metagenome (GOLD analysis project Ga0190275, IMG submission 133745) | Populus adjacent soil microbial communities from riparian zone of Yellowstone River, Montana, USA - 550 T | ecosystem: Environmental > Terrestrial > Soil > Riparian zone > Trees stand | place...
GGCTGTCCGCGCCGGGCCGGCTGGGCGAGATGTTCTTCCCGCGCATGCCCGCAGCGGGGCAGCGCGCGGTGGGCGCCGGAGCGGGTCTCGTGCTGCGGCTGCGGTTCGGGATCAGCACCGAGCGCAACCGCAAAGACCAGGAGCTCGCCCGGCGCGCCGCCCGGGTGGCCGTGGACCGGCTCGCCGGGGCGGACCATCTGGTCGGGGACCGGCTGTCGCTCGCCGACATCACCCTCGCCACGATGACGGCGCCGCTCCAGTACGGAGGCCCCGCGGTGCGCGACGACCCCGACGTGCGGCCATTACTCGCATGGGGCGCGCGCGTGCTCGGCAAAGACTTCTCGCCGCTGGGCACACCGGCAGCCGCGCGGGTCTAAGGCCGCCCGGGACGGCAGTCGACGCCCACGCACTGGCGCGCGTCGCCGTTGTGTCGCGCCGTGTTGTGTACGTCGATCGCCACCCCGAGCGGCGCGTCGAAGCCGAGGCCGGCGTTGCGGTCGGCGCGGTTGCGCACCAGCGTCGCGCCCGCGCCTGCAAGATCGAACCCGTCGGCGCCGTTGCGAACCGACCGGTTGCGCTCGAGCCGGTTGGCGCCCGAGTCGTCCGCCAGCGCGATGCCATCCGCGCCAGAGCCGCTGACCCGGTTGCCGGACAGCACATTGCCGGACGAGCCCTCCTCCAGGCGAATGCCGACGGTGCCGTTCGCGTGCACGCGGTTCCCGAGCAGGACGCTGTCACTCATTCCGCCGCGCACACCGTGGAAGGTGTTCCAACCGAAGAAGTTCCGCTCGAGCCGGCTGGAGCCGACGCCTGGGGCGCTCACCCCCGCGCCGTTGGCGACCATCACGCTGTCGACCACCAGAACGTTCCGTGCCCCGGACATGTTCAGACCGGATCCATCGTTGCCCCAAGCCAGCACGCGCTCCACGACGGCGCTGGTCGTGCCGAGCCGGATCCCGTTGTGGCTGCCCGAGACCTCGAGGTCACGTACCACGAACTGGCCGCCCTCGCTCTCGACCGCGATGTGGAACCCGCGCACCCGGCCGCCGGTCACTGTGACGCCGAACGAACGCCCCGTCGTGACCACGCCAAACGCGCCCCCCGCCCCGTCGATCGTGTGACCGGCGAGGTCGAGCGTCACTCCGCTACCCGCGATGTGGACGCCGTTGGCGGGACAGTCCACGAGATCGCTGTCGAGCGTCGTGTCCTGCGTCACGACCGCGCCGCAACCGACATGCGCGGCGGGCGCCGGGCCGGCAGCGATGGCGAACAGCACGCATGAGACCGACGCGGCCAATGTCCTCGCTCCACTCCTCACGGTGAGGCGATCGTATCCGCGCCCGGTCGCGGATGCGACCGTTCAGCGGCAGGTGCGCTGCTTGCGCACGTGGCGGTGAGTACGCACCGTGCGGTAGCGCTTCCCGGCGCGGGTGCGACGGATGACCACGTGCCGGTGACGGCGCACGATCCGCTTGATGGTGCAGGTGGGCGCCCGCGGCGCCGGCGTGACCGCCGCCGGTGGAGGAGGCGGCGGCGGGTCCGGTGCCCGCAGCGCCATTCCCGTCGTCGCGGTGGCAGAGGCGAGGTGGCCGAAGTAGCGCCCCAGTGGTCGCAGCGGGTCGCCCTGGAATCCGTTTGCGGCCGTTGCCTGTGCCTGCGCGTCGGTGCGGATCTTCTGGATCACGTCGGCCGGCGGCAGCCCGGTGCAGGGGCCGCCGGCGCCACCCTCGCCCATGCAAAGCGCCACGAGGCCCGCCACGTGCGGCGCCGCCATGCTCGTGCCCGACAGGGTCGCGTGGCCGCCGCCGGGCCACGTGGAGCGGATGCAGACTCCCGGCGCGGCGACGGCATGCCGGTCGTCATCGGCATCGTGCGAGAAGTTGGAGAAGGAGGCACGCCTGTCGTCGACCTCAGCGGGCCGGCAGCTCGGAGCGCCTCCGGTTCCGCCGGGCTGCCCGTCGCTGTCGGCCGTCGCGGTAACCGTCAGGACCTCGGGGAACCAGGCCGGCACGTCCGGCGGCGGCGCGCCCCAGTCCCAGCCATTGTTGCCGGCCGCGGCGCTGTACACCACGCCGGCGTCCGTCGAGTTGCAGATCGCCAGGTGCAGCGGGTCGCCCGCGCAGGTGCTGTAGTCGTCGCCGAGCCCACCGAGGCTCATGTTGGCGACCTTGATCCCCAGCGACGAGGCGTTCGCCGTCACCCACTCGATGCCGCAGATGACGTTGGACCACAGGCCGCTGCCGCTCCCGTCGAGCACCTTCACGGCGTACACCGCCGTGCCGGGTGCGACTCCCACCACGCCGGCGCCCTGGTTCCGAGCGCCGATCGTGCCGGCCACATGCGTGCCGTGACCGTTGTCGTCGTCGGCTGAGCCCGATGCGATGCAGTTCTTGCCGTCGCGGGCAGCGAGGTCCGGATGGTCGAGGTCGATGCCGGTGTCGAGCACCGCCACGGCGACGGAGCTGGCCTCGTGCCCCTCGCGGCCGTTGGCCGCCTCGATCCGGGCAACGCCGGTCGGCACTGTCTCCCCCGCGGCAAGAGGCGCGAGCGCGAGCGCACGCACCCGCAGGTCCGGAGACACCAAAGCAACCTCGGGGTCCCGGCGCAGCGCTCGCACGTCCGCGGCGGACAGCTCGGCGGCGAAGCCCTTCAGGGCCCGCCTGTACTCGTGGCTCGCGTCGAAGCCGAGGTCCTGCTCGCGCTCACGCGTCTCAGCGATTACCTCACCGCTCGAGACGGCGTCTGAGCCGGTCACGTCATAGGACACGATGTAGCGCCCGGGGGCGTCGACCGGTGCCGGCTTGTCGGCAGCGGCTGCCGGAGCGGCTGCCCAGAGCCCCAGGCCGGCCCAAAGGGCCAGCGCCAGGCACGGTCGGAGAGTGGATCGAGCGATCGGCATCGGACAGACCTGCCGGCCGAAGCGCCCCACAGGCGCCTCCCGGCATCAGTTCTGTCGGCACGAACGCGTGTGCGCCTTACCGCGGCAGGGCCGATTGGCCCGATCGTCTAGGCCGGGTGCTCGACGAACGGCAGCACGCGCTCGAGGCCGGAGGCCTCCAGAGCGCTTCGCACTGCGGGCGCCGGAGATCTGACGATCTGCAGCTCGAAACCGTCCTGGCGGGACGCCGCCTCGGTGCGGAGCAGCAATGCGAGCCCGGTGGAGTCGATGAAGGTCACCTCCCGCAGGTCGATCACCAGGAAGGGCAACGGGTCATCCATCGCGGCGCGGACCAGGCGCTCGAATCGCAGCACGCAGGATGCGTCGAATTCGCCGCTGAGCAGCAGCGTCGTCCGGCCGTCCGCCTGCTGGGCGTCCATCTCGCATGCGCGCACCGACGCCTCGCCGGCAATGCGTCGCGCCCGCCTGTCAGCCGCGTCTTTCGTCCTGTTCATGTCGCCGCTTGGCAACTATCGGCCCTCCGCCCAGGAATGAGGGAAAACCCGATGATACTCGCGCCACGCGAATCGACGTCGGGGTGAGCGCTTACCGCACTAGACTCTGCCCATAACAGCCGATCTTTCCGTTCCCGCAGAAGTACGCAAGGTCGTCACGGTCGTGTTCTGCGACCTGGCAGACTCCACCAATCTCGGGGAGCAACTCGACCCCGAATCGCTGCGCCGGGTGATCTCCCGTTATTACGAGGAGATGACCCATACGGTGGAGCGGCATGGAGGAACGACCGTGAAGTTCATCGGGGATGCCGTGATGGCGGTCTTCGGAATGCCGGTCGTCCACGAAAACGACGCGCTGAGGGCGGTGCGCACGGCCGCCGAGATGAGCCCCGCGCTCGACCGGTTGAACCGTGAGCTGGAGGACCGGTGGGGCGTCCGCCTCGACATCCGAACGGGCGTCAACACCGGAGAGGTCGTCGTGTGCGAGCCCGGTTCAGCCGAATCCGCCGTCGTCGGAGAGGTGGTCGGGGACGCGGTCAACGTCGCTGCCCGCCTCGAGCAGGCGGCGACCGCCGGCGAGGTGCTGATCGGGGCCGACACCTATCGGCTGGTCCGGGACACCGTCAACGCCGAGGCGGTCGAGCCGCTCGAAGTAAAGGGGAAGGCGCGGCCCGTGCGGGCCTACCGCCTGCTCGACGTTGTGAGCGGCGAGGCCGACGGGGCGCGTCCGCTCGACTCGCCGATCGTTGGCCGTGACCGTGAGCTGGAGCTGTTGACGGAGGCCTACGAACGCGCGGTCAGCGGTGAGCGGTGCGAGCTGGTGACAGTGCTTGGCCCAGCCGGCATCGGCAAGTCCCGCCTGGTGCACGAGCTGAGCGAGCGGATGGAGAACCGGGCCACCACCCTCAAGGGGCGCTGCCTTCCCTACGGCGAGGGGATCACGTTCTGGCCGATCGCCGAGATTGCAAGAGAGGTCATGGGGATCGGCGCGGGCAAACAGCCCGAGGAGGTGGCCGCAAACGTCGCCGCCCTCCTCCCTGACGACGAGAGCGCTTCCGACGTGGTGCGCGCTGTCGCGGACGCGATCGGCGTCGCGGACACCTCCGCCGACACCCAGGAGATCGCGTGGGCGGTCCGCCGGCTGTTCGAGGCGCTGGCCCGCAAACGCCCGCTGATCGTCGTGTTCGACGACGTGCATTGGGCGGAAGCCACCTTCCTGAACCTGATCGAGGACCTGGTCGTCAAGAGTCGCGACGTCCCGATGCTCGTCGTGTGCATGGCCCGCGGGGAGCTGCTGGAGCTGAGGCCGGGTTGGGGAGCCGAAATCGAGGACGCAGCCACACTCACGCTCGATCCGCTCGCGAGTGCGGACAGTGAACGGTTGATCGGCAACCTCCTCGGAGTCGCGGGGCTGGGTGAGGAAGCGCAGCGGATCGCGTCCACCGCCGAGGGAAATCCGCTCTTCCTTCAGGAGATCCTGCGGATGCTGGTCGACGACGGGGTGCTGCAGCGTCGCGGCGGGCGGTGGCGAGCTGTCGAAGAGCTCTCCGCTGTTGCCATTCCCCCCACCATTCGTGCGCTGCTGGCAGCGCGCCTCGATCGCCTGAGCCAGGGCGAGCGACTCGTGCTGGAGCGAGCCGCAATCGTCGGACTGGAGTTCTGGCCGGGAGCGGTGGCCGAGCTGTTGCCTGAGGAGATCAGGGGCGAGATGGATTCCCATCTCGAGGCGCTCGCCGCCAAGGAGCTGATCCGGCCGGGCGGGACGAGCTTCGAAGGAGAGGACGCGCTGCGATTTACGCACCTGCTGATCCGCGACGCTGCGTACGAGCAGATGCTGAAGGAGACGCGCGCCGAGCTCCACGAACGGTTCGTCGTCTGGCTGGAGCGCCGGGCTGATGCGCGCGCCGTCCAGTACGAGGAGATCATCGGCTATCACCTCGAGCAGGCCTACCGGTACCGCGAGGAGCTCGGACCGGTAGGTGGTCAGGATGCCGCCCTCGCGCGGCAGGCTGCGCGGCGGCTGGCCGGAGCCGGCCGGCGGGCGCTGGCACGCGGGGACATGCCGGCCGCGGTCAACCTGCTCGAGCGCTCCGTCTCGCTTCTGCCGAGCGGCGACCCGGAGCACCCGGATCTGCTGCTGAAGCTCGGCATCGCGCTTGCCGAGAGCGGCGAGCTGGGCCGCGCGGACGCGCTCCTGAGCGAGCGAATCCGCGAAGGGCGCCGGGGCCTGCCCTTCCTGAGCTACCGCGACGGCGCCGGCAAGCAGCAGATCTTTGACCTCGACGCCGCGGTGTCCCGCGTCCGGATCGGGCGCAAGCCGTCGAACGACGTTCCGCTCGAGTGGGACGGAGAAGTCTCGCGCATCCACGCGAGCATGGTCAAGGTCGACGACCGCTGGGTGCTGATCGACGACGAGCGTTCTCGCAACGGCTCGTTCGTCAACGGCCAGCGTGTGATCGACCGTCACGTGCTCGAGGATGGAGACATCATCAGGTTCGGCGAGACCCTGGTCCTCTACCGATCCCCGGTCGCCAGCGACGTCCTCGCGAGGGGCCGTCTGGACCCGCGCTCGACCACCGCCACCGCCACGGGTCTACCGGCCGCAGTGTTCCTCTCAGAGACGCAGAGGAACGTGCTGCTTGCGCTGTGCGGCCTGCTCGAGGACGGCGCCGCAACGTCGGGCGCCGCGGCTGACGAGGAGATCGCAAAGCAGCTCTCGCTGGAAGTACAGGCCGTGCGAGAGAACCTCTGGGCCCTGTCCCACGTGTTCGACACGGAGGAGCTCCCCGGGGACGAGGGAGTAGCCCTGCTAGTGGAGCGCGCGCGGCACAGCGGCGTGATTGCAAAGGGGTCGTCTGCACGAGGGCCCGTGCGTAGGTCATGACGACCAGCCTCGCCATCGGCTCCGAGTTCGCCGGACACCGGATCGACGCGCTCGCGGGCCGGGGAGGCATGGGGGTCATCTTCCGCGCCACTCACCTGCGGCTCGGCCGCACGGTAGCCCTGAAGCTCGTTGCCGAGGAGCTCGCGCAGGATGCCAACCGCCGCGAGCGGTTCAAGCGCGAGTCGCGCATCGCGGCGTCGATCGACCACCCGAACGTGATCCCGCTCTACGAGGCCGGCGAGGAGGACAGCGCCCTGTTCATCAGCATGCGCTGGGTAGACGGGACAGACCTGCGTGCGGTGATCGACAGTGGCGGACCGCTCGAGCCCGCTCGCGCGAGTCGCCTGGTCGCGCAGATCGCAAGCGCGCTCGACGCAGCGCACGCGCGCGACCTCATACACCGGGACGTGAAGCCCGCGAACGTCCTGCTCGCCGACGGCGACCATGTCTACCTGACCGACTTCGGGCTCAGCAAGCACGTCGCCACGACGGACGACATCACGAGTGCAGGGCAATGGGTCGGCACCGTCGACTACGTGGCGCCGGAGCAGATCCAGGGGCTGCCGGCCACACCGCAGACCGATGTCTACGCGCTCGGATGCATGCTGTACGAGCTGCTCTCCGGGCGGGTGCCCTACGTCAGGGAGACGCACCTGGCGAAGCTGTGGGCACACGTCAATGCTGCCCCTCCGTCCCTGCTGCCGGTCCGGGCCGACCTTCCGGTCGCGTTCGACAGGATCGTGCGCCGCGCGATGGCCAAGAGCCCCGGGGAGCGCTACCGGTCGGCCGGCGAACTGGCCGAGGCGGTGCTCGCCGCGGTCGCCGCTGAGGGCACGTCGCCTGGGCCAAAGCGAGATGCCGTCACCGGCTCGGAGAACGGATCGCTCCCGCTGCCGGCGGTCCTGCGGGTGGCGGAGCGCTCCGCGCTGGTCGGTCGCGAACCCCACGTGGAGTACCTGCGCGAGCGCTGGGAAGAGGCTCGGGATGGCCGGCTTCAGCTCGTGCTGCTGGAGGGGGAGCCCGGAATCGGCAAGACTCGCCTCGCATCGGAGTTCTGCCTGCTGGCGCATGAAGAAGGGGGGACCGTCCTCTACGGGCGCTCCGACGAGGATGCCCTCGTTCCCTACCAGTCATTCGTCGAGGCTCTTGGTCAGTGGGTCGCAGGCTGCCCGCCGGCGCGGCTCGAGGAGCGGGTCGTCGCGAGAGCAGAGCTGTCGCGGCTGCTGCCGCAACTGACGCATCGCCTGCCCCATCTTCAGGAGCCGCCGCCGAGAGAGCCGGACACCGAGCGCTTCCTGCTGTTCGAGGCTGTGTCCTCGTTGCTCGCCGAGGAGTCGAGCGTGGCCCCCATCGTGCTGGTGCTGGACGACCTGCACTGGGCCGACAAGTCGACGCTCGCTCTGCTCAAGCACCTTGCACGCTCACCATATGAGTCGAGGCTCTTGATCCTCGCGCCCTACCGGGACGCGCCGCAGTTCCGCACGGGTCATTTCACCGACACGCTCGCGTACCTGCATCGTGAGCGTCGCTGCGAGCGACTCCCGCTGACCGGCCTCGACGAGACCAGCGTGGGTGTGCTGATCAGCGCCCAGTGGGGACACGAGGCGGAGCTCGAGTTCGCGCGCGCGATCCACGGGGAGACGGAAGGCAACCCGTTCTTTGTCGAGTCGATGATTCGCCACCTCGTCGACTCGGGGGCGATCTACGAGAAGAACGGCCGCTGGGCGTCGGACCTGCCCGTCAAGGAGCTCGGGATCCCGGAGGGACTCAAGGACGTCATCCGCCAGCGGCTCGCGCGGCTGTCCGAGCCCACGAGCCGCATGCTGTCCCTCGCGACCATCGGCGGCCGGGACTTCAACCTCGACGTCGTGGAGCAGGTCAGCGACCTATCCGGAGACGAGCTGCTCGAGTCCCTGGACGAGGCCGTGGCGGCGCAGTTGGTCGACGAGGTCCCGGGCCACGTCGGCCGCTACAGCTTCTCGCACGCGCTGATCCACGAGACCCTCTACGACGACCACACGGGGATTCGCCGCGCCCGTCTTCACGGGCAGACGGGAGAGGCGATGGAGGATCTCTTCGGCAGTACGGCCGAGCCGCCCCTGCCCGAGCTGGCACACCATTTTCTGAAGTCGGCGGAGGGTGGGCACGACGTGGAGAAGGCAATCGCCTACGCGGTGCGCGCCGGTGAGGACGCGACCGTGAAGCTCGCCAACAACGAAGCGGCGGGCTATTACCGGCGAGCGCTGGAGACATTTCAGGCCCACCACCCCCGGGACGACCGGCGGCGATGTGACCTGCTGCTCGAGCTCGGCGATGCGGAATGGAGAGCCGGCGACTTCGACGAGGCGAAGGAGGCCTTCCGGCAGGCCGCGGAGCTGGCCGAGGCGCTGGGCGAGGCGGAAGACTTCGCGCGCGCCGCGCTCGGCTTCGGCGGGCCGTTCGCGGCGTTCGAGGCGGGAACGGTGGACGAGGCGCTGGTGGAGCTGCTGGGACGGGCCCTCAGCGGCTTGAGCATTGACGACAGCACGCTGCGCGCGCGCGTGACCAGCCGGTTCGCCGAGGCGATGACCTTCTCACCCGGCCGCGAGCGTGGAGCTGAGTTGAGCGACGAGGCGATCGCGATGGCCCGCCGGCTGGGCGACCGGCCCACGCTCGCCTATGTGCTGGAGCGCGCGCACTGGGCGACCTGGGGGCCCGAGAACCTCGACCGGCGCCTGGCGGTCGCAACCGAGATCACCGAGCTGGCCGAGGACGCGGGCGACATCTCCGCGCAGATCCAGATCCGTGTGTGGCGCCTGGCACACCTGCTCGAGATGGGCGACATACGCGCGGTCGATGCCGAGTACGAGGCCTGCCGGCGCCTCGCCGACCGTCTGCGCCAGCCCTACAACCTCTGGCAGGTGGCGACCATCGAGGCGACCCTCGCCCTGCTGGAGGGAAGGTTCTCGGAGGTCGAGCTGCTCGCACAACGCGCGCTTGCGATCGGCCAGGAGGCCGAGAATCGCAACGCGGTCGCGCTGTGCGGGGTGCAGATACTCGCTCTGCGCAGGGAGGAGGGCCGCCTGGGCGAGCTCGAGGCCGGCATGGCGGAGTTCGTCGACCAGTATCCCGGCATCCCCGGGTGGCGGACCGGGCTTGCGTGGCTCCACACCGAGCTTGGCCACGAGCCCGAGGCGCGGCGAGAGTTCGAGCGGATGTCCGATCCGGGCTTCTCCGGATTTCCACGTGACATGTTCTGGCTCAAGAGCATGACCCTGCTCGCCGAGGTGTGCGCGTTCCTCGGCGATGTGGAGCGTGCCGACGACCTGTACCGGACCCTGCTCCCCTACGCAGAGCGGTGCATCATCGACGCTCCGGTGGCGGCGTGCTCAGGCTCCGTAGGTCGCCCGCTCGGCTGCCTCGCGTCGGCGTTGTCCCGGTTCGACGAGGCGGTCGTCCACTTCGAGCGCGCGCTCGAGGTGAACGCCCGGATCCGTGCCAGGCCGTGGGTCGCGCATACGCAGTACGAGTACGCCCGCATGCTGCTCGCGCGCGGGGAGCCGGACGACTCCACGCGGGCACGCGAGCTGCTGGACGAGGCCCTCGCCACCGCGGACGAGCTCGGCATGACGAGCCTGGCCGACCGGGCGCGCCCGGTGAAGCTCCAGGCCGAGGCGGTCGCCGCGGGTTAGTCGGGAACGCCCGTCTCGTCCGGTACCGGGACCGGCGAGGTGCCGAATCGCGCTTCCAGGGGAGGCCGCACCCGCTTGGGCGCATCCTCGCCGCTGATCTCCCTCGCCGCGTAGTGCGCAAGGGCCATCACGGTGAACTGCGGGTTGACCGTGATGCTCGAGGGAAACACGCTCGCGTCGCACACGTAGACGTTGGTGAGGTCATGCACCTTGAACGATGAATCGACTACGCCCCGGTCGGCCGACTCGCTGATCGCGTTCCCGCCCTGCGGATGGGCGGAGTTGAGGGAGATGCCGGTGCGGTTCTCAACGTAGTCGTACAGCGGGTCGAGATCGTCGCCACGCTCGAATGACCGGTAGCGATAGGTCGAGGGCATCACCTTCGTCGCCCCAGCCTCCAGGAAGATCTTCGCGAGCTGCTTGACGCCGCTCATCAGATCCCTCAGGTCCTCCTCGTGGGGCTTGAACCCGAAGTTGCCAAATAGCCCGCGGTGGACGTTCCCATTGGACTGGGTTCCGACCACCACGCCGGCGCACGCCATCTGGTCGTACTGGTCCATGTTGCGATGGTGGTCCTTGCTCCACCCGGGCATGAAGAGCGACTGCATCGCGGGCGGGTTGAACCAGGTCTCGATCACATATCCGGCGCTGTCCGGGGGGGTTAGATAGTGCGAGATCTGAAGGCCGTCGTACGAGTCCAGCTTCTCGTCGAAGTGAGCGGTCAGCGGCGTAGCCATGTTGAAGGCCAAGCCCTTGCCGGCGACGCTGAGCCGGATTCGGCTGCGCCGCAGCAGCAGGCTCGAGTTGACCGCACCCGCGGACACGATGATGCTCTCCCTGGCGCGCACACGGACGGGCCTGCCCTCCTCCCCGACCTCGCAGAGCACGGCCGTGGCCTTGGGCCCTTCCATCTCGATCCGCTTCGCGTAGCACTCGGGCAGAATCCGGACCTTCTCTTTGAA
>Ga0190275_10003715_pt1 | contig 10910 bp, 5 predicted proteins | sample Popmic550T_FD_133745 | JGI IMG/M metagenome (GOLD analysis project Ga0190275, IMG submission 133745) | Populus adjacent soil microbial communities from riparian zone of Yellowstone River, Montana, USA - 550 T | ecosystem: Environmental > Terrestrial > Soil > Riparian zone > Trees stand | place...
CACGACCAACTCGACGTTCAACTGGGACTACGCCAACGTTGCGGCAGACACCCAGACGATGTTCGACCCGACGCTGGACTACGAGTCCGAGAAGGCGCTGTGGCTCACCAAGCAGGACATCGCCGACCTGGAGGCCAACGGCGACCTGCTGCCCGCGGTGGGCGCGTCGATCCGAGACACGCTGTCGATGTGGGGCCAGACGCCCCAGACCGTGCTGCCCACTCCCTCGGGCAACGCCAAGGCGCGAGCCGACGCGATCAGCCACATGCCGAAGAAGGGCGCCAAGGATCCTGCCGGCCCGGCACCCGACGTTCCGGAGCCCGGACCGGCACCCACCCCTGAACCGGGGACGCCCGAGACGCCGGAGATCCCCGCGCCCGTCGAGACCCCACCGCCGCCGTCAGCTCCGGAGCCTGCTGGTGCCACCCCAACGGACAAGAAGACGTACGTCCGTGATGCCGGTGGGTCCAACGGAGCCCAGTACTACGACGTGGAGATGTCCGACGGCAGCACCCAGCAGTACGTGGTCAAGAAACTGGATCCGGATGCCGGACGGCAGGAGGCACTGGCTTCGGCGTTGTACCGCGAACTGGGCATCGACGCTCCCGAGGTGACCTGGAACGAGGGCGAACGCGCGCTGTACTCCAAGGTGGTGGACGGCGTCTCGACCGCGCACTTCACACCGCAGCAAACCCAAGCCATGCAGGACGGGTTCGCGGCCGACGCGTGGCTGGCCGCCTGGGACATTCGGCGCGGTGACAACACCCTGCTGACCCGTGACGGGAAGCCGATCCGGATTGACAACGGCGGCACCCTGGAATACCGCGCCCAGGGATCCAAGAAGGGCAGCGGCGGCACCACCGCGTTCGGGAACACTGTTGGCGAGCTGGACACCTTCCGGGACGGGCGCACCCAGGCATCTCAGATCTACGGCAGGCGCGGAGCCACGCCGGACGGGTGGGAAGCCGACTCGGCGCAGAAGGTCGTCGACCTGCCTGACGACACCATCCGTGAACGGGTGGCTGACTTCGGGCTGCCGGACACCCTGGCCGACACGCTGATCGCCCGCAAGCAGGACATCGCCTCGCGCTACTCCTTGACGCCATCGGAGAAGACGCCCGACGAGGTGTTGTCCCAGGCGGTCAAGGATGCTGACCACCCCGACGGGTCGGTTGCCGCCGTCGAGGCTTCCTCGCCCGCCTCGCCGGCCGCGGTCGAAGCCGGGACTGCGCTGCCGCTGACGCACGCCAAGGCCAGCGATGAGACCAAGTGGGACGACAGCAAGGACCGCTCCAACCTGCTCCCCGTGGCGAAGGTGGGTGATGCGCACACGCTGACGATGAGTGACGGCTCCACCAAGGACTACGCGGTCTACGCTCCCAAGACACCCGACCAGGGGCAGCGGATGCAGCTGGCCTCGTCGCTTTTCAACGAGCTGGGCATCGCCACTCCCGAGGTGGACTACGACGCCGCCGACAACCAGATCTACGCGGCATTGACCGAGCTGGGTCCCGACCGTGGCGCGGCCGGGAACCCGGACGTGGCAGCCGGGTTCGCCATGGACGCATGGCTGGGCAACCTGCGGATCAACCCCAAGAACATCGCCTACGCACCCGACGGCACCCCGATCCGCACCGATCTTCGCTACGCCCTCGGTGGTGCCCAGACCAAACTGGAACCGCACGGCGTGGCTGCCACCCTGGATGGGCTGCGCAACCCAAGTACGAACGCTGGCGCAGCCAGCATCTTCGGGAGTCGCACGGGAGGCTTCGACGACTTCGAGTACGACGGGGCAGACCAGGTCATCTCGATCTCCGACGCCCGCATCCGCGAACTGGTCGCCGAGGCGGGCCTGCCCTCCACGATGGCGGACACGCTGATCACTCGGCGTGACGGGATCCGCGACTACTACGGCCTGGTGGACCCCTCGACGCCGGTGCTGTCCAAGGTGTCCTACACCGCAGTGAACGCCGCGGAGTCGCTGCGCGAAGCCAAGAAGGGCCTGAGCAACACCGACATGGTCGGGTACGTCCGCTCGCACATGGCCGACGGCACTTCCTACACCGACGTGCTGAAGCAGCAGCGCGGGCTCCACAACGCCTTCGACACCCTCTGGCGCGAGAACAACCCGGACAAGCCTGACTATGTGAAGGGTGCTGCTCCGCCTGTCACGCTTCCTTCGACCCACAACCAACGAGACGGCGCGCCGGGTGCGATGCGTGGCACCAGGGTGGCCAACCCCAACGTCTCAGCGCAGACCATGGTCAACACGCTGCGTGAGTTCGACGTGTCGGACGCCCGGTTGAACGACATCGCCACTCAGATGGGGCTCAGTCCACCGTCGAGCAACGCATGGGACACGTGGAAGAGCAACATCATCATGCAGGCGATCGTGGAGAGTCGTGGGTTCGACGCGGTCAACCCCGTGGTCTCCGACGAGGAGTTCGTCCAGAAGCTCTCGACCACTCACACACAGATCTTCCGCACCGTCTACGACAATCCCACGACTGGCCAGAGTGCCTCAGACATCTTGGAGACCTACCACAACGGAATCTTCCGTGGTGACGACGGTGGCAAGGCTGCTGGCACCGGCGTCTACACCTCAGAGAGCCTGCAGGACTCCAACGAGTACGGCTATACGAGCACATCTCACTGGATCGACTGGGCCTTCGACATCTCTACTGCGGACATCACCACCACCGACGAGATGAACAACGCTATAACCCGGATCCATAACTGGATGTCCAGCAGCAACCTGAGCAAGGACGAGAAAGACAGCATCACAAGACTCACCACCGATGTCGGTACTCTCGCTGCCGCTCTCGGGTACGACGCCGTTTACGGCAACGACTGGTACATGCCGACCAGCAACAACGAGCCTGGCGCTGCCAACTACAACATCCTCAACCGCGGCAAGCTGTACTTCCACGGCAGGAAGCCTGTCCACGCTGCCAAGACCAAGTCGAAGAACCGCAGGATCAGCATGGGCTACCGGCAGAGCACCGACACGTACTCGGCACTGTGGGGAGCAGGTCAGGGAGTCCGGGAGCCGGAGGTGTACCAAGATCTTGGCCTGGCTGTCGAGCCGCCCACTCAGGCGCCCGGCGCGCCCGGTGCTCCTGCAGGCGAGGAGGCAGGCGCGCCTGCCGGTGCCGGTGGTGGCACGCTCGCCAGTGCTGAGCGATCTACGCTGCTAGTCCAGCGCACGAGGAGGGTCACGGATGGCTGACACCAAGGAGCAGGCGAAGGCGAGGAAGCTCGCTGACCTGGCGCTCAAGGGTCTGCTCGACATTCGGCACAACACACCTGTGGACTGGGCCGACACACCCGAGGGTCGCTCGGAGGTGTGGGAGCGGCTCTGGGAGCAGGACGCGCTGCTCGATCAGGCGAGGTCGTTGGTGTTCGGACAGTACGACTTCATCGAAGAGGTGCTGTTCCCCGTCAAGTACCTCTTTGACTGGGTGAAGCGTGATGGGGAGGAGGCACGTCTGCCCCGCCCGTCTGAGGACCCCACTGGCGTACCTGGCAAGGACCCGACGCTGCTGATGCAGCAGAGCATGCGTGAAGAGGCCGCCGAGGCCGCGGCCGAGCCAGCCACCAACGGGTACGACCAATCCTCTGCGGGGAAGGTGAGACCTGATGACACACCCGCCACCACCTCCCCGAACTGATCTCCCCTGTCCGCAGCACCTGACCCAGGAGGACTACGCCTCCTACCTGACCTACCTGGCCGGTGGATCGCCGGAGCTGTGGCGCGAGACCGACGGCACGATCTACCTGACCTGGGTGCCGCACGACCTGCTGCCTGCGGTGGCCAAGGTCGGGGACCTGTCCGTGGTCCCGCCCGGCGATCCGCAGTACGGCAGGTTCCTCGACGACCTGCTGCCCTACTTCGACTATGCAGGGAAGGAGGTGCCCGATGTCGCAAGTGCTGACCATGACGCAGAAGCCCGGTGAGTCCACCGAAGAGTTCGCCGCCCGGATCTCCGAACAGGTGAACTCGTTCTTCGGCGAGTCCACGGAGCCTGAGCCCGAGTCCACTGACGTTTCCGCAGCTCCCGAGGAGGAGCCAGCTCCTTCGGCGTGATGTACACCTAAACTGGTGGCATGCGGACACTTGGTGCCAGCAGTGGATGGATGTTCTTCGAGCATGCCGGTGCGGCTGTCGCTGTTGACCTGAAGTCCGGTGACGTCACCGACGTCTTCAGCGCCGGCCAGCTCAGTGACCACGGCGGCTTCGTCCCGCCTGGCCGCAGCGCCGAGGAGCGCCGCGCCACCCTGCTGGCCCGCTCGGCCCTGGCCACCAGTGCCGACCCGCTGCGCACCTTCGCCGTTCCCGAGCCGGTCCGGGCCAACGCTCGCCAGGCCCAGTACTGGACCCAGGTCTACTCCCGGCCGATCGAACTGCCGGTGATCACCGCCGGAGCCAGCCTGGTGCCACCGCTCTCGGTCCAGGTGGTGGCCCAGAGTGCACTCGACCTCAACCTGAACGAGACTGCGCGCCAGCGTGCCGAGAGGCTGTCCGAGGGCAGCATGGTGCCGGCCCGGCTGGTCGAGCAGATGAACGCCTACTTCAACCGGCACGACCAGACCAAGGTGGACCCGGCCGAGTGGCTGTCCTGGGGTGGCAACTCCGGACGGGTGTGGGCCTCACGGGTGGAGCAGGCCGACGACAGCGTCACCGGCACCGTCAGCCAGAAACTGGCCGACGAGGACGAGGTCGACTACGACACCCTGCGGCTCCTGCCACGAGCGTTCACCATGCTCAACGGCCCGCACACCTCCGCGTGCGACGGCAACGGGTCGTGCAGCTGCGGCGGCTCGAAGTCCTCGGCGCGCTACCCCTCCTCGCGTGCCCTGACCTACCTGGCCCTGGGCGGCGACGCCGGCCGGGACTGGGCGCGACGGATCGTCCGGAAGGTGGAGGCCGAGGCGCTGGTGGCCGCTGCCTACGACCCTGACGCCAACGTGGCGGACGAGGAGGAGGTCCCCGCGTCGGAGAGCTTCGACGGTGACGCCCCGCACGTGTATGCACCCGTCACCGACAACCCCGAGTTCTGCACCTACTGCGGCACGGACGAGATGGACGAGCGGCACCAGGCCGACGCTGTCGACTACGACCAGGCCGACATCACACCCGAGGACGCGCACTACTTCTCCGAGACCATCCAGGACCCGGAGAAGTGCGAGATCTGTGGCAAGGCTGTCGACGACACCCTGCACAAGCAGGCGGCGCTGGCCGACTACTACGCGAACAAGACCGACATCGACGCCAAGATCGCGGAGACCAAGCAGTACTGGGACGCCAAGGTCGCTGAGGGCGCCGAGCCGCCCACCGAGCCGATCCAGGCAGCCGCCGACATCCACGGCGTGGACTGGGAGGAGTTCGACCCGGACGACCCGCTGGAGCGGGCGATCAGTGCCGAGAACGACCTGGACACGCTGTTCTGGCAGCGACGTGGCAGCGAGGACGAGGACCCGCTGACCTACTACGCCGCCCACACCGGTGACGACCAGATGCTGGTGGACCAGCTCTACGTCTCCGACGGCGTGATGTTCTACATGCTGGATCCGGTCGGTCGGACCTGGGTGCAGACGACCCTGGACTCCCCGGAGCAGATCTACGAGATCGACGACGAGGCCGCCCGCAACGTCCTCCGGGCGTTGAGCGTCTTCCCCGGTCAGGCGGTCGATCTGCGCGAGATCGACCCCGGCGAGGCCCTGCTGATGGAGGAGGGCCTGCCTGCCCTGGAGGACGACCCGATGCTCGACCAGGTCGTCGTGGTCACGGCGACTGGTGTGTTCCAGAACGAGGAGTTCGCCCCTGCGCGACGCGCGCAGCAGCAGCCGCGGCAGCAGCCGCAGCAGCCGCAAGGCGGCGTGGGCTACACCCCCCAGGAGCGTTCGGAGAACGCCAAGAAGCAGGTTCGTGACGCCACCGGACGGTTCGCCAAGAAGGGCAGCCGGGTGTCGGTGGACAACCGCTCCGGCGTCATCACCGGGGTCAACAAGGAACGCCAGCAGGTGGCCGTCAGGTACGACAACGGCGAGCACCAGTGGGTCAACGCGCGTGACGTTCGGATCGACCCCAACGCGCCGCGTGAGGCAGTCCGCAAGTCGACGATCAACCCCAACCGTCTCGCGCGGGTGAGGACCGCGTTCAAGGCGACGTTGAAGAAGCTGCGTCGCACGCTGCCCAAGAAGGAGATGCGGCAGCTGGTCAGTGACTTCGAGGACACCGTCAAGAAGATCCGCCGGTTCCGTCGTCGGGTCAGGAGAATCTCCAGGACTGGCGAGTCTCGCCAGGAGCGCGCGCAGCGCACCAACTTCGAGCGCGGGCTTCGTGACGATTTCAAGTCGCTCATGGGCAGGTTCCGCGAGGGTGGGTGGGACCCCACAGAGTTCGACCGTGACTGGAATCGTCGTCAGGCACGACAGGAGAAGCGGCACGAGCAGCGCCAGGAACAGCGACAGAAGCATCGGAAGAAGAAGGGGAAGAAGGGTCCCCAGATCATCACCAAGACCTACTACCCGGCCGCCTCCATCCTGTCGGCCGGCGCCGCTGACGAGCCTGTCGAGGCCGAACCCGAGGTCGATCCCGAGGCTGAGGACGAGGCTGATGTCGGAGAGCCGATCACCGACCCGGAGCAGTCCGACATCCCCCCGATCTACATGGCCGAGGTGGACGAGGCCAACCAGTCGGCGGTACTGGAGCTGCTGGCCATGGTTCCGGCCACCACCGACGGTGGCGACTCGCAGGTGCTGCGCTACACCTCGAACGGCTGGGTGAGCGACCCGAAGGTCCTGCGCCAGCTCAAGAGCACTGCACCGCCTGCGATCGTCTCGCTGGACGAGGCGGCCTTCAACGACACGCTGACCCAGGTGCAGGCGTTCTACCAGACGCCTGAGGGCAAGGCCCAGGCTGAGCAGGAAGCCAAGGAAGCCACGTCAGTGGCAGCGTCGGGAGCGGGCATCTGGGGTGAGTACGGGGAGATCGTCGAGATCACCGCGGGTGGCGTCCCCGGCATCGCGGACACACCTGGTGACATCGCTGCGACCGAGAAGCTGAAGCGCTACTGGACCACCGGCACCGGAGGCACCGCCAAGGTCCGCTGGGGCACACCTGGTGACATGACCCGGTGCATGCGGCACCTGCGCAAGTACATGCCACGCAAGGACATGCACGCGGGTTACTGCGCCGAGCTGCACCACCAGATGACCGGCACCTGGCCCGGCGACCGGCGCAACGTCGGCCGGCGCGGGTCGGCGGCCCGGCGCGGCCAGCTCTTCGACCTGCACCTGCTGAGCACCGACGAGGTGATCGACTACTCGGCGCTGGTGGCTGCCGCCAACGCGGTCTGCGCCGGCGTCGAGGCACCCGAGCACGCCAGCGAGGTGCCCACCGAGCTGGCCGGTGCGCCGTTCGTGATCCCGGTGCTGGCCCCGATCGGGGTCAAGTCCGGCGACGGGCGCAGCTTCGCCCCGCTCTCGCTGACCACCCGCGACCTGCCGCTGCCGCTGATGTGGCAGATCCAGACCGCCGAAGGTCACGACGACTCGGTGATCGTGGGCCGGATCGACTCGATGGAGCGCGCTGAGAACGGCTCCCTGGTCAACGCTCGTGGTGTCTTCGACGTCGGGCCGTACGGCCAGGAGGCCGAGCGGCTGGTCCGGCACAAGTTCCTGCGTGGCGTCTCGGTGGACCTCGACAACTTCGAGGCCGAGGCCCGCAGTCCGCAGAAGGTCGAGCGCGAGCACGGCGAGGGCGAGGAGCCCGATGTCGTTCGCATCGCGGCCGACGACATGGTCGTCACCAACGGACGAGTGATGGGCGCGACGCTCGTCGCCAAGCCCGCATTCCAAGAAGTACGCATCGAACTAGAGGAAGGCCAGGAGGAGGAAGAGCCCATGGTTGCCGACGGAACCTACATCGGAACTCCCGTCACGGAGGCCGAGACCGAGGAGATGGTCCGCTCGGCGTTGACCGCAGCGGGCATCCCCATTCACCCGCCCCAGGAGTGGTTCGAGGATCCTGAACTCAAGGAGGAGACGCCGCTGACCGTGCTCGACGACGGTCGCGTCTTCGGCCACATCGCCACCTGGGACACCGAGCACATCGGACTGCCGTTCTCCACCCGTCCGCCGCGCAGCCGGTCGAACTACGGCTACTTCCACACCGGGCTGCTGCGCACTGCCGAGGGCAAGGACATCCCGGTCGGCCAGATCACCCTGGCCGGCGGGCACGCCCCGCTGGAGTCCGACGCGGCGATGGCGGTCAAGCACTACGACGACACCGCCTCGGCGTTCTGCGACGTGCACGCCGGTGAGGACGCCTACGGAATCTACGTGGCGGGTGCGCTGCGCCCCGACGTCACTGCCGGGCAGGTCCGGGCGATCCGGGCCGCGGCACCGTCTGGTGACTGGCGTCCGATCCACGGGCGGCTGGAGATGGTCGCGGTCTGCCAGGTCAACGTGCCCGGTTTTCCGACCGTGCGTGCTCGGGTCGCCTCCGGTCACGTCTACGCCCTGGTCGCCGCCGGCACCTCCACCCTGGCTCGAATCCGGACCGAGATGGACGCTGCTCCGCTGGACAGGCTGATCGAGCGGGTCGACGCCCTGGAGACCCCGCAGCGTGAGGCACTGGCCCAGGCCCGCGAGGCGGCGATGGCCAGGCTCGACCCGGCTCGCAAGGAGCACCGCGAGCGACTGGCCGCGGCCCGCGAGGCGGCGCTGAGCAAGTTCGCCACCGCCCGGTCGCCTGAGGCCGTTGCGGCACGTCAGCGGGTCGCCGCGCTGATGCAGGACGGCGACGCCTACTTCCGCGACATCGGCACCGACAAGCGCAAGGAGCTGGCCAAGAAGGGCGCGGCGATGCCGGACGGGTCCTACCCGATCGCCACGGTGGGTGACCTGAAGAACGCCATCCGGGCCTACGGACGGGCCAAGGACAGCGACAAGGCCAAGGTCCGCCGGCACATCCGCAAGCGCGCTCGCGCGCTCGGCAAGACCGACCTGATCCCGGAGTCGTGGGCCTCGATGACCACGCCGGTGCAGGAGATCGCCGGTGAGATCGAGGACATGATGTCGCGGATGGCGATGATCGCCGGCGGCGCCTGCGTCCCGCTGATCCTGCGCGCCTCGGACGAGACGCTGGACGGTATTCGCCTGCTCGCGGCCGGCGGTCGCTACCCCGACGGCACCCCGTGGAACCCCTCGAACCACCCGCGTGACGAGAAGGGCAAGTTCCGGCAGGTGATCGCCGAGCTGAAGAGCGACCTGGAGGACGAGGTCGGCACTGAGCAGGCGGTCGAGGGGCTCAAGGAGGTCGAGCTGCAGGCCAACCAGGGTGACACCGAGGCGGCCCAGTCCGCGGCCCAGGGCGTGCTGGAGATGGTCGACAAGATCGCGAGCAACACCGAGGACGAGGGTGCGGTCAAGACGCTGCGTGAGGGGTACGGGAACCTGGCCGAGGCCGTGGCCAACCTGCCGCTGGTCTTCGGCGACCTCAACGAGAAGTACAAGTTCTCCGAGCTGCCTGAAGACCTCAAGGGGCTGATCACGGATCTATACGCACGGGCCGAGCAGCGTCTCGACAACGAGCACCTGGCCGAGGCCGGCGGCAAGATCAACGAGTTCATGGCCGGGGGTGACGTCCTCTCGCAGCCCCAGATCTCGGCCGAGCTGTCGCGAATCCTGCGGTTCCTGATCTAGGGGTGAGGGGGCACACATGCCGAAGTGGAAGTACGTGATGTGCTGCGCCCTGTTCATCTACTGTGCGGGACTGATCTTCTTCGCTGTCTATCCGTCCGAGCAAATCGACTTCGGCGAGTGGTTCGTCATTATCTTCGCCGCGCTCGCGGCGGTCGGGCTGGTTGCCTATGCGGCTCCGTCGTTCACGGTGCCCTACGAGGAGTACGCCTACCTGATCACCGGGTGGGCCGGGTTCACCGCCCTGTTGCTGTACCTGGTCGACACCGACGACCCCAGCCTGCGGCGTACCGGGATCGCGCTGTTCCTGCTGGCCGGGTCAACCGCGGCGTACGGCGCGTTCCTGGCCCAGGGCCGGAAGGACGGCCCGTGATGGACGACAACACCAAAGAAGTGCTGGTGCTGGCAATCACCACGTTGTCCACCGTCGGGGTCGCCTGGATCCGGATGCGTGGTGTGCGGCACATGCAGACGCCTCCGCCCAGTTCTCCTGCCACACCGACGCCTCCGACTTCTGGCGGCACACCTGGTGTTTAGTGGTACAGTCCCAACACCCACTGGGGCCGGTTGAGAGCCCACGTCGCACGACCGTCATGAGAGTCCCCAACTGACCCTGGAGTCAGCAGTGGATGGCATCAAGGAGATGCTCGACCGACTCTCGGAACTGGACGAAGGTCAGCTGTCCGATCTGGAGAGCAAGATCATCGACGAGTTCTCGACGGTCGAGAAGCAGGAGCCAACGGCTCAGGTAGTCGAATCTATGACGGCTCTGGCCGACGCTCTCGACGCGGTCCGCGGCGAGCAGCAGGGCAGGGTCGCCGCACAGAAGGACCTGGAGCAGCGCGCCGCCGAGGCCGCTTCCCGCGTCAAGCCGAAGCAGGACGAAGAGGACGCCGACGACCAGGTTCCCGAAGGGGAAGCCCCGGCCGAGGAGCCCACCGACCTCCCCCCGGCCCCTGACGCCGAGACTCCCCCACCCCCCGAGGCGGAGACGCCCACCGAGATTCCGCCCGCTCCCGCCGACGAGGTACTCCCCGCCGACGAGGAGGAGACGGAGGAGGAGAAGAAGAAGAAGGCCGTACCGGCCGGAACCTTCGCCGAGGCCGAGAACTCGACCCCGACTCCTGCGCCAGAGAACGAGCCGACGACGCCGGAGAACGAGCCGACGACGCCGGAGAACGAGCCGACCGGACCCAGCAATG
>Ga0190275_10003716_pt1 | contig 10909 bp, 12 predicted proteins | sample Popmic550T_FD_133745 | JGI IMG/M metagenome (GOLD analysis project Ga0190275, IMG submission 133745) | Populus adjacent soil microbial communities from riparian zone of Yellowstone River, Montana, USA - 550 T | ecosystem: Environmental > Terrestrial > Soil > Riparian zone > Trees stand | place...
ACGCCGTCAACCTTGGTTCCCTTGAGGATGCACTCCGCTCCGATCTCGAGGGCGCGCAAAGCGGCCGACGTATCGGTCGAGAAATAGGGATTGCCTGTGCCACCGGCGAAGATCACGACTCGGCCCTTCTCGAGGTGCCTGATCGCACGTCTTCGGATGTAAGGCTCAGCGAGCTCCTGCATCCAGATCGCGGTCTGTACGCGCGTTTGGACGCCCTCCTTCTCGAGCGCGTCCTGAAGGGCCAGCGCGTTGATTACCGTCGCAAGCATGCCCATGTAGTCGGCTGTCGTCCGGTCGGTTCCCTGCGCGGACGCCGACAGCCCTCGAATGATGTTTCCGCCGCCGACGACGATCCCGAGGGCCGTGCCAAGGTCCTTGACGTCGGCGACCTGACGGGCGATCGAGGCGACGGTTCGGGGATCTATGCCGAAGTCCCCCTGTCCGGCGAATGCCTCGCCGGACAGCTTGAGAAGTGCCCGCTTGAACTTGGGGGCGGCTCGGAGATCGTCGGCCATCGGGTGTGGTCCCTCAGCCTGCGGCGCTCTCGCCCACACGGATTCGGGCGAAGCGACCGAGGGAGACGTTCTCGCCCATCGAGGCCTTCGCCTCGTCGAGCAGCTGAGCGATGGTCTTGGACTTGTCCTGGATCCACTCCTGATCGAGGAGGACTCGCTCCTTATAGAACGTCTCGAGCTTGCCGGCGACGATCTTGGTGATCACCTGCTCGGGCTTTCCGGAGTCCTTCGCCTGCTTCGCGTAGATGGCCGACTCTTCGTCGATGACCGACTGCGGAACCTCGTCGCGCACGGTGTAGGCGGGGTCGGCGAACGAGACGTGCATGGCGATGTCCTTGGCCAGGCGCTCGAATTCCTCCGTCTTGGCGACGAAGTCGGTCTCGCAGTTAAGCTCGAGCAACACGCCGAGCTTCGGCGGATAGTTTGGATCCGGTCTGTGCATGTAGGCGTAGACGATGCCCTCACTCGCTGTGCGTGAACTCCGCTTAGCGGCCTCCGACAGACCCTTCTCACGAAGCACTCTCTTGGCGGCATCGAGGTCGCCGCTGGTCTCCTGAAGAGCCTTCTTCGCGTCCATCATCCCTGCGCCGGTTGCATCGCGCAGTGCTTTTACATCCTTAGCTGCGATGTCAGCCACTTGTTGATTCCTCCTTGGTTGTCTCCGCGGCCGGTTCCTCGGCGGTAGCGCTCGGTTCCTCGGCCGCTGACGGTTCGGAGTCGGGGCCAGGTTGTTCTGTGGCGGGCTCGGCGGCGGGAGCGTCACCGGCTGGTGCCGGCTCGTCGACCGCGGCCGCCTCGGCCTTCTCGAGCTCGATCTCCCATTCCGCCTTCGGCTGCGCTTCGGCCGTAGGAAGCGTCTCGACCTTCGGCTCGGCAGGCGCGGGGGCCACCTGGGGCTTCTCGCCGTCCGTGGGCCGCATGGACTTACCTTCGATCACCGCATCGGCAACGATGCGAGTCAGGAGCGAACCCGACCGAATTGCGTCGTCGTTGCCGGGAATGCCGAAGTCAACGTCGTCGGGGTCGCAGTTCGTATCCAGTACGGCCACGATGGGGATCCCGAGCTTGCGAGCCTCACGCACCGCGATCTCTTCCTTCTTGGTGTCGAGGATGTAGATCGCATCGGGAACTTTCTTGAGGTCCTTCAGGCCCCCGAGATTGCGCTCCAGCTTCTCGTACTCCCGGCGGAGGCCGAGCGCTTCCTTCTTGGTCATGCCCTCGAGCGAACCCGTTTCGATCATCTCGCCGAGTTCGTTCATACGCTGGATTCGCTTGGCTATGGTCTGGAAATTCGTGAGCATGCCGCCGAGCCAGCGGAAGTTGACGAACGGCATGCCTGCGCGGACCGCTTGCTCCTGGACGATGTCCTGTACCTGGCGCTTGGTGGCAACGAAGAGGACGGTCCCACCCTTTGCCACTGCATCGCGCGTGAACCTGTAGGCGTTTTCGATCCCCGACATCGTCTGATGGAGATCGAGGATGTAGATGCCGTTTCGCTCCGTGAAGATGAAGCGCTTCATCTTCGGGTTCCAACGGCGGGTCTGATGTCCGAAGTGGACACCAGCCTCCAGTAGCTGCCTCATCGTGACGACGGGCATGATTACTCCTCCTTCTTCGGTTACGCCGGTCTACCTCTCGGAGGTCGGCCGGACTTCCTCCGCCCGCAGAACCCGTCGAGAAGCACCGGGACCGAAGTCCGCACCCGAACCAGGGGTCGTGCGCGGCAAGCGAGCGTGTGAATTTTGGGACGAACGAAGGCTACCACGGCGGGTTCTACGAACCGCCGGGGAGGGCGGGCTCAGTCGCCGCTCGTGGCCTCGTTGATCTTGCCTCGCATGGCGAGCACGGCCTTGGTGTGCATCTGACAGATCCGGGACTCCGTCACGCCCAGCACCTCGCCGATCTGAGCGAGCGTCAGGCCCTCGTAGTAGTAGAGCGTGATAACGATCTTTTCCCGCTCGGGCAGCTTGTTAATGGACGAGGCGAGGATCTTCTTCATCTCCTCGGACTCGACGCTCTCCAGAGGGGAGGTCGCCCGGGTGTCCTCAAGGGTCTCCACAAGTGAGCGCTTGTCACCTCGTTCGCCGTCGACAGACACCATCTCGTCGAGCGCCACCAACGAGACGGTCGAGAGCTGCGTGTAGATGTTCGTCAGATCGTTCATGGAGATGCCCATCTCCCCGGCGATCTCCGCATCGGACGGTGGACGCTTCAGCGAGTTCTCGAGGGCGACGTAAGCCTTCTCGACCTCGCGTGCCTTGAAGCGCACCGAGCGAGGCACCCAGTCGATTGCCCTCAGCTCGTCGATGATCGCTCCGCGGATGCGGCTGATGGCGTAGGTCTCGAACTTGATGCCGCGCGAGGGCTCGTACTTGTCGATGGCGTCGATCAGTCCGAAGATCCCGTAGGAGATGAGATCCGCTTGCTCGACGTTCGCCGGAAGGCCGACCGCCAACCGGCCCGCGACGTATTTCACAAGCGGAGAGAAGTTCAGTATCAGAGAGTCGCGGGCACTGGTCGAGCCGGTGCTCTTGTATTCGTCCCAGGCCCGAAGGACGGGATCGTCGGGCTCCTGGGTGTGCTCACGCCCTCGGGTGTGTTTGCTCATATACGGTCCTCAAACGCTCTGTCGATACATGCGTGTATATCTGCGTGGTGGCAAGACTCTCATGACCGAGCAACTCCTGAACAGTACGAAGGTCCGCCCCATTGTCCAGGAGATGAGTGGCGAACGAGTGTCGGAGCGCATGAGGATTCACATGCCGTGCCCCCTCCGCGCGGACGTACTTGTCCAGGATCCGCCTCACGCTTCTGGGGCTGAGCCGGGTTCCGCGAACGCTCAAGAGCAGCGCGTGTCCATTGCCCATCCTCGGCTCTTGGCCCGCTCGCGCGAGCAACAGTGGCCTGACCTCGACGTAAGCGCCAAGAGCTCGAGCCGACGGATTGCTCAACGGCACCTTTCGCTCCTTGCGCCCCTTTCCCATGACCGTGAGGTGGTTATCCGCGAGATCCATGTCGTCGACGTCGAGCCCGCACAATTCGGACACCCTCAAGCCCGACCCGTACAGAACCTCGAGCACTGCCCTGTCTCTGACCGAGGTGGGGTCGTCGCCGGGGGGCAGCTCGCAAAGCCAGGCTGCCTCACTCGCCTTGAGAACCCGGGGAAGCGGCTTGTCGAGTTTTGGGACGACGAGCTCGTCTGCGGGGTTCGTCTCGAGCAGACCGTGTAGTTGAGCCCACCGGAGCATCGATCGAAGGGCGCTTGTCTTTCTGGCGATCGAGCGCCGAGCGAGCCCCCTGTCGCTCATGTAGGCGACGTAACGTCGCAGTACGCGCCTGTCGACCTGCTGGAGGTCGGCGATCCGATCCCGCCCCGCCCACTCGACGAACTGGTCGAGATCGCTTCCGTAGGCTGACTGGGTGCTGGCCGACAGGTCGCGCTCGGCTCCCATCGCCTTCAGGAAACCCTCGACCGCTGACGTCAACCGCGTGTGACTCACCTGTCCCTGGCCCTGATCGGCTCTGTCCGGGACCACCTGATGAGGTCCCCTTTTTCGCCCGCCCACCGTGGCGAGCATGAGGCTCGGTGTCGTCTCTGTCAACGACTGGTGATAATGCAGGGGATAACGGAGTCTAACAAAGGCAAACTTTCTCAAAGAAGAGATTTTCGCACCCGTCTCCGTTGGACGATGGTGCCTCTCTCGGAAACCAGCGAATCACGTGGTGCCCCTGGTGCCCGCGGTGCTCCGTTGCACCAGTGGCACCGCGGGCACCAGCTAATCACGCGTATCCAGCGAGACACCTACCCCCGCCCGGAGTTCAGGGCTGAGCGCAGTCTGGCTCCAGCGCCGGTCAGTTCGTATGCGCCGTTCCAGCGCTTGGCGAGTCCTCGGATCTCGAGCTTCGAGAGAGCAAGCAGAACCTCACCCTGCTCGAGATGGCTCTCCGCCACCAGGAAATCCGGGGTAACCGACACGTCGTCCAGGAGGGCCAGCACCTTGCCCTCCGCCTCGTCGATTCTCGCCGGCCCACCGGATGAGTCACCATCCATCCACACCATGCCCGGCGCCAGCTCGTCGAAGACATGCTGGACGTCGGTGATCGCGGTCGCTTCCATGCACCTAATCAGCTCGTTCGGCCCGGCCGCGTGAGGATTGCGGAAGCTACCGGGAACGGCGAACACGGCCCTGTTCGCGTCGAGGGCAAGCCTGCCGGTGATCAGCGCTCCGCTCTTGACCGACCCCTCAACCACGATTACTCCCTCGGTGAGCCCCACGATGATCCGGTTCCGGAGTGGAAAATGGTGAGGCAGCGGAGCAGTGCCGTTGGCGTATTCCGATACAACAGTTCCCACGGAGTCGATCCGCCGCCGAAGTCGCTCGTTCTTTCGAGGGTAGTTGAGGTCCATGCCGCATCCGATCACGGCGATTGTGTGACCGCCCGCTTCGAGAGCCGCGCGATGAGCGGCAGCGTCGATCCCAAGAGCCAATCCGGAGACCACGGTGAAGCCAGCTTCTGCGAGCCCCTTGCCCAGCATCTGGGCAGCCTCGAGGCCCGCCGCGGTTGGTCGCCGGGTGCCGACGATTGCGACGGTGCGAGCCCCCGGGTCGATTGCGCGACCCGAAACGTACAACTTAGCCGGCGGCTGGTGGGGACCCAGTTCGCCGAGTCTGGCGGGCCACTCGCTGGACCCGGGCGAGATCAGTCGCGAGTTGATCGGAGCGTGATCCGCGAGCTTGGAGGGAGGAATCACGCCGCCACCCCCAGATTGCCCGCCTGCAAACGAAAACCGAGTGCGTGGCCGAGGTGCTCTGCGGTGACTTTCTGATCGCCGCGGAGATCCGCTAAGGTTCGCGCCACTCGAAGCAGGCGATCGACGCCTCTTCCCGTAAGTGCCAGCCCGTCGATTGCTTCCCCCAGTTTGGTTCTCGCATCGGGAGTCAGATCCACTCCCTTTCTGAAAGGACCGGCCCCGACTGAAGCGTTCGTGGAACTCGCTCCCCAGCGTTCACTCTGGAGCCGGCGCGCGGCCTGAACCCTGAATCGAATGACCTCAGATGTGTCTCCCTGAGGCGGCCCCATCAGTTCGCTGCGCGTCAGCCTCGAGAGCATGACCCCGAGATCCATTCGATCCACGAATGGTCCGGAGAGCTTCGACCGATACCCCTCCAATCGTTGTTGTCTGCAATTGCATGCCCGGCGGCTATCACCGGTGAAGCCGCACGGACACGGGTTCATCGCGGCGATCAACGAGAAGCGTGAGGGGTAACTGACGGCGCCCGCGCTTCTCGCGATGCGAACACGTCCAGACTCGAGTGGGACGCGCAAGCTCTCGAGCACTTCGCCTCGGTAGAGGGGAAGCTCGTCTAGAAACAGCACCCCGAGGTGAGCGAGGCTGACCTCTCCCGGCCGCGGAAGTCCCGATCCCCCGCCGATGAGCCCTGCAAGGGAAATGTGATGATGTGGCGCTCTGAACGGCCGGTTCGTAACAAGTCCGGCTCGCTCGCCGAGCAAACCGGCCACCGAATAGACCCTGGTTACTTCCAGTGATTCTTCGAGGGTCATAGCTGGGAGGATGCCGGGCAGTCTGCTGGCGAGCATCGTCTTGCCCGACCCCGGCGGACCGCACATCAAGAGGTTGTGACCACCTGCTGCTGCGATCTCGAGGGCCTCCTTGGCCATGCTCTGTCCACGGACTTCGGTCATGTCGGGACAGTGCGATTGCATGACTTGGCCTGTCTCCTCAGGTGGAGCTGGGGTCCACGTCCCCTTGGTCCAGTCGATGCATTCTCGAAGCGATCGCACGGCAACCACCTCGATTCCCTCGACAAGGGAGGCCTCGACCGCGTTCGCCGCCGGGCAGATGATGCCCCTGCGACCGCTCTCGCGGCAGGCGATGGCCGCAGCCAGCGTTCCTCTCACGGGCCTCACCGAACCGTCGAGCGCGAGCTCGCCCACTACGATCCATCCCTCCAGAGGCTCCCGGTCGATGCGCCCGCTCGCGGCCAGCACCCCGAATGCGAGTGGCAGGTCGAAGTGCGTCCCCTCTTTGCGCAGAGCCCCAGGGGCCAGGTTCGCGGTGATCCGCTGCTGTGGCCAGCTCTCCGAGCTCGACAGGATGGCCGACCTAACGCGCTGATCCGCCTCGCGCACGGTCGACGACGGGAGTCCAACGATGGTGAACCGTGGCACACCGGTACCCACGTCGACCTCGACCTCGACCAGGTGAGCCTCGGTCCCGATCAGGGCGACGGATTCGGTTTTTGCAAGCATGAGACCGTCCGATCCGGTCTCGTGAGTCGCGGCCACCCACAAGGCTATTGAGGGTGTGTGACGAAAACCAACTCAGAACGCGTCAGGTAGGTGTGTGACCTGCGGCTCGCTCTTGCCGATGAGGACGGCCACGACGTCGAACCGCACGTTCCTCTGGCCGGCGTGGTGCTCACCCATCCACGCGGCGGCAAGTCGTCTGAGCCGCGCCTGCTTCGCGTACCCAACGGCCTCGGCGGGGCTTCCGAAGAAGTCGCTGCTGCGAGTCTTGACCTCGCAGAAAACCAGGAGGTCACCGGACGCGACGACGAGGTCGAGCTCGCCGGAATTGCATCGCCAGTTGCGATCCACGATTGTGAATCCCAGCTTGCGATAGAGGTCTGCGGCGAGAGACTCACCCGTCGCCCCCAGTGTTCTACGCGGATTTCGGCGCGCGTCCATGCGACGACTCTAGAGATGGGTTGTGACAGCCAAGCAGACCGTCGCCTCGACGGAGGCCGCGCTAGCTCTCGAGCGTCGGAGGCTCCGGAAGGAGATCACGCTCGGCGAGCTGCGCGAGCTCCTCGACATTGAGATCTCTGAAAGTCACGACCTTGACATGCGACACGAACCGAGCGGGCCTGTGCATGTCCCAGACCCAAGCATCGTTGAGCTCGACCTCGAACCACACCTTTGCACCGACGTGGCGGGTATCCACCTTGACCTCGTTGGCGAGATAGAAGCGCCGTTCAGTCTCGACGACGAACTTGAACATCGGGAGGACGTCCCGATACTCCCTGTAGAGCTGGAGCTCCATCTCGGCCTCGTATTTCTCGAGGTCCTCGACGCTCATCTGGCGATCCTCCCCTCGTCAACTTTCAACTGTTGGATCGATTGCTAGCTCGGTTGGATCCAGCCCTAATTCTCGCGCTTGATGCGGACGGATTACACCATCCTCATCGGGAAAACCCACGACCCCGAAGAAGCTCTTGCGATGGATCTCGCACGGCCCATGCCGTTGGAGAGCATTCCAGTGGGCACGGGTGCCGTAACCGACATTCGTGCCAAATCCGTAGCCGGGGTAGCGCTTTGCATAGCGCCTCATTGCGGCGTCCCTTGTGACCTTGGCGATGATCGAGGCGGCCGCAACCGTCCTCGAAACGAAGTCCGCCTTCTTGACGCCGAGATTCGGATAGGGCAGTCGCCTGAGCTTGAAGCAGTCGAGCAGAGCGTAGTCGGGAGTGCTGTCGAGTGCCTTCAGAGCCCGGCGAAGAGCCTGAAGGTTGCATCGTTGCAGCCCGTCTCGATCGATGCGATCGTGGCGGACCCTGACCACCGACCACGCCACGGCCTCCGCTTTGATCTGCGCGGCGAGCCGTTCCCTCTGCAATCGCGTGCAGAGCTTCGAGTCCCTGATGCCCTCGATGGTCGTGTCCGGGGGAAGGATGACGGCGGACGCCACGAGGGGCCCTGCGAGGGCGCCCCGGCCGACCTCGTCGGCTCCGGCGACGTGGGTGAACCCGGCGTCGTACAGACGCCGCTCCATCAGGCCCAAAGCGTCGGCACTCCGACCGGCGACGTCGGCCCCTGGCGTGGCGACCTCCGCTCCCCCACCAACCATTAGAGCGTGCCGAAGTCCTCGGGCGGCCAGATGATGATCCACGCGCGCCCCACGATCTCCTCCTCTTCCACGGGGCCGAAGACCCGCGAGTCCATCGAGTTGCCGCGGTTGTCACCCATCACGAACACGGTACCGGCGGGGACCCTGCAACCGTCGTCACTGGCCTCGAGTTGCAGGGACTTGCAGTTGGCTCGGGAGATCTTGGTGCTCGAGGTGTCCTGGCCCCCCTTGATGTAGGGCTCGTCGACACGCTCCCCGTTCACGACCAGCTTGCGGGAGTTCCCTTGGTACGTGATGACATCGCCACCGACCGCTACGACTCGCTTGATGAAGTCGGTCTCCTCACCGGTGGGCAGACCTATCAATTCCCTGAAGAAGTTACGTATGTCCTCGCTCACCGGCAGGTCGGGGGCCTCCCCCGCCGTCTCCTGCGCGAAGACGATCACCTGACCGCGCTTCGGCTCTCCAATGCGGTAGCCGATTTTCTCTACGAGAACACGGTCCCCCCTCACCAGAGTCGGGTTCATCGACGCAGAGGGGATGAAGAACGCCTGAACGAGGAAGACCTTGATGATGACGGCGATTCCGAAGGCGAGCAAGATGAGCACCGGCAGCTCGGCGACCTGCTTGAGGACGTTGTTCGTTTTCGACTTCCTTGCGGGCTCCTCTTGCTCGGCCGATTCCTTGTTTGGTGGCTCGTCGCCGGGCGGCTCGCTATCCCGCGCTGCTTCGTCCGAGGCGAGCGGCTCGTCGGTTACCGGCTCCCTGGTCACCACCGTGTCGTCACCCGTCGCCACGCCCGACGATGGGGGCACTGCGGAGGCGGTGAGCGCGCCGTTGCTCTCCGGTGCCCCAACCGATCCGGACTCGCGCCTCAGTCGGTCGGCAACCGACTGGTCGACTGGAGTCAGGTGGCTGTCCGCCGGCTGGCCCATTGCCTTCAGTCGGGTGATGACCTCCTGGGAGGTCATGCCGAGCTCCCGAGCCACTTGCTGGATGGTTGACATAGAACTGACAGACTAGGGCGTATTACAACGTTCCGATGTCGTTTGCGGGCCAAATCGAAAGAAAGGCCCGGCCCACGACCTCGTCGTCGGGTACCGGCCCGAAGTTTCTCGAGTCGTCCGAGCTGCCGCGATTATCGCCCATCACGAAGATCTGCCCTATGGGAACCTGCTGAGGTGGGAAGTCGCTAGTGACTACCCCCTCGGGAAGGTACGGCTCGTCGACGGGCTCGTCATTGACGTACACGATCCCCTCGCGGCCCTCGATCGTGTCTCCTCCAACCGCCATCACCCGCTTGACGTAGTCCTGTTCGCCGCCCGTGGGCCAGCCGAAGAGACTCTTGAAGGCGTTGGCCACATCTTCGATCACCGAGTCGTCCTCGTGCGGAGAGGGCACGGCGGGATCCAGTGATCGCTCGAACACGACGACATCGCCCCTGTCCGGCCCTCCGAGGCGATAGCTGATCTTCTCGACGAGGATCCGCTCGCCGATCTCGAGCGTGGGGAGCATCGACCCCGAGGGAATGTAGAACGCCTGCAGGACGAAGGTCTTGATCAGCAGAGCGAGTGCAAAGGCCGCAACGACGAGGACGGGGAACTCGCGCCAGAAGGAACGATGACTGTGAGATTGATCATCTTGGGAAGCGGGACCGGCGCCCTGCTCCTCGGACACCTGCGCCATTAAGCCTGGCGCTTCTCTTTAACCTTCGCCTTCTTGCCGATCCGGTCCCGCAGGTAGTAGAGCTTCGCCCTGCGGACGTCACCCTGGGTTACGCGCTCGATCTTGGCGATCATCGGAGAGTGCAGGGGGAAGGTCCGCTCGACGCCCACTCCGAACGACATCTTACGCACGGTGAACGTCGCCGAAAGCTGGCTTCCGCGCCGTCGAATAACGATGCCCTCGAAGATCTGGACGCGCTGACGCTCACCCTCGACCACGCGGACGTGCACCTTGATGGTGTCGCCCGGGGCAAAGTCCGGCTGATCGTCTCGCAGATATGGCCGCTCGACGACGTCGGTCGGGTTCATAACGTGACTCCTCGTGGTTGTGCTGTGGCTGTTCGGCCTTGCTTGGTAGCCCGGACGGGATTCGAACCCGTGCTCTCCGCCTTGAGAGGGCGGCGTCCTCGGCCAGACTAGACCACCGGGCCATGCTCACTGCTGATGAAGTTGTCTCACTGCCTGGGCTGGGGTGCCTGGATTCGAACCAGGACTAGCGGTACCAGAAACCGCCGGGCTGCCAGGTTACCCCACACCCCAATCGACTCTCGGCGATCGTCGAGACGATCCCCAATGGTCACAGCTAGGAACGGTTGGCAAGGATATCAGCCCCGACTCGCTCACCCCGCCTGGGCCTTGATCCGCTCGAGCGTCTTGTCGCGCCCCAGGATCTCGAGGGATTCGAACAGCGGCGGGCTCACCAATGTTCCGGTGACCGCCGCACGGATCGGCTGGAAAGCCTTCTTTGGCTTGAGCTCTCGTTCGGCGGCGAGCTCCCTCAGCGCCTCCTCGATCGCCGC
>Ga0190275_10003717_pt1 | contig 10909 bp, 11 predicted proteins | sample Popmic550T_FD_133745 | JGI IMG/M metagenome (GOLD analysis project Ga0190275, IMG submission 133745) | Populus adjacent soil microbial communities from riparian zone of Yellowstone River, Montana, USA - 550 T | ecosystem: Environmental > Terrestrial > Soil > Riparian zone > Trees stand | place...
CACCTCCGAGCCCATCCCGAGGTTGACGTGGGCCTCGTGGGTCACCACCGCGCGGCCGGTGCGACGTACGGACTCCAGGACGGGATCCATGTCGAGCGGGCTGAGCGTGCGCAGGTCGATGACCTCCAGCGACCTGCCCTCCGTCGCTGCTGCCTCGGCCGCGGCCATCGCGGTCTTCACCATCGGCCCGTAGGCGAGCACGGTCACGTCGGCGCCGCGGCGTACGACCCGGCTCGCGAACAGCGGCTCGGGGGTCGCGCCGTCGTCGAGGTCGGCCTTGTCGGCGTGGTACTGCCGCTTGGGCTCGAGGAAGACCACCGGGTCGTCACAGGCGATCGCCTGCTGGATCATCCAGTAGCCGTCGACCGGGTTGGAGCAGGCCACCACCTTGAGCCCGGGGGTGTGCGCGAACTGCGCCTCCGGGCTCTCGGAGTGGTGCTCGACCGCTCCGATGCCGCCCCCGAACGGGATCCGGATCACGATCGGCATCGGTGAGCGGCCCTTGGACCGGTAGTGCATCTTGGCGACCTGGCAGACGATCTGGTCGTACGCCGGGTAGACGAAGCCGTCGAACTGGATCTCCACCACGGGCCGGTAGCCCCGCAGCGCGAGGCCCACCGCGGTGCCGACGATCCCGGACTCCGCGAGCGGGGAGTCGATGACGCGGTCCTCGCCGAAGTCCTTCTGCAACCCGTCGGTGATCCGGAAGACGCCGCCGAGCTTGCCGACGTCCTCGCCCATGATCAGGACCTTGGAGTCGTCCTCCATCGCCTGGCGCAGCCCCATGTTGAGGCCCTTGGCGAGGGTGATCTTCTGAACGCTCATGCGTGTACTCGCTTCGCTCCGTGCACGCACGAGGCTCTGAACGCGCTCCCTTGAATTGTTCGCTCGCTTCGCTCGCTCACGATTGCGCCTCCTCGAAGGTCTCCAGGTAGGCCGCGTAGCCCTCCCGCTGCCGGCGCAGCTCCTCGGTCTCCTCGGCGTAGACGTGCGCGAACATGTCCAGCGGCCGCGGGTCGGCCAGCGCCTTGCAGCCCTCGCGCAGGTGGTGACCGAGCTCGTCGGCCTCCGTGCGGACGGTGCCGATGAAGTCGTCGTCGACCAGCCCGTTGCGGCGCAGGTAGACCTCCAGTCGGGCGATCGGGTCCTTGAGCTTCCAGTGCTCGACGTCGTCGGAGAGCCGGTAGCGCGTCGGGTCGTCGGTCGTCGTGTGCGCGCCCATCCGGTAGGTGTAGGCCTCCACCAGGGTCGGCCCGCTGCCCTCGCGCGCGCGTTGCAGCGCCGCCTGCGTCACGGCGTACGTCGCCAGCACGTCGTTGCCGTCCACCCGCACACCGGGGAAGCCGAACCCGAGTGCGCGCTGGTAGAGCGGGATCCGGCTCTGTCGCTCGATCGGCTCGGAGATGGCCCACTGGTTGTTCTGGCAGAAGAACACGACCGGGGCGTTGTAGGAGGCCGCGAAGATGAACGCCTCGTTGACGTCGCCCTGACTGCTGGCGCCGTCGCCGAAGTGCGCGACCACGGCGGCGTCCCGATCGGGGTCGCCGGTGCCGACCGCCCCGTCGCGCTGGATCCCCATCGCGTAGCCGGTGGCGTGCAACGCCTGGGCGCCGATCACGATCGTGTAGTGGCCGAAGTTGAAGTCCTTGGGGTCCCAGGCGCCGTGGTCGACGCCACGGAACAGGCCGAGCAGGTCCAACGGGTCGACTCCGCGGCACCACGCGACGCCGTGCTCGCGATAGGTGGGGAAGACGTAGTCCTGCGGGCGGAGGGCCCGACCGGCGCCGATCTGGGCGGCCTCCTGGCCGAGGAGCTGGGCCCAGATGCCGAGCTCGCCGTGGCGCTGCAGCGCAGTCGCCTCGGTGTCGATGCGCCGGGTGAGCACCATGTCGCGGTAGAACCCGCGCAGCTGCTCGGCGCTGAAGTCGAGGTCGAACTCGGGATGGTGGACGCGTTCGCCCTCGGGCGTCAACAGCTGGATCAGCTGGGGGCCGCCGTCGGCCTGCGAGGGACCGAAGACCTCGACGAGGTCCGGACCGAAGTCTGGCATCGACACTCTCCCTGTCGTCCGGGCGAGAGCGGGATCTCCGCGATCGCGTGGCACCCGGGGCCGGAGGTCACAGGGGTGGCGCGACCGACCCGACCCGAAGGTGAGACGTGAGCCCTCGACCCGGTGTGACCGGGACCACAGGCTCACGGACAAGGTAGCGGACCGTGCCCGGACCTACCGAATCGACGGGGTCGGTGGCCGCGGTTTCACCGGGCGCCCGGTGAAACCACTGGCGGGCGGGCAAAACATCACCCCTCCACCCTCGGCATTGCCTGCCCACCCCCGCGAACCTCGACGCTGGCCCGAGTGCTGCGGGTGGCGTAGGCGACCCCGACCACGGTGACCAGCAGGCCGACCATCTCGCGGAGGTTGAGGGTCTCGCCGAGCAGCAGCCAGGCGAGTACGGCGGTCACGGGCGGCATCAGGAAGAAGATGCTGGACGCGGCACCGGCCCCACGGGCGCGGACGAGGATGCCGAGCAGGAGCAGGCCGATGATCGAGTTGACGACAGCGAGGTAGCCCAGCGCCAGGGCCGCAGCGGCAGGATCCGTCACGACGTCGGTCCCCTCCACGACCAGGGCGAGGACCAGCAGCGGTGGGGCGGCTGCGGCGAACTGGATGGTTGCCGACCACAGCGGGTCCGGCGCATGCCCGATCCAGCGCTGGCCGAGCGTGCCGAAGCTGAGGCCGAGGACGCTCACCACTCCGCACAGGATCCCGACCACGCCGCCCGCCTCGTCGACCTCCGGGCCGAGCACCAGCACCACACCGGCCACTCCGACCAGGAACCCGACCACCTGGACCGGCGACATACGCTCCCCCAGCAGCACGGCAGCGAGCAGAGCGGTCAGCACCGGGCTGAGCGAGTGCATCAGCGAGGCGAGGGTCGCTCCGAGCCCGGCGTCGAAGGCGAGGTACATCGCCGCGAACTGCACGCCGTTGAGCACGAACCCGGTGAGCCCGATCCGGACCAGGTCGGCGCGCGGGACGCGGGAGACCCGCCCGAGGACCAGGGCCAGGGCACCTGCCAGAGCGGCGGCGATCACGAACCGCACCGCCACCAGCATCAGCGGCGACATCGCCTCGACGCCGTACGGCCCCGCGATGTAGCCCGACGACCACACCAGCACGAATCCCGCGGCCGGCAGGAGAGGGAGGTGTCGGCCGCTCGTCATCCCCGCCACGCTAACCGGCCACCCAGCCCCCTGCTTGACTCGGGTCCATGAGCATCCGCACGGGCACCGAGGTCACCTGGAAGTGGGGCACGTCGACGGCGTCGGGGAAAGTGGTCGAGGTTCACCACGAGAAGGTCACCCGGCAGATCGAGGGTGAGCAGATCACCCGCAACGGCAGCGACGAGAACCCGGCGTACGTGATCGAGCAGGACGACGGCACGACGGTGCTCAAGCTGCGCAGCGAGGTCGATAAGGGCTAGTCGCGGGCGTTGTCGAATCCCTAGGCTGACGCCTCCGAGCGAGGGGGCCGCACGTGGGTAGTGTCCGGATCATGGCGTGGGACGAGGACGAGGACGGGGACGCTTTGCCGTCGACCTCCGGGAGTGCGACCTACACGGTCGGCGCCACCTCCCACGTGGCCCACGGGCGCTTGCGGCTCTCCGACGTGGGCAAGCTCGTCCGCCGTGGGCAGCGCGGCCTCGTCGGAGCGGCCCGTGCGCACGACCGACCGACCTTCGACCGGCTGTTGCATGAGCACCTCGGCCCCACCACTGACGAGCTGCAGGTCACCGAGGAGTCGTGGCCGTCGTACGAGATGGTCAACGTGCAGCTCGGGCTCGACGCCTGGCTCGCCGAGCCCGGACGCACACACGAGCTCGTCGGCATCACCGGCCACCGTCACCAGGAGTTCGGACTCGGCGACCTGCTCCAGGAGCCCGACCAGCCGTGGTCACTGCGGCCGGGTGCGGTCTCGTGGGTCACCCTCCCCAGCGGGCCTGAAGGCCAGGTCACACCCGCCGTCAGCGCCGGCCTCTTCCTTGTCCGCGACGGTGACGTGCGGGTCGCCCTGCTGTTGCAGGCTGCGTCCGACGACTACGGCCGAGGCTCGGTGCAGCTGCATGCGGTCGCCGACACGTCAGGCGCCGCGTCCGAGGTCTCAGCCGAGATCCGACGGCTGTCGCTAGTGCACAACGTCTACCGCGGCCAGCTCGTCTCCTTCGACGGTGACATGTTCGGCGAACGAGGTTCGGCTCTCAGCTTCCAGCCCCGCCCACAGGTGAGCGACACCGAGGTGATCCTGCCGCGCTCCTCGCTGGAGGTGCTGCGCCGTCAGGTGCTCGGCGTCGCCGCCCACCGGGATCGTCTGCTCGAGGCCCGCCAGCACCTCAAGCGCGGCCTGCTTCTCTACGGCCCACCCGGCGTCGGCAAGACCCACACGGTGAGGCACCTCGTCAGCGAGCTCACCGGCGTCACGGTGGTGCAGCTGACGGGTGGCTCGCTGAGCATGATCGGCACGGCATGCTCCGTGGCCCGTTCGCTGCAGCCCTCGATGATCGTGGTCGAGGATGTCGACCTCATCGCCGAGGACCGTGGGAGCCATCCCGGGCAGCACCCGCTGCTGTTCGAGCTGCTCAACCAGATGGACGGCCTGAGCGAGGACTCCGACGTCGTCTTCCTGCTCACCACCAACCGGGCCGACCTGCTCGAGCCAGCGCTGGCCGCCCGTCCAGGTCGCGTCGACCGGGCGGTGGAGCTGCGCCTGCCCGATACCGACGAGCGGGCCCAGCTCTTCGCGCTCTACCGAGGCGACCTCGAAGTCGACACCTCGCGACTCGACGCCGTCCTGGAGCGCACGGATGGAGTCACGGCCTCGTTTCTCAAGGAGCTGCTGCGTCGGGCCGCCCTGGTGTCGGCCGAGGCGACCCCGGACGAGACGGGGCCGCTCCGTGTGAGCGCCGACCAGCTCGACGCTGCTCTGGAGGAACTGCTCGACACCCGCAACGCCATGACCCGCGCCGTGCTCGGCGGCGAGCGGGTGACCGCCGCGGCGGAGTGGGACGACGAGGACGGGTAAGGCTGCGCCAGCCCGGCACACGACCTGGCTCAGGCCAGTCGCTCCCGCCCGGGAGCGGTCAGCCAGACGGCGGGGTCGGGGCCCTTCGGCACGATGCCGGTCGGGTTCAGCTCGGCGTGCACGACGTAGTAGTGGGTCTTGATCTGGTCGAAGTCGATGGTGCCGCCGAAGCCGGGGGTCTGGAACAGGTCGCGGGCGTAGCCCCAGAGGCTCGGCATCTCGGTCAGCTTGTTGCGGTTGCACTTGAAGTGCCCGTGGTAGACCGCGTCGAAGCGGACCAGCGTCGTGAACAGGCGTACGTCGGCCTCGGTGATCGTGCTGCCCATCAGGTAGCGCCGGTCGGCGAGCCGGTCCTCGAGCCAGTCCATCGCGGCCCAGAGCCGGTCGTAGGCCTCCTCGTAGGCCTGCTGCGACCCGGCGAAGCCGCAACGGTAGACGCCGTTGTTCACCTCGGTGAACACCCGCTGCATCACCTCGTCCATCTCCTCCCGGCAGTCGGCGGGCCAGAGGTCGGGAGCGTCGGGCCGGTGGTGGTCCCGCCACTCGAAGTAGAAGTCGTGGGTGATCCAGGGGAAGTCGTTGGTGACGACCTTCCCGGACGCGACCTCGACCATCGCCGGCACGGTGATGCCGCGCGAGTAGTCGGGGTAGCGGGCGAAGTAGGCCTGCTGCAGCCGCCCGATGCCGAGCACGGGATCCACACCGCTCGGGTCGAGGTCGAAGGTCCAGCTGCGCTCGTCGTGGGTCGGTCCGCACAGCCCCATCGAGATGACGTCCTCGAGCCCCAGCAGCCCGCGCACGATGATCGCGCGGTTGGCCCACGGGCACGCGCGCGCCGCCACCAGCCGGTAGCGGCCCGGCTCGACCGGCCAGTCACCCCCGCACGTGATCCGGTCGGGAATGTAGTTCATGTCCCGGTCGAAGCTCTCGCCCTCGTCCACGAAGGTCGGTTGGGTGTCCGTCACCTCGTCAGTCTTCCCGGGCGGGACGAGGTTCACGCACGCGGGAACGACGCGGTGACGCCGAGCAGCACGTCGTTGGCCGCGGGCTCACCGATGCTGACCCGCACGCCGTCACCCGCGAACGGCCGCACGGTGAGCCCCGCCTCCTCGGCAGCGGCGACGAACTCGAGGGACCGGTCACCGACTGGCAGCCAGAAGAAGTTGCCCTGGGCGTCGGGAACCGCCCAGCCCTGCTCGGCCAGTCCGGCCATCACACGGTCGCGCTCGGCGACGATCGCGGCGACCCGTTCGAGCAGCTCCGCCTCCGCGTCGAGGCTGGCCACCGCTGCCGCCTGCGCGACGCTCGAGACGCCGAACGGCAGCGCGCACGCCCGCACGGCCGCGGCCACCTCCTCGTGCGCGACCGCGTAGCCGACCCGGAACCCCGCCAGGCCGTAGGCCTTCGCGAAGGTGCGCATCACCGCGACGTTGGCGTGCTCCGACTGCAGCGCGAGCCCGTCGACGGGGTCGTCGGAACGCACGAACTCGCGGTAGGCCTCGTCCACCACCACCAGGACACGCTCCGGCACCTGGGCGATCAGACCGCGCACCTCGGTGTCGGTCACCGCGGGTCCGGTCGGGTTGTTCGGCGTGCAGACGACCAGCACCTTCGTGCGGTCGGTGACGGCCGCGGCCATCGCGGCGAGGTCGTGGCGACCCTCGACGTCGACCGGCACCTGCACCGAGACCGCGCCCGTGGCCGAGACGGCGATCGGGTAGGCCTCGAAGGACCGCCAGGCGTAGACGACCTCGTCGCCGGGCTCGCAGAACGCCTGGAACAGGTGGTAGAGCACCGCCACGGACCCGGTGCCGGCGGCCAGCCGCTCACGAGGTACGCCGAGCCGGTCGGCCAGGGCGTCGTACAGCGCGGTGTTGCCCATGTCGGGGTAGCGGTTCATCTGCGCCGCGGCGGCCTCGGCCGCGGCGACCACCCCTGGCAGCGGCGGGTAGGGGTTCTCGTTGGAGGACAGCTTGTAGACCTGCTGCCCCGTGCGCGGCACGGGCGGCTTGCCGGCGACGTAGGCCGGGATGTTCGCGACGGTCTCGCGGGGTCGGGGTGGGCGCTGCGCGGTCACCCGGCCACCCTAGGTGTCAGGGGAGGCGGACGCGGCCGCCGGGGATCGTGGCCAGGTCCCGTCCGAGGCGTACGTCGAGCGGGTTGGTCAGGCACCGGATGGCGCCGCCGCCCTTGAGGAACTCGCCGACCTCGACGACCACCACGTCGAAGCCCCACGCCTCCAGCTGGGCCCGCACCCGGTCCGGGCAGGCGGGCATCACGATGGTCCGGCCGATCACGACCGAGTTGGCGCAGAACGTCATGGCCTCGTCCTCCGTGAGCACCAGGGGCTCGGGCACGAGGTCGAGGAGCGCGGCCGCCGACGCCTCGTCGTACGCCGCGGGGCAGACCATCGCCCGGGTCTCGTCGATCGGACAGAAGCCGAGGTCCATGTGGTACATGCCCGGGTGGGTGATCCGGAAGCCGCGGACGACGACGCCGAGCTCGGTGGCCAGGTGCTTGAGCGCCAGCTCCTCGGTGCGTGGGCCGTAGCCGACGACCAGCTCGCCGCGGAAGGCGAAGGCGTCACCGGCCTCGAAGTGCGCACCGATCCCGCCCTGGCCGATGGACGTGCGACCGGCGCCGTGGCCGGTGAACCACTCGGCTGCTGCCGGGGTCTCCATCCGCCGCTCGGCGTAGCGCATGTGGGACAGGACGACGTGGGGCGTGGCGTCGGCCCGCTCGAGGGCGAGGCCGAGGTTCATCGCGTAGACCATGTCCGGGGCCTCGGGCAGCTGGGGCAGCACCTCGACGGTCGCACCGGCCGCCTCGAGTGCGGCGATGATGTCGAACCACTCACGGCGCGCACGCAGCGGGTCCGGCTGGTCGTCGAGGTGCATGAACGGGTTGATCGAGTAGTCCACCCGGAAGTGGTTCGGCTCGACCATCAGGTAGCGGTGTCCCCACGCGAGCTCGGTGCCGCTCATCCACACCCTCCTCCCGGGCTGATTGCCGGATTGTCCGACAATCCCAGTGTGCGTGACCGAGGGTGCAGTTCGCAAACAATTGTCGGACAATCAGGGGTGACATGAGCGACACACCGTCCGCGGCGCCCTTCTCCGGGCCCTTTTCCGGCCTCAGCCTCGAGCCCCTCACCACGGTCGACCGCGTGGCCGAAGAGCTCCGGCGTGGGCTCTTCGACGGCGAGCTGGGCCCGGGCACCCCGTTGCGCGAGGTTGCCCTCGCCGAGGCCCTCGGGGTCTCCCGCTCCACGGTGCGCGAGGCGCTGGGTGTCCTCGTCGCGGAGGGCCTGGCCGATCGCGTCCCCAACCGCGGCACCCAGGTCCGGCAGCTCGACGCCGACCAGGTCCGCGACGTCTGTGGCGCCCGGGTGGTGATCGAGACCGCCGGCGTACGCCGCTGGGCCGAGGCCGACGAGACCGCCCGCGACGAGGTACGCCGCGCGCTCGCGGCGTACTCCGAGCTACGGCACACCGAGTGCACGCCGGCGCAGTTCACGGCCGCGCACCTCGCCATCCACCGGGCGCTGGCGGGCCTCAACGGCTCACCCCGGTTGGTGGCCTTCATCGAGGTGCTGCACCACGAGGTCCGCCTGGCCCTGGCCCGGTTCGACCGGGCGCGGGGCAACGCCGCCGAGCAGGTGCACTCGCACAGCCACCTGCTCGAGCTGATGGAGCGTGGCGACCTCGAGGCCGCGGCGTCCGAGCTCGCCGACCACCTCGCAGAGGCCGAGGACTCGATGATCGAGGAGGTCGGCCGTCGACGCGGGTGAGGGCTCGGCACGGCGGACCGAACACTAGGCTGGCGCCATGACCTTCCTCGTCCGGCTGGTGGTCAACACCCTGGCGCTGGCCCTCGCCGTCTGGCTCTTCGACGGCATCACGCTCACGGGCGACAGCGACGGCGACCGGTTCCTCCAGCTCGTCGTGGTCGGGCTGATCTTCGGGCTGATCAACGCGTTCATCCGGCCGATCGTCAACTTCGTCTCGATCATCCTGATCGTGCTGACGCTGGGACTGATGCTCATCGTCGTCAACGCCCTGATGCTGTTGCTCACCAGCTGGATCGCCGGCCAGATCGGGCTCGGGTTCCACGTCGACGGCTTCTGGACCGCGGTGGGCGGATCGATCGTGATCTCGCTCGCCTCGCTCGTCCTGGAGGCCCTGCTGCCCAAGCCCGAAACTGCCTACCGGGCCGGCTGAGGTGGCGCTCCCGGCTCCGTCAGGCACGCCCTACCGGATCGGCTTCGTCTGTCTGGGCAACATCTGTCGCTCACCCATGGCCGACGTCGTGCTGCGCCACCTCGTCGACGAGGGCGGTCTCGCGGCGGAGGTCGAGGTGACCAGCTGCGGCACCGGTGACTGGCACCTCGGGCACCCGATCGACGCCCGCGCCGGGGTGGAGCTGGTCGCGCGCGGGTACGACCCGTCGGGGCACCGGGCGCAGCAGTTCTCACCCGCCTGGCTCGACCTCGACCTGCTGCTCGCCATGGACCGCCAGAACCTCGCGGACATCACCGACGGACAGGGGGAGAGCGAACGGGTCCGGTTGTTCCGCTCCTTCGACCCCCTCGCTGACCCGTCGCAGATGGACGTCCCGGATCCCTACTACGGCGCCGACGACGGCTTCGCGGAGGTGCTCGGGATCATCGAGCGCACCTGCCGCCGGATCCTGACCGAGCTGGGGGCGCTCAGGCTCGGATCACCGGAGCGATGAGTCCCGCGCCCCCGGATTGTCGGTACTGGTGTCTAGAGTTGGACACCTCGAAGGAGCGCCCATGACGACCGTCGAACCCCGCACCGAGACGCCTGTCCCGCCGCCCGCCCCCGAGGCGAGCGAGTTCCCGCAGGTCGCCGACCAGTACCGCCGTGAGCTCACCGCGCACTGCTACCGGATGACCGGCTCGGTCTACGACGCCGAGGACATGGTGCAGGAGACCTACCTCCGTGCCTGGCGGGCCTACGACGACTTCGAGGGCCGGTCGTCGGTGCGCACCTGGCTCTACCGGATCGCGACCAACGTGTGCCTGACCAACCTGGAGAGCAAGGGCCGTCGACCGCTGCCCACCGGCCTCGGGATGCCGGGCGCCCAGGCCCGCGACGAGCTGGTCGAGGCGACCGAGGTGCCGTGGCTCGAGCCGGTCCCCGACGTGATGGTCGACGTCGCCAACATCGACCCGGCGCAGGTCGTGGGCAACCGCGACGCGATCCGGCTGGCCTTCGTCGCCGCGCTGCAGCACCTGCCGGCGCGGCAGCGCGCCGTCCTCGTGCTGCGTGACGTGCTCCGCTGGTCGGCCAAGGAGACCGCCACGGCGCTGGACACCACCGTCGCGGCGGTCAACAGCGCCCTCCAGCGTGCCCACGCCCAGCTCGCCGAGAAGCAGCTGAGCCTCGGCACGCTCGAGGACGACCTGAGTCCGGAACACGAGGCGATGCTGGAGCGCTACGTCCAGGCGTTCTGGGCCAAGGACATGAACTCGCTGGTGACGATGCTGGCCCACGACGCGGTGTGGGAGATGCCTCCGTTCACCGCGTGGTACCAGGGCGCGCAGACCGTGGCTGAGCTGATCGACCACAACTGCCCCGGCGGGGCCCGGGACATGCCGATGATCCGTACGTCGGCCAACGGGCAGCCGGCGTTCGGGCTCTACATGCGCCAGCCGGAGGGACACTTCGAGCCCTTCCAGCTGCAGGTGCTGCAGATCGTCGACGGCCGCGTCTCCCACGTGGTGGCGTTCTTCGAGACCGAGCTGTTCGAGACCTTCGGGCTGCCGGACTCGCTCCCCGCGTCGTACTCCCTGACCTGAGGACC
>Ga0190275_10003718_pt1 | contig 10909 bp, 8 predicted proteins | sample Popmic550T_FD_133745 | JGI IMG/M metagenome (GOLD analysis project Ga0190275, IMG submission 133745) | Populus adjacent soil microbial communities from riparian zone of Yellowstone River, Montana, USA - 550 T | ecosystem: Environmental > Terrestrial > Soil > Riparian zone > Trees stand | place...
TCTCGCGGGTGATGTCGAAGCGGTCCGCCTGCTCGTAGATGTCCTCGTCCCGGTTGGCCGAGTTGAAGAGCAGCAGCAGTCGAGAGCCTTGGGGCACAGGCGTTCCCGACAGCACCACGTCCTCCGTGGTCGAGCGCATCATGGCCGAGGCCGGTGCGTCGTAGCGGAGCACCTCCTCGACGGCCTGGGGGATGCGGGCCGGCTCCTCGCACAAGGCTCGCCAGGACTCAGGGTGACGCAGCAGGTGGATCAACGCGTTGCCGAGGAGGTTGGTGGTGGTCTCCTGGGCCGCGAACACGAGGACGCTGGCCAGGTTCACCATCTCCCGGGTGTCCAGGGGCTTCTCCCCCTCGATGCGGGCCTCGATCAAAGTCGTGAGGATGTCGTCGGGGCGAGGGTTGCGCCGGCGCTCCTCCACGAGCGCTCGCAGATAGAGCCAGTACGCGGCGATCCGCTGGGCGCGCTCCAGCTGCTGCTCGGGCGTCTGGCCGCTGTTGAAGAGCTGGATGGGCTCCTCGCACCACTTCTTGATGCGATCCATGTCCTCCTGAGGGATGCCGAGGAGCTCCGTCGCCACCCGCATGGGCAGTGGATAGGTGAGCCCCGCCACCACGTCCGTGCGTCCCTCCCGGCGCGGGAACGCGTCGAGGTACTCGGTGGCGATCTGCTGGATGCGCGGCGCCAGCGCCGCCATGCGGGCGGCCGAGAAGGCCTTGCCCACGAAGCCGCGGATGCGCGTGTGGGCTGGCGGATCATCTCCCAGCAGGGGGTAGTCCTGGGTAAAGCCAGCCTCCTCGAGGACGGCGGTCACCTCCCGCGGCAGCTCGAGAGGGGAGCGCAGGATGTCCTGGGAGCTGAAGCGCCGGCTGTCCTTCAGGATCGACAGCACATCCTGGTACCGGGTGATGAGCCAGAGCTGAAAGGTGGGGGCCAGCACGACGGGCGCCTCGCGGCGAAGCCGGGCGAGGAAGGGATGCGGATCCTCCAGCTGGGGCAGCTCGAGGGGCCGGTATTCCTGACCAAGAAGGCTCTCCATCCCGCGCATCCTGCAAGGATGGAAGGTTCATCGTCAAACAGATGACAGCCTAGGGTGTCAGGAGAGAACCTCGAGGCACCAGTCTTGGGAAGCCTTCCGGGAGGCCAATGACTTCCAGTCAGCCACAGTCTCGAACCGATGCGGCGCCAGAGCAGAGCCCAGGGGCGGCCATGGCCCGGCCGTTGGAGGCGGATCCAGAGCGGGTGCATCAAGGCATCCAGGCCATCGCAGGGCTGGGCCCGATGGCGGTCAACATCGCGGTGCTCGTCTGGTTTTGGGGGCAATGGAGGCCGCTGATCGCCGTGATGTCCGTGGCGGTGGTGCTCACCCTGGCCAACGTGGTGTTCCTGGAGCGGCTCGCGCGGAGGCTCTCCCGGTCCCTGGTGGAGACGCTCCGGATGCTGCTGAACGTAGCAGGCATCTCCGTGAGCGGACACTTCACCGAATGGTCCCCGCTGATCTGGGTCTTCGTCCCCTACAACATGCTGTGGTTCTACGGACTGGATCGGTGGGTGCGCCCGCGCGTCGCCGTGTACCTGGTGCTGATGAACTCCATCGCCCTGGCGGATGGTGCGCCGCCGGAGCTGGCACTGGCGTTCAGCCTGCTGGGCCTCTTCGGCTATCTGCTGACAGAGCGCCGGGCCTCGCTGCTGCGCGGCGCGCTGGACAAGGTGCTGGAGCAGCAGGCGGGACTGGAGCGGGCCCACCAGGAGATGCGGCAGATTCACGCGCGGGCGATGGAGCAGGAGAAGCTCTCCAGCCTGGGCATGATGGCGGCTGGCGTGGCGCACGAGATCAACAACCCGATGAGCTTCGTGGCGAGCAACGTCCACCAGGTGCTCAAGGATCTGAAGGCGCACCCGGGCCTGACCGAGCCGCTGCGGGAGCACGTGGAGGAGGTGCTGCCGGCGACGCTGGAGGGCATCCAGCGGGTGAACGCCATCGTGGCGGACCTGCGGCGCTTCTCGCGTGGGGATCCAGAGGCGTTCGTCGAGTACGAGCTGAACGCCGAGGTGCGGCTGGCGCTGCGGATCGCGCACAGCCAGCTGCGCCACTGCCAGGTGGAGAGCGAGCTGGGAGAGGTGGGCCGCATGGTGGGGCGGCCTCGGCAGATGGCGCAGGTGCTGGTGAACCTGCTGGTCAATGCCGGACAGGCCACGGCAGAGAGCGGCGAGGTCCGTATCTCCACGCGGCGAGAGGGAGACTGGGTGCAGATCGAGGTTCGTGACACGGGGACGGGCATGCCGCCCGAGGTTCAGCGCTACCTCTTCCAGCCCTTCTTCACCACCAAGCCGCCAGGGATGGGGACGGGACTGGGGCTGGCGGTGGTTCATGGCATCGTCACCTCGCACGGAGGCCGCATCGAGGTGGCGAGCGAGCCAGGGAAGGGCACCTGCTTCACCCTCCATCTGCCCTGTGTGCCGGTGCCGCCCGCGGCGGGCCGCTGAAGCGGGCCGGGCGCCGAACGCGAGGTTCGGGTGGGAGTCCAGGTCCAGCGAGCTGCCCAGGTCGTGTCGTGGTGGAGCTGCGTATCCTACGTCCACCTCGAAGTCCGGCAGGTGTCAGGCTTTGGGCATCGCTCCCTCCTGGGAGCCCGAGATCCTGCGTGCCACCGGACGCTCCGAGGCCGGTGTGCCGGGTAGCGGAAGGAGCCATTGCCTGCCGCTGAACACCCCCGTGGCGCACCACGCGAGGGCCCCTATCTTTGCTCGGCTTTATCGGGGTCGGGGCAAGTACGGGTGGGGGTGGGTTGTGGTCAGCGGTGTCCAAAGAGATGTGCAAGAGGCGCTCGACACGGATCTGGATGCCTATCTGGATCGGGAGCTGTTCCTTCAGCCTGCGTCGGAGGTGAAGCCGGCGCCTGTGGCGGAGAGTCCCGCGGAGCGCCTGCAGGGCGTGCTCGCGCTGGCGGCCGAAGAGGAGCAGTGGCTGCGCGCGGGCCCCACTCCGGAGCAGCCGGCGGAGAACTCGAAGGATCTCGAAGGCGGAGCGTGTGAGATCCCGGAGCATCTGCGGGTGGAGCCAGCTCCAGAGGTGAGCCCTGCGCAGCCTGTCGAGCCGGACCCTGCTTCGTGGACTCCACCGCCTGGGCCGTTGCCTGGGCTGGCTCTGACGCCACACCTGGCGCAGCCGGGGTGGAACCTTCCCGTGGCTCCCGCGCCCGTGGCGCCGAGCCGCACGCCGTGGCTCGTGATCGGAGCACTGTCGGGCGTGAGCGCCGCGAGCGTGCTCGTGGCTGCGATGCTCTGGGTGACGCGGGATGCCCTGCCAACGAAGGCGCAGGAGGCGTCCGCAGACGCTCCTGCCGGCACCGTCACCGCGGTGGCGCCGCGGCCCATCTCGCCAGCACCCGAGGCTGTCCTCTCCGTGAAGGACTCGCCGCTCGCACGCCAGTCAGGACCGCTCCTGGCGGACTGGGGCATGGCGGCAGGAGGCGCCGTGGAGGCGCTGCCCGGGCCGGTGGCCCCTGGCCGCATGAGCTCTCGGAGAGAGCCTTCAGCTCCTGCGCCTGTGCCGACGCCGGTATTGAAGACGGAGCCAGCGCCTGGAGCCATTGCCCAGGCCGCTGCGGGTCCTGGGCCCAAGCCCGCCCCGGAGGCTGGAGCCATCGCTCACTCCGCGTCAGCACCGGTGATCGCGACTGCGAAGGCAGAGCCCCTCCAGCCCCGTGAGAAGGTTCAGGCTCGGAGAGCCACGGCCGTGGAGCAGCAGAAGCGTCGCGACGTCGAGGATCCCACCCTTGAGAGCACGGAGGAGGAAGAGATTCCCTTCATGCAGGAGTCCGCGGTGGCTCGCGCTCCGGCTGCCGGGGCGATGGCGGCGCCCGCGCCGGCGGCTCCGCGCAAGCCGAGCGAGTACGCAGAGCTGGATGAGGACTTCGCGCGGGAGCTGGGCTTCACGGACGACGCTGTCCGGAAGGTTCCCGAGTCCAAGGGTGTGAAGTCGGTGTGGATCCCTCCGGACCCGGCGGGGGAGCTCCCGGAGACGCTCACGCCGGAGGATATTCAGCAGGTGGTGGTCGCCAACCAGCCCGCCGTTGCCTCCTGCATCCGGCGGCACAAGGAGGCCATCCCCGGCCTGAGTGGGGGCAAGTTCGTGGTGCGGTGGTTCGTCCAGCCGAGCGGCTCCACCCAGCAGATCGCGATGGAGACCCAGGCGCTGAAGGGAACGGCGCTGGGGGCCTGCATCGAGGAGCTGGTGCGTGGGTGGAAGTTCCCGAAGCACCGGACCCAGATGGGGCCCATCCGCTTCCCCTTCATCTTCTGATCAGTCCTGGGGGACGAGCTTCTCCTGACGAAGGAACGCGATGGTGCGCGCCACCCCCTCGGCCAGTGGAGTGGGCCGGAAGCCCAGCTCGCGCTGGGCCTTGCTCGCATCCACGTGAGCGTCCCACAGGAGGAACGAGAGCTGTCCCGGGGCGATGAGCGGAGTGAAGCCGAATATGCGGGCCAGCGGCGCCAGGCCCGCGGACAGCACCTTGAGCACCGGTGCGGGAGCGACAGGAGGCACACGGAGGGGACGGCCCGCGGCCTGGAGGGTGGCGCGAGCCAGCTCGGCGTGGTTCGCGTGCTCGTCCGCGACGAGGTAGCGCTCACCCGAAAGACCGCGCCCGGCGGCTGCGAGGTGCACGTCCGTCACGCCGTCCACGTACGCCACGGACACGCCCCCCGGAGGGAGCAGGGGCATCTGGCGGTTGAGGAGCCTGATGAAGAAGGAGTTGAGGCCCACGTGGACAGGGCTGGGGCCATAGACCGCGGCAGGGTTCACGTAGACGAGATCCAGCCCTTGCTGGCGGAAGAGCTCGGCCTCGCGCTCGGCGGCCTGCTTCGAGCGCTCATAGGCGGTGGGCTTGGGAGCGGAGTCGATGTTCGTCTCTACCAGCGTCCCCCCTCGCGGCGCGGCGAAGACGTCCATGGTGGAGGTATAGATGACGCGCTTCACCTTTGCGTCGAGCGAGGCCTTCAGCACGTTCACGGTGCCCTGGCGGTTCACCCGATCGAAGATGCTGTCGTCGCGCTGCCACTGCTCGGGCATGCCGGCGGAGTGGAAGACCTGATCAACCCCCTGCACGGCGGCCGGAAGAGAGTCGGGCGCGGTGACGTCGCCGCGCACCAGCTTCACCTCGGGCGGGAGGACGCGCGTGGCCTTCTCCAGGTCACGCACGAGGGCGCGCACGGTGTCTCCACGCGCCACGAGCCTGCGTGCGAGGGCGTTGCCGATGAGCCCCGTGGCCCCGGTGACGAGTACGTTCATGAGCGCCTCTTTGGAGAGTTCCTGGCTTGAGCCAGGACGGAGGCCTTGAGCAGCGCCTCCATCATGGGCACGTGGCTGGCCTTGCCTGTGCCCGCCAGGGAGTACGCGGTACCGTGGTCCGGGGACGTGCGTGGCACCGGCAGCCCCAGCGTCACGTTCACCGTGCGCTCGAAGTCCAGCGCCTTGGCGGGGATGAGCCCCTGGTCGTGGTACATCGCCAGCACCGCGTCGTAGGGAATGTCGTCCGGCCGTGCGAACAGTCCGTCCGCTGCCAGCGGCCCGTGCGCATCGACTCGCGCTGCCCGGGCCCGTTTGATGGCCGGAGAGAGAATCTCCACCTCCTCACGCCCCAGCAGCCCGCCCTCGCCCGCATGGGGGTTGAGGCCCAGCACCGCGATGCGCGGACGGCGTCCCACAATGGGCTTCAGCTCCCGGGACAGCAGCACGAGCTGCTCGGTCAGCTTCTCCACTGTGAGCAGCCGCGGCAGCGCGGACACCGGCACGTGGTTGGTGGCCAGCGCTATCCGCACCCGAGGCCCGTCCATCAGCATCAACACCTCGACGCCGAACGCCTCCGCCAGCACCTCCGTGTGGCCCATGAAGGGGATGCCCGCGCGGGAGATCTGCTCCTTGGACACCGGTGCCGTACACAGTGCATCCACGAGCCCTGCACGCGCCGCCTCGATGGCCGCCATCACATAGGCGTACTGGGCCCGCCCGCCCGCGCGCGAGGGCTTGCCTGGCCGGCGATCCTTCTCCCCCAGTGCCGTCACCTCACACACCGTGGGCCCACTCACCCGGCCGAGCGTCTCCGGCGTGGCCCGTGCGTACTTCTTGAAGACCGGGAAGCGCGCCAGCGTGGGCCCATCCCCGAACACCACCGGCACCAGCACCCGGCGCACCCGAGGCAGCGACAGCGCCGCCGCCGTCACCTCCGGGCCAATGCCGGACACGTCCCCTACGGAGATACCGACAATGGGTACTCGCGCGGAGCTCAGATCTTCACCTCGATGGTGGCCTTCTTCTTCAGCTCCTGCACGTACTGGTCGACGAACTTCTCCGTCTTCTGTTGCCGCAGTTGCAGCTCGAGCTTCGGCCGCATCTCCTCGTACGACGTCACCCCCACCGCGCGCCGCTCCTCCACCTTCAGGATGTGCCAGCCGAAGTTGGTGCGAATGGGCTCGCTCACCTCGCCCACCTTCAAGGAGAAGGCCGCTTTCTCGAACGCCGGCACCATCACCCCACGACGGAAGAAGCCCAGGTCCCCGCCATCCTCTCGGCTCGGGCCCTCGCTGCGCGCCCGCGCCAGCGATTCGAAGTCCATTCCCGGCCGTCGCGCCTCCTCGGCGATGGCCGCCGCCTTCTTGCGCGCGGCCTCCACCTCCTCCGGCGTCGCCTTCGGATCCACCGCCACCAGGATGTGGCGCGCGTGGACCTCCATATCCTCGCCCTCGTTCTTCGCGTACTGCGCGTAGGCCGCCTTCAGGTCCTCCTCGGACACCTTGATCTTGGCCGACACCTTCATCTGCATCAGCTTCCCGCGGGCGATCTGCTTGCCGAGGAACTCCTTGTAGCTCTTCATCGAATAGCCCTCGCGCGACAGGAGCTGCTCGAACTGCGCCGAGTCCGTGATGCCGTTCTGCCGCTGCACGTCCGCCATCGCCTCCTCTACCTCCGAGGTCGTCGACGTCAGCCCCAGCTCGCGGACCTCCTCCTCCACGAGCTTCTCGGCGATGAGCGCGTCCAGCGCCTGCTTGAGGACCAGGTTGCGCTGCTCGCTGCGCTTGCGCGGATCCCGCTCGCCCGCCAGCCGCGACAGCTCCGGCGAGGCCCGCTGCTGCACCTCGGACAGCGCGATGATGTCGCGGTTCACCACCGCCGCCACCTTGTCCACCATCTCCGCGCGCGCCACGCCGCCCACCCCGAGCACGGCCGCCGCGATGACACCCAGCCACGTCTTCATCTCGTCCCTCTTGACTGGCCCCAGGCAGTGCCCGAGCCGCGAATCTCGTTTCTACTTTGCCACGGTGGCCTGCGGTGCGGGCCTCCCACGGATGGCCTGCAGCGCCGCCTCATTCACCCAGATCTTCGCCTTCTCTCGCAGCTCCTTCTCGAAGGCCTCCTGCGCCTGCGCCTGCTTGAGCGCCACGATCTTCGCCTCGACCTGCCCGCGCGCCTCGGCGAAGTCATGCTTGCGCCCCGGCTTGAACGCGATGACCTTGAACAGGTGGTAGCCGTACTCCGTGGACACCACGTCCGACACCTGCCCGGGCCGCATGCTGAAGACCACGGCATCGAACGCCGGCGGCATCTGCCCCCGTGGGAAGAAGCCCAGATCCCCGCCCACCTTGGCGTCCGCGCTCAGCGAGTAGCGGCGCGCCAGATCCGCGAACTTCTTGCCGGACCTGAGCTGTGCCTGCACCCGCTTCGCCTCGTCCAGCCCCTTCACCACCAGCTGCGCCGCGTGGACCTGCTCCGGCTCCTGGAAGTCCGCCTCGTGCGCCGCGAAGTATGCCCGCAGCTCCTCCTCCGTCACCGCCACGCGCGTGTAGACGTGGTTCGCGAAGAGCTTCTCGATGATGAGCCGCTGGGACTCGCGCGCCCGCAGCTCCGCCAGCGACAGCTGCCCCTGCGCCAGCGCATCGCTGAAGCTCTCGGTGGGGTAGTCCCCCGTCAGCCGCAGCATCTGCCGGTCCACCTCCTCCGGCGTGACGGAGATGTTCTGCCGCTTGGCCTCCTGCAGCAGCAGCAGCCGCTTCACCAGGCTGTCCAGCAGTGCACGCTTGAAGGGCTCGATCTCCTCCGGGGTGCGCTCCGGGGCCTCGGCGGAGGCCAGCTCTCGCGACAGGTCCTGCTCGAACTCGGCCCGACGGATCGCCTCTCCGTTCACCGTGGCCACCACGTTGGCATCTGGCTCCGCCTCGGGTGGCTTGTGGCAGCCCATCGCGCTCAGGGCGCCAAGCGCCAGGGCCAGGAGGAGCGGAGGGGGACGGGTAGGAAAGGAATGCATGCAGGCTTTCCTCTACGAGGGACTCGGGAGAAGAGCAACGGTGGTGCCTGCCTGCTTGCCCGGCAAGGTTGCTTTCATGGCGCACCCCCCTCGGAGGCATAGGGGGCCGGCACTGTCCCCGGCATCGGCCCTGAAGGTGCGCGCATGGGGGCAGAGAGCTCCACCGGCACCCGGGCCAGCACCGCATCGTCAATCGAGAGCCCGTGGCGCTGGGCCAGCCCATCGAGGAAGTCCGCCCACGCCCGGGTCTGCTTCACGCTCCGCAGCCGCTGGGCGAGTGGCTCGCGCACCTCTTCGAGGGATAGGTCCACCGCTGGCAGCCGTCCGTTGAGCTTCAGGAGGTGGAAGCCCTGCTCCGTCTGCACCGGCCCCGTCACATCTCCGGAGTCCTTCAGTCCGCGCGCCGCCTCGAGCACCTCGGGGCCGTACGCACGAGCGAGCGCCTCGTCGGAGAGGAAGCGCATGTCCCCATCCAAGGGCTGGGTACGAGGCTCCTCGCTCTGCTCGCGCGCCAGCTTCCCGAAGGCGCCGAAGTCACCGGGCGGCAGCGCGTGGACCTGCTTCATCAGCGCCTCCGCCCGCGCGCGGACAGCGGCGACCTGGGAGGCGTCCCCCCGGGGCGCGGCCAGGAAGAGGTGCGAGAGGCGCACCTGGGCCGGCCGCGAGAAGCTCTCCCGCTCCTTCTTATAGGCCTCCGTCACCTCGGCCTCGGTGACGGTGAGGGGCGTCTGCTCCAGCTGCTGACGCGTGAGCCGGTTCACCAACGCCCGCTTGAAGCTGGCCAGCACCTCCGGATCATCCTGCAGCCCCCGGGCGAGGGCCTCGCGTGCCAAGAGCTCGAAGCGCACCACGCTCTCCACGTACTCGCGCCGGGCCTCCGGCGTCTGGTAGCGCTCGCGCAAGGCGGGGCTCATCTCCAGGAAGCGCTGCTCCAGGGCCTCGGCGGTGAGCATGTCCCCCTGCCAGCGCGCCACCGGGGTGCCGCCCTCCTGCCGGGTGTGGCGCGCGTCCACCACAGCGCGCCCCGGGACCGGAGGGCGCTCGCACGCCACGAGCGTCAGCGAGAGCAGAAGCAGAGAACGGAGGACAGAAGGCATGGAGGCGGGCGCTCGGGCTAGCACGGCGAGCGGGCCTGGACAACCGGAGCCAGCCGGCTTCAGGCGCGGGTCGCTTGCGCGGAGAGGAACGTCTCCACCAGCGGGAAGATTTCGTCCGGCGCACGGCGGCCGAGCACCAGATCCGCATGGCCGTAGTCCTCGGAGAAGCCGTGGGCCCGGCCCGCGACGACGAGCTTCACCGGCCCCCCGAGGTGCTCCTTCGCCCGCGCCACCGCCAGCGGAGGGGCCAGCAGATCCCGGCTGCCCGCCAGCAGCAGGAAGGGCATGCGCACCTCGGACAGCGGCACCTGGTAGTCGAAGCTCCCGTCATACGAGGTGAACGCGTGGGTGGTGATCCACCGGGCGAACTGCCGCACCACGCCCCCGGAGAGGTCCGCCGGAACGTTGGCCAGGGCCTTGCGCACCACCTCCGGATCCATGTTGTCGGCCAGCATCATGTATCGCGTCATCGGCCCCGGCGGCGCGCCGAAGACGGCGATGCCGGTGATGCGCCGGGTCGGAATGCTCTTCAGCCGAAGCAGCGGCTCGATGCGGCGCATGAAGATGCCCAGGCCCGGCTGCACCGCGAAGGTGAAGGGCGCGCCCAGGGTCGCCGCCGCGCGCACGGGCGCTTGCGGGTTGCGTGCCAGGTGGGCGTAGAGGGCGAGCCCACCCTTGGAGTGGCCTACCCAGAGCACTTGCTTCGCCCCGGTGGACACCACGGCGCGGATGGCGGCGCGCACGTCGTGCTCCGCCTGATCATCGAAGGTGTACTCCGCGGCCTGCCCCGCCAACCCCCGCCCGCGCAGCTCCAGCACCCACGCCTCGAAGCCCGCGCGCGCCAGGTACCGGGCCAGGCTGTAGCGCTCGTCAAAGTCCATGTGGAAGCGGTTGGCACCCAGCCCGTGGCAGAGGATGACGGGCTCGGCGTACCGGCGCTCCCCTCGGGCGTGGTAGCGCCCCAGCGCGATGCGCGCCCCGTCATCCGTGGGGACCCGGTACAGCTCGTCCGGCTTGAACGGCAGCGTCAGCAGTCCTTCGCCGCCGCGACTCACCGCCCGGGAGAAGAGATCCGCCATGCGGACCAGCCTCGGCGTCTGGGTTTGCCTCACACCGCCGATCCTACCGCCCTGGCACGTCGGGTTCTGTTGAAAAGTGAGCAACCATGTTGGACGGCAGGCCGGTTGCAGTACTCCTCCGCAGAAGAGGATTGGGAGGCCTGAGATGCAGCAGTGCGGCACGAATGAGGAAACGGCAGCACCGGTCACTGTCACCGTTTTACCCACAGATACCCTCCTGTGTGCCCTGAGGGTGATGGAGCGGCACCAGCTTCGCCTGCTCCCTGTCGTGGAGGAGACGGGGGCGCTCCTGGGGCTGATCAGCGAGACCCACATCCTCGAGGCCTGGGGGGAGGATCCGCTGCGGCTCGTCTCCGAGGTGATGGCCGAGTGTGGCCAGCCTGGAGGAGAGGAAGCGGAGGAGGCGCTGGGGTGGTGCCAGGCGGCCGGGCCA
>Ga0190275_10003719_pt1 | contig 10908 bp, 12 predicted proteins | sample Popmic550T_FD_133745 | JGI IMG/M metagenome (GOLD analysis project Ga0190275, IMG submission 133745) | Populus adjacent soil microbial communities from riparian zone of Yellowstone River, Montana, USA - 550 T | ecosystem: Environmental > Terrestrial > Soil > Riparian zone > Trees stand | place...
CGGGAAGCTGCGCATCGAGTTCGAGCCGGGGGCGCGCTACAGCTACTCGGGCGAGGGGATCAACCTGCTGCAGTTCGTGATGGAGCAGGGAATGGGGATGAACGTGGATTCGCTGATGCGCGAGCGCGTCTTCCGCCGCTTCGGGATGGACCGGACGCAGATGACGTGGCGCGCCGACTTCGAGGCCGACCACGCCATCGGCTACGACGAGGCGGGCAAGCCGCTGGGCCACCGCCGCCGCACCGGCGTGCGCGCCGCCGGCTCCGCCGACAGCGACGTGGCCGGCATCGCCCGCTTCGCCCGCGGCGTGCTGCGCGGCGAGGGGCTGTCGCCGGCCGCGCGGCGGGAGATGCTGCGGCCGCAGGTGCGCATCCGCGCGCGCCACCAGTTCCCCACCCCCATCGCCGCGGACGACACCACCAGCCGCGACGACGCGATCCGCCTCTCCTACGGGCTGGGATGGGGGCTGATCCAGACGCCGCACGGCCCCGCGTACTTCAAGGAGGGCCAGGACGACGGCTGGGTGAACTACATGATCGCCTTCGACCGCCCGAAGACGGCGATGGTGGTGATGATGAACAGCTCCAACGGCACGCGCATCATCACCCGCCTGCTCGCGGAACTGATCGGCGACACCTTCACCCCAGCCGAGTGGGACCGCTACACGCGTGGATGAAGAAGAATGCACCCGAGATTGGAAAGCAACTGTTGTCAAAGCTCAACGATCTCGCGAAATCTATCTTCTTCCCAGCTCCGGACTGATTCGAGATATGTCGGAGGTGGTGGGCAGGGCCGCATTAGAATTAAAGGAGAAGCCGGTCGAGTAGAAGATCCTGGATCACGGGTCGGACCGACGAACCCACGCTGCTTCCTCGACGGGGGTCGGAGCGACAAGCTCTGGCCCCGGACCTGCACGCGGGGTAGGTTGTACTATTCTCGTCCGTACACCCTCGACCGGGTCCGCCGCCGTTCCGCGACGGCCCCGGTGATCATTCAGAAGAGCACCACGATGGCGACCACGACCCGCAGGAAGCCCCAGGCGGAGCCGGCCACCTCGGTGGACCGCGACACCCTGGTCGGGTTCTACCGCACCATGCTCCTGTCGCGGCGGCTGGACGACAAGGAGATCCAGCTCAAGCAGCAGAACAAGATCTTCTTCCAGATCTCGGGCGCCGGGCACGAGGGCGTGCAGGTGGCCGCCGCGGCCCACGCCAAGCCCGGGCACGACTGGTTCTACTTCTACTACCGCGACCGGGCGTTCTGCCTGGCGCTGGGGATGACGCCGCTCGACCAGATGCTGCAGGCCGTGGGCGCCGAGGCCGACATCGGCTCGGGCGGGCGCCAGATGCCCAGCCACTGGGGCCACCCCGCGCTCAACATCGTGAGCACCTCGTCGCCCACCGGCACGCAGTTCCTGCAGGCCGTGGGCACCGCCGAGGCGGGCATCCGCGCCGAGAAGATCGGCGAGCCGCTGGTGGAGATCACCCGCGCGCACGGCGACGAGATCGCCTGGGTGACCACCGGCGACGGCACCACCAGCGAGGGCGAGTTCTGGGAGAGCCTGAACACCGCCTGCAACCTGAAGCTCCCCGTCCTCTACATCGTGGAGGACAACGAGTACGCCATCTCCGTCCCCGTGGAGGTGAACACGGCCGGCGGCAGCATCAGCAAGCTGGTGGCGGGGTTCCCCGGGCTGTTCATCCAGACCTGCGACGGCACCGACGTGGTGGAGAGCTACGAGGTGCTGGGCCGCGCGGCGGAGTACTGCCGCCAGCGGAAGGGCCCCGCGCTGGTGCACGCCAAGGTGATCCGCCCGTACTCGCACTCGCTGAGCGACGACGAGAAGTTCTACAAGACCGACGTGATGCGCAGCGAGGAGGCCAGGCGCGACCCGCTGGTGCGCACCGCCGCGCTGCTGCAGGAGCTGGGCTACGCCACCGAGGACGACCTCAAGCGGATCGAGGCCGAGGTGACGGCCGAGATCCAGAAGGCCGTGGACGAGGCGCTCGTCTCGCCGCAGCCCGACCCGTCCACGGCGATGCGCTACCTCTTCTCGCCCGACGTGGACCCCACGGCCGAGCAGTTCGACACCGAGGACGACCCGCGGTTCTCGGGGAACGAGACCACCATGGTCGACCTGATCAACGCCACGCTGAAGGACGAGATGCGGCGCGACCCGCGCATCGTGATCTTCGGCGAGGACGTGGCCGACTGCTCGCGCGAGGACGTGCTGGAGCAGGTGAAGGGGAAGGGCGGCGTGTTCAAGGTGACCGCCGGCCTGCAGCGCGAGTTCGGCGGCACCCGCGTGTTCAACTCGCCGCTGGCCGAGGCGAACATCGTGGGGCGCGCGGTGGGGATGGCGGTGCGCGGGCTGAAGCCGGTGGTCGAGATCCAGTTCTTCGACTACATCTGGCCGGCGATGATGCAGATCCGCGACGAGCTGGCCACCATGCGCTACCGCAGCAACAACACCTACGCCGCGCCGGTGGTGATCCGGGTGACGTACGGCGGCTACCTCAAGGGCGGCGCCATCTACCACTCGCAGACGGGCGAGAGCATCTTCGCCCACTGCCCGGGGCTGCGCGTGGTGCTCCCCGCCACCGCGATGGACGCGGCGGGGCTGCTGCGCACCGCCATCCGCAGCGAGGACCCGGTCATCTTCCTGGAGCACAAGCACCTGTACCGCCAGGTGTACAACAAGGGCGTGTATCCGGGCCCCAACTTCATGATCCCCTTCGGCAAGGCGCGCACGGTGCGCCAGGGGACCGACGTGACGGTGGTGGCGTGCGGCGCGCTGGTGCAGCGCTCGCTGGTGGCGGCCAAGATGGCCGAGGAGCAGCACGGCATCAGCACCGAGGTGATCGACCTGCGCACGCTGAGCCCGTTCGACATGGACTCGATCGCCGAGAGCGTGAAGCGCACCAACCGCGTGATCGTGGCGCACGAGGACTCGCTCTCGTGGGGGATCGGCAGCGAGATCGCCGCGCGCATCGCGGACGAGCTGTTCCCGTGGCTCGACGCGCCGGTGCGGCGGGTGGCCTCGCTCGACACGTGGGTGGCCTACGCGCCGCAGGTGGAGCGCGCCATCCTCCCCGAGCCCGAGGACGTGTTCAAGGCGATCCGCGACATCAAGGCGTTCTGACCGCCTGACGGTCGACCGACGACGAAACCAGCCCCGCCCGGACAGTTCCGGGCGGGGCTGTTCGTTGGCAACGGTTTACGTCGGCCTTACGTCTGATACGAATCGGATCGCGAAAAGTCGGTGGCAGGGCCTGAAACGAAAGAGCCGGATGCGGGCGTGTCCCTCCGCTGCGCTCCGGGCCGGGCTTCGCGCGCCGTAGGCAACGATACCGCCGTTGCCAACGGCGCCGAGCCGCCGGCGCGCCAAGCCCTCGCCGCGGATCTGAAGGATTGGCGCGGGCGCGCCGGCGTCTCGGCCCTGCGGGCGCGAATCCCTCACGCAACAGCAAGATCACGGAACGGAGTTCATGCGATGCGCATGATCGGCGGCCGGGAGTCACATCCCGCCGCGGATGCGCGTTCTCACCCGCAGAGCCGGACGCGGCGCGACATGGCTGCGTCCGCGGAACCCATCGACCCACCCGATCCTGTATCCAGATGCGTATGACCTTCTCCCGCTCCGCCTCGATCCTCGCCGCGTCGGCGGCGCTCGCGCTCGCTCCGATGGCCTCGCACGCACAGTCCGCCGGGCCGTTCCTGGGGATCGGCGCGGGCGCGTCGCGCGTGGCGCGCACCAACGAGACCGCCGCGCGGCTCAGGCCGTCGCTGCACCTGCGCACGGGGTGGAGCTTCAATCCCAACGTGTCGCTGGTGCTCGAGGGGACGCTGAACGGCATCGGCAGCCCCAACAGCCCGGAGCCGCCGGTCGCGGACTCGGCGATCAACGGCGGGGCGTACCGCAACCGCCAGCTCCAGACCGGCGCGGTGCTCCTCTCGCTGCAGCTCGGCAACGCGCGCACGCTGTACGTCCGCCCCGGCATCGGCATTGCGCGGCACGCGTTCACCGTCTACCGCCCGCTCCCCGCCGACGGCTACGAGGCGGAGACGGGGTACGAGGGCGGCCCGGCCGCGGGGATCGCCGTGGGGCGCGAGGTCGCCGTCATCCCCAGCTTCCCGCTGTCGGTGGAGGCGGTGGCGCTGTACAGCCGCGGCGAGGACAGCACCAGCCCGCGCTGGACCGCCGGGGTGCAGATCGTGCGGGACATTCGCTTCTGAACCCGCGGATAACCACAACAACGATGATGATGAGGGAGATGCGCATGATGAGGTTCGTCCCCCGTCTCGCCGCCGCCGCCGCGCTCGCGCTGGGGCTCGCGGCGTGCGAGGACCCGCTCGGCGGCGGGCTCGTGCCGGTCCGCTTCACGGTGACCGAGCGGCCCACGCCGGAGTTCGCCGTGGCGAGCGAAGCGGCGCGCAGCGTGACCGTTCGCGGCACCTTCGGCTTCAGCTCGTGCGACGAGATCGACCCCGACGCGCGGCTGGACGGGAACACGCTGGTGTTCCGGCTGGAGGCCGACGGCAGCGGTGGAGCCTGTCTCCCCGTTCTCGAGGTCCGCGGCTACCGCGCCGAGATGTCCAGCCTGGAGCCCGACACCTACCACGTGCGCGTCGAGCACGTCGGCACCACCGACAGCTACGACGGCACCACCCGCCCCGACGGCGTGCGCTTCGAGGCGAACGTCACGGTGCGGTAGCTTAGAGCCAGGCGCAGGATCATCGGGATCGAAGCAGAACCCCTCGCCGGGAGCCGGACGAGGGGTTCTGTCCGTCGAGGTTCGAGGCGGATCATCCGCAACGTCAGGTTCTCATCGAATGGCGCGTTTCTGAATTGCCAGGAATGCGAGTTTGAACCAGATTTCACGCATGAGCACAATCTACGATATCGAGCGCGCCGTCAGCGGGCTTTCGGAGCAGGAATTGTCGAAGTTCCGGGCCTGGTTCCTGGAGTTCGACGCCGAAGCGTGGGACCGGCAGTTCGAGGATGATGCCGCAGCCGGCCGGCTCGATGCGCTCGCCGACGAAGCCTTGAGCGACCTCCGCGCCGGCCGCACGCGCGAGTTGTGAAGCACCACGCCAGCGTTCGCTTCTGGCAGGCGTACGATGCGTTGCCGCCCGAGGTGCAGCGGCTGGCGGACGAGAACTTCGCTCTGCTGAAACGCGATCCGAACCACCCTTCTCTCCACTTCAAGAAGGTGGGGCGGTTCAGGTCCGCGCGCGTCGGGCTTCACTACCGGGCGCTGGCCGTCCAGGAGGGAGCGGACCTGATCTGGTTCTGGATCGGCCGCCACGACGAGTACGACCGCCTGATCGGTTCCAACCGTTAGCGCGCGACATCATTGCTTCCCGGCCGCTAGAGCGAACAGGCGGCGCATCGTACGCGATGCGCCGCCTGTCGGCGTTTCGGGTGTCGCCACCTTCAGCTGCGGCCGTAGACGGGGACGGCGGCGCCGTTGACGGGGGCCGCGTCGGGCGAGGCGAGGAAGAGGACGACGCGCGCGATCTCGTCGGGCGGCGTCCACTTCGATGCGTCGGCATCGGGCATGGCTTGGCGGTTGGCGGGGGTGTCGATGGTGCCGGGGAGCACGGCATTGGCGCGGATCCCCTCGTCGCCGTACTCCTCGGCGATGGTCTCGGCCAGCACCAGGAGGCCCGACTTGGCGACGGCGTAGGCGCTGTTCCCCGAGCGCTTCTCGCGTGCCGCGCGCGACGACACGAACACCAGCGCGCCGCCGCCGCCCTCCAGCATCCGCGGGATCGCCGCGCGGGCCAGCAGGAACGCCGAGGTGAGGTTCACCGTGATCATCGCGTCCCACACGCCCTGCGTGGTGTCGGCCACCTTGGCGCCGCCGTGGTACGCGCCCATCAGGTGGATCACCGCGTCGAGCCGGCCGCCCCACTGCACCGTCTGGCGGATCGCCGAGTCGGCGCCGCGCTCGGTGGCCAGGTCGAGCATGCAGGTGGAGACGCGGCCGGGGTGCGCCTTCAGCAGCGGGTCGAGCGCATCCTTCCTGTCCGTGTGGTGCAGCGCCACGGAGATGCGCCAGCCGGCGTCGAGGAACGCCGCGGTCACCGCGCGCCCCAGGTTCCCCGCGCCGCCGGAGATGAAGGCGACCGGCCCGCCCGGCAGGTCAGCGGCGCTCTTCGCCATGCAGTCTCCCGCTGAGCGCGGTGATCTCGCGCAGCCGCGCCGCCAGCCCGGGCGTCAGGTCGCCGTCACGGAAGCGCCAGTCCCAATTGCCGCTGGTGGAGCCGGGCGTGTTCATCCGCGCCTCGCTCCCCATCCCCAGCACGTCCTGCAGCGGGATCACCGCCACGTCGGCCTCGGAGCGCAGCACCACCTCGATCATCCCCCAGTTCGGCTCGCCGGCGCCGTCGCCGCCCACCCCGGCCAGCTCGGCGCGCGCCCGGGGGGTGGCCTCGTCGCGGTACCAGCCGAGCGCGGTGTTGTTGTCGTGAGTGCCGGTGTACGCCACGGTCTCGCGCACGTAGTTCGCGGGACGGTGCGGGTTGTCGGGATCGTCGCCGCCGAAGGCGAACTGCAGCACGCGCATCCCGGGGAGCTTCAGCTCTTCACGCAGCGCGTCCACCTCGGGGGTGATGATCCCCAGGTCTTCCGCGATCAGCGGGAGCGGCCCCAGCTCCTTCTCCACCGCCGCGAAGAGATCGCGTCCCGGCCCCCGGCGCCAGCTTCCGTGCAGCGCCGTCTCCTCGTCTCCCGGCACCTCCCAGTAGCTCTCGAAGCCGCGGAAGTGGTCGATCCGCGCGATGTCCACCATCTGCAGCGTGCGGCGGAAGCGCTCCACCCACCAGCGGTAGCCGTCGCGCGCCAGCACGTCCCAGCGGTAGAGCGGGTTGCCCCAGCGCTGGCCGGTGGCGCTGAAGTAGTCGGGCGGCACCCCGCTCACCACGGTGGGGCGGCCCTCCCCGTCCAGCTCGAACAGCTGCTGGTTGGCCCACACGTCGGCGCTGTCGTGCGCCACGAAGATCGGCACGTCGCCGATCAGGTAGATGCCGCGCCCGTTGGCGTAGCGCCGCAGCTCGCCCCACTGCCGGTCGAAGAGGAACTGCCCCAGCGCGTGCCGCTCCACTTCCTCCGCCAGCCGTTCCCGCGCGTCGGCCAGCGCGGCGGGATCGCGCGCGCGCAGCGGCCGGGGCCACCGCGGCCACCCGCCGCCGTGCTCGTCGCGCAGCGCGCGGAAGAGCGTCCAGTCGTCCAGCCAGCCGGCCTCGCGCTCGCGGTACTCCGCGAACCCCGCGCGCAGCCCCGGCGAGGCCGAGGCGCGGAAGGCGGCGTGGGCGCGGCGCAGGAGCGGCTCCTTCCAGCGCACGGACCCTTCCAGGTCCGCCGGCGACGGAGCGAACGGGCGTGGCGCGCGGGCTTCGTCCTCGTCCAGCAGCGCGTCTTCCACCAGCAGGTCGGGGGAGACGAGCAGGGTGTTGCCGGCGAACGCCGAGAGCCCGTTGTACGGCGACCCGCCCTCGCCCACGGCGACCAGCGGCAGCACCTGCCACAGTGTCTGCCCCGCCAGCGCCAGCCAGTCGACGAAGCGGTACGCGTGCGCGCCCAGGTCGCCCACGCCGTCGCCCGGGAGCGAGGTGGGATGCAGCAGGATGCCGCTGCGGCGTTCGCCGGTCACGCGCATGGCACCGGGCGCGCCGGGCGCCTGAGCGGGAACGGCGGATTCAGGATCGGGTGATGCAAGACGTGGATTCGGAACGGGTTGAGCGGATCGTCGGATCGCGTGCGGCGGCCCGGCGAGAGACCCTTCGCCGGCACCTCGGAAGCGCCGCCGGGGCTGCACGAAGCGCGCCCGGTGCGTAGCGGACGGCCCTCGGCGCGCCCGGCGCTGATTTCCTTCCCAGCGTCGGGGTTCGTCACGAATCCGGGCGTGGGTGCTGCCATCGACCTCCAAACAGCAGCTCACGTAGAAAGCGCAGAGGGCGGCAGCGCGCAGGACGTTCCTCCGCGCCCTCTGCGTCCTCTGCGTGAGGCCGTTCGTTCCTCACCCCGCGGCGGAGGCCATGGGCGCGATGGGTGCCGATCCGCCCTCCGCCGCCAGCCGCGCACGCAGGCGGTTGCGCGCCGAGCCGGCGATGAAGCCGTTGACCATCATCGCGGGACCGACGAGCCAGTAGGCCATCCCCGCGACGAACGAGTACCGCGCGCCTCCGACGACGGCGATGGTGATGGAGAGCACGCCGACGGCCGCGTTCAGCAGCGCCTCGCGCAGGTTGTCGCGCGTCTCGAAGCGCTCGAGCTCGTTCAGCTCCAGCGCGTCGCGCTGGCGGTAGGCGTGCAGGTTCAGCAGCGCGAAGATCAGGAACACCGCCACGTACCCCGCGCCGAAGATCATCATCATCAGCGGCCCCTGGCCCAGGCCCACGACCTCGCCGGGCGCACGGCCCCCGCCGGGCATCCACGCCGGCCCCAGCGCCATCCCCACCACCAGCTGGAACACGAACTTGAGCGGGTAGACGAAGAAGAGGATGACGAACAGCAGGATCGCGTTCAGCAGGATGGTGACGGCGTCTTCCAGCCCGTAGCGGCGGAAGAAACGGTACTGGTTGAGCCACACCATGAACAGCAGCGCGAACGACGCCGCGAACGCGGGGAGCCCCCGCAGCGTGTCCAGCAGCTGGGAGAAGGTGGCCGGCACCTCGAGCGAAACGACGAGCAGGGTGATGGCGAACCCGAACACCGCGTCGGAAAGCGCCTCCAGCCGCCCCACCTCCACGCCGCGCCGCCGGAAGCCGTTCTTCTCCACCCGCGGCGGATACGGCCCATGCAGGGCGCTCATCGCCCTGCCTCCATCCATCCCCATTTTCCTGAATCGACACCGAACGTAGCTCGCGTCACCGAGCGCGTGCAGCGGACGATGCCAGCGCACGCCTGCACACGGGAACGGCAGGACCAGCGCGCCTGTTGCGCCGTCTCGGGAATGGACATATTGTTGACTGGAAAGGTGGATATCGGGACGGCGACACTCCGCGCCAGGTGAGGCGGCGCGCTACAACTCATGCGCGGGAAGGGCTCCATGCGCAAGAAGCTGGGTGCCGACATGGAACTCGGCGGCGGCGCGCGGCGTGGAAGCCGGCGCTGTCCACGATGCCGACCGATCGAGTCGGAGCCGGACACTCGCGCAGGACCCCTGGAGGGGTGCGGATTCGCATGAACGCGGGTCCGCACCCCTCACACGTTTCCCCCATCTCCCGAGGCCGCGATGAAGAAGAAGCTCACGCTGAACGTGGACGCGCTCGCCGTCGCGTCGTTCTCGACCGCCGCGGGGCCCGCGCAGGCTCCCGGGACGGTGCACGGCCAGGGGGGCGATCCCCCGCAGTACTTCGACTGCACCTGCCACGCGTCGTGCGACTGCCCCAGCGCCTACTACTGGTGCGGCGACGGGTACCACACGATCTACTCGTGCGCGTACACCCAGAACGAGAGCTGCGTGGTCAGCAAGACCTGCACGTCCTGAGCGTGCCTCCACCTCACCGCGGTCGACGCACGAGGGTGCGGCGACATGGCTGAGCCGGGCCCCATTCATCCACCCCTTCCACCCGGGAGAACGACGATGCGCAAGACGAGGCTGGAGCTGGAGACGCTGTCGGTGGAGAGCTTCGACACCACCGCCGCCGCGCGCGACGAGCGGGGCACCGTGCACGCGCACGAGATCGAGCCCACGCCGCCGGAATACCCGTGCACCTGCGCGCCCAGCGACCTGTGCAAGACGGCGTACTACTACTGCGGCACCGGCCCGCACACCATCCACTCGTGCGACTACACGCTGAACGGGAGCTGCCCCGCGACCTGGTGATGGTCGCGGCTTCAACCTGACCGGGAGACGGCCATGACGCCGAAACGCAAGCTTCAGCTCGACACGCTCGCCGTCGAATCGTTCCACACCTCGGCCCCGGAGACCGGGGCGCGGGGGACCGTGCAGGCGCACCAGGACGAGTGCACCGCGCCCGCGACCTGCAAGTGCGCCACCTCGCTCTACGCGTGCGGGACGATCGCCTACACGCGCTACTCGTGTCCGCCCTCGCTCGGCTGCACCTGACGCTGGCGCGGCGCCGCGCACGACGGCAGGCGAGCTGGATCCTGGAACAAGGGAAGCGGACGAGCCCGCCGGGGGCCGTCCGCTTCCCTGTTCATGCCGCGGGAGAGTCGTGCCCGGTGGGCGGTGGCGCTACGGGCGCGCGTCCGCGCCGACCAGGCGCTCGATCTCGTCGGGGTCCACGGGGACGTCGCGGGTGAGCACCTCGTGGCCGTCCTCCGTCACCAGCACGTCGTCCTCGATGCGCACGCCGACGCCGCGCAGCTCCCCGGGCACGTCCTCGGCGTCGGCGGGGACGTAGAGGCCGGGCTCGATGGTGAGCACCATGCCGGGGCGCAGCGGGTGCCACGCGCCGTCCTCGCCGTGGGCGCGGTACTCGCCGGCGTCGTGCACGTCCAGCCCCAGCCAGTGCGACGTCTGGTGCATGAAGAAGCGCTTGAACTCCTCGCCCTTCACCAGTTCCTCGGGATCCCCCTTCAGCAGGCCCAGCTCCACCATCCCCCGCACCAGCACGTCGCGCGTCGCCTCGTGGATCTCCTGGATGGTCACGCCGGGGCGCACCATGGCGATGGCGGCCTCCTCCGCCCGCAGCACCACGTCGTACACGCGGCGCTGGGCGGGGGTGAAGCGGCCGTTCTCGGGGAAGGTACGGGTGATGTCGCCGCAGTAAAGCTCGTGCGAGGCCCCGGCGTCGATCACCTGCGCGGGGTCAATCACGTCGATCGCGCTCTTGCCGGAGCGGCGCATGGCCTGGCGCCACTTCCGCATGCAGCCGCTCAGGCGCCGGTCCATGTTGGGGTTGGAACCGAGCTAGCACCAGATCCGGTCCGCC
>Ga0190275_10003720_pt1 | contig 10907 bp, 4 predicted proteins | sample Popmic550T_FD_133745 | JGI IMG/M metagenome (GOLD analysis project Ga0190275, IMG submission 133745) | Populus adjacent soil microbial communities from riparian zone of Yellowstone River, Montana, USA - 550 T | ecosystem: Environmental > Terrestrial > Soil > Riparian zone > Trees stand | place...
CAACGGCGCGCTCATACAAGTCCGCACCGGCCAGATATTCCGTCACACGGACAACCGCGCCTACGCCGGCAACGTCATCCCGCAGAGCGATTTCGACCCCCGCGCCGTAGCGCTGCTGGGAGCCTACCCGCTGCCGAACACCGGCGCGCGCGGCTTCACCTTTTCGCCGGCCAACTTCCGCAACACGCGGCAGGAAACCATCCGCGTTGACCACAACTTCAACGACAACTACCGCCTCCTCGGTCGCTACACGCACGACCTGAACGAGACGGAGGAGTCCTCCGGCCTCTTCAACAACATCGTGCTGCCGAACGTCTCGACGACCGTGACGCGGACGCCGGGGCAGACCTTCGTCCTCTCGCTGACGAGCGTGCTGTCGCCGAACGTCGTCAACGAGGCGACGTACAACTTCTCGTCGAACTTCATCGGGTCGCGGCTGACCGGGCGGGGCCGGCGCTCGGACTACCCCGGGGCCTCCAGCATCGGCGAGGCATTCCCCGAGAACAACGAAAACGTCATCCCGAGGATAGACATCTCCGGCTTATCGAGCATCGGCGGGATACAAGGTTTCAGGATCGCCTACAAGAATAATGTCATCCGCGACACCGTGACTTGGACGCGCGGCAATCACCTCATCAAGTTCGGCGGCGAAATCTCGTTCGAGAGCAAGAACGAGAACGCGAACGCCAACAGCCAAGGCACCTTCGGCTTCACGGGGAACCAGACGCGCGGCGCGTTCGCCGCTTCGACGCTCGTCGGCAACTCGCTGGCGGACTTCCTCCTCGGGCGCGGGAACACGTACAGCGAGGCGCAGATTGATCCGACCGTTCACCTCCGCTTCGGGAGGCGCGAGTTTTTCGTGCAGGACACGTGGAAATTCAGGCGCAACCTGACGTTCGACCTGGGCGTGCGCTACCAGTATTTCCAGCCCGTCAAGGACGACAACAACCTGCTCGCCACGTTCGACCCGCGCGCCTACAACCCGGCGCTCGCGCCGGTCTGCGCCAACGCCGCTTGCTCGCTCTTCGTGCGCGACCCCGTCCGCGAGCTGAACGGCATCATCATCGCCGGGGTCAACTCGCCCTTCGGCGAGTACATCGCGAGGCCCGACAAGAACAACTTCAGCCCGCGCGTCGGCCTCGCTTGGGACCCGTTCTCGAAGGGCAAGACGATTGTCCGCATGGGCTACGGCTTCTACTACGACCAGCCGCTCGTCGGCGGCTTCGAGAACTCCGCCTTCTTCACGCCGCCTTTCAACAGGGTCGAGACCTTCACGTCCTCTGCCTCCGGCGTCGTCACGCTGGCTAACCCGACGACGGGCTTGACGCCCACCACCTTCGGCGCGCGAAGCCTCGTCCAGAACACCGACCCCAACTTAATCACGCCGGAAGTTCAGCAGTGGTCGCTCGGCGTGCAGCACGAGCTGTTCCGCAACGCGCTCATTGATCTCAGCTACGTCGGCACGAAGGGCGATCATCTGATTCGCCCGATCAACCTCAACATCCCGCAGCCCGCCGACGTCGTCCGCGTCGGGTCGGGCGCGATCAACTCCGTGCGCCCGTTCAGGGGATTCAGCAACATCTCCTCGTCGGGTTGGCTTGAGTCCAGCGGCAAGTCGCGCTACCACGGGCTGCTCTCGTCGTTCGCCTACCGCTTCGCGACGGGCGCGTCGCTGACGCTCTCCTACACGTTCAGCAAGAACCTGACGAACGCGACCAACGACCGCGACGCCGTAGACATCCCGCAGAACCCTCTGGCGAAGGATGCCGAGTACGCCGAGGCCCGTACCTCGCGCCCGCACATCTTCTCCGCCAGCTACGTCTACGAGCTTCCGTTCTTTAAGAAGAGCAAGAACGGATTCCTGCGGACGGCGCTCGGCGGGTGGCAGATTTCGGGCATCACCAACTTGGAGTCCGGTCGCCCGATACCGCGCGTCGTCCTGAACGCGACGGGGCAGGCGAGCGGGCAGCGCGGTCTCTACCCGAACCTCGCAAGCGACCCGAACGGCGGGCTGGCCGGGACGGTAGACCCGATCACGGGGCTGCCCTTCGCCTTCGACCCGAACGCCTTCGTGCTTCAGCCGCTCGGCTCATTCGGCAACGCGCCGCGGGCCTTCGCGCGCGAGCCTGCGCGCAACCAGACGAACCTCTCGGCGGTCAAGAACATCTACCTTAACGCCGACCGCGACGTCTACATTCAGCTACGCGCCGAGAGCTTCAACGTTTTCAACCACACGCAGTTCCTCGGCATCAACGTGACGCATGGAAACGCGGGGTTCGGGCAGGTGACAGGGTCAACGCGCCTGCCGCGCGAGTTCCAGTTCGCCGCGAAGATATACTTCTAAGGGGCCTGCGACCCCGCTTTCCGCGTGCCCGCCCGTCTTGACGTCAGGACGGGCGGGCACGCGCGCGTTAAAGTCTTGGCTAGAGCGTCTTCGTTTTTTGTAAATGGCGTCATGAACAATTCAAACGACTCTCTGTCGCTTCGCGGCGCGCGCGTCGTTTTGCCGGGGCGCGTGGCCGAGGCCGACCTGCTCGTCCGCGGCGGGCGCATCGAGAGGATCGCGGCGCGCGGCGATGAAGTCCCTTCGGGCGCGGGCCGGACGCTCGACCTGAGCGGGCTGACGCTCATGCCGGGCTTCATAGACGTGCACATACACGGCGCGGTCGGCGTTGACGCGATGGAGGCGACGGCGGACGACCTCCGTCGCGTCGCGCGCTTCCTCGCTAAAAGCGGCGTGACGGCGTGGCTGCCGACGCTCGTGCCCGCGCCGTTGGAAGATTACCGCCGCGCCGTCGAATCAATCACGCAGTTGATGCGCGCGCAGGACGAGCGGCCCCCGGCGGCGCGCGCCGTCGGCCTTCACTACGAAGGGCCGTTCGTCAACGAGCGGCAGTGCGGCGCGCTACGTACGGCCTTCTTCCGCGCCTTCCGCGACGCGTCGGATTTGGACGCGTTGCCAGTCCTCGACATCGCCGGCGCGGCGCATTTGATCACGCTCGCGCCGGAGGTCGAGGGCGGCATTGATCTCGTACGCGAGCTAACGCGCCGCGGCTGGGTCGCGAGCGTCGGCCACACGCGCGCCACAATCGAGACGTTGGAGCAGGCGCGCGAAGCCGGCGCGCGCCACATGACGCACTTCCTCAACGCCATGCCGCCGCCGCACCAACGCGCCCCCGGCCCCGTCGGCTGGGGACTTCTGCGAGACGACGTGACGGTTGACCTCATCGCCGACGGCGTCCACAGCGACCCACTCATGCTCCGTCTCGTCCTGCGCTGCAAAGGGGCTGAGAGAGTCTCGCTCATCAGCGACGCGGTCGCGCCCGCGGGCCTCGGCGGCGGCGAGTACAACGTTTGGGGCGAGACCATCAGCGTCAAGGCGGGCCGCACGAGCAACGAGCGCGGAAGTATTGCCGGCTCGGTCATCACGATGCGCGACGCCGTCCGTACCGTCGCGGCCCTCGGCATAAGCGAGACGGACATCGCGCGCATGGCATCGCTCAACCCCGCTCGACTGCTGGGGCTGGACGGGACTTGCGGCTCAATCGAGGAAGGTAAGCGCGCCGACCTCACGGCGCTCGACCGCGAAGGTCGCGTGCGTCTGACGCTCGTCGGCGGGAGAGTGGCGTTCGACGAAGTCAATTCAGAGTAAGCAAGAATAACTCACCGCCGCAGGCGCAGAGAGCGCAGAGGGGGCGCAGAGAATATTCAAACCTCTGCGCCCCCTCTGCGCTCTCTGCGCCTGCGGCGGTGAACCCGACCTACCTTATGCTCAACCCAAGAGCGATCTAACTCGCGTCATTCAGGTTTCGCCTGCGAACGCTTCGCCTCCGCCGCGCGCTTCGCGTCGTGCAGCTCGCGCGCGCGTTCCATCTCGCGTCTGCCTTCCTCCTTCTGCCCGGTTTGCACGAGCGCGCGACCGAGTTGGTAGTGTCCGTCGGCAATCTTGTCATCCAGCTCAACCGCGGCGCGCAACTCCGCGACGGCGCGCTCGCGCTCGCCTGTCAACATGAGCGCGCGACCGAGTGCAAAGCGCGTGTCGAACTCTTTGGGGTAGGCGCGCGCGGCCTGTTCCAGCAGCGGCAGAGAGCGCGCGGCGTCGCCTTTCGTCAGATACAGGTCGCCGAGCGTGAAGGCCGCGCGCGCGTCCGCGGGGTCGCGCAGCAAGACTTCCTTTAGCTCGCGCTCGGCTTCGTCGTAGCGGTAGAGCTTCCAGTAGAGGTAGCCGAGGCCGTAGCGCGTCCGCGTGGAGTCGGGCGCGAGCCGGACTGCGCGCTCGTATGCTTCGGCGGCTTCGGGCGTGCGGCTCGCGCCGTCAAGCGCATCCCCGTACATCGCCCAGAAGTGGCTCGTCTCGCCATCTAAGTCGAGTCGCCTTCGCAAGACCGTGGCCGCTTCGGCGTAACGCATCTGTCGCATGAACGACTGTGCGGCCAGCTCAAGCAGAGCGGCGTCGCGCGGGGCGCGTGCGAGAAGCCGCGCAATCTCGCGGCTCGCCTCCTGAAAACGCTCCGCGCCGACGAGCGCCACCGCCAGCGAGCGGCGCGCGGCTTCGTTCTCCGGCTCAAGTTCAAGCGCGCGACGAAGTGGCGCGATGGCCGCGAGCGGCTCGCCCTTTCGCACGAGCGCAAGCCCGATGTTGAAGTGCGCGCCCGCGAGTTTCGAGTCAATGAGGAGCGCGCGATTCCAAGCCTCGATGGCCTGCTCCGTCCTGCCCTGCCGATTGCGCGCCACGCCCAGATTCACCCACGCGCGCGCATCTTCCGGCGCGACACGGACGACCTCATCCCACACGCCCTCCGCCGCACGCCAATCGCCCGCGCCCTCATGCCTCTGCGCCGTCTCGTAAAGCGCGCGAGCACGCTCGGCCTGACCCAGCGCGTCGGACGTTTGCGCCGTCGCGGCGGAGGCTGCGAGGACGCAGAAGAGAATTGATAACGGAAGTAACTTGCTCATCGGGAAAACTGAAGGAGAAGCGCGTCACGCGGAGTCGTCCGCGACTCCGTAAAAGCCCGCGCGGCGATATGACTCGTCGAGCAATTCTACAGGATGCACGACGCGCAGAGGAATCCCGCCGAGGCTCGCGCCCGCGCCGATCTGCATGTGACAACCGGGATTGCCCGTGGCGAGAATCTGCGCGCCTGCGTCGCGAACGCGTGCGAGTTTTTCGTCCAGCACGCGCGAGGACAGCTCTGCCTCAAGCAGGTTGTACACGCCCGCGCCGCCGCAGCACACGTCGCTACCTTCGAGCGGCACGAGCCGCAGGCCCGGAATCGCGCCGAGCATACGCAGAGGCTCGACTTGCGCCCTCTGTCCGTGCAGCAGATGACACGAGGCGTCGTATGTTGCCGTCTGTTCGTCCATACGCGCGCCCTCTCGAACGTCCAACGCGGCGAGCTGCTGGCTCACGTCGCGCACGCGAGAGCTAAACGCGCGCGCCCTCTCCGCGAAAGCGTCATCATGCGCGAGCAGGTGTGCGTAAGAGACGAGCATCGCGCCGCAGCCGCCCGCGTTGGTTACGACCGACGCGTCGCCCGCACCCTCGAAAGCAGCGACGTTTTGACGCGCAAGCTTACGCGCGCCTTCAATGTCGCCCGCGTGCGCGTGCAGCGCGCCGCAACAGACTTGCCCGCGCGGCGCGCTCACGCAGCAGCCGTTCGCTTCCAGCACGCGCACAGTCGCGCGGTTGACGCGCGCGAACAGCCCTTCCGTCACGCAGCCCTCGAACAGAGTGACTTTCGCCGGCTCCGAACTGACGCGCGCCGGATTCGCATTCTCAACTTCCGGGCCGCGTGTGTCGCGCTCGACCTTCGCGCTAAGAGTTGCGGGCGAGGAGCTGTCGAGCAGCGCGAGCGCGAACCCGAATCGCGCAGGAAGCAGCCTCGTCAACTTCGCTCGGAGCATAAGTCGCGGCAGACGTGAGTCACGAAAAACGCGCGCGAGCCGAAAGGCGAAGCGAAGGCGCGCGGGATGCAGCCACACGTGCCGCAGGACGAAGCGGAGCGCGCGCGATGTCCAACCTCTTTTCTGTCCGGCGTCCGCGATGTCCGCGCGCGCAGCCTCAAGGAGCTGCCCGTACTCGACTCCGGCGGGGCACACGCTCTCGCACGCGCGGCAGCCGAGGCAGCGGTCAATGTGGCGCGCGAACGTGCGCGACTCGACGCCGAGACGCCCCTCTTCGACCGCGCGCATCAGGTAGATGCGACCGCGCGGGCCGTCGTTCTCATCCCCCGTGTGGACGTATGTCGGGCACGCTTCGAGGCACAGGCCGCAGTGTACGCACGCGAGAAGCTTCCTCTCCTCCGCGGCCAGCGCGCACGCGAGTTGTGTTGAGCTTTCAGACATAGAACAATTCAATATGGAGTGAACCGATCAGAGCCGCGAGCGGTAGCGAGCGGGTTGTACGTTACACAGGAGAAATTAACATGGATAGACAGGATTAACAGGATAAGAGAAATGCTTTTTCCATCCTGCCCATCCTGTCCATCCATGTTAATTTTTCTTCCCGAAGCGGCGCGCACCGTCTCGCGGTACTGTTACTCGGCATCAAGATGAAAACGACCGGGCGAGAACGCATCAGACGGATCGAGTTGCGCCTTAACGCGTCGCATCAGAAACGAGGCCGAGTCCGTCAAACCCCACGCATCGAATTCGCGCCTTAACCCGACCGGCGCGCGCTCGACGGCGAGCGACCCGCCCGCCGCGCGCGCCGTCTCGCGCATCTTGTGCAGCACGGGCAGCATCTCTCGCTCGTTGCGCTCTGTCGAATCAAAGACGCGCACACGACCGTCGCCCATCCCTGCGTGCCACATCAATGCACGCGCGCCTTCGTCCTTCTCGCGGAGCGCGCCCAACAGCGCGCCCATCCTCGAAGGCAGAACGCTCGCGCGCCATGCGAGGCCGCGTGCGTCGTGCATGGGGGCGGCGGCGATGTTTGACCAGAGCGCGGCATCATCTTCCAGCGACTCGACGCTCGCCGCCTTCGCGCGCGAGGCGATCAACTCTCCGGCGCGCGCGAGTTGATACTCGACCGCGCCCGCCGTCCCCGCGAAGCGCGCGAGAAGCACTAGCTCACCGTCTGAGACTTGTAGTCCGACCTCGCCGGCCATCCGCGTCGAAAGAAGCTCGACCGCGACGGGCAGGAGTTGCGCTTCGAGGAACACACGCGCGGCTTCGAGTAGCTTGCCCAAGTCGCCGTCGCGTGCGACGAGCGTCGCCTCGCGGACGGGTCGCGGTCGCAGCTTAAACGTTAGCTCAAGAATCAGTCCGAGCGTCCCGTAGCTTCCGACGAAGAGCTTGCAAAGGTCGTAGCCCGCGACGTTCTTCACGACGCGACCGCCCACGCGAACGACTCTGCCATCGGCGAGCGCGACCGTCATGCCCAGAACGTGCGAGCGTGGCAAACCGTAGCCGAACGATTGCGCCCCGCCGAGTCCCGTCGCCGCCACACCGCCTAGCGTCGCGCGCCCGTCGTCAGGCGGGTCGAGCGGAAGCCACTGCCCCGCGCGACCGACCTCGCGATTAAAATCCGCGAGCCTGACGCCCGCCTCCGCCGTCGCCACAAGATCGGCAGGCTCGTGCGCGACGACGCGCGACATCCGCGCAGTCTTAACGACGACGCATTCACCCCTCAACGCATTACCCGCGTCGAGCCACGTGCACGCGCCCGCAGGCACGACGCGCAGCCCCAAAGCGACAGCGACACGCAGAACCTCACACGCTTCTTCAACCGTCGCGGGCGAGACTGTGAGAGCGCGGCCAGCGTCGCTTTCATCCTCAACGTACCGCTCCCCGACGATTGCCGCGAAAGCGCCGAACGCACCGTACATCGGAACGCGCGACTGCGTCTTCGCAATCGTCGGAGCGCGCGCCTGCGATAAACTCGCGGAGATGCCAGATTCGTTCAACGCGTCTACGGTCGCCACAGTCTCATTCGACTCCCGCCCCTCCTCATCCTCCTTTTGCCCTTTGCCTTTTGCCTCTTGCCTTTTGCCTTCAACCGCCGCCCGCGCCTCGCCGCAGCCTCTTAGCTCCGGAATGATTTTGCCGGGGTTGAAAATTCCCAAAGGGTCGAATGCCGCGCGCACCTCTAGCATCGCGCGCAGCGTGTCGTCGTCGAAGACGAGCGAGAGGTATTCGCGTTTGTCTAGGCCGACGCCGTGCTCGCCCGTTATCGTCCCGCCCGCGCGCACGCACGTCTCGACGATCTCGCGCCCCGCCTTCTTGACGCGCACGACTTCGTCCGCGTCGCGCATGTCGCAGCAGATTATCGGGTGCAGATTTCCGTCGCCCGCGTGAAAGACGTTCGCGATGCGTAGGCGATACTTCGCGCCGATGCGATAGGTTTCCGCGAGAACTTCGGGCAGGCGCGAGCGCGGGACGACGCCGTCCTGAAGCATTATGTCGGGCGAGATGTGGCCCATCGCGCCAAACGCGCCCTTGCGTGCGGCCCAAAGCTTCTTGCGCTCGATCTCGTCGGCGGCTAGACGCACGCCGCGCGCTCCGCTCGCAAGACAGATGCTTCGCACGCGCTCGACCTCTTCGTCAATCCCCGCCTCAAGCCCGTCAAGCTCGACGAGCAGCGCGCCCGCCGCGTCCGTCGGCAAGCCCGCCGCGAAGACGCTCGCCTCGACCGCGCGTATCGTCGCGCCGTCAACCATCTCAAGCGCGGCTGGTATTATTCCTTCGGCGATGATAGCTGAGACTGCGCGGCTCGCGTCATCAATGTTCGTGAAGTCCGCGAGCAGAGTCCGCACCGAAGGCGCGACCGGCGTCAGACGCAAAGTCGCTTCAGTCGCGATGCCGAAAGTCCCTTCCGAGCCGATGAAGACGCCGAGCAGATCGTAGCCTGTCGAGAGCGCGCCCGCGCCGCCAAGCTCGACGACGCGACCGTCGGAGAGAACGACGCGCGCGCCCAGCACGTGATCCGTGGTCGTGCCGTACTTCAAACAGTGTATGCCGCCCGCGTTCTCCGCGATGTTGCCGCCGATGGTGCAGCTCCCCTGACTCGAAGGGTCGGGCACGTAGTGCAGCCCGTGGCGCAGGGCGGCGCGCGAGACGTGCGCGTTGACCACGCCCGTCTCGACGACGGCGAGACGGTTCTCCACATCCACTTTCAAAATCCGGCGCATGCGCGCCATCTCGACCGAGACGCCCCCGCCCACCGCCTGCGCCCCGCCCGAAAGCCCAGTCCCCGCGCCGCGCGGCACAACGGAGACGCGCTCGCGCGCGAGCAGACGCACAACCTCCGAGACCTCCTCCGTGCTTTGCGGGAAGACGACGGCGCGCGGCCTGTGCTTGTAATGCGTCAGGCCGTCGCACTCATAGACCATCAGCTCTTCGGGGTCAGAGATGACCTGTTCGGCTTTAAGGAAGGCGCGAAGATTTTTGACGAGCGTGTCCAACGAATCTGTTTCAACTTGCGTCGGAAAATTTTTATCGGAAGGCGACGGCGCAATGATACACTACGCGCCCGTTGTTCGTAACCACAGCGCGCCGTGAGATACAGTACCGCGAGCGGTAGCGAGCGGGTTGTCGTTGCAGGCTGCAAGCGTACCGTCGTAACTTGAGACCCGCTCGCTACTGCTCGCGGTACTGTACCTTCTGGCAACGGCATCTGTATTCCAACCAAAGCCGAAACAGGAATCCTTTCAAAGATGAGAGCAACGATTGCCTTCGTCCTTCTCGCGTGTCTCGCGGTGAACTTCGCGCAGACGCGTGCGGGCGCGCAAAAGTTTGAGGCCGACCTCGTCGTCGTCAACGCGAATGTCCGCACGATGGACTCGAAGCAGCCCGCCGCGCAAGCGCTCGCCGTCTACGGAAACCGCATCGCCGCCGTCGGAACGACGGAGGAGATAAAACGGCTCGCGGGCGAGCGAACGCGCGTCATTGACGCGAAGGGCGCGCTCGTCCTTCCGGGCTTCAACGACTCGCACGTGCATTTCCTCTCCGGCGGCTTCCAACTCGCGAGCGTTGATTTGCGCGACGCCGCGACGCCGCAGGAGTTTGCCGAGCGCATACGCCGCTTCGCCGCGAGCCTCCCGAAAGGCCGCTGGATAACGGGCGGCGACTGGGATCACGAGCGTTGGCCGGGCGCGCCTCTGCCGACGAAAGAGTTGATTGACTCTTTCACGGGGGATCGCCCCGTCTTCGTCAACCGTCTCGACGGCCACATGGCGCTCGCCAACAGCTACGCGCTCAAGCTCGCGGGCGTCACGCGCGACACGCCCGACCCGCCCGGCGGCCTCATCGTGCGCGACGCGAAGACCGGCGAGCCGACCGGCATCTTAAAAGACAACGCGATGAACGCCGTCTACTCGAAAGTCCCCGACCCCAGTTTCGACGAGAAGCTTGCGGCGGCGCGCGCGGCGACGAATCACGCGGCGAGCCTCGGAGTGACGAGCGTGCAGGATATGTCGGCGGGAAATGATGTCGGCGTCTATCAGTCGCTTCTTGAGCGCGGCGAGTTGAAGACGCGCGTGTACGCGGTCGCACCGCTCGGCGAGTGGCAGCGGCTCGCCTCCGTGGGCGTGCGTGCGCGTTTCGGCGACGACATGCTACGCATCGGCGGCCTCAAAGGCTTCTCCGACGGCAGCCTCGGCTCGACCACCGCGCTCTTCTTCGAGCCGTACAACGACGCGCCCGAAACGCGCGGACTCGGCAGCGGCCTGCCCGAAGGCGAGATGCTCAAGCGCGTACAGTCCGCCGACCGCGCGGGACTTCAGGTGATGATTCACGCCATCGGCGACCGAGCCAACGACTCGATCCTTTCGATCTACGAGCAGGTCGCCAGAGAGCAGGGCGAGCGCGACCGCCGCTTCCGCATCGAGCACGCGCAGCACATACGACTTGAGGACATCAAACGCTTCGGGCGCGGACGCGTCGTCGCCTCGATGCAGCCCTATCAC
>Ga0190275_10003721_pt1 | contig 10906 bp, 10 predicted proteins | sample Popmic550T_FD_133745 | JGI IMG/M metagenome (GOLD analysis project Ga0190275, IMG submission 133745) | Populus adjacent soil microbial communities from riparian zone of Yellowstone River, Montana, USA - 550 T | ecosystem: Environmental > Terrestrial > Soil > Riparian zone > Trees stand | place...
ACTGTCGCCCGCGAGATCTTCATGGCGAGATCTTCAGGCAATCCGGCTGCCACTCCAGCCTTGGCCAGTGCCTCGATCAGCAGGAAGACATAAGCCGGACCACCACCGGACACCGCGGTAACGGCGTCGATCATCCCCTCGTCATCGACCCAGGCGACCTGACCGACGGCACCCATCAGCGTTTCGCACAGACGGCGCTGCTCCGGCGTGGCGGCGGCATTGGCCGCCAGTACGGTCATTCCCCGTCCGACCGACGCCGGCGTATTGGGCATGGCGCGCACGATGGCGGCGTCGGCCCCCAGCAGGCCCGCGAAATAATCGATCGTCTTGCCGGCTGCGATCGACAGAAAGACCGTACCCGGCCGGACGAAACCCGCATAGCCCGGCACGACTTCGTCCATGACCTGCGGCTTGACGGCAAGAACCACCACATCGGGATCGAAACCGGAAGGGATACGGGACACGCCGGCACACCGCACGATCCGCTGTCCTGTCGCACCCATGTCGGTGGGAAATGCGCCCTGCGGCTCCACCACGACCACCTGATCGACGCTGCGGGCGGCAAGCCAGCCATCCAGCAGCGCGCCGCCCATCTTGCCGCAACCGACCAGCAGCAAAGAACAACCCATGATCACGCCTCGCCGACGGTATCGAGGATGGCGGCGGTGACCGCTTCGGATGCGGTCTTGCCATCGTTGATGACGAACTGGAAGGCCGGATAATAGCGCTCGGATTCCAGCAGCGCTATCTCCACCAGATCCTCCAGCTGCTCCACGCTCGCGCGCGGAGCGCCGCGCAGCAGGATCGTGTGGCGGAACATCGGTGTATGCTCGTCCGGACAAACGTCGAAATGGCCGAGCCACATCCGCGCATTGATGTCGGCCAGCAGTTCGTTGATATCGGACCGGCGCGCGGCCACTGACTTCAGGTCGAATTGACAGGAGAACTGCATCGCGCTTACATCCTCTTGCCAGACGAAGTAGAGCCGATAGTCGCACCAGCGGGCCGCGATCTCGACAATCAGCTCATCGTCGTTCGAGCGGTCGAAAGGCCACTGGTTGGCAACCACGATCTCTTCGATCATGTCCAAGGGATTGAGCGTCGTGCTAGGTGACTCTTCGACGGCGACTGCCGGCATGCCTGCGACTCCTTGATCGCGCGCGGTTGGCGGCAACGGCCCCTTCGATCGTCCGGCAGTTCCGGGCCGGTCGGATTTATATGCCCCGATATGTTGTATCAAGGAGATCGTGGGGCTACTACCGCAGGTAACGTGACAGAACAGCCACGGACGCGCAACAGAATTCCGTAATTTGATTCAATCCTCACCCAAGGAACGCGGTGCGTCGCTCAGGCTCCGATCGGCGGTTCAAGTCCCGTCAGGAAGCTTCGGACGCCGGTGGATGCTCGGCCGCGCCATGGGTCCGCGCCGACCGCTTCGGGCCGGGTGCGCCATGGGACAACTCCCGTTCGGCGACCAGGGTCGCGACCAGCGCTTCCAGCGCGGTCACCCGCTCCGTCAGGTCTTCCTGCTCCGTCCGGGCCTTCACCGCCATCTCGCGGGCAGCCTCGAACTCCTCGCGGCTGACTACGTCCATCTGGCTCAGGATGCGCTCGAACTGCTGGCGCACCTGGGCCTCGACCTCGCCGCGCAGTCCGGTCAGCGCGCCGATGGCGCCGCCCGCAACCCGCGCCAGATCATCGAGAAGCTTATTATCGACCTGCATGAGTACCATATCCTTACACAACGGAGCTATTATGGGGCTCGCTCCGGCCCGATGCAACGGGGCATCACTTGCGGCGGTGCGGCAAGCATGCCTATAAGGTCGGCGACACAGCGGGAGATCCCGCCTCCCGGCCAATCCCGTGGAAGGCGGCCGCCTTCAAGATATCGCCTTCAGGATACCGCCTTCAGGTCCCGGCCGCCTTATCTCGGGCCGCCTTAGATTGAGCCGAACCGCCGCATGCTTGCCATCCTGTTCCCCGCCATCGACCCGATCGCGATCCAGATCGGGCCTCTCGCGATCCGCTGGTATGCGCTGGCCTACCTGATCGGCTTCGTCGCCGGCTGGCGCTACTGCATCCATCTCGCCCGCAAGGACCAGCGGCCGCCGACGGCGATCGATTTCGACGACTTCCTGACCTGGGCGGTGGTCGGCGTGATCCTCGGCGGACGGCTGGGCTACGTGCTGTTCTATAATACCGGCTATTACCTGAACAATCCGCTGGAAGCCCTGGCGGTCTGGCACGGCGGCATGTCGTTCCACGGCGGCATGCTGGGCGTGATCGCCGCCATCTTCCTGTTCGCCCACAAGCGCGGGTTCTCGCCGCTCGCCTTGGGCGACCTGATTTCCTGCGCCGTGCCGATCGGCCTGTTCTTCGGGCGGATCGCCAACTTCGTCAATGCGGAGCTATGGGGCCGGGTGACCGACGTCCCCTGGGGCGTGATCTTCCCCGGCGAGCGCGCCGGCGGCCTCCCCCGCCATCCCAGCCAGTTGTACGAAGCGGCGCTTGAAGGGCTGATGCTGTTCGTCGTGCTGGCAATCCTCGCCAGGCGCCCGTCCATCCGGAACCGGCCCGGCACCCTCGGCGGAGTCTTCCTCGCCGGCTATGGCCTCAGCCGGATCGTCGTGGAGTATTTTCGGGAACCCGACCCGCAACTAGGCTTCCTGCTGGGCGGCCACGTTACGATGGGCCAGATCCTGTCCCTCCCCATGGTGCTCGTAGGGCTGGCGCTGATCGTCATCGCCCGCCGGCGAGGCGAACTGAGCCGGCAAGCCGGCAGCGAGGGCGCGCGTGATGGTGCCTGAAGCCCGGCCTCCCGATTCCCCCTTGCCCGATTCCCCTTTGACGGAACACCTGAAGCGAAGGATCGCGGTAGAAGGGCCTCTCTCCGTCGCTTCGTTCATGGGCGACGCGCTGGGTCACCCGAAGTTCGGCTACTACATTACCGCCGACCGTTTCGGCGCCGCCGGCGATTTCATCACGGCGCCTGAAATCAGCCAGATGTTCGGAGAGTTGGTCGGTCTCTGGTGTGCTCATACCTGGGCGGCCATGGGCTCGCCGGATCGCGTGAACCTCGTCGAGCTTGGGCCGGGCCGAGGCACGCTGATGCGCGACGCGCTGAGAGCCGCCGCGATGCTGCCGCCCTTCCGGGAGGCCCTGCGCGTCCATCTGGTCGAAACCAGTCCCGTTCTCCGCAGTCGGCAGGGCGAAGCGCTGGCCCCTGCCCTTGAGGGCGGCAAGCCCGTCTGGCACGACAGCTTCGCCACGGTGCCCGACGGTCCGCTGCTGGTGATCGCGAACGAGTTCTTCGACGCCCTGCCGATCCGCCAGTTCGAGAAGACGCCCCATGGCTGGACCGAACGTCTTGTCGATGTCGATCCCGACGGCGGCGGTTTCCGCTTCGTGCTGGACCGCCGGCCCGGTCCGGTCGAAGCGCTGATCCCGGCGCGTGTCCGCATATCCCCCGTGGGAAGCGTGTTCGAGATCTGCCCGGCCGCCACCGCGATCGCCCGCGAGTTGGGCGGACGGCTAGCCGGTTCCGGCGGTGCCGCTTTGATCGTCGATTACGGGCATCCGCGTTCGGCGGCGGGAGAGACCCTTCAGGCTGTCCGGCGCCATGCCTTCGTTCCCGTGCTGGACGATCCTGGAGAGGCCGACCTGACCGCCCATGTCGATTTCGAGATGCTGGCCGATGCGGCAAAAGCGGGCGGAGCCGGCGCATGGGGTCCCGCTTCCCAAGGCGAATTCCTGATGTCTCTCGGTATCCAGGAGCGAGCGGCGATGCTGCGCCAACGCGCGACGCCGGAGCAGACCGCCGACATCGATCGGGCGGTGCAACGCTTGATTGGTGAAACGGAGATGGGCACATTGTTCAAGGTTCTGGCGCTTACCGGCCCCGGACAGGACGCTCCCGCCGGCTTCGAGCCACGGCCTTAGTCCTGAGAGAAGGCTTCGGGACCGGCCAAGCGGTTTCCGACCATTTCCGACCGATCAAACCATTCAATGCGGACTCTCCAGTGATCACATCCGGCGCGCTCGACGATATCTCCGCCGTCAGACACGGCTTCATGACCCGCGCGGGCGGCGTCAGCTCCGGGATCTACGGCAGTCTCAACTGCGGCCTCGGGTCCTCCGACGATCCGGCCAGCGTGGTGGAGAACCGCCGGCGCTGCGCCGCCCGCTTCGACCTTGAGGCGGACCGTCTGGTCACGCTCTATCAGATCCACAGCCCCGACGTGGTCACGGTGGAGCGGCCCTGGGCGCCGGGCGAAGCCACGCCCAAGGCGGACGCCATGGTGACCGCCACGCCCGGCATCGCCCTTGGCATCCTGACCGCCGACTGCGTTCCGGTCCTGCTAGCCGACAGGGAAGCGAAGGTCATCGGCGGCGCCCATGCCGGCTGGAAAGGCGCCAGGGGTGGCGTCCTAAAGGCCACCGTGGCGGCCATGGTGGCGCTGGGGGCGCGGCCGGAAAGGATCGCCGCGGCCATCGGCCCTTGCATCGCTCAACGCTCGTACGAGGTCGGACCGGAGTTCCCCGAGCGTTTCCTGGCCGAGGACGAGACCAACGCCGACTTCTTCATCCCGGCGCACCGGGGCGGACACTCCCTGTTCGACATAGGCGGCTATGTCGCGCGCAAGCTGGCAAAGGCTGGCGTCGGGACAATTCAGCGCAGCCCCAACGACACCGTGAGCGAGGAAGACAGCTTTTTCAGCTACCGGCGGGCCACCCTGCGCGGCGAGGCGGACTACGGCCGGGGCATTTCCGTGATCATGCTGCGGGACTGAAAAACCGGCCTGAAACCTACCACTTACGGAGCATTTCATGCCCTATGTGATCATGCTCATCGCCTTCTGCATCCTGGGCCTGATGGTCAGTTGCGTGATCTGACGGAACCAGTGCTGGACCTCGGCGTTAGGCCCATGTGCGAGGCGCATGGTGGCTTCCACGGCCGTCATCAAACATTTACATGTGTGGGTCGCGCTGATATGTTCCCGGCCGATTTCGTGTTGCACCGTGTTCAATATTATCGGCCGGCGGCAACGGCACTGTTTCCAGAAGAGAGCTGTGAAGTATGAAAGTCATTGCCGGCAACAGCAACCGGCCATTGGCCGAAGCCATTTCGGCCGCGCTCAACGTGCCGTTGACCAAGGCCAGTATCCGGCGCTTCTCGGACATGGAAGTGTTCGTGGAAATACTGGAGAACGTCCGGGGTGAGGACGTCTTCGTCATTCAGTCGACGTCGTACCCGGCCAACGACAACCTGATGGAACTGCTGGTGACCATCGATGCGTTGCGCCGTGGTTCGGCCCGCCGCATCACCGCAGTGCTGCCCTATTACGGCTATGCGCGCCAGGATCGCAAGACGGGTCCGCGCACGCCGATCTCCGCCAAGCTGGTCGCCAATCTGATCACGATGGCCGGCGCCAACCGCGTCCTGACGCTCGACCTGCATGCCGGTCAGATCCAGGGCTTCTTCGACATCCCGCTCGACAATCTGGAAGGTGCGCCGGTTTTCGTGCGGCACATCCAGGAGACGACCAAGACGGGCGAGCAGCTCGTCATTGTGTCGCCCGACGTCGGCGGCGTGGTACGCGCCCGCGCCATCGCCAAGCGGCTCGACGCCGATCTGGCGATCATCGACAAGCGGCGTGAGCGCGCCGGCGTGTCGGAAGTGATGAACATCATCGGCGAGGTCGAAGGCCGGCGCTGCATCCTGGTTGACGACATCGTGGACAGCGGCGGCACCCTGTGCAACGCGGCCACCGCCCTGATGAAGGAAGGCGCCAAGTCGGTCAGCGCCTATGTCACCCACGGGGTCCTGTCCGGCGGCGCGGTCGCCCGCGTATCCGCTTCTCCGCTGGAAATGCTGGTCACCACGGACAGCATCCAGGCGACCGAAGCCGTACGCGTGTCGCGCAACGTCCGCCAGTTGACCATTGCCCCGCTGATCGCCGAGGCGATCACCCGGATCAGCGAGGAGCGTTCGGTTTCCAGCCTCTTCAACTGAGCGCTGGGCCAGCTGATCCTGGACCGGCCGATCATCGAATTCGGCGAAGCCCCATACGGGGCTTTCGCCACTGGGACCTGCGGTCGGCGCCAAGCAAGGCGGCCGCGGTACGTCCGGCACCCCTGGAGGCCGGCGTCCACCCAAGGGCGGTCCTGAACGACCGCCTTATCGTGTATGGAGTAGAGTATGTCAGAAGCTACAGTTCTCGCCGCCGAGGTACGTGAGCGGGCCGGCAAGGGGGTTGCCCGCCAGACGCGCCGCGCCGGCCGGATTCCCGCCGTGATCTACGGCAACAAGGAAAAGCCGGTCACCATTTCGCTCGACCGTCTCAAGTTCGAACGCGTCCTGCGCACGCCGGGCTTCTTCACCCACCTGTTCGACGTCAAGGTCGGTGAGTCGTCCTACCACGTGCTGCCGCGCGACGTTCAGTTCGACCCCGTCACCGACGTTCCGATCCACGTGGACTTCCTGCGCGTCAGCAAGGAAGCGCGGGTCACCGTCGCCGTTCCGGTCGAGTTCGTCAACGCCGAGAAGTCTCCGGGCCTGAAGCGCGGCGGCATGCTGAACATCGTCCGCCACGAGATCGAAGTCGAGTGCGGCGCCGAGGAAATCCCGGAACACATCACCGTGGACCTCGAAGGCTACGACCTGGGCGACTCGATCCACATCAGCTCGGTCAAGTTGCCGGCTGGCGTTGCGCCGACCATCACGGACCGCGACTTCACGGTTGCGACCATCGCCTCCCCGTCGGCGGTGAAGTCGGAAGCCGGCTCGGAAGAGGCGGCGGAAGAGCAGGAGTAAGCTTATGTTGCTGCTGGTGGGTCTGGGCAATCCTGGTTCGGAATATGCCCGCAACCGGCACAATATCGGCTTCATGGCGGTGGACGAGATCGTCCGCCGCCATGCCTTCGGCCCCTGGCGCAGGCGCTTTCAGGGCCAGAGCTGCGATGGTTCGGTCGATACCGAAAAGGTGCTGGCGCTGAAGCCCCAGACCTTCATGAACGTTTCCGGCCAGTCCGTCGGCGAAGCCATGCGCTTCTTCAAGCTATCCCCGCCCAATGTCATCGTGATCCACGACGACCTGGACCTCGCTCCCGGCAAGGTCAGGGTCAAGCAGGGCGGCGGTCATGGCGGCCATAACGGCCTGCGCTCGATCGACGACCATATCGGCAAAGATTACTGGCGTATTCGCCTCGGCATCGGCCATCCAGGCAACAAGGACCTCGTCCACGGCTACGTCCTGCACGACTTCAGCAAGACCGAGCAGGTCTGGCTGGAACCGCTGCTCGACACTGTCGCCAAGGAATTCCCCCTGATGGTCACGGGACAGCCGGAGAAGTTCGCCAGCCGGGTCGCTATCGCGCCCTGAAGACTTCTATCCCGAACGGCCTTCCTAGACCTTCAGGTCTTTCCCCCCGCCCTTCTTCAAAGCTTCGACCAGCTTCTTCTGGAACTTGCCGCCATCGTGCTTGGTGGCGAGGAACTGGCGTACCGCGCTTTGAGCGGTCTCGCGGTCGTAAGGGACCTTGCCTTCGGTTGCCAAATCCAGCCGCTCGACCACCTTCGGGTCCAGGCTCTTGCGCAGCGCGGCCATCTGGCGCAGCAGTTCCTGTCGTGGGTCGGACATGGCTGGGTTCCCTTCTCGCACGGGCGCCAGCATAGCTGAAACCGGACCCCCAAGTCTTCCGGACTTTCGTTTTAGCGATCCGTGCCGCATATAGAAGCCTGAAGCGGCCGGGACTCGGCCGCGGTTGGATTATTCTTGAAAGCGGCGGCATTTCCCATGGGTTTCAATTGCGGCATCGTCGGCCTGCCGAATGTGGGCAAGTCCACTCTGTTCAACGCGCTGACCGCCACTCAGGCGGCCGAAGCGGCAAACTTTCCGTTCTGCACCAAGGAGCCGAATGTCGGCCGCGTCGGTGTGCCCGACCCGCGACTCGATAAGATCGCGGCGATCGCCAAGTCCGCCAAGATCATCCCGACCCAGTTGGAATTCGTCGATATCGCTGGACTGATCCGGGGCGCCAGCAAGGGCGAAGGGCTCGGCAACCAATTCCTCGGCAACATCCGCGAAGTCGATGCCATCGTCCACGTGCTGCGCTGCTTCGAGGACGACGACATCACCCACGTTGAAGGCGGCATCGATCCCATCCGCGACGCGGAGACGGTCGAGACCGAACTGATGCTGGCCGACATGGACGGGCTGGAGCGCCGCCTGTACGCGATGCAAAAGAAGGCGAAGGGCGGAGACAAGGAAGCCAAGGCATCGGCCGACATGATGGAGCGGGCGCTGGCCGTCCTCCAGGCGGGCAAGCCCGCGCGCACGCTGGACCTTTCCCACGACGAGCTGCCTCTGTTCAACTCGCTGCTGCTGCTGACCGGCAAGCCGGTGGTCTACGTCTGCAACGTCGAGGAAGACGCAGCCTCCACCGGCAATGCGCTGTCCGCCAAGGTTGCCGAGATGGCGAAGGCGCAGGGTGCCGTCAGCGTCGTCGTCTCCGCCGCCATCGAGTCGGAAGTGGCGCAGCTTGCCGACGAGTCCGAGAAAAAGGAATACCTCGAGACTCTGGGCCTTGAAGAGCCCGGCTTGAACCGCGTGATCCGCGCCGGCTACGAATTGCTGGACCTGATCACCTTCTTCACGGTCGGCCCCAAGGAAGCCCGCGCCTGGACGGTCCACCGCAACGCCAAGGCTCCCGAAGCGGCCGGCGTCATCCACAGTGACTTCGAGCGTGGCTTCATTCGTGCCGAAACGATAGATTATAACAGTTTTGTCACACTTGGAGGCGAACAAGCCGCAAAAGAAGCAGGAAAGATGAGGCAGGAAGGCAAAGAATACGTCGTACAGGACGGCGATATTTTCCACTTCCGCTTCAACGTCTAGCGCTCTTTGCCTATGCCTAACTACTCCAATCGATAGGTAGATAATTTTTTTACTAAAAATGGTCCATTGATCCGGTATCCTGTGTTACTTGTGCATGAGCACGAGCCGCATGGGCCGGACCAATGGGATTAAGTCTTGGAATGCATGATGTGATGACGGCTGGTCTGGATGCGCCCCACGCGCTTCCGCATACGGCATCCGAAGAGGTCGGTCAGGCAATCCTGGAGCGTCAGGTGCCGCCGACGGCCACCTCTAACATCATCGCGGCGAACGACCGGTTCGCGCGGCTGCTGGGCACCAGCGCCGCCGACGTGGTCGGCCGCGACTTTGCCGAATATGCGTCGCGGCTGGCGCAGCCTGTCGATTGCGCCATGCTGGTGGAGGCCCTTGCCGGAGCCGAATCGGCGGTTATCGTCCTCGATCTTGCGCACGGTCCCGTAGCCCTGAACATTCAGCCGATCGGCGGCGCCAAGGCAACTCACATTATCGTGACCGAGGATGCCGGGCCGACAGACGGTCAGATCAGCCACGTCATCGACAACCTGCTTGCCTCCGTCTTCATCGTGGATGTGACGCAGGACGGGCAGTTCCGCTACGCCATGCTCAACCGCCGGCACGAGGAACTGACCGGCCTCCATCTGGACGAAGTGATCGGGCGAAGCCCCGAGCAGGTGCTGCCGCCGGACGATGCCGCCAGCGTGCTCGCCCATTATAGGACCTGCGTCAAGCGCCGACTCCCCACTACCTTCCAGGAAGTGCTGCACCTGCCGACCGGACGCCGCCACTGGGAAACACGGCTGGTCCCGATCATCGGCGGGGCTTCCGGCTCCCGCGTGACGCGGCTGTTCGGGTCCAGCATCGACATCTCGGAGCGGGTGGAAGCCGAGCAGGCGCTGCGCGACAGCGAGCAGCGGTTCCGGTCGATCTTCGAGCATGCCGGTGTCGGCATCGGCTATGCCGCCGTGGACGGCAAGATCATCGACGTCAACCGGACGTTGGAAACCATGCTGGGCTATGGCCGGGAAGAGGTGATCGGCCATTCGTTCAAGCAGTTCGTCCACGAGGACGAGATCTCGCAGGTCACGGGCCGCTTCCTGGAACTGCTGAGCGGGCGCCGGGCGACGTTCCAGACGGAGCGGCGGTTCCAGCGCCGTGACGGCACCGAGCTTTGGGCACGCACCACCGCATCGCTGGTGCGCGATCCGCTCGGCCGGCCCAAATACATCATCGGCCTGTTCGAGGATGTGACCGAAGCCCGCAGGGCGCGGGAGCGTATCCACTATCTGGCCTCGTTCGATCAGGTCACGGGCCTGCCGAACCTGTCCCTGTTCGGGGAGCGGGTGGCGACTGCGCTGGAACGCCCGGCCGCCGACGACAGGATCGCGGCCCTGCTGGCGATCAGCTTCGACCGCCTGGACCCGATCCGATTCGCCCATAGCCGCGTCGCCGCCGATCACCTGATGCGCAGGCTGGTGGACCGGCTGCGCCGGGCGCTCGGCCCCAGCGATGTCGTGGGCCGGATCGGCGACGACCTGTTCGCCGTCCTGCTGCCTAACCTCGCCGATCCCGAGGAAGCGCTGGCGACGGTCAAGAGTATCATCGCGACCTTCAGCACGCCGATCGAAGCCGACGGCCAGGATTTCCTGCTGCCTCCGGTGATCGGAGTCAGCCTGTCGCCCTTCGACGCCGGCAACCCGGACGAGCTGGTCCGGATGGCCGGAGCGGCCCTGCAACGGGCGCGCGACCAGGGCACCTCCCGGTTCGAGCTGTATACGCCGGATATGGAGACCCATGCGGCCCGCCAGTTGTCGCTGGAAAGCCGACTGCGGCGGGCGATCGATGCCGATCAGTTCGAACTGGTCTATCAGCCCAAGATCGAGGTCGAAACGCTGAAGCTGGCCGGGTTCGAGGCGCTGGTCCGCTGGCGCGGCGAGGACGGCGCGCTGATCTCCCCCGGCGAGTTCATTCCGGCTGCGGAAGAAACCGGCCTGATCATCCCGCTGGGCGAG
>Ga0190275_10003722_pt1 | contig 10906 bp, 9 predicted proteins | sample Popmic550T_FD_133745 | JGI IMG/M metagenome (GOLD analysis project Ga0190275, IMG submission 133745) | Populus adjacent soil microbial communities from riparian zone of Yellowstone River, Montana, USA - 550 T | ecosystem: Environmental > Terrestrial > Soil > Riparian zone > Trees stand | place...
CCTACCCCACGGCCGGCACGTACACCGTCACGCTGACCGTGACCGACGACGCCGGAGCCACCGACTCGATCAGCCACGACGTCACGGTTACCGCACCCGCAAACGTGAAACCGACGGCGGCGTTCACCTCGTCGACCAATGACCTGGCAGCCAGCTTCAACGGCACCGGATCAACTGACACCGACGGCACCATCGCCTCCTACGCCTGGGACTTCGGCGACAACACCGCAACCGGAACCGGGTCGACTCCGTCGCACACCTACACCACGGCCGGCACGTACACCGTCACGCTGACCGTGACCGACGACGCCGGAGCCACCGACTCGATCAGCCACGGCGTCACGGTGACGGCTCCGAGCCCGGTGATCGTGGCCGACGCCTTCAGCCGATCGGTGACAAACGGTTGGGGATCGGCCGATACCGGCGGCTCCTGGACGATCAGTTCGACGAGTAGCAACTTCGGGGTGACGGGGGGTGCCGGGACGATCAGGACGGCCGCCGGTTCGGGTCCGTCCGCGTACCTCAACGGAGCTTCGGGTCGCGATGTCGACATCGTGACCAGCCTCGGCTGGGACAAGGCCGGCACCGGCGGAGGCATCTACGCCTCCGTCGTGGCTCGGCGCAACGGCACGTCGGACTACCGCGTGAAGGTCCAGGCGACCGCGACCGGCACCACGCTCTATCTGGCGCGCACGTTGAACGGCACGGAGACGGTGCTGACCTCGCAGGCTGTGTCCGGCCTGGTTTACGCCCCTGGTGACGTGCTCAACGTGCGGTTGTCCGCCGAGGGCTCGTCCACGACGACGTTGCGGGCGAAAATCTGGAAGTCCGGTACGTCGGAACCATCGACCTGGCGGCTGACGACGACGGACAGCACCGCAGCGTTGCAGAACGCCGGCGGGGTGGGCTTTTACAGCTACCTCTCGGGCTCGGCAACGAATGGCCCCGTCACGCTCATGGTTCAGGAGTTGAGCGTGCAGAAGCTCAACTAGTTCCTTGGGTCCTGCCTGGATCGAAAAGAGGACCTGTTGCTGCCGCCTTCGGGTGGTCGCAGCAGGTCCTCTGCCTTTTCGTGCGGCTCTGGCACGCTCTGTGGTTCGCTCTGGTGCATGAAAGCGCTCTCACGTATCGTGTGCCGGGAGTGCGATGCGGCGTGATCCGCGCGTCTTGCCCCGTCCGCGATGAAGCGCCGGGGTCCACGGACAAGCACAGGAGTGACATGTCTTCCTTCAACCATGCGACCCGGTGGGGCGCTCTGGTAACCGCAGGGGTATTGACCGCGAGTCTGGCGACGACCCTCCCGGCGCAGGCCGATCCGGGTGAGATCGTGGGGTCCACCCTGTACGCCAATCCGCACAGCAGCACTCTTGAGGCCGCCCAGGCGTTGACCGGACAGGCCCGCGCCGACGCGCAACTGCTGGGCAGCATTCCCTCGGCTGACTGGTTCACCAGCGGCACGCCGGCTGAGGTTGAAGCCGCGGTGGACGAGGTCGTCACCGCCGCAGCCGCGGCGGGCGAGATGCCGGTGCTGGTGGCTTACAACCTGCCCTTCCGCGACTGTGCGCAGTACTCCGCGGGCGGCGCAGCGAACACCGCCGAATATCAGGCCTGGATCGACGGCTTCGCCGCCGGCATCGGCGACCGCCCCGCGACCGTGCTCGTGGAACCGGACGGCGTCGGCATCATTCCGCACTACACCACACTCGATGGCTCGATGGAGTGGTGCCAACCGGCAGAAGTGGATCCTGCGACGGCAACCTCCGACCGCTTCGCCCAGCTGAACCACGCCGTTGACGCCTTCGGTGCTCTCGGAAGCACGGCCGTCTACCTCGACGGCACGTCGTCGGCGTGGCTGAACGTCGGCGAAGTATCGGACCGGCTCATCAAGGCCGGCGTGCGCAAGGCCAGCGGCTTCTTCCTCAACGCGTCCAACTACCAGTTCACCACCAACGGTGTCTCCTATGGCACCTGGGTGTCCTCCTGCATTGCGTACGTCACCGAAGTGACCCCCGGAGACTTCGCCAACTGCGGGAACCAGTATTGGAACGGCGGACCCGCGAACAACTGGCAGGGCGTTGCCATGTCGCCGTACGGCGAATGGGCACCGGATGCGTCCGATCCCGCCCTCAACACGGCAGGCGTCGAGTCGCGCTATGAATCGATACTCGGGGGCGTCGAGCCGACGACCCATTTCGTGATCGACACCAGCCGCAACGGTCGCGGTCCCTGGGACTATCCCGAGGGTGTCTACCCGGCGCACGAGGACTGGTGCAATCCGCCGGACCGCGGGGTCGGCGTCCTGCCCAGCACCTCCACCGGCATCCCCCTTGTGGACGCGTTCCTGTGGATCAAGCCTCCCGGCGAATCGGACGGGAAGTGCCTCCGCGGCACCGCCGGTCCACTCGACCCGGCCCGAGGCATCGAGGATCCCGCGGCCGGACAGTGGTTCCCCGAACAGGCGCGTGAACTCGTCGCCCTCGCACTTCCTCCGCTCGCCCCGCTCAGCTGTCATGTCAAGGTCATCGGCAGCAAGGTCGGCAAGGGATTCGTCGCCGCCCTGACAATCGAGAACCGCGGCAGCCGAACCCTGAATCCCTGGCGACTCACCTGGGAGTTCGAGGGCAATCAACGCATAACCAGGGTGGTCGGTGGCACCTTCAGGCAATCCGGCAAAGCAGTGACCGTGAGGGCGCCACTGGCGTTTCCCACGCTCGCTGCCGGGAAGAAGACTGCGATTGCCCTGACCGGTATCGGATCCGCCCAAGCGCCCTGGCAGTTCCGGCTCAACGGTCGGGCGTGCACCTCCTGACCTCACAAGGCGTCGCAACAGCAGAGGAGGGAGCCGGACCGTGGGCCTGTGGGTCACGATCGCGATCTGGCTGCTTTTCGTGGCGGCAACCGTGCGGCCTCCCCTCATTCGCGGTTGGCCGGGGTTCCTGATCTTCATCATGACGATGACGTTCAACGAGATCCCCGTCGTGCTGCTCGTCGTGTTCCTGCTGTCGATCGCTGCCACAGCACTGGACCCGTCGGCCAGTGCGGGCGCAGGGCTGGGGGCGGCGGCAGCCGCAGTCCTGGTCGTCGCCGGCCTGGTCTGGCTCCAGCTTCGGACCGGTTCGACGCGCCCGGCTCTGGAAGCCGCTCTTCAGGACGCGCTCGGTGGTGAACGGCGCAAGGTGAGCGACCCGGTCGATGGGCGCACCAGGTCCCACTGGATGACCGGCATGCTGCTGCCGTTCCAGCGCCGGGCGAAGGGTGTGCGCCGGCTGCGCAACCTGCGCTATGGCCCCGATCCGCACGCCCACCGCCTCGACCTGTACCGAGGTGATGGGCCGAGTCGAGGCAGGCCCGTGTTGGTGCACCTGCACGGTGGCGGCTTTTCGCAAGGCGGCAAGAGCCGCGAGGGCGTGACTCTGCTCAATCAACTAGCCGCCAAGGGCTGGCTCTGTGTCAGCGCCAACTACCGGCTGCGAAGTGCGGGCGCCTTCCCCTTTCCGCTTGAGGACGCAAAACGGGTGATCGCCTGGGTGCGCGAGAACGCAACAACGCACGACGCGGATCCGGACCAGATCTTCCTCATCGGCGCGTCCGCCGGAGGGCACCTCGCCATTTCTGCCGCGCTGACTCCGAATGAGCCGCGATTCCAGCCGGGATTCGAGACGGTAGACACCTCGGTAAGGGCAGCGGTCGCCCTCTACGGCTATCTCGGCTCGCGTGGCGCCGACCCCGCAAGCTCGCCCAAGGAGCTGGCCAGTCCGGACGCACCGCCCTTGTTCATCATCCACGGTGCTCACGACACGATGGTTCCCGCAGCCGATGCCCGATCGGTCGCCGCAACCCTGCGAGCCGCTTCCCGCTCGGTTGTGGCTTATGCCGAACTGCCCCATACTCAGCACGCCTTCGACCTCTTCGCGTCCGTCCGCGCCCGGGACGCCGCGGACGCCGTTGAGTCCTTCCTCCACTGGGTTCGCGCGTGAAGGGGGCAGCGCAAAGAGGAACCGTCCCCTAAAAGATCGCCTGGATGATGCTGTGTGAGACACCATGCAGCTATGGAGGAGCCTCTCGAGGTGCTGGTGATCGCCGATACCCACCTGCCCAAGCGAGCCAGGGACCTGCCCGCGCAGGTGTGGCGGGCGATTGACTCGGTCGACGTGGTGGTGCACGCCGGTGACTGGACTGACCCTTCGTTGCTCGACCGGCTCGAGCGCCGGTCGAAGCGCCTGCTCGCCTGCTGGGGCAACAACGACGGGCCGGAACTGCGCCGTCGCCTTCCGGAAGTGGGTCGCGCGACGTTGGGCGGCATTCTGGTGGGAGTGGTGCACGAGACCGGCCCGGCGTCCGGGCGCGAGGCTCGATGCCAGGCGGCCTTTCCCGATCTCGACCTGCTGTGTTTCGGGCACAGCCACATCCCGTGGGACTCCACCACCCCGCGCGGACTTCGGCTGCTCAATCCCGGATCCCCGACGGATCGGCGCCGTCAGCCACATTGCACCTACGTCACCTTCACCATCGCCGACGCCGCCCTGCAGGAGGTTCAGCTGCACCGGCTGCCACCCCGCACGAACTGAAGGTGCTACGGTGCCGATCGCCTGGGGGCACCGGTGATATGCGGGTGTCGGTGAAAGTCGATCTGATCATTGCTAATGCTGATTCGCGCACATCGTGGGCTCCGGGCTGCTTTCCAGGTGTCACGATCAGGTGTGGCCTACCGGGTCCTGCTGGTTGACGACCATCCGGGTTTCCGACGGATGGCCCGACGGCTGCTTGAGAGCGGCGGACTCGTCGTGGTCGGGGAGGCGGGTACCGGCGTAGCGGCACTGAGCGCCGCGATCGCGCTGGCACCAGATCTCGTGCTGCTGGATGTGCTGCTTCCCGACACCACCGGTGTGACGATCGCGGACCAACTGGCTGCGTTCGATCCCGCGCCCAAGGTGATCCTCATCTCCAGCCGGCTGAGATCCGATTTGGCCCCGAGTCTTGTCGGGGCGAGGGTCCGCGGCTTCCTGCAGAAGGACGAGCTCACGATCCAACGCCTGCTGGAGCTGGCTGATGACTGACCCGCCCAGCGTTCCCCCGACGAGCGCGCGTAGCACCGCTGGAGCCGGAGCCTGGAGGGGGACGGTCGGCGTGCCGGCCCTGCTGCTCGGAGCCTCCGTGCTCTTCTTCGGATTGGAACTCTGGGCGACCCTGGCGACGCCGCATCGAGCGGACGCGGCCGGTGTGGTCCGGGAGTCACTATTCACCCTGAGCTGGCTCCTCGTCGGCGCAGTCGCGATGTGGCTGGGCCGGACGGCGATCGCGATCAGGATCCTCACCTTCACGCTTCTTCTGTCCGCAACCTTCGCCGGCTCATTCGGCCTGATGAGCGACGCGCTGTACGCCCGGCTGATCGCAACGGTGACGGTGGTCCTGATACCGCTGCAAACGCCACTCATCGGGCACCTCCTGCTGAGCTACCCAACGGGGCGGCTGGACGGATCGATGGCTAAGCGGATCGTCACCACCGCGTACGTCTGGGGTGGCATCGAAGCGGTGCTTCTGGCTTTGGGGACCGACGACCCCCGGTGTCCCGAATGTGCTGTCTCCTTCACCTATGTCGGCCTTCCCGCATTCTGGAGCCGAGCGCCCTTTACGGTACTCGCAGTTGGGTGGGGGATCCTGGCGGTGTTGTTTCTGTTCCAGCTCGCCCGGCAGTTTCGGGCTGCGGGAAAGCGGCAGCGGAGACTGCTGCGACTGCCGTACTTCGCCATCGTTCTGGCCTGCCTCTTCTATCTTGGGTTGATCGCGGTCGCCGCGGCCCGGGGAGCATCGGCTTGGTTCATGAGTCCGGCGGCGTTGGTCACCGTGCAGGTGCTGGCGCTGCTCGGCGTCCCCTTGAGTTTCCTGGTCAGTCTGATTCGGGAGCGATTCGCGCACAAACGGATCGGTGAGTTCGTGGTGGCGTCGGTGGCCGCCCCCGAAACCGACCTCGAGCAGGCACTGGGGACCGCGCTGGGCGATCCCAGCCTGACCCTTGCCTATCCTGTGGTCGACGGTTATGTGGACGGTCAGGGTCGTTCTGTGGCGAAGCCGGTACCGGCGGCGGCGACACAGGTCACCCTCGTGGGCGACGCCGACTCGCCTTTGGCCCTGATCACCCACGACCGGTCGCTGGCCGAGGAGCCGGCTCTACTGACCGCCGCAGGTTCCGCCACTCGGCTGCTGTTGGAGAACTCACGTTTGAACGCCGAGGTCCAGGCCCGACTGCTTGAGGTACGTGAGTCCCGGAGCCGGATCGTCGAGGCGGCAGACAACGCGCGGGTGCGTCTTGAGCGGGACCTGCACGACGGCGCCCAGCAGAGGCTCCTGGCGATCGGCATCGCGCTGAACCTACTCGAGCAGCGGCCCGATGACACGGAGGTGCTGAGCTACGCGAAGGAGGAGGTGGCGGGTGCCCTCACCGAACTGCGGGCGCTGGCCGCCGGCATCCACCCGGCCGTGCTCACCGACCTGGGCCTGCTGGCCGCCCTTGACGCGCTCGCCCAACGGATGGGTCCGTTGGTCTCCGTCCAGGCGTCGGGCGATCTGGGCAGACTGCCGCCGGCGGTGGAGGCGGCGGCATACTTCTCCACCGCCGAAGCGGTGACCAACGCGGTCAAGCATTCAGCCGCGACGTCGGTGATCGTGACTGCCGCACGCGATGCGGACAACCTCACCATTTCGATCGCCGATGATGGTACCGGGAGCGCCGATCCCGGCGGCCCCGGGCTGGTGGGCATTCGGGACCGGATCTCGTCCGTCGACGGAACCATGACGCTCAGCAGCCCATCTGGCCAGGGCACCGAGGTGAAGCTGGTGATCCCGTGCGCGTGATCGTGGTCGATGACAACCTGCTCGTGCGTGAAGGCTTGTCCGCCTTGCTGCACAGCCGAGGGCACGATGTGGTCGAGCTCGTCGAGGCGCCGGATCGAGTGCCCGCCCTGGTGCAGAAATGCGCCCCGGACGTTGTGATTCTGGACATCAGGATGCCCCCCACATTCACCGACGAGGGCCTACAACTGGCCGCCCTGCTGAGCCGCACCCAGCCCACTGTGGCCGTTCTTGTGCTTTCCCAGTACGTGGTCGGCGGCTACGCAGCGTGGTTGCTCGAGCGGGCGCCTGTCCGGGTGGGTTACCTGCTCAAGGACAATCTGCTCCGGCCCGACGTGCTTGACGACGCACTGACCCGGGTGGCCGGCGGCGGCACCTACGTCGATCCGGCTGTCGCCGACGCGCTGGTTCGTGCGTCCGGCCCATCGTTGGGGCTGAGCGATCGTGAGTCGCAAGTGCTTCGGTTGATGGCGGAAGGCCTGTCCGATCGCGGCATCGCCGAGCGACTCACGGTCAGCCTTCACACGGTGGCCACGCATGTGCAACACATTTTCACCAAGCTCGGCCTGCCCGGAGGACCGGCCGACAACCGCCGGGTGCAGGCCGTGGTCACCTACCTGACCACCCGACGCCGGACACCCCGCTAGCCGGTCACCACGAGCCAGTCAGGGCGCGTGGTGAGTCGAATCAACAATTCCGGTGATGTTTCCTCGTGCCCATCGAGGTGGACTGAGCGCAAGACGCATGCATGCGCCGGCTGCCCTCGTCCGTCGCCGACGGAGTCTTCGGGCGGCACCATCGAAAGGAGTTGCACATGCACACCCGACCCATCCTCGCCCTCGCCGCCTCCGCCCTCGTCGCGGCGGCAGCGGTCGGCCCCGCGCCGTCCGCCGAAGCCACCTACCCTGGCGCCGTCGGCCGGCTGGCCTTTGGGCTCACTGTCGACGGAAACACCGACGTCTACACGACCAGAGCCGATGGCAGCGGTCTGCGGAGGCTCACGGACGCGGTGGGGTTCGACGCCTGTGCCGCCTACGACGCGACCGGCCAGTGGATCGCCTACTGCAGCGACCGCACCGGCGTCCTGCAGATCTGGACGATGAGAGCTGACGGCACCGACGAACGCCAGGTGACCACCGGCCCAGGACGTGCGACTTTCCCGGACTTCTCCCCCAACGGGAAGCGCATCGCCTTTGGCCTGCAGGATCCCCCCACCGGGCCCGCTGACATCTGGACCGTACGCATCGGCAACGGCTCACTTCGACAACTGACCAACACACCGACCGAGCACGACAACTACCCCGCCTACTCCCCCGACGGGCGGTCGATCATTTTCCTGCGGTTCAACGCGGCCCGCACCAGCAGTCAACTGTGGATCATGGACCGCAAGGGCAGGCACCAACGCCAACTCACCTTCGACGCCACCCTCAAGGACCAAGTGCCCGACTGGCGGCCCGACGGCCGAAAGATCGCCTACCAGGCAGGCAGCGACATCTGGCTGATCAATCCCGACGGTTCAGGCCAGGTCAACATCACCAACACCCCGCAAGTCAACGAATACGGTGTTGCCTGGTCGCCTGACGGCAAGCGGATCGCCTTCCTCAACTTCGGCGAGCGGGTCATCTACACCATGCGGTCCAACGGAACGGACGTCCGAGCCGTCGGCGCCGGTCTGGGCGTCCAGTTCGTCCCCGGCTGGCAGCCCCGAACTCGAAGATGACAATCACCCGTCTAGGAACGCTGCGCTTCTCCGTGCTGTCTCGAACGGCCAACCACAGTGCCCACCGCTTCAGCCACGGCGATTGGAGCAGTCAAGGGAATCACGTGTGCCTTTCCCGGCACACTCACCACTGCCGACCACGCTGGAGCATTGCTTGCCAGGAGTTCGCACCATGAGAGAGGCGCCACAGAATCTCGCTCGCCGCGCATCACGACGACCGGACACGCCGTGTCGCGTATGCGCTGCTCGATCGGGTAGTCGAGCATGGGCCCGAGCGTGCTCAGGTACCAGCCCACCCCACCCTTGAGATAGTCAGTCAGCACCCGACCGTTCACCCTGGGAGGCTCCCGCAAAGAATCCAGCGCCAAGCTCAAGGCCTGCGCCCGCACGGTGCGCCGGGTCGCGACCACCACGGGGCCGACCAGCACCAGACCCGCAACGAGCCCTGGGCTGCGTGCTGCCAGTTCCACGGCGAACTGGGCTCCCATCGAGTGTCCGACTACGACGCACGACCGCACACCGAGCATGGTCAAGGCGGCGTCGACGGCATCGGCGAAGTCCACCACACCGAAGGGGCGGTCCGGGGTGCGCGCTGTCCCGAAACCGGGCATGTCGAAGGAGATCACCCGCCCCGAGTCGGCGAGCAGGGGCTGCAGTTCGGCCCAGGTGAGGTGGCTCATCCCTATGCCGTGCAACAGCACGACGGTGATGCCGGCCGACGCTGGGGCGCTGGGGTAGGCAACGATTTCGACGTCACTTTCCACGTGCAGGCGGATCATCCCCACGTGTCCCCCCTTGGTCAATTCAGTCAACTCGCGTCACCGTGCACACATTCCCTTCTGGTTCGGGTGGCTTCCCAAGGTCGACAGGGTGCCGCCGGCGGGCCGGCTCAACGATCGAGGCCCACCGCATCGATCTTGCGGTGGTATCGCGTTCCCACGATGCCGCCCAGCATGGCGCCGACCAAAGCAGCCACAACCACTGCGACGGCGGTCAGAGCGCCTGCTGTAGTGAGGGTGCCGTCGTTGATCGGAATCCGGGGGATGCCGTTCAACGCTCCCAGTAGGTTGAACTGAGTGCCGGCAACCAGGCCAAGGATGGCGAACACCACTGCGGCGATCACCGCCCACAACCAAACCCCGACACCTTGCTTGAGGCCGTTGAAGCGCGCCATCCGGCCCGCCACGTAACCGCCGGCAAAGTAGGCGATCAGGGTGACCGCAAGCAGCACGATCGCCCCGACCAAACCGATCGTCTGTGCTGTTTCGGTCGTCGGATCAGGGACCTGCGCATTGGTTCCCATACCGATGGCTGCGCCGGCGGCAGCAAGAAGTGCGGTGAGCAGAACGGCAGTGCCGGACGCCGTCAGCCAGCCGAAGAAGGCGGCCCCGAACTTCATGCCGCCGAAGCGCTCCTGCTGTCGGCCGACGACCTCCTTGCGGGTCATCGGCGAATTGGCGGGGCTTCCCCCGGCGGTTGTTGACCCCGTCGAACCTTCCTCAACACTGGTCGGATGCGGGTCCCGGTCGTCGGGCGGAGACGGATTCGCGGCAGTGCTCATGATGGTCCTCTTGACAAGGGTTCCTGCTCGGCTCCAACCACGTACCCGATGTCGATCGGAACCAACCCAGGGGTTGGTTCGCTCCAAGCCCCCTGCACTTGGAGCATCAACATCTGGTCACGCGCGCTGAGCAGGAACCAACGTATCGGCGGTCGGGTTAGGTGCCGGGGTTGTCGGCGCTGCGGAGTTCGGCTTCTGCGGTGGCTTGGATGAGGGCGAGCAGCTCCTTGTCCAGTCCTGGCGAGAACTCCTCTTTGCGCTCCGCGGCGATCGTCATCGGGAATCCCTGCGGCATCACATCGGTAGTGAGTTCGGTGCCATCGTTGGAGGGCGAGGCGCCCCGGTACAGCTTGTCGGCCTGGCTCTGGTCGTCGGCACTGAAGGTGTACTGCACGCTCTGCAGGCCGCGATCCAGCAACTTCTTCACCTCCGGGAATCGTTCGGCACTTGTTTTCGGAATGGGTAGCACCTTGCCCCAGTTCACTCCGAGACTCTCCAGCGCCTTGGCGAAGGCGTTCTCGTGCGCCTGGTCGCGCACGATCAGATAGGAAATCGTGGAGCGGGCCGTCTTGTTGGCGGTCATCTCGTAGATCCGGCACTTCTGCAGCCGTCCGGTCGACTCGAGCATCAGGTTGTAGAGCAGGTCGAGCACCAGGTTGCCGCTGTTGTACACGTACGACCCCGACCAGGGATTTCCGGCCGCATCCACTGGCAGTGCACCCTGCGCGCCGACCAGGTAGTGATGGATGTTGCTGGTGTCCAGCGCGATCTTCAAC
>Ga0190275_10003723_pt1 | contig 10905 bp, 11 predicted proteins | sample Popmic550T_FD_133745 | JGI IMG/M metagenome (GOLD analysis project Ga0190275, IMG submission 133745) | Populus adjacent soil microbial communities from riparian zone of Yellowstone River, Montana, USA - 550 T | ecosystem: Environmental > Terrestrial > Soil > Riparian zone > Trees stand | place...
GCCTCGCCCATGCTCACCCCGCCGGAGGTGAGGATCATGTCGCACCGGAAGGCGGCGGCGTGGAGGGCGGCGGCCACGGCGTCGACGTCGTCGCGCACCCAGCCCAGGTCGACCGGGTAGCAGCCCGTCTCGGCCACCCGGGCCAGGAGCATGGGCCGGTTCGAGTCGCGGATCTGGCCCACGGCGAGGGCCCGGGGCGCCTCGACCAGCTCGTCGCCGGTGGAGATGACGCCGACCCGGGGCCGGGGCACGACCTCCACCGTGGTCCGGCCGATGGCGGCCAGCACGCCGACGAGCGGGGCGGTCAGGACGGTGCCGGCGGGGATGACGACGGTGCCGGCCCGTACGTCGTCGCCGGCGCCCCGCAGGTGCTGGCCGACCTCGGTCGTGGCCAGGATGGCCACCGTCTCGTCGTGGTCGCGGGTGCCCTCGGAGAAGCGGGATCGCTCGACGGGCACGATGGCGTCGGCTCCCGCGGGCACGGGCGCCCCGGTCATGATCCGGATGGCCTGGCGGGCCCCGACGGTGCGCGCCGACGCCTGGCCCGCCATCACCGTCTCCACCACGTCGAGCACGACGGGGATGTCCTCGGAGGCCGAGGCCACGTCCGCGGCCCGCACGGCGAAGCCGTCCATGGCCGAGCTGGCGAAGCCGGGCAGGTCGGCGTCGGCCACCACGTCGTCGATCACGACGCAGCCGCGCGCCTCGTGGAGCGGGAGCTCCTCGGGGGCGAGCCGCGGGCAGCGGGCCAGGACCAGGTCACGGACCTCGCTCAGCGGGCGCATGGCGCCCGACGGTACCTGCCCGCCGGCCGCACCCCGCGGGCCGGCTCACCAGGCGGCGTCGACCATGCCGTCGAGCTGCAGGATGGTGCCGCTGTCCCAGAGCCACCCGTCCTGCTCGTAGTAGGCCCGCAGCCCACCGTCGAAGTCGGCGATGACCCACCCCCCGTCGGGCGTGGCGTCGATGTCGACGGCGGGGATCCCGACCGACCACTGGACCTCACCGGTCGCCAGGTCCGCCATCCCGACCTGGAGGGCCTCGACCTCGTCTGTCCCCTCGCTCTTGGCGTCGGTCTCGAGCCCGATACCCAGGACGTCGCCGTCGCCGATGAAGACGGGGAGGCCGATCCCGCCGTCCGGGTCCACGGTCGTCCAGCCCTGCGGATCGTCGACGTCGACGACGTCCACGAAGGTGGTGGCGACCTTCCCGTCCGCGAGGTATCGCACCCGCTGGCGCGCCAGCCGGCTGCCGTCCGGTGAGAGGCTCAGGTGCGTGACCTCGTCGCCGCCATCGGGGAGATCCAGCCAGCCCTGGACCTGCAGGGTGCCGACCACGAGGACCTGGATGCGGTCCCCGATGATGGTGGCCAGCCGCCGGCCGTCGCCCGAGAGCGCCGGTGCGGCTCCCGCGGCGAAGGTCCCCCGGTCCACGCCGTCGGACACCCTGACGCCGCGCACCTCGCCCTCGGTGGTGCCGCAGCAGACGCCGTAGAGGGCCAGGTCGTCCGGCCCCACGTCGACCGAGGTGATCCGATCCGGAGCGACGCTGGCCCCGGACACGAGCACCGTGACCTCGGGCTCGCGCAGGCCGGTGGCGGTCGTCCCATCCGGGCCCTCGACGTCCTCGTAGACGCCGATGCCCTCGAGGCGGACCAGGTCGGCGAGGCCATCGTCGTCGTGGTCGACGATGGCGACGATCCGCTCGGGCATCGGCGGCCCGTCGAAAACGGGCCGACCCGTCTCGGGGTCCAGCTCCACCTCCGTCGTCGGCGCCGTCGTCGGCGCCGTGGTGGCCGCGGTCGTGTCGGCCGGGCGGATCAGGTCGTCGTCCTCGCCTGCAGTGCGGGTCAGCGCCACGGCGCCGGCGACGAGCACGGCGACGATGACGGCGGCGGCCGCCGTCATCGCCCACCGGCCCGGCCGCCGGGCCGGGGTCGGCGCCCCTCGCCCGTCGATCGGGACGATGATCGGCGGCTCGTCCTCCAGCCGGGCGACGAGACGGTCCCAGCCGTCGCTCGCCGGCTCGGTGCGGTCGGCGGCGGTCGCGTGGTCGCGCAGGATCTGGTCGACGTCGGTCATCGGTGGTCCTCCAGGGTGAGGGCGAGGGCGGCGCGCGCCCGGTGCAGGTGGGTCTTGACCGAGCCGGCGGAGATGCCGAGCTCGGCGGCGGCGGCCGCGTCGGTGAGCCCGCCGAAGTAGTGGAGGGCGACGCAGTCCCGCTGGCGGGCCGGCAGGGCGGCGACGGCCGCGGCCACCGCCCGGGCCCGGTCGCCGCCCAGGGCATCGAGCTCGGCCGACGGGGCCGGATCGTCGGGCGCGGGCGCCAAGCGGCTCACGACGGCCCCGTGGCGGTGGTGGTCGTGGGCCAGGTTGGTGACGATCCGGCGCAGGTAGGCGCCCTCGGCCTCGGGCGCCGGCGGCGTGGCCGCCCGGTGGAGACGGACGAAGGCGTCGTGGACGAGATCCTCGGCCAGGGCCGGATCGGCGGTGAGGGCGACGGCCAGGCGGAGCAGCGACCGGGCGTGGGCGTCGTACGCCGCCCGCAGCGCGTCCAGGCCCCCTTCCGTCACCGTCTCGTCGACCACGTACCTGAGACGGGCGACCGTCGGCGATGGTTGACGTCCGACCTCAGGCCACGCCCATTTGCAGGACGGCGATGCCGCCGATCACCACGATCGCCACGTTGGCGATGCGGACGACGCGCAGGGGCACCCGATCGGGGTTCCGGCCGACCCGCACCGAGATGACGGCGAAGGCGAAGGCGACGACGAGCCCCCACGACCGCTGGCCCATGACCTTCGGCAGGAGCAGCGAGCCCTGGCCACCCAGGGTGATCGCCCCGACGGCGTGGACGGCGAGGAAGGCGCGCAGGAGCCACCACGCCGGCTCGTTGTGCATGGCCTCGCGGGCGGCCCCGACGATGTCCCGCCAGCCCTCGGCGACGACCCGCGCCGCCCGCCTCATCTGGTCGCGCACCCACGGCCAGGCCGCGGCCGTCGGCGGCAGCGGCGGCTCCGGGGGTGGGCCGAGCGCCGGGGCGGGGGCGGTCAGCCCGGCCGCGGCCCGCAGCTCCTCGGCGTAGACCTCGGGCGGGCCGACGATGTCGTCGAGCCGCCGGACGTCCTCGCGCACGACCTCGTCGAGGTGGAGCCGGAGATCGGCCAGCAGGGCGTGGCGCTCGGTCGGCTCGACGTCGCCCAGGGCGGCGCCGACCCGCAGCACGTAGGCCTCGAGCAGGGGGTCGGGTTGCACGGTCGTCATGGCGTCCTCCCCGGGACGTGTCGGAGCCGAGCCGCCAGGCGAGGCGACCCAGAGGATCGGTGGGGTTCCCTCCGAAGCCCTGCCGAGGAGATCTCTCGTTGCTCGATGGTCATGGCGTCCTCCCCGGGACGTGGGTGTGGATGATGTCGTCGACGGCGTCGGAGAAGGTCCGCCACGCCTTGGTCCCGAGCGTCAGCTCCGCCCGCCCCGACGGCGTCAGCCCGTAGTAGCGGCGATCGGGGCCCTCGGCCGACGGGGCCGTGTAGGAGCGCAGGTGGCCGGCCTTCGACAGCCGGCGGAGGGTGCCGTACACCGAGGCGTCGCCGACCTCGGCGAGTCCGGCGTCGCGCAGCCGGCGCAGGACGTCGTAGCCGTAGCCGTCGTCGTCCGCCAGGACCGCCAGCACCACGAGGTCGAGCGCCCCCCGCAGCATCTGGCTGGTGTCCACGGCGTCACTATGACGCATAGCGCAGTAGTGGGCAAGGATGGAGCGGCCGACTTCGCCCGGGGCCGCGCTTCGCTAGAGGTCGCGCTGGCGGACGAAGTCGGCGAGGAAGGTGCGGAACTCGGGGCCGAGGTCCTCGCGCTCGGACGCCAGCTCGACGATCACCTTGAGGTAGTCGAGGACCTGGCCGGTGTCGTAGCGGCCCTCGGTGAAGACGTAGCCGTACACGGCCTGGTCCTGGAGGAGCAGGGCGATGGCGTCGGTGAGCTGGAGCTCGCCGCCGGAGCCGGGCTCGATCCGGCCCAGGGCGTCGAAGATCTCGGGGGTGAGGACGTAGCGCCCCATCACGGCCAGGTTCGACGGGGCCACCGCCGGGTCCGGCTTCTCGACCAGGTCGAGGATCTGGACGAGGTGGTCGGACACCGGCTCGGGCTTGGCGCAGCCGTAGCGGGAGATCTCCTCGGGCGAGACCTCCTGGAGGGCGATGACCGAGCGGTTGTAGCGCTCGTAGGTGGCGATCATCCCCTCTAGCAGCGGGGTGTCCTCCCGCATCCACTCGTCGCCCAGCAGCACGGCGAAGGGGTTGTCGCCCACGTGCTTGCGGGCCACCGAGATGGCGTGGCCCAGGCCCAGCGGCTCGCCCTGGCGCACGTAGTGGATGTCGGCCAGCTCGGCGATGTCGACCAGCTGGTCGCGCTGGTCGTGCTTGCCCTTCTCGCCCAGGAAGTACTCGAGCTCGAAGTTGCGATCGAAGTGATCCTCGAGGCTGCGCTTGCCCCGGCCGGTGATGATCAAGATGTCGTCGATCCCGGCTCGGACGGCCTCCTCGACCACGTACTGGATCGCCGGCTTGTCGACGACCGGCAGCATCTCCTTGGGCTGGGCCTTGGTGGCCGGCAGGAAGCGGGTGCCGAGGCCGGCCGCGGGGATGACGGCCGTGGTGACGGTGCGCGGGGTCTGCACGGCCCTGTTCTACTGCGCGGGGCGGCGGGGCCACGGTTGCGGCCGGGTCGGCCGTCGCCGGTACGCTGGCAGTCCCACCTGGAGAGTGCCAACGCGGAGACGCTGATGCCCACCTACGAGTACCGCTGCAAGGACTGCTCGCACACGTTCGACGCCTACCAGTCCTTCACCGACGACGCCCTCACCGAGTGCCCCGAGTGCGGCGGCCCGCTGAAGAAGCTGTTCGGGAACGTGGGCATCTCCTTCAAGGGCAGCGGCTTCTACAAGACCGACAGCCGTACGGGCGCCGCCGCCTCGAGCTCGTCGTCGAACGGCGACAAGGCGGACAAGGGCGAGAAGTCCGACAAGAAGGACAGCTCGTCGACGTCGTCCTCCGATTCGTCCTCGTCGTCGTCCTCCGACTCCTCGAAGTCGTCCGACTCGTCGAAGAGCACGCCCAAGAAGGAGAGCAGCAGCACCAGCTCGTCGAGCTCGTGACGCCGCCTCCCACCGCGGACCTCGCCGTCATCGGCGGGTCCGGCTTCACCGCCCTCCTCGACGACGTCTCGTCGATCTCGGTGTCCACGCCGTGGGGCGATCCCTCGGGCCCGATCCAGCTGGCCGAGGTCGAGGGCCGCACCGTCGCCTTCCTCCCCCGCCACGGGCCCGGCCACCGGTTCCCGCCCCACCTGGTGCCGTACCGGGCCAACCTGTGGGCCCTCCGCTCGCTCGGCGTCACCGCGGTGCTCGGGCCGTGCGCCGCCGGGTCGCTCCACCCCGACCTGCACCCCGGTCACCTCGTCGTGCTCGACCAGGCCGTCGATCGCACGTCGGGCCGGCCCGACACCTACTTCGACGGCCCGACGGTCAACCACGTCTCGCTGGCCGATCCCTACTGCCCGTCGCTCCGGACCGCCCTCCTGACCGGTGCGGCCGAGGGCTCGCTGACGGTGCACGACGGCGGGACCGTCGTCGTCATCCAGGGACCCCGCTTCGCCACCCGGGCCGAGTCCCGTCTGCACCGCCACCAAGGGGCCACGGTCATCAACATGACGCAGATGCCCGAGGCCGCCCTGGCCCGGGAGCTGGGCCTCTGCTACGCCTCGGCCGCCCTGGTCACCGACTACGACACCGGCGTCGACGACGACCCGGGCGTCGCCCCGGTGACCCAGGCCGAGGTGTTCGCCACGTTCGAGGCCAACATCCCGAAGCTGCGTCAGGTCCTGCTGGCGGCCCTGGCCGCTATCCCGGTCACCCGGTCGTGCGCATGTGCCGATGCGCCTGGCGGCCTGTCGCCCGACCTGCCGACGTAGTCCTACCCCGCCGCCCGACGGCGAACACATGTTTGTCGTCGGCGATCTCTGGGCACACCGGGACGCACGCCTCCGCCGGTGCCGCGGCGAGGGGCGGACGCTTCCCCCGTCATCACCTCTGATGCAAGGACGCGCCCATGCCCCCGTTTCGACCCCGTCGCTCTCTGCGACCCCTCCGGCCCCGGCTCCCCCGCCGGGCCCTCCCCTGGTACCTCGCCGCCGTCGCCCTGACGGTGCTCACCGCCGGCTTCGTCCACGGCGCCCTCCAGCGGGCGGCCGCGGCCGAGGCGGCCTACGGCCAGACCCGGTCCGTGGTGGTGGCCACGGCGTCGGTCGAGGCCGGGGGTGCGCTCGACGCCTCGGTCACGGCGGTGCGGGCCCTGCCCCGGGCGCTGGTGCCCGAGGGGGCGCTGGAGGAGCGGCCCGACGGGCGCCGGGCGCTGGTGGCCCTGAGCCCGGGCGAGGTCGTGCTCGAGCGGCGGGTCAGCGGGTCGTCGGCCGCCGGGCCGGCGGGGTTGCTGGCCGCGGACGAGCGGGCCGTGCCCGTCCCCATCGCCGTGCCCGGACTGCCCCTCGAGCCGGGAGACCACGTCGACCTGGTCACCGGTGGTGCCCCCGGCGGCGGGATCGACGGCGACCTGCCGGTCGGGCCGACCGGTCCCGACGTGATCGCCACCGACGCCGTGGTGCTGGTGGTGAGCGACGAGGCGGTGGTCGTCGCCGTGCCGGCGACGGTGGCCGCCGACGTCGCCGCCGCCCTCACGACCGGCCCCCTCGTTCCCGCGCTTCGCCCTCCCTGAGTGTCGCCGGTCCTGGCCGGCCGGCCGTCTGGGTCAGGCGGGCAGCTGGTAGCGCTGGAAGAACTCCCAGATGCGCTCGTTGGCGTCGACGCCATCGACGGTCGGGCCGACGATGCTCTCGATCTGCTTGGCGAACTCGCTGCCGGGCCAGCCGTGGCCCTGGCCCTCGGTGATGACGAACTCCATGGCCGCACCGTCGGGGCAGGTCCAGGTCCGGTCGATCACCGGGCCGTCGACGGCGTCGGCCGGGTCGGTGCAGCCCTGGAGCTCGGCCCAGTCGGCCGCCGTGGCCGGGTAGCCCTCGCCATCGAGGTCGGCCGGCGGGATGCTCGCCCCCGGGCCGGGCTCGCCGCCGCTGAACGAGCTGGTGTCGACGCCGCCGTTGAAGAGCAGGATGGGATCGGCCGTGCCGTGGAACGTCAGCACCGGCACCGGTCGGCTGGGCTGGCAGTCCTCGGGCAGCCGGAGCCCGTTGACCGGGGCGAAGGCGGCGAAGCGGTCGGCCCGATCGCAGGCCAGGCGGGACGTCATGAAGGCTCCCATCGACAGGCCGGTGGCGTAGACGCGCGACGTGTCGATGCAGCGACCGGCGGCCACCTCGTCGATCACGGCGTCGATGAAGGTCAGGTCGGGCGTCTCGCCGCCGTCGGTGTTCCACTGCACGGGCTCGCCGGTGCCGTTGGGGAAGGCGGTGACGAAGCCCTGCTCGATGCCGTAGGCCCCCAGAGCGCTCTGCTGGACGTGGATGTCCGCCCCCTCCGTGAAGCCGTGGAGATCGATGACCAGGGGCATCGGCTCCTCGTCCTCGGGGGCGGTCAGCAGGTAGTAGCGATCGACGCCGCCGGAGGTCGTGTCGACCCGCTCCGTGTCGACCGGGGCGTGGGGGGCCGTGTCGCAGCCGGCCGACGGCACCGCCGGCGCGGTGCCCGTCTCCTCGGCCCCGGGCTCGGCCTCCTCGCCGTCATCGCCGCCCTCGGGATCGGCGCCGTCGTCGGCGCCCTCGTCAGAGTCGGCCGCGGTGGTGGCATCGTCGGCCGCGGTCGTCGAGGCCCCATCGTCGTCGGCGGCCCCGTCGTCGTCGCCCCCGCACCCGACCAGCAGCGCGGCGAGGACGAACAGGACGGCAACAGGGCGGCGGTGGCGCATCACGGCCGGCATCCTGGCCCATCGCGCCCCGGCATGCGTCGTCAACGGGCGTCGATGGCCCCGCCGGCGACGAGCCCCAGCACCAGCACGCCGAGGGCGATGCGGTAGACGACGAACACGGCCGTCGAGTGGCTGGTCAGGAACTTCAGGAACCAGGCGATGGCGGCGTAGCCCACGACGAAGGCGAGGGCCGTGGCCACCACCGTCTCGGCCAGACCCGGTCCGTCGCCCTTGGTGACGTCGGGGGCCGTGACCACACCCGAGAGGACCACGGCCGGGATCGAGAGCAGGAACGAGAACCGGGCCGCGCTCTCGCGGGTGAAGCCCATGAACAGCCCGGCGCTGATCGTCGCCCCGGAACGGGACACGCCGGGCACCAGGGCCATGGCCTGGGCCACGCCGATCCCGGCGGCCGACGGGGTGTCGACGTCGTGGATGGTGCGCTCCTGGCGCCCCACCCGCTCGGCCACGTAGAGCACGATGCCGAGGACGATCAGCGTCGTGCCCACCAGCCGGAGGTCGCGGGCGCCCGACTCGATCTGGTCCTTGAAGGCGAGCCCGAGGATCCCGATCGGGACCGTGGCCAGGATCAGGTACCAGCCCATGCGGGCGTCGAGCTCGCCCCGCAGCGACGGGTCGAACAGCGAGCGCACCCACGTGGTGGTGATGCGCCACAGGTCCTTCCAGAAGTAGATGACCACGGCGGCGACGGTGCCGAGCTGGGTCACGGCGGTGAACGCGGCACCCGGGTCCTCCCACCCGAACAGGGCCGGGACGATGCGCAGGTGCCCGCTCGACGAGATCGGCAGGAACTCGGTCAGCCCCTGGACGATCCCCAGAACCACAGCCTCCACGAACGACACAGCGAAGGATCCTGGCAGACGGCCCGCCCGGCCCGGGACCGGGCCCTCCGACCCGCCCCGGGCGGGGCTCCCGGAGTCGCCCTAGGTGCCGGAGATGGTGATGTCGCGGATGACGAGGCTGACGCCGGCGGCGGACATGGGGAGCCAGTCGATGTCGTTGCCGACGGCCTCGACGTCGCGGAGCATCCGCTGGAGGGTCGAGGCGATGGTGAACTCCCGGAGCGGCGCACCGAGCGAACCGCCGGTGATGCGGAGGCCCTCGGCACCGGTGGAGAAGTCACCGCTGATCGGGTTGACGCCCGAGTGCATGCCGATGACCGACGAGATCAGCACGCCGTCGCCGACCTGTGCGAGCAGCTCGGGCTGCGACGACGGGCCCGGCGCCAGCGACAGGGCCCGGCAGCCGACGCCCGGGGTCGACTTGAAGCCGCCCCGCACGGCGTTGCCCGTCGACGCCGTGCCGGCCCAGCGCCCGCTGTAGGCGTTGTGCACGAACGACCGCAGCACGCCGTCGGAGATGAGCGGCGTGCGCCGGCTGGCGAGGCCCTCGCCGTCGGTGGCCGAGGCCGTGTAGGCCAGCGGGTTGGTGGCGTCGTCGACCAGCGTCACGACCGACGAGCCGACCTCCTCGCCCAGCCGTTCGGCGAACGGCGACCGGCCCTTGAGCACCATCTCGCCCGACAGCGTCGAGCCGATGATGCCGATGACCTGGGCGGTGACGTAGGGGTCGAGGACGATCGTGGTGCGGGTGCTGGCCGGCTTGGTGGCGCCGAGGAGCCGGGTGGCCCGCATGACGGCGTCGTCGGAGGCATCGGTGAGCACGAGGTCATCGAGCTCGCGGCCGACCGAGAAGCCGAACCCGGTCTGGGTCACGCCGTCGGCCTCGGCCAGACACGACACGGCGACGTAGCAGGCGGTCGACGCCGACTCCGACCGGATGCCGGTGGTGGAGGCGACGCACGACTCGCCCATGGCGTCGACGAACTCGGCCGACTCGACGCCCGAGATCCGGTCATCGGCGGCCTTGACCGCCGCCTCCAGCTCGAGGGCCAGCTCGATCTTGCGATCGGTCGGCATGTCGAGCAGCGACGGCCGGAACAGGTCGAGCGACGGCACCGCAACGCCGTCGGGCGCCGCCAGCCCGACGTGGGGGTCGGGGGTGGCGAAGCCGGCGTTGTCGCGGGCCTCGGCGAGCGTCTCGGCCAGCACCTCGTCGTCGAAGGTGGCGGCGTAGGCGAAGCCCTGACGGTCGCCGAGCACGACCCGGATGCCGACGCCCATGGTCTCGGCCGACGACAGCGACTCGACGTCGGACTGGTAGGCCCGCACCTCGGTGTGGCGGCTGCGCCCGACGACGGCCTCGACCTGCTCGCCGTCGGCCGCCCATCCGACGACCCGGTCGGCGATGTCGGTCAGATCCCGCGACCCGGCGGAGCCGCTCACGCCGCGACCTTTGGACGGACTCCGCCGCATGCGGCGTGGTTTCGTCCAAGGTTGGAGGGGGTGGGGGAGCTCATGCCGCCGTCCCGCCGATGGTGAGGCCGCTGCGGACCCGGAGGGTCGGGACGCCGTCGCCGACGGGCACGCCCTGGCCGTCCTTGCCGCACGTCCCGGGCGAGCCCATGGCGAAGTCGTTGCCCAGGGCGTCGATGTCGACCAGCACCTTGGGGCCGTTGCCGATGAGGTTGCCCTCGCGCAGCGGCTCGGTGATCTCGCCGTCCTCGATCAGATAGGCCTCCCACATCCCGAAGACGAAGTCGCCGGTGGCCGTGTTGACCGACCCGCCGCCGAGCTGGGCCACGTACACGCCGTGGTCGGTGCTGGCGATGATGTCGGCCGGGTCGTCGCTGCCGTTGGTGAGGAAGGTGTTGGTCATCCGCACCATCGGGAGGTGCTGGTAGCTCTGGCGCCGGCCGTTGCCCGAGCGGGGCCGGCCCTCCTTGCGCGATCGGGTGTGGTCCCACATGTACTCGGTGAGCACGCCGTCCTGGATCAGCACGTTGCGCTGCGACGGGCTGCCCTCGTCGTCGATGCCGAAGCAGCCCCACTCGTCGGCGACGGTGCCGTCGTCGATCAGCGTGACGAGCGGCGAGGCAACCTGCTGGCCGACCCGGTCCTTGTAGACCGAGGCGC
>Ga0190275_10003724_pt1 | contig 10904 bp, 5 predicted proteins | sample Popmic550T_FD_133745 | JGI IMG/M metagenome (GOLD analysis project Ga0190275, IMG submission 133745) | Populus adjacent soil microbial communities from riparian zone of Yellowstone River, Montana, USA - 550 T | ecosystem: Environmental > Terrestrial > Soil > Riparian zone > Trees stand | place...
CACTGGGAGGAGAAGACCGGCCGGGAGCTGTCGGCCTTCTTCGACGCGTGGATCTCGGGCCCGACCACACCCCCTCCCGGCGTACCCACGGGCTAGCCTGCGGCATGAGCACCCCCGGGGACCACGCATGAACACCCCACGCATGACCCGCCTCTCCGCGCACGACCTCATCTCCCTCGTCCTCGACGAGGACTCGTGGAGCTCGTGGGACACCGCCCCCTCGCGCGCCGGCGTCAGCGAGGCGTACGCCGCCGAGCTGGCCGCCGCGGCCGAGAAGTCGGGCGTCGACGAGTCCGTGCTGACCGGTGAGGCGCGGCTGCACGGTCGGCGCATCGGCGTGCTGGTGGGCGAGTTCGGCTTCCTGGCCGGGTCGATCGGCCGGGCCGCAGCCGATCGCATCGTGGCGGGCATCGAGCGGGCCACGCGCGAGGGGCTGCCGCTGGTGGCCGCACCCATCAGCGGCGGCACGCGGATGCAGGAGGGCACCCCTGCCTTCGTGCAGATGGTGCGGATCTCCGCGGCCGTGGCCGCCCACCGCACGGCGGGGCTTCCGTACCTCGTCTACCTGCGCAACCCCACCACGGGCGGGGTGATGGCGTCGTGGGGCTCGCTCGGCCACGTGACCGTCGCCGAGCCGGGCGCCCTCGTCGGCTTCCTCGGTCCCCGGGTCTACGAGGCGCTCTACGACAGGCCGTTCCCGAGCGACGTGCAGACCTCGGAGAACCTCTACGCCCACGGCATCATCGACGCGGTCCTGCCGCCCGACGAGATCGCCGACATCCTCGACCGTGCGCTGTCGATCCTGATGGCCGCGCGGGAGGGCGTCGCACCGGTCGCCGACCCCGGCCAGGAGCCGGTCCCCGACGTCGACACGTGGGACTGCGTGACCAGGTCGCGGCGGCCGGACCGTCCGGGCGTACGCCGGCTGCTGCGGTTCGGCGCGAGCGACGTCGTACCCCTCAACGGCACCGGGCAGGGCGAGCGGGATCCGGGACTGCTGATCGCGCTGGCCAGGTTCGGGGAGGCGCCGTGCGTGTTCCTCGGCCAGGACCGGCGTGGGCAGACGACGGACCACCCGCTGGGCCCGGAGGCGCTGCGCGAGGCCCGTCGCGGGATGCGGCTGGCGTCCGAGCTCGGGCTGCCGCTCATGACCGTCATCGACACCCAGGGCGCCGCGCTGTCGGCCGCCGCGGAGAACGGTGGGCTGGCCGGGGAGATCGCGCGGTCGCTGGCCGACCTCGTCACCCTCGACGCCCCGACGCTGTGCCTGATGCTCGGCGAGGGCAACGGCGGGGGTGCGCTGGCCCTGCTGCCCGCCGACCGGGTCATCGCCGCCCAGCACGCCTGGCTCTCGCCGCTGCCGCCCGAGGGGGCCTCGGCGATCGTGCACCGCGACCTCGACCACGCCGCGGAGATGGCGCGCGCCCAGCAGGTGCGGGCGATCGACCTCCACCGGAGCGGCGTCGTCGACCGGATCGTGGCGGAGAAGCCCGATGCCGCCGACGAGCCGGAGGAGTTCTGCCGCCGCGTCGCAGCGGTGCTCGAGCACGAGCTCAGCGCGCTGCTGGCCGCCGGGCCGGGGTCGCCCGAGGACCGTACGCGCCGCTACGTCTGAGGCCTGCGGACCCCGCTGCTCGGAGCTGCACGCCCGGCCTCCACGACGCGGCCGGCTGGTCCGGCTAGAGGCCGAACAACGAGCAGACCGCCTCGCTGCCGCCCTCGATCCACTCGTCGAGCCTGGGGCCCGCCTCGCGGTGGAAGAGCCCTTCGACGTCGAGGTCCTCGACGTACATCCCGGCGGTATGGAGCACGATCCCCGCGCCGGGCATGGTGACCGTCCGGTAGTTGCCCCGGCTGGTGAACGTGCCCTCCACGAAGTCCATGGTGACGATGCGGGTGCCCCTGAACTCGTAGCGCTCCCCCGTGGCGAAGTTCTCGAAGATCCCGGTGTAGTTGACGTTGCGTGACTCGCGCACCGTGTCGCCGGCACGGTCGTCGTAGGTGTGGACGTTGCGGACGAGGTCGAACCCGAGCCCGATCTCGGCGCCGTCGTCGCACACCGCGACGATCTCGTCGGTGGTGGGCCACGACAGCGAGTCGCGGACGGTGTCGGCTGCCGAAGCCGATCCCGCCAGGGCGGCGGTCGCTGCGAGGGCGAAGGTGGGTACGGCGGCAAGCCGGGTGAGTCGTGCTGACATGTGAATCACTCCTGATCTGTTGTGTGTCGTTGAGGGGCCGGTCACCGAGACGTGTGGCGCCGACCGCCTCGGTGCACCGAGGCTCGCCGGTGGTGGTCGCGCACCGGTCGCACCTCGGTCGCACCTCGGCCGTACGACCGGTCGCGAGCCGGGTGAGATGCGCGTACGGCGGTCCGCCACGTCGGCCGCAGGCGGTCAGTCGCAGGTGGGGGCCACCGGCTCGCCCGGGAGGATGACCGCTGACTCGGCGGCCGTCAGCGTGGTGTTGGCACCCCGGCAGCCCGCCTGCACCCACGCCTGCGGGTCGATGTCGATCTCGTGGTCGGCCCCGAACTCGCCGTAGATCCGCAGGGCGTCGTCGTTGAAGACGAGGAACCCCCAGCCGAGCTTGTCCACCACCGGCTTGCCGTAGGGGCGCCAGGTGCCGGTGTCGTAGAGGGTGACGTCGCCGTCGGATCCCATCACCGCGAGGACGTCGCCATTGGGACTGAGCTGCAGGTCGAACACCCAGCTGGCAGTGACCAGCCGCGTGGGGGCGACCGGCTCGAGGGACCGAACGTCCAGGAAGGCGAGGTGCCCGCTGGCCGACCCGACGACCACGGTGTCGCCCTGTGCATCGAAGGCGATCCTGCCGAGCACGAGCGAGTCGGGGAGCGTGCGGCGAGCCACCTCCCGGCCGTTGTCGGGGTCGATCACGACGACGCTCTCGCCCCGGCCCAAGGCCATCGCCCCACCGTCACGGGCGACGGCGGCCTGGGGGCCTCCGGAGAACCAGCTGGTGTCAGCCTCCGCGAATCGGGTCCAGACGGGCTCGCCCGACTTCACGTCGAACAGCCCCCAGCCGTGGCTGCCATTGACGAGCACCCGCTCACCGTCAGGCGTGACCGCCAGGCCTGAGGCCTCCCACGGTGTCTCGATGGTGCGGACGAGCGTGCCGCTCCGGGTGTCGATCACAGCGACCCGGCCGCGCTCGGTGACCGGCTCGAAGTCCTCGGTGAACTCGATGAGGGCCACCAGGCCCCACCGTCCGTCGGGTGTGATGGCGGCCTGTGCCGGCTGGCAGAGGCACGAGATGACCGGTTGGAGCTCACCGAACCTGTCCCTGCCGGTCCGGAGGTCGACCACGCTCAAGGTGTTGAGCTCCGTGTCGTAGTAGTTGACCACCATCGCCACGCCCGACGCCGCGGCCCCGGCGTCCGCCACGATGTTGTGCGGCAGCCGCCGCAGGACTCCGCGGGTGCCGGTCAGGTCGAAGCCGACCGCGTTGCCGTCGCGGCCTGCCGTCCAGATCAGGTCACGGTCGGGGCCGGCCAGCTCCATCTGGAGGAGCGCACCGCTGTGGCCGGAGAGGTGGCGCACGATGGCCCCGGTCGCCACCTCGTAGATCTCCAGCTCCTCCTCACGTGCCACGGCGACCTCGCGACCGCCGGGGAGGAAGATCGCGCCTCGGACGTAGCCGGCCACCCGCCACGGGCGCCCGACGGGTCGCCAGCGTGCGTCGCGGACCTGCAGCATGGACGTCTCGGTGCCGGGGCGGGTCGTGGTCGACGCCATTGTCAGGACTCGGCGCCCGTCGCGGGTGGCTCCGACGATCGACCCGTTCCTGCGCTGTGTCCGACCCGTCCAGGGGTTCACCACGAGGGAGTGGGCCGGTTCGTCCTGGAAGGCCACCACTCCGTCGCCGATGCCCGAGCTCGTCGGTGCGTGGGGCGGCAGCGGGTGCGACCGGAGGACATCGCCCGACCACGGGTCCACGACGAAGACGTGCGTCGAGGAGGTGATCACCAAGTCGTTGCCGCGCAGGTGCAGGGACTCATCGAGCCTTGGAGAGCCGTCCGGCTCGGCTGTCCGCAGCTCGGTCGACGTGACCTGCCGCAGGATCATGCCGGTGCTCGGGTCGAGGATCGCCACGGCGTCCTCCCCGAGGAACATCGGAACTGCCACCCAGCGGCCTCGCGGGTCGGCGACGGGGTCCCCCCACTGGCCCTCCTCCCCCGGGGTGTCGACCTTCCACAGCACGTCGGCGGAGAGCGTGTCCACGGCGTACAGGGCGCTCGTGTTGTCGGCGAGGTAGACGGTCGCGCCGTCGGCGGAGGACGCGATGCGCAGGAACCGGTCCTCGATGCGGACACGGGTGTAGCTGTCGCGACCTCGGGTGAGCAGGGTCAGCAGCGCCCCATAGGTCTCCGGGCTCTCGTCGCGCTTGGTCGCCTCCACCGCCCCCAAGAGCGCGAGCGCGGGGCGGTCCTCGTTGAGGGCGTCCGCAGCAAGTCGCTTGGCGTCCGCAGCGAGTGCGGATGCGCGAGCTGCGTCGGCGGAGCTTTCGGCCTGGGTGCGCGCCGCCAGGGCAATCCCGCCCGCGACCACGGCGAGGACGAGGAAGACAGCCGCTCCGACGAGCAGCCAGCGCAGCCGACGGTTCTGCCGGGCGGTCGCGCTCGCCCGCAGCTCGGCCGCCTGCTCCTCCGCCTCCACCGCCAGGCGGCCCTCTTCGAGGAAGTCGACCTCGACGTGGGTGAGCTCGTCGGGGCGGGCGGCCGCCACCTCGAGACCCGACTGGAGCCGGGTGCCACGCCACAGGCCGGTCGGCTCCCTCCCCTCGGCGTCCCACTCGGTCGCGGCGAGGGCCAGACGTCGCTGGATCGCGCGTCCGGTCGCGTCGTCGTTGAGCCAACCGCGCAGGCGGGGCCACTCGCGGAACAGCGCCTCGTGCGCGACCTCGACGTGGCCTTCACCGACCGACACCAGCCGGTCCCGGGCGAGCCGGTCGAGCACCCGCCGCAGTCCGGGCTGGGCCAGCGACTCGACCTCCGCCAACGGCACGCGCCGCCGTACGACGCCGGCGCCCTCGCCGGGTCCGGAGAGCCGCAGCAGCAGCAGCCGGGCGGCGGCCCGCTCGGCCTCGTCGAGCTCCGCCCACACGGCCTCGGCGAGGGTCGCAATGGCCCCGCGCAGGCCGCCCGTGGAGACGTACGCGGCGAAGGTCAGCCGGTCCCCGTCGCGCTGGGACCAGGCCTGGGTGAGCGCCACCGACAGCAGCGGCAGCAGTCCCGGCTCGTCACCGGCGTCGCTGACGATGGTGTCGGCGAGCCCTTCCTCCAAGCGCAGGCCGGCCCGCCCGGCCGGGCGGGTGATCGCACGTCGCACCTCGGCGCTCGTGGGCGATCCGACCAGCACGGTGCCGTCTGCCAGGAGCGCGGCCAGACCAGCATGCTCCGCGGCCTCGCCGACGTAGTCGGCCCGCAGCGCCACCACCACCGAGGTGGTCGAAAGAGGGTCGGAGGCGAGCTCGACCAAAGTGTCGAGGAACGCTGCGCGCTCGCCCTCATCGCCGCACGCTGTCCACACCTCCTCCATCTGGTCGACCACGACCAGGGTGCGGGGCGGCTCGTCGTCGGGCTGGAGCAGCCTCGCCAGGACGTCACCCGCGTCACCGACCTGGGTGCCGAGTGCGGCTCGGGCGAGCTCACGCATCGGGTGCCGACCAGGGCGCATCACGACCTGGCGCCACGACGAGCTGCCGGGCAGGGCGTCGGCCGCCAGTGATGCGAGCACCCCGGCTCGCAGCGCGGAGGACTTGCCAGACCCCGACGTGCCCACCACCGCGAGCGCGCGAGTCGACGCGAGACGGCTGAGCAGCTCGGCGACCAGGTGCTCCCGGCCCGCGAACCACGGTGCGTCGGCGACGTCGTACGCCGCGAGGCCGCGCCACGGGCACACCCCGGGCTCGATCGGCTCGTCGCCGTCGGACTCGGCGAGCCGGACGATGTTGTCGCTGACGTCAGCGCGCGCCGCGGCCAGCCGAGCGCTGCTCTCCGCCACGACACCCACCGCCGCACCGAGTCGCTGGGAGGCCACTTCCCGCGCCATGCGGGCGGCTTCCGCGTGCACCCGCCCCGGCCAGGCGGTGCCGCTGCGCGCGACGCGATCGGCCAGCGAGTCCACCTCGTCGGGGGCGGCGTATGCCGCCACCAGCCGCCGCACGTCGGCGTCCCGGAGCGGCTGAAGATCCAGCACGGTCTCCCCGGCCGAAGGCTGGGCACCGGGTCGGGCGAGCCGCAGCAACATGGAGCCCGACTCGGGGACGGCCTCGGCTCCGTCGACGACACGCAGCCACGGCCCGCTCGCGGGCCGTGGGTCGTCGGCCACGAGGACGGGGTGGCCGGCGTCGGCCACCTCCCCGGCAAGCACCGCTGCCAGGGTCGTGGTCCCGGACCCCGCAGGACCCCTGACCAGCGCCGCGGTGGTCGAGCCCGCGAGCGTACGCTCCCACAGCCCCCGGAGCGCGCTGAGGTCCGCGTCGCGGCCGACCACGTCGGTGGCCGTGCTCTGCAGCGCACCAGGCAGACGTACGCGCGGCTGCGCGAGGTGGAGGCCCGGGTCCTGCACGAGCACCCGCGCGTGGAGGTCGCGCAGGCCGGTGCCGGGATCGACGCCTAGCTCGTCGGCCAGCAGCACCCGCGCCCGGTCGTACGCCTCGAGGGCCGCTCCTTGGCGTCCGGCACGGTAGCTGGCGAGCATGAGCAGCTCCCACAGCCGCTCGCGCAGCGGGTGGTCGGTGACCAGCCGCTCGATCTCGGGCACGGCGGCGGACTCCTGGCCCAGCGCCAGCATCGCCTCGAGGCGGTACTCCTGAGCGAGCAACCGGAGCTCGCCGAGGCGGCGAGCCTCAGCGTGGCCGAAGACCGTCTCCTCGCAGCCTGGGTACGCCGGGCCCCTCCACAACGCGAGCGCATCGTCCGCGGCGTCGAGAGCGGTCCGCCACCGCTGGCCCTCGCGAGCCCGGCGCGCCAGGTCCGTCAGCTGCCAGAAACGGCCGGCGTCGGTCTCCCGCTCAGTGATGGCGAGCCGGTAGCCCGCGCCGGCGGTGAGGAGCAGCCGCGGTTCGCCCGCGCGTTCCGGCTCCAGTGCGTTGCGCAGCCGCAGCACGTAGGTCTGGAGGGACTTCGCGGCCGTGCGCGGCGGGTCGTGCGGCCACAGCGAGTCGATCAGGTCGCGGGTCGGCACCACCTGGCCGGCCGAGGCGACGAGGTGCATCAGCAGGGTGCGCTCCTTGGCGCCCCGTACCTCGATGTCCACCCCGTCGGCGACCGCGCGCAGAGGGCCGAGGACCTGGAAGTCCATGGCCAGACGATAGGTGCGGAGCCTCACGCGGGTCCTCGTTTCCGCCAACCGGGTTGCCGGACGAGCAGATCGCAGCGCGGTCGCAGTGCGGTCGCACCGAGATCGCGGTGTGCGGCCCGGGTCGTCAGGCCGTCAGCGCGTGCCTGCGGCGTCCTCGTCGCGACCCTCGACGGTGCCCTCCTCCTGAGCCTCCACCGCCTCTGCGTCGGCGTCCTCGGCAGCCGGGACGTCGTCGGCGGTGTCCCCAGCAGGCTCGGCCAGGGCCTCCGGCTCGACGTCGGCCTCCAGCTCGGGCAGTGCCACACCGGGCACCGTGCCGGTGAGCGTGGCGAGCATCTGCCGCACGTTGGAGAGCTGCGCGTTGATGCTGTCGCGACGCTGTGCGGCGGCCGCGAGCTCCCGCTCCGACTCGGCCCGCACCCGGTCGGCCGTCGCGCGGGCCTCGGCCACCATGGACGTCGAGCGATCCTCGGCGTCGGACAGCATCCGCGCGATGCGGGCCTCCGCCTCGCTGCGACTGCGCTCCAGCGCCGCCTCGGTGTCGCGGTTGCGGGCCGCCATGGCGTCGAGCTCGGCCTGGGTCGCCGCCTGCTGCGCCTGGAACTCCGAGGTGGCCTTCTGGCGTCGCTCGGCGAGGGTGGTCTCGAAGTCGGCGGCGGACTGGGCGGCCTTGGCGCGAGCGTCCTCGTAGAGGGCCTCGGCCTCGGCGCGCCGTGCCGAGGCATCGCGCTCGGCGGCGTCGCGCTCGGAGTCGGCGGCCTTGCGGGCGTCGGCCACCAGCCGGGCACCTTCGGACTCGGCGTCGCGTCGGGTCTCCTCGGCGTAGCGGTCGGCGTCGGCACGCAGCGCGCTCGCCTCGCCCTCGGCCTCCTTGCGGAGCGACTCGACCTCGCCGACGACGCGGTCGCGGATCTCGGCCGCCTCCGCCTCCGCCAGGGAGAGGATCTGCCCGACGCGCTCACCGAGGTGCTCGTACGTCGGCGCCTCCGGCTCGTGCGCCTCCCGGGAGACCAGCGCCTCGCGCGACGTGGCGGCCTCGGCCCGCGCCTGCTCCGCGGCCGATTCTGCCGCCTCGAGCCGCGTTCGCAGCTCGGCGGCCTCGCTCTGCGCCTGAGCGAACGCCCGCTCGACCTCGTGGGGGTCGTAGCCGCGGCGGATCGTCGTGAACATCTCTTCAGGCATCGGGGTTCTCCTGGTCGGGGGTGGGGGAGGTGGGGGCAGAGGGGGATGTCGGGAGGTCGCCGCGTTCGGGGACGGAGAGCGCCTCGATGACGCCGGAGAGCTGGCCGAGCTCGGCGGCGATGCCGTCGCGCTGAGTCTGCAGCTGGGCGATCTCGGCGCGGGCCCGCTCGAGCGCCCGGCGAGCGTCCTCGCGCAGCTGGTCGGCCTCGGCACGCCCGTCGGCGACCATGGCGAGCGACTCCTCGCGAGCCCGGCGCCGGTCCTCGGCCGCCTCGGCGCGGCTTCGGGTGACCTCCTCGGCGACCAGGGCACGCAGGCTGGCGGCACCCGACTCGGCCTCGGCCCGCCGGCGCTCGAGCCGTTCGACGGCCCGCTCGGACTCGTCGGTCGCCTCGGCGATGATGCGGGCTGCGTCGGCCTCGGCCCGCTCACGGATGGAGCGCGCCTCGCTCTCCATCTCGCCCGCGGCCAGTGCGGCGACCTGGGCGATGTCGTCGGCACGCTGCTGGGCGGCGTCCAGCTCGACTGCCACCCGTGCGGCGACCGCGGCGATGACGGCCTGCAGGCGACGGCGTACGGAGCTGGTGTGCGCGCCGACGTCGGCGTGGCCGGCCTTGCGGATCGCATCGGCCTCGCGGGCGGCGCCGTCGAGCACGGAGCGGACAGTCGCGGTCGCCCACTCGGTCTGCTCGGCGGCCTGCTGCAGCTTCTCCTCGCTCTCGGCGCGGGCCCCGGCGAGGATGTCGGCGGCCTCCTGGCGGAGGCGCTCGGCCTCGGCGGCGGTGGTGCGACGCAGCTCGTCGGCATGGAGCGCGGCCTCGTCGCGCATCCGCGCGGACTCGGTGGACGCACTGGCCCTCAGTGACTCGGCCTCCGCCGTCGCGGAGTCGAGGTGGTGCTGGCCGGTGGTGCGGCTCTCCTCCACCAGCCGGGCCGCGGTCTCCTGGGCGGCGTTGACAGTGGCCTCCGCCTCGGCCCTGGCCGCTTCGACGAGGGCAGACCTCTCGACCGCGGCGCTGTCGCGCAGCTCCATCGCCTCGGCGCGGAGCACGACGGCTTCGTCCTGCGCCGCGGCCCGCAGCTGGTCGCCCTCGAGCCGCGCCTGCTCGACCTGCTGGTCGCGTGCACCCTCGGCCGAGCTCATCAGCAGCGACGCCTGCTCGTTGGCGTCGACGACGATGGTGGCCGCTTCCTCCGACGCCCCCGCCAGGACCTCCTCGGCCTGCTTGCGTGCCCGGCCGGCCTCGGCGCGGTCGCGCTCGGCCTCGGCCATCAGCTGCCTGGCCTCCTCGCGGAGGACGGCGAGGTCGGCGGTCAGCCGCTCGGCCTCCTGCCGGGCCTCGCTCTGCAGCTGGTCGGCGACCTGCTGGGCACGAGCGAGGAGGGCGGCGGTGCTGGGCTCGCCCGGAGAAGCCGTGGTGGCGGCGTCGAGTGCCATTGAGCGCCATTCCTTCCACACGATCCGAGACCCTTCATTGTGGCAGCGGAACTGCCGCGTGACAAAAGGGGCGGCGGCGCGGTTGCGCTGACAGCGAACGATCTTGTCGACCCCGGCCGGCGACCGGTGGAGTGGGGCCATGAAGCTCCTCGTGCTCGGCGGCACCCGGTTCCTCTCCCGCGAGGTGGCCACACAGGCCGTGTCCCGGGGGTGGGACGTCACCTGCGCCTGTCGGGGCGAGTCCGGGCCGGTGCCGGACGGTGCCGGGCACCTGCGCTGGGACCGGGCCGACGAGGCCCCCGACGCCCTGTCCCACGGCACGTGGGACGCCGTCGTCGACGTGACGCGCCTCCCGTCGCACGTACGCCGCGCCGTGGCGGCGACCGCGGACGCCCACTGGGTCTTCGTCTCCACGGTCAGCGTCTACCCCGACAACGCGTCGCCCGCGATGGAGCCGTTGGCCGAGCCGATCACCGAGGACGTCGACCTGGCCGTCGACCCGGAGGCCTACGGCGGCATGAAGGTGGCGTGCGAGCAGGTCGTGCAGAACGGCGTGGCTTCCTCGATGATCGCCCGCCCCGGCCTCATCGTCGGACCGGGCGACCCGACGGGCCGGTTCGCCTACTGGCCCCAGCGGCTGGCGCGCGGCGGTGAGGTGCTGGCGCCCGGCCGACCCGAGGACGTCGTCCAGGTCATCGACGTACGCGACCTCGCGACGTGGTTGCTCGCCGCCGCCGAGGCGCGGACGACCGGGGCGTTCGACGCGGTGGGCACGCCGATGCCGTTCGCCGAGCTGCTCGCCGCCACGGCGGCCGGCGTCGGCAACACCGAGCCGCGGCTGACCTGGGTAGACAGCGACTTCCTGGAGGCCCAGGGCGTGGCTCCGTGGGCGGGTGAGGGCTCGCTGCCGCTGTGGCTCCCGCGCCCGGAGTACGACGGCATGCTGGCCCACGACCCCGGAC
>Ga0190275_10003725_pt1 | contig 10903 bp, 14 predicted proteins | sample Popmic550T_FD_133745 | JGI IMG/M metagenome (GOLD analysis project Ga0190275, IMG submission 133745) | Populus adjacent soil microbial communities from riparian zone of Yellowstone River, Montana, USA - 550 T | ecosystem: Environmental > Terrestrial > Soil > Riparian zone > Trees stand | place...
ACGTGGGTACGTTTCCATCTGTCATCGAGAACGACGGCCGTGGCCGCCGGGTTCCCTATTCGGAAGCGGAATCCTTGCGGGCCTGGGCTTCCCGCTCCGACAGCAGGGCGTCGAGCTCAGCCTGGGTCATGGTGACCTTGTCCGAGGGCTTTGGCCGACTCCCGATCTGCTTGGCCTCCAACGCCTTGACGTCGTCCTTGCCCCCCTCGCTCACACCCTTCTTGAACTCCTGCGACGCCTCGCCGATGGAGCGGGCCAGCTTGGGCAGCTTGGTCGATCCGAAGAGCAGCAACACGACGACGAGGACGATGATGAGCTCGAGCGGTCCGATGTTCGGCATAGGCCTCAGAGCCTACAGGCCAGGGCCAGAATTTCGAGATCGTCGGGCCCGGGAACGGAGAACGGCATCGGCCTCGGGCTGACCACAAGGGTCGACACGCCGAGGGCGGCCCAGCCGTCCAACTGGTCCCGGACTTCGTCCACCGTCCCCACCAGCCGGCCCCGGCGCCACTCGTCGAGCGACGCCCCCTTGAGGCCGCCCGGCGTGGTGGCTTGCAAGGCCTCGAAACGGCGGGCGAGGTCGGCCGCGTCCTCCCCGATCAGGGAGTACTGGCCGAGGGAGAGGGTGACGGTGGACGGGTCGCGGCCGGCCCGGTCGCAGGCCGCATGGAGGACTCCGAGGCGCTCGCGGTAGGCGTCGGGGGTCCAGATCCACGCCGTGTTCCACCCGTCGGCCACCCGGGCGACCAGGTCGAGGAGGCGGTCACCACTGCCGCCGACCCAGATGGGGGGCGACGGCTGCTGCACCGGCCGGGGCAGGCACATGGCGTCGACGGCATGCTCGTAGCGGCCGTCGAAGGTGAAGGGCCCGCCGCCGAACATCCCCCGGATGACGAGGACGGCCTCCTCCAGGTGGCGCAGGCGTTCGCGGGGGCGGCGGAAGGGCACGCCCGCGAGGCGGAACTCCTCCGCGTTCCATCCCGCACCCAGGCCGACGGTGAGCCGTCCCTTGGAGAGCACGTCGATGGTGGCCAGCTGCTTGGCGGTGAGGGTGGCCGGGCGGAGGGGGACGCAGAGGGTGAGTGTCCCCAGGCGGACCCGTTGGGTGACCCGGGCGAGGGCGCCGAGGGCGGGCAGGGGGTCGAGGCCGGGGCACCGGCCGGGGGGACCGTCGTAGCGGGACGGGTCGAGGAAGAGGTGGTCGGACAGCCAGAGGGAGTGGAAGCCGAGGGCCTCGGCCTGGCGGGCGGCGGCTTCAACCGGGGCCCACGGGAGCGGCCCGGGCTCTGGTGTCGGCGCGAAGAAGTCGTACTGCGGCAGGGCTATGCCAATTTCCATGGGCCGGATCTCCATCGGTGATCGACGCTAGGTGCCCCCGGACGTGCGACGATGCCGGGGTTTCGCCGCGGCTTGAAATAGGACTTTCGGCCCGGGCCGGATCGGCGGGTCGGTGGTTATGATTCGCCCGGTGATAGTCCGCCCGATGATCGGTGACTGGGAGGTCCCGAGGATCGAGCGGATCGCCAGCACCGAGGGTCGGCGGCTGGCCCGTTTCCCGGTCCCCGGCCTGGCCGGCGACCTCCACCAGGACCTCGGGCGGGACAGCCTGGTGGTGGAGATCGTCGGCTCCCTCCACGGCGACGAGGCCCGCGACCAGTTCCTCACCGACCTGCGGGCCATGTTCCTCGCCGGCGACCCGGTCAGCTTCGTGGCCGACATCACCACCGCCACCGAGCTGGAGCAGGTCCTGGTGGAGGCCCTCGACGTGGAGGAGGTCAACCAGTGGGCGGGGTCGTTCCGCTACCGGATCGTGCTCCGCCAGTACGTCGAGCCGCCGGAGCCGCCGTCCCCCATCGACGACCTGGGCGCCGGCCTCGACGGCATGCTCGACGCCCTGGCCGACCTGGGTCTGGCCGGCCTGGAGCTGCCCGACCTCCTGGGTGACATCCCCAGCATCGGCGACCCGACGCCGCCGCTGCGCAGCGCCCTCGACGCGGTCGGCGGAGCCACCGCCCCCCTCGACGGGATGCTGTCCCAGCTGCGGGACGCCTTCGCCTGATGGGCCTGACGGCGGTCGTCGACGCCATCGCCGCCCACCTGGCGGCCACCCTCCCCCCTCCTTCGCCCGCCGTCGGCCCGACCCAGCCCGCCACCGGCGCCGACCTGCCGGCGGTGGCGATCAGCGTCACCCGGGCCGAGCAGCCGCTCCCCGCCCTCGGCCGCACCCCGGTGTCGGTGATGACGGGGGCGCTGCGGGTGGAAACCTCGATCGACCTGGCCGACCCCGTCCTCCATCTTCCGGGCGAGGACGTCAGCCTGCTGTCCCCCGACCGCCGGGTGGTGCACCTGCCCCACGGCTCAGTGGTGCGGGCCGACGGCATCGGCGATCACCCCTTCGGGACGGGCGACCTCCTCGTCCGGGTGGGCCCCACGACCTTCCCGCCGGTTGCGGGTGTGCCCTCGGCGGCCCAGGTGCAGCTCGATGCCCAGGCCGGCATCCTGCAGTTCCTCAATGTGCTGCCGGCAGCGGGGACGCTGGAGCTGGGCTATTTCATCGGGGCGTGGGAGGTGCGCACCGAGCGCCACCAGGGCGAGGTGGAGGTCGAGGTCTTCGCCGCGTCCGGTGCGGTGGCGGCCGACCTGTCGGCCGCGGTCGACGCCGTCCTCACCCGCGATCCGATCCCCGTGGCCACCGGGTTGCGCCGGGTCGAGCCGCTCGGGCTGGGGCCGATCACAGTCGCGCCGGCCGTCCTCGGCCTGGCCGCCACCAGCCGCAGCCGGGTGCTGCGCTACCGGTTCTCCTTCGAGCGCATCGACCCCGTCATCCAGACGTCCGGGGGCCCGATCGTCCGGGTCGACGTGGCCGGCACCACCGCGGCCACGCCCGACCCCCCCGTCACCGAAGCCTTCACCGTCGAGTAACGCCCCAACCAGAAGGGACCACATCGTGAGAGAAGGGAGTGGGCCGTGAGCGAAGCGATCGCCGAGATGGTGATCCCGGGCACCTACATCGAGGTCCGCGCCGAAGGCCTCATCGGGGTCGGCGGCATCGCCACCGGGAACATCGGGATCGTGGGCACCGCCGCCCGGGGTCCGATCGGCACGGTGGTGCCCCTGGGCGGCCTGTCCGAGGTCACCGACATGTTCGGGCCGGCCGACGCCTTCGCCACCCCGGCCGAGGCGGCCACACCGCTTACCCTCACCCGGGCCCTGGAGCAGGCCTTCGCCGGCGGCGCCCGCAACGTCTTCGCCGTCCGCATCGCCAACGGGGTGCCGGTGGCGGCGACGGCCACGGTCCCGGCGTCGGCCGACAACGCCTTCAAGCTCACCGCGTCGACCCCCGGCAGCTGGGGCAACGACCTGGTGGTCAAGGTGATCGACCAGGGCGCCGACGCCACCGCCCGCTGGCGGGTGGTGGTCAGCTACGGGGCCAACGTGCGGGAGTCCTTCGAGGGCAACAACGTGAGCCAGGTGCGGACCGCGCTGGCCACGTCGCAGCTGGTCGTCGCCGGCAACCCCGATGCCAACCCGGCCAACGGCAACTCCAACCTGGCCCCCACCGTCGACCCCCACGTGCGGCTCAACGGCGGGACGTCGCTGCCCAACGTCACCGGTTCCCAGATCGCGGACGGGCTGGCCCTGCTCGAGGACCAGCCGGTGAACATCGTGCTGGTGGCCGGCGTCGGCGCCGACCGGGCCGCGGCGCCGCTGCTCACACACGTCGAACGCACCGAGAACGACGGCCGGGAGCGGGTGGCGGTGGTCGGCGCCCGGGTGTCGGGCACGGCCACCGACGTCACCGGGGTGCTGGCCGACACCCAGAACATCGCCGACAAGCGGGTGGTGCTGGTGGCGCCCGGGATCAAGGTGCAGGAGCCGGGGCTCACCTCGCTCACCCCGCTGCCCCCGGCCTACACCGCGGCCCTGGTGGCGGGCCGGCTGGCCGCCCTCGCGCCCCACATCAGCCTCACCAACCAGACCTTGCCGATCATCGAGCTCGACGTCACCTACACCTCCACCGCCCTCAAGAACCTGCTGGTGAACCGGGTCCTGCTGGTGCGGCGCAAGCTCGGCCACCAGGTGGTGAAGGGGATCAGCACCGACACCGGGGCGTTCAAGCAGATCAGCGTCCGGCGGACGGTCGACTACGCCAAGACCGGCGTGCGCATGGGCGCCGACCCCTACATCGGCAAGCTCAACAACGCCCGGGTGCGGGCCGCCCTCAAGGCCACGCTCGACGGGTTCCTGTCCCAGATGGTGCAGGACGAGATGCTCACCGGCTACGAGCTCGACGTCAGCGCCACCCGGGCCCAGGAGATCAACGGGATCGCGGCCGTGGCCATGACCCTCCTGCCCACCTTCTCGATCGACTACATCCGGGTGACGATGACCCTCCAGTAAACGGATCGTGCCGGAGTCCGGCCCACGAAAGGAGTCCGAATGCCGAACACACACGTGTTCACCGGGATGGACGGTGCGATCAGCCTGGCGGTGGAGGCGGGACCGGAGGGCGACGCGGCCAAGGCCGTGAACGACACCTACGGCCTCACGCCCGTCGGCCGGGCCACCGGGGTGACGGTGGAGGTCGCGTCCGAGATGAAGCCGTTCCACGAGCTGGGGCAGCGCTACGCCACCGAGCTGCGGCCCGGCAACGTCAACATCAAGGGGGCCATCGGGCGGGCCCACGTCAACGGGGCCCTGCTCAAGCTCATGCTGGGCGAGGGGGCGGCCGGCAGCCGACCGGCGGGGGCGTTCGTCAGCCCCACGTTCAACCTCAGCCTGCGGCTGGAGAACGCCGGGTTCCCGGGCAACTCGGCCACCGTGACCGTCCACGGGGTCAAGCTCGACGGCTGGAGCTTCACCATGCCCGAGGACGACTTCGTGCTGGAGTCGGTGGGCTTCCGGGCCCTCTGGATCAGCGTCGAGGACGCGGAGGCCTGACCTTGGCCGACTCCCCTGGCTCGGCCCCCCTGCTCTCGGTCGACGACCTGCTGCTGGGCGGCCGGGCGACGCACCGCGTGGCCGTGCCCGCGGAGGTGCTCGATCCGGCCGCCGGGGCTGGGGCGCCGGGCGAGGTGGTGCTGCGGCCGCTGGTGCTGGCCGACGTCATGCGCATCCACAAGGCGGCCCGGGAGGACGGGTCGCTGACGAGCGTGCTCATGGTGCAGCAGGCGCTGGTGGAGCCGACGGTGACGGTGGAGCAGGTCAACCGCATGCACGGAGGGCTGGTGGAGTTCCTCCTGGCCGAGGTCAACCGCATCAGCGGGTTCGCCATTGGGGCCGACGAGCTGGCCGACACCGTCCGGGAGCCCATGGCCCGGGCGTGCTTCGAGCTCAGCCGCCGCTTCGGCTGGACGCCCGAGGAGTGCGCCGCCCTCACCGTCGGCCAGGTGATCCTCTACCTGGAGATGGCCGGTCGGGGCGACGCCATGCCCAACGGCCACGGGGACGGGCCGTGACCACGCCGGTCGGAGCGGTGCGGTCCCGGCTGGTGCGGTCCGGCCACCTACCCGACGTGCTTCTCGACGGGGCCCGGGCGTGGAGCCCGTTGCTCGGCGGGCGGGCGGACCGGCTGACGGTCGGTCCACCGGTCGACGCGGTGCTGGCGGCGGCCCTCGACCACGGCCAACCGGCGGCCGCGGCGACCGGGGGGGGTGGCGGTGGCGGGCGCTCGGTCGGGGCGCCGCCGGCTCCGCTCGGGAGGGTGGCGGCATCGGCGGTGCCGGGGACGTGGCCGATGTCGACGTCGGCGGCGGGGGCGGGTGCAGGCGGGCTGGGCTCGCCGTCGGTTCCCCGGTCGCCGTCGTCGGCGGGGTCGCTCCCGGCAGCCGCGGCGAAGTGGCAACCACGCACCACGCGTCCGCCCACGGGCCGCGCCGACGCGTCCCCGGCCGGCGCACGATCCGTGCCCGCTCCCCCGCCTGCTGCTCCAATGGCGGACCGGGCCACCCCCGACGGCGCGGGCGGGGAACCGGCAGGACCGCACGAGCTCCTGCGCTCCGCGCGCCCGCCCCGGGCTGGGGATCCGGCGCCGGTGGCGGCGACGGTCCCGCTCGGGTCGTCCCCGGCGGCCCGGGCCGGCGCCGCCCGGGCCGTGGCGCCGGACGATCCCGGGCGGCGGGACGGGCATGGTTCGAGGCCGCGGGACGGGGACGGGGACGGCAATCGGCGTCCGACGCCCGCCGGGCTCCGTCCTTCCCCGCCGGCCGACGAACCCCGACCGACCTCGCTCCCGGGCCCCGGCGGGAGCGCGATCGGCACCGCCCCCCTCCAACCGACGGCTGCACGTGGTGACTGGCCGTCGGGTCGGACGAGGCCCGTGCCGCCACCCCCGGCCGGACCGCAGGCCCAACCGGCGCCGGCACCCGCGCTCCCGGCCCCCGCCCCTCAGGGCCTGGCCGCGCTGGCCGCGTGGTGGGAGGAGCACGACGGGGCCGAGCGGGGGGACGGACCCGCCGCCAGCCGACTCCTCGACGCCGGCCCCCCGGCCCGCCGGGCGCCGTCACGGGCCGTCACCGGCGACGCGGGCGAGGTCGACGACGGCGCCCTGCTCGCCCTCGACCGCTTCACCGCCGCCCTCGAGCAGGTGCTCATCAGCGAGGCGGCCAGCCACGGGATCGAGGTCGAGCGGTGATCGGCCGGCCGACGCTGACCGTCACCGTCGACGGGCGGGCCCTCACCGGGCCGGAGGCGGCGGTGGCGGCGATGGCCGTGGAGCTGCGGGCGGCGCCCGCCCACGACCGGGTGCGGCTCACCCTCGGCCCCCTGTCGCCCCTGCTCGACACGCCGCCGGGAGCCGAGCTGGTCGTCGCCATCGGCCGGGCCGGCGACGAGGGCGAGCCCCTCCTCACCGGCACGGTCACCAACGCGTGGCACCGGCCGTGGGGCACCGTCCTCGAAGGCCTGGCCTCCACCATCGCCTGCTCCCGCACCGCGGTGGGCCGCTCCTACGTGCGCCAGGGCGTCGACCAGATCGTGCGCGACCTGGCGTCGGCGGCCGAGGTCGACGTCGACCAGGCCGACGGGGGCGTCGAGCTGGCCGTCTTCCACGCCGACGACCGGCGGCCGGTGTGGCGCCATCTGCTCGCCCTGGCCCAGCTCACCGGCTCCGAGGTGGTGGCCGCCCCGTCCGGCGGGCTGCGCTTCCGCAAGGTCCGCACCGGTTCGGCCGACCACACCCTGCGGGCGGGAGCCGAGCTGCTCGACTGGGCCGTCGGCGCCCGCCAGCCGGCGCCCGCCCCCGCCGCCACCGCGGCCCTGGTCGCGGCGGGCGACAGCGACGGCTGGCACCTCCTCGGCCACGAGCCCGACGGCGGCGGCCGCAGCCTGCTCAACCCGGCCGTCCGCGACCGGTCGGCCGCCCGGGCGTGGGGCGACGGGCTCACCGCCGCCAACCGCCGCGGCCAGGCCGGGGGCTGGGCCACGACCATGGGCGACGTCGGCCTGCGGGCGGGCGACCTGGTGGAGCTGGTCGACACCTCCCGCGCCGACGCCACCTACCGCATCGTGTCCGCCACCCACGTCCTCGACCGGGCCGGCTACCGCACCGCCCTCGCCCTGGAAGGGGCGGCGTGACCGCCATCGTCAACGTCCTCCAGGCGATCGTGCGGGACGAGCTCACCGGCGTGCGGCCGCTCAGCCTGGGCGTGGTCACTGCGGTCGACACCAACGAGGGCGGCGACGGCAAGCGCAACCTGGAGGTCAACGTCCGGCTGGCGGGCAGCGACCTCGAGCTCCAGCGGGTCCCGGTGCTGGTCGGGCGCATCGGGGTGTCGTCGGTGCCCCGGATCGCCGACCTGGTCGTGGTCGGCTTCCTCGACGGCGACGTCAACGGGGCGGTCGTGCTGGGCGTGCTCCACGACGACCAGCAGCACCCGCCCCAGGCCGCGCCCGACGAGGTCGTCTACGAGGTCCCCGACTCCGGGGGGACGCGGCGGGCCGAGATCATCCTCCCCAACGGGAACACGGTGACGGTGACCGACGACGCCGTCGTGATCGCCATGGGCGGGACGTCGATCACCGTCGAGTCCGGCGGGAAGGTCGTGATCGAGGCCTCCGGCGACATCGAGCTGACGGCCAAGGGCAACATCAAGATGGAGGCCCAGGGCAATCTCGAGCTGTCGGCCCAGGGCAACGCCACCCTCAAGGCCGCCGCCGCCCTCGAGGTGTCGAGCGCGGCGTCGACCACCGTCAAGGGCGCCACCACCAAGGTGGCCGGCGTCATCAGCTTCAGTGCCAGCTGATGGCTCGGATCGGGGAGGGTCGGTGCCGGGGCCGCCGGTGACCGTCGGGTGCGCCGTGCTCGTCACGCCGGGCGCGGCCGGGCCGCCCGACTCCGGGTTCATCACCGTCGTCCCCCAGGCCACGGCGACCGCGGCCGGGCTGCCCCTGGCCGTGTCGGGGTCGATGTGCACCATGGTCAACTCCGTCAGCGGGGTGCCCTACGTGATCCCGATCGGCACCGCGGGGGCTTCGACGGGCGTCACCGTCGACGGCCAGGCCCTCGTCCGCCTCGGCGACCAGATCCCGTCAGGGCCGGGCGTCCTGCTCGTGCTCGGCCCGCCCGCAGCCGGCTTCGTCAACGACATGAGCTCGCCGTGACCCGCCGGACGGGCGCCGAGATCGACCGGGTCCTGCGCCTCCTCGGCACCGACATCGCCCTCGACTACCCGGGCCCGTCGGGCTGGTGGGAGGACGCCGACCTCGACGTGGTCCCGTCGAGCGGGCGGCTGCCGGTCAGCACCGACATCGGCGTGGTGGCGGGCGTCGCGGCCGCGGACCAGCTCCTCGTCAACCGGCTCAAGACGAGGCGGGGCGAGCTCGCCGTCCTCGGCCACCCCGACTACGGCTCCCGCCACCACGAGCTCATCGGCCAGCCCAACACCGAGCGGGTGCGCAACCTGATCAAGCGCCACGTGCTCGAGTGCCTGGCCCAGGAGCCCCGCATCGAGAAGGTGCTGGCGTGCGACGTGCGGGCGGCCCACGAGCCGCCCCGCGACGTGGTGCGCATCACCGCGACCGTCCGCCTCAACGGGGAGCCGACGCCCCGGAACCTGGTCGTGCCCTTCTCGCTCGGGGTCGACGCGCCGTGACCTTCCGGGCCGAGCCCTTCGGCGTCTTCGTCGACGACCTGGTCAGCGCCCTCACCGGTGGCGTGGTGCGGGAGGCGTTCCGGTTCCTGCCCGACCAGGACGCCTACCAGCTGGGCCACGACGACGTGGTGCCGGCCACGGTGCGGGCCCACGGGATCGCGGCCGACGCCTACGCCCGCTTCGCCAGCGGCGTCGACTTCACCGCCACCGCCGCCACCCTCACCTTCGCCGCCGCGCCCGCGGTCCGCCCCGACCCGGGCTCGACGTTCTACGTGTCCTACGAGCGCAGGCCCGACCCCCAGGCGCCGCCCCGGCTCACCGACCGCAACCCGGGCAGCGTCCTGCGCACGCTGGCAGAGTCGTTCTCGGTCGACTTCGCGGTGCTGTCCCGCCAGCTGGAGGCGATCTACGACGCCGCCTTCCTGGCCACCGCCGCCGGCCGCGACCTCGAGCAGGTGGCAGCCCTCCTCGGCGTCGAGCGGCGGACTCAGCTCTTCGCCACCGGCGAGGTGGTCTTCTCCCGGGCGACGCCCGCCGCCGGCGACGTCACCATCGAGGCCGGCACCCGGGTCTCCACCGGCGACGTCCCCGCCGTCACCGTCGCCACCACCGACACCCGCAAGCTGCGGGCGGGCACCAACTCGGTGGCGGTGCCGGTACGGGCCGAGGTGGCGGGCAGCGCCGGGATCGCGGCGGCCAACACCCTCACCGTCGTCCACCGCCCCATCCTCGGCGTCACCCGGGTCACGAACCCCGACCCCTTGGCCTTCCGGGGCGAGGCCGAGACCGACGAGGCCCTGCGGTCCCGTACCCGGCGGGCGCTGGAGGCGGCCGGACGTTCGACCGGGGGAGCCATGGTGGGCGCCCTCCTGGGGGTGGAGGGCATCCGGGAGCAGGACGTGCAGGTGGTGGAGGACCACGTCGCGTTCCCCGGGGTGGTGAAGATCACGGTCGCGGCCGAGCTCGACGAAGCCCGCACCCGACGGGCGGCGGCCCTCATCGAGGAGCACCGGCCGGCCGGCATCCGGGTGGTGCACAACCTGGTGGTGCCCACGACCCCGGCGGTGCCGGTCGGTCCCGGTGGCGGCGCGGTCGACGGCCTACCGCCCGCCCCCGGCACCGTCGACCGCATCTTCTGGAACGTGGCCGTGGCGGCCGCGGTCACGCCCGCCGACGCCGACCTCACCGGCGACCAGAAGACCGACCTGGTGGCGGCGGTGGCGGCGGCCGTCGACGCCTACGTCGGGGGCTTGGGCGTCGGTGCCCAGGTGGTCTACAACCAGCTGGTGGCGGCCATCATGGCCGTGGAGGGTGTCCACGACGTGGTCGTCGACCTGTTCCCGGCAGGCACTCCGACGGGCGGGCGCCAGAACCTCACCCCCCCGCCCGGCACCCGGCCCCGGCTGGCGCCCACCGACCTCGACGTGACCCTCCGGGGCGCCCTCATCGCCCTCGACGTCACCGTGGTGGTCGAGCGGCTGGGGCTGCTGGCGGGGGCGGAGGCCCAATCCGCCCTCGACACCATCCGCACCGACATCCTGGGCCGGCTGGCGTCGCTGCTGCCCACCATGAGCGGCCCCATCACCCCGTCCACCCTCCTCGGGGCCCTCCTCGGCACCGACACCTACGCCGTCGACCGCATCGGCTACACCGCCGAGTTCGTCGACGAGGGCCTGCGCATCCTCAGCCCCGACCGGGAGATCGTCCCCTCGGCCGACCAGGTGCCGTGGATCCGCTCGGTGATCGTCACCGAGGAGGAGCAGACATGACCGCCGCGCCCCCGTCGGCGCGGGCCGGGCTCATCCTGGGGC
>Ga0190275_10003726_pt1 | contig 10902 bp, 8 predicted proteins | sample Popmic550T_FD_133745 | JGI IMG/M metagenome (GOLD analysis project Ga0190275, IMG submission 133745) | Populus adjacent soil microbial communities from riparian zone of Yellowstone River, Montana, USA - 550 T | ecosystem: Environmental > Terrestrial > Soil > Riparian zone > Trees stand | place...
CGCCATCCGCGATGTGGTCGATCAGTACCTGCGTCTCCTGCAGCTCGTAGCGGTCCGGCGTGAGCGAGCCAGCGTCGCCGGCAGCGGTCCACGACAGCTCGAGCGGCTGCTCGATCACGTCGTCTCCGGGATCGGTGAGCTCCGGCGGGTCTCGAAGCGGCAGGTGATCCTGTTCTTCGAGCCCCTCCACGTCCACCAGTTCTGGGCGCTGGACTACTTCGAGGAGGCCAAGGAGTTGCCGTCGGAGCAGAACGCTCCGAGCGAGCGCCTGCTCCGTGCACTGCTGCCCCTGCGTGAGGTGCAGAGGGTCCTGGTACCCCGGGATTGCGTCGACGGCTTCGGTGCGGCGTTCTGGGCGCGGCCCGAGGCGTACCTCGATCCCGCGGTGCAGGCCGGGATGTCCTGGATGGCGCTACTGCCGGCGGCGGTCCTGGCGCGCGGCACCGACCGTCTCCGGCGGGACCTGGCGTCGGGCGCATGGGACGCGCAGCATGGGCACCTCCGGTCGATGGACACCTACGACGCCGGCTACCGCTTGGCCATCGCGGAGGACCCCGCCTAGGGGCGGTTGCCGCGGCGGGACCGGGCGTGGACCCGGCGCTCCAGCGCCCGGGCGGCCCGGAACCGCTGGCGGGCCACAGCCCCGACCAGGCCCGGGCGCGACAGGGTGATGGTCGACAGGTGGCGCTCGCCGGTGGCCCAGCGGCGCTTGTACTGGGCATCGCCCCGGCAGAAGTCGAACACGTCGATGCCGTCGGCGAGGCCGTCCTCGAACACCTTGTGGTGCAGCAGCTGGCCCGGGCTGAACGCCGCGAACTCCGGGTCGAACGCGCCCTTGAACAGGAACACCCGGTTCTCGTGCACGAAGTCGAGCTCGACGGCCACCGGGGCGCCCGCGGCCTCGATCGACAGCAGCGTGACCATGCCCTCGACGTCCAGCGCCCGGATGGCGTCGAGCAGGAACTCACGTCGGGCCGGCTCGGCCAGCAGGCCCTGCATGGGCTCGTCGATCTCGTCCCAGCGGCGGTCGTGCAGCGACACCAGGCGGTCGAGCCCGGCTTCGAGCGTGTCGCCGGTGTGCTCGACGAAGATGACCTCGCCATGCTGCTCGTCGAGCCGGCGCAGGCGCTGGCGGATCTTGTGCTTCTTGGCCTGCTTGGCCAGGCTGAACCCGTTGCGCACGTCGGTGAACAGGCAGGCCTCGCCCAACTGCTCGACCAGCGTCTCGACGGTGGCGGCGTGACGCACCAGCTCGTCGCCGAGCACCCGGCTGAAGCGGGCGTCGCTGGCCAGGCGAGACAGCACCGCCACCGCGACCTCGCTGTGCAGCTGGGCCCCGAGGTGGTCGACCAGCAGCGACACCGCGTCGTCGGCCCGGCGGGCCAGCAGCATGCCGCCGTAGTCGCCCGAGTCGTGGTTGATGCGCTGGATCGCCGGGACGGCGAGCGGTCCGACGCCGACCTGGGCCCGGTAGAGGGGTGCGATCGCGGCCACGCCCAGGCTGTCGCGCACGACGACGATGTGCAGCTCGTGGTCGGCACGGCCGGTGCCGAAGTGCTGCCACCACGCGTGGGCCCAGGGCCAGGTGAGGAACACGTTGGGGTTGGGGTCGGCGGCGGCCACGTCGGCCCACTCGCCGCGCAGCGCGGCGAACCCGGCCTCGTCGTCGACGACGTCGAGCGTCAGGTCGGTCATGGTCCCTCGTGCGGTGGTGGGCGGGACCGAGATCATGCCATCGACGGGCTCACGCCGGTGGTCGGCGCCGGGGTCATCGCGTACTCGAGATCGCTGTCCGCCGAGGTGACGAACCACCGGTCGGGGTCGCTCACCAGGGCACTGACGTCGTCGGCGTCGTCCGCGCACCGCACCATGAAGCGCACCGGATCGTCGGTGCCGCGCTCGCGGCGGACGAAGCCGGCGGCGCGCAGGTAGCGGTCGGCCGGCTCGTTGCGGGTCTTCACCGACATGGCGATCGCCCCCCGGCGTCGGGCCACCGTGCCGGCGGCCACCAGCAACGGCGCCACCCAGCGGGGCGGGGCCAGATAGTCGACGACCACGACGGTCGGTGCCGCCGCGGTGCCGCCGGGGCGGGTGACCGCGTAGCCGACGGTGCGTCCCCGGACCACGAGCAGGTGCCGCTCCAGCCGGTCGCGATCGGGGCGCTCGTCGATGCGCCACGCCAGCGTGGCCAGGTCACGCCGGGCGGCGACGGGGTAGTCGTCGGCGGTCGACCGCCACAGCTCGTCGACCCGCTCGTCGAAGCGGTCGATCGGCTCCAGTCGGGCGCCCGCGGCGCGCAGCGCGGCGACCGCGGCGGCGTCGGCCGCCCGCAGCGCAGGTCCCGCCACGGGAGCCAGGCGGGCGACGCGGTCCGGCACGGTGCCGAGGCGGACGGCCCGCGCCAGGTCGAGCGGGCGCAGGTAGACGGGGACGATGCCGAGGTCGGTCCAGCCGCCGCGCGTGTAGGTGGCGTGGCCCTTGTCGGACAGGTTCAGCCCCGCGACGATCGACCGGCCGGCCAACTGGGTGGCCACCAGCGCGGGGCCGACGCCGCGCAGGCGCCAGGCGTCGTCGACCATCAGGTCGATCGCCCAGGCGGCCCGGCGCTCGTGCGTTCCCACCCGCAGGTCGAAGGGGATCTCGGCCTGCTGGCCGACGATGGCGCCGGCGCGGCGGCACACCCACAGGTCGCGGGTGTCGTCGTCGGTGCGGCACGGGTTCCGGTCGAACAGCCAGGCGGCGCGCCCGGGGTCGACCTGGCGGCTGCCGGCCTCGAACGTGCGCAACTGGAAGGCCGCCAGGTCGTCGGCGTCGGCCGGGGTGTACCGGGTGATCCCGACCATGTAGCGGTCGGGGACCTTCACCCGCCGCTCCCCTCGGCTTCGGTGGCGGGCGCCGGCGCCGCCATCGCCACGCCTTCGGGACGCGGCGCGAGGTCGATGTGCTCGACGGGGATGGCGTCGCGCAGGCCACGCTCGGCGGCCCGGCGCTTGCCCACGATGTCGCGGTACACGCGCCCGACCTGGTCGGGGCGCAGCCCCATCACGCCGGCGGCGTCGTCGGGGGTCACGTCGTGGTTCCAGGCCCACAGCATCAGGTCCATCTCCGCAGCCGGCAGGGCGAAGTAGAACTCCTCCTGGGTCTGGGGGAGGCTGTACGTGTCGGTGCTGGGGGTCTGGTTGCAGATGTCCTCGGGGAGGCCGAGGTGGGCGGCCAGCGCGTAGACCTGGGTCTTGTACAGGTGGCTGATGGGCTTGATGTCGGCCAGCCCGTCGCCGCCCCGCACGAAGAACCCGAGCTCGTACTCGAGCCGGTTGGGAGTGCCGATCACCGCGTAGTTGCGGGCGTCCGCGTGGGTGTACTCCATGAGCTTGCGGGTGCGCTGCTTCATGTTCGTGGCCGCCACCACGGTGAGGTACACGTCGGTGGGCATGCGGGCGGTCTGCTGGTGCCCGTCGGGGTCGGCCACCGTCAGGTCGAAGTAGCTGACCCGGTCGCTGTCGAGCAGCCCGGCGGCCAGTGTGATCTTCTGCCGCCAGCCCCCGCCGTAGTCGGGGAACACCTGGCGGATGGCGTCGTCGCGCCGGCGATAGCAGCCCATGGCGGCCAGCGCGGGCGCGATGTCCTCGACGACGGCCTCGACGCCGAGCTGATCGCACAGGCGCTGCCCGCGCTCCTGGGAGGACGGGTCGGAGTCGGCCTCGGGCATCAGCAGCGCCAGCACCCGGTCGGGCCCGAGCGCGTGGGCGGCGAGGGCGACGCACACCGACGAGTCGATGCCGCCGCTGACGCCGACGACGATGCCGCGGCGCCGCAGGTCGTGGCGCAGCGCGCCGGTCATCGAGGCGGCGATGCGCTCGACCGCGGCCGCGGCGTCGATGTCGAGGACATCGCTGGAGAACGTGGTGTGAGGCACCTAGCTGGCTCCCGGGGTGGGCACGGAGTCGACAGTCGGCCTGTCGCCTGCGGTGTGGTGGTGGTCCGCGTCCGCGGTCAGGTCGACCAGGACGTGGGGTGGGGGTCCGGCGTCGAACCGGGCGCGGGCGGCGGCAGCGCGGTCGGCGCCCTCGACGAGGTAGGCCTGGCCCATCGCCTGGAGCGTCAGGGCGCCGACGAGCGCCATCTCCTCGCGCTCGCCCGGCAGTGCGCCGGCGCGCGCCCGAGCGCGGTCGCGCAGCAGGCGGGCGGCGCGGGGATCGAGCAGCCCGAGGCGGTCGATGGCGGCGTCCGACAGCAGCTCGGACACGTAGTCGGGCTCGTCGGGGCCGAACAGGGCGGTGGTCATGGGGGCGCGGTAGGGCTGCTTGGGCCGCTGCCAGATCTCGGGCGGCAGGGAGCGGGATGCCAGGCGGCGCAGCGCGGCCTTGTCGTGCAGGCCGACGAGCTTGTGGTCGGGCGGCAGGCCGGCGCAGAAGTCGACGACGTCGGGATCGAGGAACGGGTACCGCACCTCGACGCCATGCGCCATGGCCACCCGGTCGCCCTGGTGCGACAGCAGGTACGGCGACAGGAAGGTGGCGACCTCGACCCACTGGGCCCGTGCGAGGGGATCCCACGAGTCCCAGCCGACGGGCATCTCGCCCAGCAGGCCGGCGTTGGCGCCGGGGTCGTCGAGGCCGGTGCCGGCGGCGGCGCGCAGGTCGGGGTGCAGCATCCGCGTCGTCCAGGCCGTGTTGCTCCAGCGGACCAGGTGGGCGTAGAAGGGCAGGTCGGTGGCGGTCAGGTCCCGCCCGAAGAAGCGCGCCCACATGTCGGTGCCGCGGGCGCCGCCCGCCTGCACCTCGGGGTGCAGCCGCGAGAACAGGGCGGGCCGCATCGACGAGTCGGGCCGCCGGGCCCAGAACCGCCGCACCCGGTCCTCCTTGAAGATGCTGTAGCCGGCGAGCAACTCGTCGGCGCCTTCACCGGTGAGCACCACCTTCATGCCGGCGTCCCGCACCAGCCCCGACAGCAGGTACAGCGGCACGGGGGCCGTGCGCAGCAGCGGCGCCTCGACGTGCCACACGACGTCCTGGAGCGCGCCGGCGATCTCGTCGGGTCCCGCCACGATCTCGTGGTGGTCGGTGCCGAGCAGCCCGGCCATGCGCCGCTGCTCTGGCGTCTCGTCGAAGGCGGGGTCGCTGAAGCGCACCGCGAACGTCTCGAGGGAGCCGGTGTCGACGTCACGCACGAGCGAGCCGATGACCGACGAGTCGAGACCTCCGCTCAGGTAGGCACCCACCGGGACGTCGGCCCGCAGGCGCAGGCGCACGGCGTCGCCGAGGCGGTCGCCCAGCTCGTCGGCGGCCTCCTCGGCCGACAGGCCGGCGCTGCGGGGATCGACGGCCATGTCGGGCTGCCACCAGCGGCGCTCGGTCATCGTCATGTCCCGGGCGTCGACGCACAGGGCCGTGCCCGGCCGGACCGTGCTCACCCCGGTGAAGGCGGTGGTGGGCGCCATCGCCGACCAGCGGGTGAACACCTGGGCCAGGCCGGCCGCGTCGAACGTCGGGTCGACGAGGCCGCCGGTGAACAGCGCCTTGGCCTCGGAGGCGAAGGCCACCTCGCCCTCGGCGGTGCGGGCCCAGTGCAGCGGCAGGATGCCCAGCCGGTCGCGCACGAGCCACAGCCGGCGGCGTCGCCGGTCCCACAGGGCGAAGGCGAACTGCCCGTTGAACATCGACCACGCCCGCTCGCCGTACTCCTCATAGCAGTGGACGATGACCTCGGAGTCGGTGTGGGTGGCGAACCGGTGGCCCCGTGCCGTCAGGTCGCGCCGCAGCTCGACGTGGTTGAAGATCTCGCCGTTGAACGTCAGCCACACGCTGCCGTCCTCGCCCGTCAGGGGCTGGGCGCCGCCGGCCAGGTCGACGATGCTCAGCCGCAGGTGACCGAGCCCCACCTGCTCGTCGCGGTAGAGGCCGTGGCCGTCGGGGCCGCGGTGGGCCAGCACGGCCAGCATCGAGCGCAGCCGGTCGAGGTCGACGGGCGCACCGCCGGCCGACGCCAGGATGCCTGCGATGCCGCACATGCCGTCCGCGCCTACCTGAGCTCGGTCTTGCGGATCTTGCCGGAGTCGGTCTTCGGCAGCGCGTCACGGATCTCGATGTGCCGCGGCACCAGGGTGGGCTCGAGGCGGGCCCGGCAGTGGCGGCGGACCGCGTCGACGGTCAGCGCGGCCCCGTCCCGCAGGGCGACGACGGCCTTGATCGCCATGCCGTCGACGTCGTCGGGCACACCGACGACGGCGGCCTCGGCGACGCCCTCGAGCTGGAACAGCACCTGCTCGATCTCGCCGGGCGAGACCTTCTCGCCCTTGCACTTGAACATGTCGTCGGTGCGACCCACGAAGTACAGGAATCCGTCCTCGTCGGCCCGGAACAGATCGCCGGTGTGCAGCACCTTCTCGCCGGCGATCTCGCCGTCGCGCAGGCGCTCGGCGGTGGCCTCGGGCCGGCCCCAATAGCCGCGCATGACGTGCGCTCCCCGCACCACCAGCTCGCCGACCTCGCCGGGGACGCAGCGCCGGCCCTGCTCGTCGACGACGTAGGCCTCGGTGTTCGGGATGGGGCGCCCGACCGAGCCGGGCCGGGCGGGTGCGTCCGCCGGGTCGAGCGTGCACACCCGGGTGCACTCGGTCAGGCCGTACATCTCGACCACCCCGACGCCGGGCAGCAGCTCGTCGAGCCGCCGACGGTGGGCGATGGGCAACGCGGCGGCCGCGTTGGTGACCATGCGCAGCGAGGACAGGTCGAGATCCGCGAAGGGGGCCATGCTCAGGATGGTGGCGAAGAAGGTGGGGACGCCGGGCACGACGGTGGCGCCGAGGGCGGCGAACCGCGCCAGCACCTCGTAGGGGTAGGCGAAGCTGCGCTCGAGGGCCACGGTGCAGCCCACGTGGGCGGCGCTGATCACCTGGAACAGCCCGTAGGTGAACGACAGCGACAGCGCGCAGCCGATGACGTCGTCGGGGCGGAGGTCGAGCGAGCGGGCGATGGCCCAGGCGTTGTGGTGGACGTTGCGGTGCGTGAGCATCACGCCCTTGGGCCCACCGGTCGACCCGGAGGTGTACACGATGGCGGCGAGGTCGTTGTCGATGGTGCCGGGGTGGCGCGGGGCAATGCCGGCGGCGAGCGCCTCCTCGAAGGCGGCGCCCCCCTCGACCGCCTCGGGCACGCCGTCCACCCACAGGCTGGCCTTGATGCCGGCGCCGTCGCCCAGCGCCGCCCGCAGGTTGCGGTGGAGCCGACGGTGGCTGACCAGGTGGCGGGCATCGCAGTCGCCAAGGATGAAGGCCACCTTGTCCGGCCGGCTGACCGGGTTGACGACGGTGACGACCCCACCGGCCTTGAGCACGCCCCACACCGTGACGACCTGCTCGACCGAGTTGTCGAGCACGACCGCCACCCGGTCGCCCCGCACGAGGCCGCCGGCCTGCAACCATCCGGCGAGTGCGTCGCTGTCGCGGTCGATGGCGGCGAAGCTGTGCGCGACGCCGTCGAAGACGATGGCGGTGTGATCGGGGGTGGTGCGGGCCGCGCCGACGAGGTGGTCGTGCGCGAGCCCGGTCATGCGGGTCGGCCCCGGAGGGCGCGCCGCGTCACGGGACGAGCTTCGCGTCGACGAACTTGGTGAGCCGTTCGACCGAGTCGAGGTTGTCGGCGACGAGCTCGTCGTCGTCGATGGGGATGCCGTACGTCTCCTCGAGGAAGGCGACGATCTCCATCACGCCGGTCGAATCGACGATGCCGCCGTCGATCAACGAGTCGCTGTCGGCGAAGCCGTCGTCGTCCCCCAGCAGGAACGTGTCGACGATGAAGCCTCGGATACGTGTGGTCACTTGTGCTTGCCTTCCGCCCAGAACCGTCTCCGCGCGAGGTGACGAGGAGTCGAGCTGCGCGCCCGATGAAGGAGTGGGCGCCCGCCACGGACAAGCATGTCAGGCGGCCCGTGAAATTGCTAGACGAAGCGTGACCCCCCATCACGAAGAGTGGCCGATCGACCGACGGGAGTCGTTGTGCCTTTCGTGGCCGAGGGGCCCCGGCCGTACGATGACCCGTCGTGACCCCTGAACGCGTACGCATCGGCCTGCTCGGGTGCGGCAACGTCGGCGCGTCGCTCGTCGAGCTCATCGACAGCCGCCGCGACGCCATCGCCGCCCGCACCGGGCTGCGCCTCGAGGTCACGCGCGTGGCCGTGCGCAGCCTGGCCAAGGAGCGGCCCGTCGAGGTGCCCGAGGGCGTGCTGACCCTCGACGCGGCCGGGTTGGCCGTCGATCCCGACGTCGATGTGGTCGTCGAGGTCATCGGGGGCATCGAGCCCGCCCGCGAGCTGATCCTCGCCGCGCTCAAGGCGGGCAAGCCCGTGGTCACGGGCAACAAGGAGCTGCTGGCCAACGTCGGCGCCGACCTGTTCGCCGCCGCCGAGGAGGCGGGCGTCGATCTGCTGTTCGAAGCAGCGGTGGCCGGGGGCATCCCGTTCATCCGGCCGCTGCGCGAGTCGCTGGCCGGCGAGCGCATCGACCGCATCATGGGGATCGTCAACGGCACCACCAACTACATCCTCACCCGCATGACCGAGGCGGGCGCCTCCTACGCCGACGCGCTCAGCGAGGCCCAGAGCCTGGGCTACGCCGAGCGCGACCCCACCGCGGATGTCGAGGGCCACGACGCCGCGGCCAAGGCGGCGATCATCGCCTCGATCGCCTTCGGCGTGCGGGTGGTGGCCGGCGACGTCTACGACGAGGGCATCTCCCGGATCACCCCGGCCGACATCGACTACGCCCGCAAGATGGGTTACGTGGTCAAGCTGCTGGCCATCGCGGAGCAGCACGACGGCGACGAGCCCGACGGGCACGGGCCCGGCGGCGGGAGGCCGGACGGCCATCCCGGTGAGGTGGCGGTGCGGGTGCACCCGGCCATGGTCCCCGCCGACCACCCGCTCGCCTCGGTGCGCGACAGCTTCAACGCCATCTTCGTGGAGGGCGCCGCCGTCGGCGACCTGATGTTCTACGGCCGGGGCGCGGGCGGGTCACCCACGGCCAGCGCCGTGCTGGGCGACGTCATCGACGCCGCGCTCAACCGCACCCGGGGCAGTCACGCCACCGTCGGCGCACTGGCCAAAGCCCGCATCCGCCCGATCGACGAGATCGAGAGCGCCTACTACATCAACCTCGACGTCTTCGACCGGCCCGGGGTGCTCGCCGCGGTCGCCGGGGTGTTCGGCCGCCACGACGTGAGCATCCGCTCGATGGAGCAGGAGGGGCTCGGCGGCGAGGCCCGGCTCGTGTTCATCACCCACGTCGCCCGCGAGGCCGCTGTGCAGGCCACCATCCGCGACCTCCACCACCTCGACGCCGTCGACCGCATCACGTCGGTCCTGCGCGTCATCGGCCAGTAGGACGGCATCCGTGAAGTACGTCTCCACCCGGGGCCGGGCGCCCGTCCTCGACTTCGCCGACGTCCTGCTGGCCGGGCTGGCCAGCGACGGCGGGCTGTACGTGCCCGAGGCGTGGCCGAGCCTGCCCGACGGGTGGAGCGCGCCCCAGCCCTACGCGCAACTGGCCGCAGAGGTGCTGTGGCCCTACGTCGAGGGCTCGCCGCTCAGCCGCGCGGACCTCGAGCAGATGGTGGCCGAGGCGTACGCCACCTTCGACCACCCCGACGTGTGCCCCCTCGTCGAGATCGAGCCCGGCCTGTGCGTGGTCGAGCTGTTCCACGGCCCCACGCTCGCGTTCAAGGACGTGGCCCTGCAGCTCGTGGGCCGGCTGTTCGACCACGAGCTGTCGCGCCGTGGCGAACGGGCCACCGTGGTGGTCGCCACCTCGGGTGACACCGGCTCGGCCGCCATCGCCGCCTGCGTCGGCCGGCCCACCCTCGACATCGTGGTGCTGCACCCGGCCGGGCGCGTGTCCGAGGTGCAGCGTCGCCAGATGACCACCGTGGATGCCCCCAACGTGCACAACGTGGCGGTCGAGGGCACGTTCGACGACTGCCAGGACCTGGTCAAGGCCCTGTTCGCCGACACCACCCTGCGCCAGCGGGTCGGCCTGTCGGCCATGAACTCGATCAACTGGGCCCGGGTCGCGGCGCAGGTCGTCTACTACGTCACCGCCGCGGCGGCCGTCGGCCCGTGCGAGGTGGCGGTGCCCACGGGCAACTTCGGCAACGTCTTCGCCGGGTGGATCGCCCGCCAGGGGGGCGCCCCCATCGAGCGGCTGATCATCGGGTCCAACCGCAACGACATCCTCACCCGCTGGGCCCGCACCGGAGACCTGGCCCAGCTCGGCGTCGTCCCGACGCTCAGCCCCAGCATGGACATCCAGGTGTCGTCCAACCACGAGCGACTGCTGTTCGAGCTGCTCGGCCGCGACGGTGCCGCCACCGCCGACCTGATGGGACGGTTCCGGGGCGTCGGCGCGATCGAGGCGCCCCACGACCCCGCCTTCGTCGCCGCCAGCATCGACGACCGGGGCACGCTCGACGTGATCGCCGACCTGTACCGCCGCACCGGCTACATCGCCGATCCCCACACCGCCGTGGGCATCGGCGCCGCGCGCGCCTGCCGCGACGGCGACCGCGGTGTGAGCCACGACCTGCCGGTGGTGTGCATGTCGACGGCCCACCCGGCCAAGTTCCCGGATGCGGTCGAGCAGGCCATCGGCGTGCGCCCGCCCCTGCCTGCGCACCTGGCCGACCTGTTCGACCGGTCCGAGCGCTACGACGTGCTGCCCGCCGACCTCGACGTCATCCGGGGCCACATCGAGCGGTGCGTGCCGACGCCCTGATCCCGCTGTGACCGACGCCTGATCACGGGTCGGAGGCCCGCCGGGCGCGGAGAGCCCGGAGCTTGTGGCGGTTGCCGCACCGCTCCATCGCGCACCAGCGCCTGGCGCCGGGACGGGACGAGTCCACGAACACCAGC
>Ga0190275_10003727_pt1 | contig 10902 bp, 8 predicted proteins | sample Popmic550T_FD_133745 | JGI IMG/M metagenome (GOLD analysis project Ga0190275, IMG submission 133745) | Populus adjacent soil microbial communities from riparian zone of Yellowstone River, Montana, USA - 550 T | ecosystem: Environmental > Terrestrial > Soil > Riparian zone > Trees stand | place...
CGCTGGCCCCGGTGGTGGAGTAGCGCGCATGACCGATCGCGAGGTGGCCGCGCAGCGAGCTGAGGGTGGACTCGTCGAAGACCTGGGAGACCAGACCCATGTCCTTGAAGACCATGATCTGGGCCCCGTTGCTGACGGCGATCCCCGCCGACTCCTGGCCGCGGTGCTGCAGCGCGTACAGGCCGAAGTAGGTGAGCTTGGCGACCTCCTCGCCCGGCGCCCAGACTCCGAAGACGCCACAGGCGTCCTGGGGGCCGCGCTCGTGGGGGTCGAGGTCGTGGTTGAGGCGACCGTCTGCACGTCTGGCCGAGGTCAGCGGCACTCGAGCGGAACGCGAGCTCGGTGTGGGTGGCACTGCCTCATGCTATCGCGGGTGTGCCCTGCCCTGACTCCGCGGCGCGTGCGCGGCTCCCCTGTTGCCAGGGTCACGGCCACTAGGGTCGACGGCATGTCATCGGGGTCCTCCGCTTCCCGGTCGTCTGCCTGGCAGCGTCGTCTCCGCCGGCTCCAGAGCGAGCTCGGCGACTTCGGCGTCCGCAACCTGATCAACCTCGGAGCGGTCGTCGCCGCCTGCCTGCTGATCGCCTCGACGTCGGAGGTGATCCGGGCGATCGGCGCGCTGGCCGGTCTGGCCGCCCTGATCGGGATCGTCGTCCGCCGCTGGTCGGACTTCTACCCCGGGCCCAAGACGGGTCTGCTCGGCTACTTCGTCAGCGTCCGGCTGCTGCTGCTGGTCGCGGTCGGAGGCGCGTTCCTGCACCACCGGTCGGAGGCCCGGTCGCTGGAGGTGGCCCTGGCCTGGACTGCGCTGGGCATCTTGTTGCTGCTGGTGATGGCCGAGCCCTTGGTCAAGACCCTGCTGGGGACGACGAAGGTGGTGGTCCGGAACCTGCCCGGAGTGCCTCCGGTGCCCAAGGCCCCGTTCTCGCCGGGGTGGATCGCCGCCGCCAACGTGATCGCCGTCGTGGTCGGCGCGCTGTTGGTGGCAGTCGGGCTACCTGGCTGGCTGCTGCTGGTGCCCGCCCTGGCGACGCTTCCGCTGACGATGCTCACGATCCGGCACGCGGTGCGGGCGACCGCGGCCAGCCAGCGGATCCAGCGGGACACCCCGACGGCCCTGCGGAAGTACGCGCCGGCGTTCGTCGTCTACTACGCGACGACCGTCGGTGTGCGCTATCAGCTGGGGATGTGGCTCCCGTACCTGGAGCGGTTGAACAAGCCGTACGTGGTGATCACCCGCAACCCGGCGACGGTGCCCGAGATCGCCAAGCTGACCAAGGCGCCGATCTTGGTGCCGCGGACCGACAAGAAGATGTCGGACCACCTCGACTCGATGGTGGTGCCGTCGATGAAGGCGGCGTTCTACGTCCAGGGCAGCGCCGCCAACGCCACCTTCCAGCGGTATCCGATGACCCATGTCTGGCTGAACCACGGCGACTCGGACAAGCAGGCCAACTACCACCCGCGGCACGCGTCGTACACCAAGCTCTTCGTGTCCGGACAGCAAGGCGTCGACCGCTACGCCGCCCACGGCATCGACGTCCCGCCGGGGCGGTTCGCGATCGTCGGGCGGCCGCAGATCGAGTCGATCATGGTCCGGGACGAGACGCCGCCGCCCGGCACCCCGCGCACGATCTTGTATGCACCGACCTGGAAGGGTGGCCGGCCGAGCACCAACTACAGCTCGCTGCCCAACGGACTGACCATGATCAAGGCCGTGCTGGAGCGCGGCTCCACGGTGATCTTCCGACCCCATCCGCTGAGCTACAACGATCAGTCCGATGCCGCCCGGATCAAGGCGATCCACGAGCTGTTGGCCGCGGACTCCACCGCCAGCGGCCGGCAGCACGTCTGGGGCAAGCAGGCGGAGAAGACGTGGGACGTGCCGGCCTGTTTCAACGCGTCCGACGCCTTGATCACCGACGTGTCCTCGATCGCGTCGGACTACCTCGCCTCGGGCAAGCCGTTTGCCATGTGCGCGGTGTTGTCCTCCGGCGAGGCCTTCACCGCCGAGTTCCCGATGGCCCGGGTGGCATACGTGATCGAACCGGACCTCTCCACCTTGGCCGACGTCCTCGATCACCTGCACGGCGACGACCCGTTGGCCGAGAAGCGACTGGCCTACCGGTCGTACTGCCTGGGGGACAACATCGGGCCGCACGCCGCCGACGAGTTCCTGCGGATCGCGGGTGAGCTGGTTTCCTGAGCGCGAGCGTTCGCGAACCTCTCCTGTGGCAGGGTCTGCCGGGTCACCGATCCACTCCAGCGAAGGAGCCCCCGATGCGGATCCTGCGACGACTTCTCGCGCTCACCCTGGCCGCGCTGCTCGCCTCCCTGCTCGCCCCGGCCGATGCGCACGCGAGACCCAGCGACTACCCGGGGATGGCGTCCTACCCGACGTACAACAGCCGCTTCTACGACGGTCCGCCGATCGGGCACCTGGCCGGCTACGTGCCGCAGGGCATCGCGTACTGGAAGCCCAAGGACGCCTTGGTCCTCAGCTACTACGACGAGGACTACGCCGGCTCGCCGGCGCTGCTGTCGGTCCGCAACCGGCTGGGCAAGAAGAACGAGCGCAAGTGGATCAAGATCGTGGGTGGGCACGCCGGAGGTGTGGTCATCGGCACCAAGTACCTGTGGGTGGCCAGCACCGACGTCAACGACAACCCGTACGTCTACCGCTACTCGCTGAAGCGGCTGGCCCAAGCCAAGCACCGCAGCTACCTGACATACGACAAGCGCTTCCCGGTCGCGGCCAGCTCCTACGTCACTCTGCGCGGCGGCGACCTGTGGGTGGGCCAGCACAGTACGGGCCTGGTCGGCACCATGTACCGGTACGACATCGGGAGAAGGGGCAATCTGAGCAAGGGGTACAAGAGCCTGATGACCACACCGAACAAGGTGCAGGGCGCGGTGTTCAGCGGCAGCTACGTCATCTACAGCCGCTCATGGGGACGGACCAATGCGAGCACGATCACTGTGACGAACCTCGAGGCGAACACGTCGAGGAGCTTCAGTGCTCCCTCGATGACGCAGGGCGCGACGATCGCCGACGGCTGGTACTACCTCTCCACCGAGTCCGCAGCGAGCAAGTACAAGAACGGCGAGGACGACAACGGTGAGTCGATCAACCCGATCGGCAAGGTGCACTACGCCTCGGTGCGCGGGCTGAAGGGTCTGGTCTGATCCGTCAGCCCGGGCGGGAGCGCCAGACGCGCTCGAACGGCAGTCGCCACGCGTTCGGGGCGATCAGCTGGTGGATCGAGTTCGGTCCCCAGCTGCCCTGCGGGTAGGACTTCACCGGAGGAGGGTTCTGCAGCAAGGGGATCGACCGCTCCCAGAGGCTCTCGATGCCCTCTGCGGTGGTGAACAAGGTGTGGTCGTCGCGCATCGCGTCCATGATCAGCCGCTCGTACGCCTCCAGCACGTCGGCGGCGTAGGACGTCTCCTCGGTGGAGAACTGCATCGACAGCTTCTCCATCTTCATCCCCGGCCCGGGTCGCTTGCCGTAGAAGGACAGGGACACCTTGGACTCGTCGGCCAGGTCGAAGGTGAGGTGATCCGGGCCCTGGGAGCCCACTCCGGAGTTGTGCGGGAACATGCTCCGAGGCGCCTCCCTGAAGGCGATCGAGATGATCCGCTGTCCCTCGGCCAGCCGCTTCCCGGTCCGCAGGTAGAAAGGCACGCCGGCCCAGCGCCAGTTGTCCAGCCCGCACTCCAGCGCGATGAAGGTCTCGGTGTCGGAGTCGGGCGCCACCCCGGGCTCGCCTCGGTAGCCGGCGTACTGGCCGCGAACGACGTGCTCGGGCTGGATCGGCAGGAGCGAGCGGAAGACCTTGTTCTTCTCCTCGCTGATGGCGAAGGGCTCCAGCGCGGTCGGTGGCTCCATGGCGACGAACGCCAGCACCTGGAACAGGTGGGTGACCACCATGTCCTTGTAGGCACCGGTGGACTCGTAGAAACCGGCCCGCTTGTCCAAGCCGAGGGTCTCGGGGATGTCGATCTGGATGTGGTCGATGAAGTTGCGGTTCCAGATCGGCTCGAACAGGCCGTTGGCGAAGCGGAAGGCCAGGATGTTCTGAGCCGCCTCCTTGCCGAGGAAGTGGTCGATCCGGAAGATCTGCCGCTCGTCGAAGGTCTGGTGCAGCCCGGCATTCAGCTCCACCGCGCTCTGCAGGTCGGTGCCGAACGGCTTCTCCATCACGACCCGGGAGAAGTCGACCAGGTTGGCGTCGCGGATCATCTTGATCACCGCCGGCGCAGCGGCCGGTGGCACGCTCAGGTAGTGCAGCCTGGGTGCGGTGCCACCCAGCTTCTCCTCCGCCTTGGCCACGGCCGCGGCCAGGCCCTCGGCGCCGCGTTCCTGCGGCACGTAGCTCAGCCGGGAGGCGAACTCCGTCCACTGCTGATCGGTGAGTGCCCGGTGGCTGAACTGGTCGAGAGCTTCCTTGGCGAACGCCCGGAACTCGTCGTCGGCCATCTCCTCCAGCGAGGTGCCGACGATCTGGATGTCCGGGGCCAACGCCGACAGCGCCAGGTGCGCCAGTCCTGGGAGCAGCTTGCGCCGGGCCAGGTCGCCGGTGGCACCGAACAACACGATGACGTGCGGCGGCAGGGCGGGTTCGCGGTTGTGACGCGGACGGGCGCCCGGAGCCGGGTACGCGATCGTCTGTGCGGGCGGGTTGTGATCGGGCACAAGCGAATGCTCGCACCTGCGTGTAACGATCGCGCGCCGGGTCCTGCCGGGAGGGCCTCGGTCAGGCGACACGCCTCGAGCTGGCGGTCGTGATCAGCCGACGGTACCGGTCAGCCGACGGCCTGCTGTGCCAGGATCCGCCGGATCTCCACGGTCTGCTCGTCGGGGTAGCCGTCGAGGGTCGCCTCGAGATCGAAGCGGTCCGCGTCCGAGGTGAAGCTCGCCAGGTCGACCTGGAGGAGCTTGCGCTCCAGCCGCTGGGAACGAGCGTTGCTGCGCCGCACACGAGCGGCCTTGAAGGACTCCAACATGAGTTCTCCTCCATTCGAGAGTTCGTCTGGAGGCGCCATTGCCTGGACCCGTTCGTGCCGGGTCCACGGACTAGTCTAGTCGACTGGTCTGCTCTGGTCTGACACGATTCAGACGCGAGAACATGATCTTGGCCACCGATGGGAGACGCCCAGCGACCATACTGGTCTCATCGCTGGTCTGATGACCAGACGAGCTCCTCTCAGACCCGGGTGTCGCCCATCTCGTCGGACTGCCCCACAGTGAGCGCTCAGCCGGCCGCCTGGTCGGCCAGGCCCTGCAGGAACAGAGTCTCGGCCACGCAGGCGGCCTCGAAGTCCCCCAGGTGCAGCGACTCGTCGATGCCGTGCGGCCGGGAGTCCGGATCGCCGACGGCGGTCACCAGGATGGCTGCTTGCGGAAAGGCGTCGGCGAACTCGGCCACCAGAGGGATAGAGCCGCCCTGCCCCACCAGCACCGGTTCGCGTCCCCACGCAGCGGTGAAGGCGGTCCGCGCCGCGGCGGCGACCGGGCCCTCGAAGGGGATGGTCGCCGGCTCACCGGTGTCGCCATCGGTGACGGTCACCCGTGCGTTCCAGGGGGCGTGCTCGATGAGGTGCGCGCGCAGTCGCTGCAGGGCGAGCCGCGCGTCATCGCCGGGCGCCACCCGCAAGCTGATCTTGGCCCGAGCACTCGGGATCAGAGTGTTCGACGCCCTCGCCACCGGGGTGGCGTCCAGGGCGATCACCGCGACGGCCGGCCGGTTCCAGAGCCGCTCGACCACGCTGCCCGAGCCGAGATAGTCCACACCGTCCAGCACCCCGGACTCTTCTCGTAGCCGGTCGGGCGGATACTCGAGGTCCGGCCCCGGCCCGTGGTGCAGCCCGGCGATCGCCACGTTGCCCTGCTCGTCGTGCAGCGTGGCGAGCAGCCGACACAACGCGGTCAGGGCGTCCGGAGCCACTCCTCCGTACGCCCCGGAATGCACCGCGTGGTCGAGCGTCCGCACCTCGACGATGCAGTCGGCCAGCCCGCGCAGGGTCGTCGTGAACGCAGGCTCACCGACCGCCCAGTTGCCGGAGTCGGCGATCACGTACACGTCGGCGAGCAATCGGTCGTGGTGGTCGGCCAGGATCCGCGACAAGGTGGGTGAGCCGATCTCCTCCTCACCTTCGACGAACACCGTGACGCCGACCGGCGGCCGTCCGCCGAAGGCCCGCAGCGCGGCCAGGTGCACAGCGAAGCCGCCCTTGTCGTCACTCGAGCCGCGCCCGTACAAGCGACCGCTTCGCTCGGCGGGTCGGAAGGGCAGGGTGGTCCACTGCGCCTCGTCCCCGGTCGGCTGGACGTCATGGTGGGCGTACAGGCAGATCGTCGGCATGCCGGGCGGCGCCGGGAACCGACCGAGCACCGCTGGTCCGCCGCCGGCACCGACGACCTCCACCTCCGGGCAGCCGGCGCGGGTCAGCAACGCGGCAACCGTGTCCGCGCTGGCGCGAAGGTCACCGGCCCGCTCGGGGTCGGCGCTGATCGACGGAATGGCCACCAGTGCCTCGAGATCGGCCCGGACCACGGGCATCAGGTCGCGCACAGTACGTGCCAGCTCGGTCACGGGCGGAGCCTCTCGGGAGTGCAGGAGCGGTTCTGGGCGACATGCTTTTCGTCGTCCAGAACCGCGACGAACGAGCGAGATTCGCGGAGCTCCGTGAACGCGGAGCGCGGAGCGCGACAGGCAACAGATTCCATGGAGGGAGGTTAGTGGTGCGTCTTCCCATCAGCTCACCGATCGGCGACACCACGAAGGCCTGACAGCCAATAGGATTCTCACCGAACCGACCTTCACCGGGTCAAGAAATCACACACTCAGGGGTGTCATGAGTCACGAGGGTGTCAGCCAGCAGACCGCCGCAGCCGTCCTGTCCGACGCGGTGCAGAAGGTGATCAGCACACAGCAGGAGGCGATCGCTGCGGGGGCCGCGATCCTGGCGGAGTCGGTCAGCAAGAGCGGCGTCGTGCAGGTGTTCGGGACCGGGCACTCCCGCTCGTTCGCGATGGAGATCGCCGGCCGTGCCGGCGGTCTGGTTCCTGCCAACAAGATCGCCATCACCGATCTCGCCTTCTTCGGGCCCAAGTCGATCGACGAGGTGATGGATCCGCACCTGGAGAGGGACGACACCCTCGCCGCGCAGCTCCTCGACGTCCACGAGATCCATCCCGAGGACGTGTTCATCATCTGCTCCAACTCCGGAGGCAACGGATCGACCGTGGAGCTGGCCCGGCTGGTCACCGAGCGCGGGCACAAGCTGATTGCGGTCACCTCGATGGACCACACAACCAACATCACGTCGCGGCATCCGAGCGGCAAGAGACTGTTCGAGTACGCCGACGTGGTGATCGACAACTGCGGCGCCTTCGGCGACGCCGTGCTCGAGCTACCGGACGCGCCCGACGGCTCGCCGCAGGGACCGATCCTCGCCACCTCGACGGTGACCAGCGCGTTGATCGCGCAGATGCTGGTGACCGAGGCCTGCGGCCTTCTGATCGCAGCGGAGCAGCCGGTGCCGGTGCTGATCTCGGCGAACATCCCCGGCGGCGACGAGCACAACGACCGGTTGCGAGCCGCGTACGCGGATCGGGTGAAGCAGGGCGCGCCCTGACCGAGCACCTGCAACCTGCTGACGCTCCCCCTCCGGTCGCCACGCTCCCATTGCAGTGGGAGCGTGAGCGCAGCGAAGGGAGCGTGAGCGAGGTTTGTGTTGTCAGTGGCCGGCTGCGGCCATCGCGCTGGGGATGGGAGCAGCCCACGCGCTCCGGATCTCATCGAGGGACACGGTGAACTGACCGTCCACGACCAGCGCGTCGCCTCCGGTGGTACCGAGTCGAGTCAGCGGCACGCTGGCCGCCTCCGCCAGGTCGGCGAGCTCGCCGGCCCGGTCGCCCGGCAGCGACACCAAGACCCGTCCGGTGCTCTCGGAGAACAGCGCTACGAACGGGTCCTCGCCGGCCAGCGACACCGACGCCCCGATCCCGCGGCGCAGCGACGACTCGACCAGCGCCTGGGCCAAGCCACCGTCGGCCAGGTCGTGCGCGCTGCTGAACAGCCCGCCTCGCGCGGCCCTGACCAGCAACTCGGCCAGCCGCTTCTCGTACGCGAGATCCAGCGCCGGCGGCAACCCACCGAGGTGTCCGTGCACGACATCGGCCCAGACCGACCCGGCCAGCTCGTCCCGGGTCTCGCCGAGCAGCCACACCTCGTCGCCGTCCCGCGCGAACCCGACCGGCACCCGCGCCGTCACGTCATCGATCACCCCGAGCACGCCGACCACCGGGGTGGGCAGGATCGCGATGTCCCCGGTCTGGTTGTAGAAGCTGACGTTGCCGCCGGTCACCGGAGTGCCGAGCTCGAGGCAGGCCTCCACCAGACCCTCGATCGCCTCGGAGAACTGCCACATCACCGCCGGGTCCTCCGGCGAACCGAAGTTCAGGCAGTCGGTGATGGCCACCGGCTGGGCGCCGCTCACGGCCACGTTGCGGTACGCCTCGGCCAGCGCCAGCTGGGCACCCCGGCGAGGGTCCAGGTAGGCGAACCGGCCGTTGCAGTCGGTGGCCAGTGCGACCCCGAGTCCCGACTCGGCGTCGATCCGCAGCATGCCGGCGTCCTCCGGCTGGGCGAGCACCGAGTTGCCGCGGACGTAGCGGTCGTACTGGTCGGTCACCCAGGACTTGTCGCACAGGTTCGGCGAACCGACCAGTCGCAGCAGCGTCTCAGCCAGCTCGGCACCGTCCGCCGGCCGGGCCAGACCTTCGACCCCGCTGGCCTGCACCCCGTCGAGCCAGTCAGGTCGAGCCAGCGGCCGAGAGTAGACCGGACCCTCGTGCGCCACGGTCTTGGGATCGACGTCGACGATGGTCTCGCCGTGCCAGTCGATGATCAGCCGGTCGCCGTCGGTCACCTCGCCGACCACGGTCGCCTGCACGTCCCACTTGCGGCAGATCTCCAAGAACGCCTCGACGTCGTCGGGCTCGACGATCGCCATCATCCGTTCCTGCGACTCGCTCATCAAGATCTCTTCGGGACTCAGGGTGGGGTCGCGGAGCGGTACGACGTCGAGGTCGACGTGCATGCCCCCGTCGCCGGCCGCGGCCAGCTCCGACGTCGCACAGGAGATCCCGGCCGCCCCGAAGTCCTGGATGCCGGTGATCAGCTTGGCTGCGAACAGCTCGAGGGTGCACTCGATCAGCAGCTTCTCCATGAACGGGTCACCGACCTGCACAGCTGGGCGCTTCGCCGGGCCATCAACCTCGAACGTCTCGGACGCCAGGATCGACGCCCCGCCGATGCCGTCGCCACCGGTCGCCGCGCCGTACAGGATGGCCTTGTTGCCGACGCCGGTCGCCTTGGCCAGGTGCAGGTCCTCGTGCCGCAAGACGCCGACGCACAGGGCGTTCACCAACGGGTTCCCGGCGTACGAGGCATCGAAGACCACCTCGCCGCCGATGTTCGGCAGCCCAAGGCAGTTGCCGTAGCCGCCGACGCCGGCGACCACGCCGGGCAGCACCCGGGCGGTGTCGGGAGCGTCGAGCGGGCCGAACCGCAGCGGGTCCATCACCGCGATCGGCCGGGCGCCCATGGCCAGGATGTCGCGGACGATGCCGCCCACGCCGGTGGCGGCGCCCTGGTAAGGCTCCACGTAGGAGGGGTGGTTGTGCGACTCCACCTTGAACGTCACCGCGTAGCCCTGGCCGATGTCGATCACGCCGGCGTTCTCGCCGATGCCGGCCAGCAGCTTGCCGGCCGGGGTCTCCGCCGGCAGCTCGCCGAACTTGCGCAGGTGCGCCTTGGACGACTTGTACGAGCAGTGCTCGCTCCACATCACGGAGTACATGGCCAGCTCGGCCCCGGTGGGACGGCGGCCGAGGATCTCGTGGATCCGGAGGTACTCGTCCTCCTTGAGTCCGAGCTCGGCCCAGGGCTGCGGCTGGTCAGGGGTGGAGGCTGCGTTCTCGACGGTGTCGGCCACGTGGCAACGCTACCGGGGCGGGCCCGGCTCCCCGGCCGACGATCAACGGGTGAATCCCGTCGCGAGCGGCCGAGAGCCGTAACGCGGCTCTGCCTGGATCGAGGAGTGAGCAGACACGCCTTTCGTCTGCGAGTGACGAGGGAAGGCAGAGTCTTGAGCGCGGAGCGAACAGCGAGCGACGACTACACCGCGGCCAAGCACTCCAGCACGCTGGCGAAGAAGCCGCGGCCGTCCACGCTCGGCGATGTCAGCGGCTCCACGTTGTGCTCCGGGTGCGGCATCAGCCCGACGACGTTGCCCCGCTCGTTGCAGATCCCGGCGATGTCGTTCAGGGAGCCGTTGGGGTTGTCGAGATAGCGGAAGACGACCCGGCCCTCACCCTCCAGCCGGGCCAGCGTCTCGGCGTCGGCGACGTAGCGTCCCTCGCCGTTCTTGAGCACGATGGTGATCTCCTGGCCCTTCGCGAAAGCCGTGGTCCAGGTGGTATCCACCGACTCGACCCGTAGCCGCTGGTCGCGACAGACGAACGTCTGCCGCTCGTTGCGGATCAGGGCACCCGGGAGCAGGTGCGCCTCGCAGAGCACCTGGAAACCGTTGCAGATGCCGAGCACCGGCATGCCCCCTCCGGCCGCGCGGATGATCTCAGTCATCACCGGAGCGAATCTGGCGATGGCGCCGCAACGCAGGTAGTCCCCGTACGAGAACCCACCCGGCAGGATCACCGCGTCCACACCGGACAGCGCATCGCTGCCGTGCCAGAGCGCGACCGGCTCGGCACCGGACAGACGGACCGCGCGCAGGGCATCGTGGTCGTCGAGTGAGCCGGGGAACGTGACGACGCCGATCCGTGGTGCCATCAGGCCTCGTCCAGACCGGCGCCGCGGTCCGAGCCGTCGA
>Ga0190275_10003728_pt1 | contig 10900 bp, 5 predicted proteins | sample Popmic550T_FD_133745 | JGI IMG/M metagenome (GOLD analysis project Ga0190275, IMG submission 133745) | Populus adjacent soil microbial communities from riparian zone of Yellowstone River, Montana, USA - 550 T | ecosystem: Environmental > Terrestrial > Soil > Riparian zone > Trees stand | place...
AGCGTGGACACCGAGGCGAGGCACGGCGCGGCCCTACCCGTCAGCGAGCCTGGCCAATACTCGCGCCCGGGCAGGAGTCAAGCGCGCATCGGGGGGGTAGCGCCGCCCTGCCATGCCCGTTCTCGCCCATCTCGGCGCCCTGCTCGAGCCGCTGCTGTTCCTGCCGGCGTTCGTCGTTGTCATCGGCGCGATCGTGCGCAACCTCTTCAAAGGAGCACCATGAACCGCTCAGACACCCGTACGCCGGCGCAGCTGTATGCGTTGCTGTTCGGGATCACGCTGCTCGCCGTCGGGATCCTCGGCTTCATCGCCGACTCCGCGTTCGATACCGGCTCGAACGTCCAGGGCAGCGACTTCATCATCTTCGAGGTCAACGGCTGGCACAACCTCGTCCACATTGCCTCCGGCATCGCCGGCATAGCGCTGTCGCGGCGCGCGGACTCCGCCCGACTGTTCGCGCTCGGGTTCGGCGCGGTCTACTGGTGGTCACGATCTGGGGCTTCGCGGACGGCAACGACGTCTTGGCGCTGATCCCGGTCGACGCGGCCGACAACGTGCTGCACCTCGCGATCGCCGCGCTCGGCATCGGCGCCGGCCTCGCCTCCTCGCCGACCCCCCGGGCGCGCCGGGAGGCAGTCTGAGCGACGGCGTCGGCCCGCTCCAGCCCACGGGCTACTGCCCCCGACGCCGCCGGGGGAACGAGCCGTGCCGTCGCGGTTGAGCGGCCACACGCAGCCATGAGCAGGGAGCGCGCGCCGGCGTAGCGCAGGGACTGCTGCGCGCGCGGCCGGATACCCAGCCGTGCTGAGCGGTTCGACCTGTTGGGTTCAGCATGTCGTTGCTCAAGGGTCACCCGGAGGAGCCATATTCCGTGCAGGAGTGGCGCGCACGAGCGTCTGCGGCCCGCGCCCGCCGCGGTGCTGACGCGTGGGACCGCGCGGTCGGTGAGGGCGCGGCGCTCGGCTGTGAGGACGCAATCGCCTACGCCCTCGACGAGCCGCGCGCGCTCACATAACCAGGGACGACGCAGCTGAAGTCGCCCGGCGAACTGGCCCATCAACTGGCCCGCGGCGCACGCGAACGTCCGCAAACCCTTACACAGAGCCAAACGCACGCGTCCCGCGATCCAACTTGAAAGCCGGCGGGCCGGAGACGGTCCCGAGGGTTCGAATCCCTCCCCCTCCGTTCTGAGTCTCGCGAGCTAGAGCGAGATCTGGCGCTTTGGCTCGCTCTCGCAAGCGAGCGCGTGTGTCTAGGACAGCGGGCGAGTACGTTCGTCTTCGGTCAGCGGGAGCTCGAGTCCCAGGGCCGTGGCGGCTGGTGCCCGGCGATCTACGCCGCGGCCCGGGAGTGCCGGTGTGGTGGCCGGCACCCCGGTTGTTGCGCGAGAGACGCTTCGCGAAGGGGGAACGCATGACCATTACCGACCACGGTGCGGCACTGCGGGCGTTTCGGTCGTCGAGCGCCGGACGCTCGCAAAAGACGACACGCGGGCGTCTCTTCCGGAGTGAACTGGCGCTCGGTCCCACCCGAATCCGTGCGTCGTCCCAGGCGCGGGCATAACTCCTCGCCTGGGTGTACCGAGAGCAGGGCCAGTCACGCCCTCCTACCTCGGCTCTGCGAGTCGCGTCGCGCCGCACCGGGAAGCGAGATGTCATTCATCTCCCGAACTGGCGGAAACAGACCGCAACCTGCGGACCTGCAGGTCACCGCGAGGAGTGGAAGAAAGCGCGCGCTTTCCAGGCATTCCGGCACCGTTCGAGAGCCCCGACCGCCCGACTGAAAGGCGCGAGCGCCGGGCGCCGGGACGCGGAGGTACGATCGCGGACCCTCATCGAGAGCGCGCGCAAGACGACGGTCCGCGGGCGCGTTGTCCCGAATCATGGGAGAATGCAGAGGACTGGTAGGGCGCGCCGTCATCGTCGCGGCGCTCGCGGGTCTTGCGGCCGCGCCGAGCGCCGAGGCCGCGTGCGGCTCGCCGGGCAACAACGAGATCGTCGTCGAGAACTGCAGGCCCGGGAATCCCGCGAGCGAATGGGATGTCGCCGGCGCGGGTGACCCCGGCATCCAGGGCTTCGCGACCGACATCTCGGTCGCCCAGGGCGGGACGGTGCGCTTCAAGGTCGATACGACCGCTTCGGACTACCGCCTCGACATCTACCGCATCGGCTACTACGGCGGTGCGGGCGCCCGCCTGGTCGCCACGGTGCAGCCCTCGGTCGCGCTCCCCCAGAGCCAGCCCGCCTGCGATGAGGACGGAGCGACCGGCCTGATCGACTGCGGGAACTGGGCGCAGTCCGCCTCCTGGGCGGTGCCGCCCGCAGCCACCTCGGGCATCTACTTCGCCAAGCTCGTGCGTGAGGGCGGGGTCACGGGCGCCAGCCACGTCGTCTTCGTGGTCCGTGACGACGACGGCGCCTCCGACGTGCTCTTCCAGACTTCCGACACGACGTGGCAGGCCTACAACGACTACGGCGGCAACAGCCTCTACACCGGCAATCCTGCTGGGCGGGCCTACAAGGTCTCGTACGACCGCCCCTTTTCCACGCGCGAGAACGCCGACGAGGACTGGGTCTTCAACAGCGAGTATCCGATGGTCCGCTGGCTCGAGCGCAACGGCTATGACGTCAGCTACTCGACCGGTGTGGACAGCGATCGCCTCGGCGCCGAACTGCGCGAGCACGCAACCTTCCTCTCGGTCGGACACGACGAGTACTGGTCCGGGACCCAGCGCGACAACGTGGAGGCCGCGCGTGACGTGGGCGTGAACCTCGGCTTCTTCAGCGGCAACGAGGTCTTCTGGAAGACCCGCTGGGAGGACGACCACCGCACGCTCGTCTCCTACAAGGAGACGCACGCCAACAGCAAGATCGATCCGCAGCCGATCTGGACCGGCACCTGGCGCGATCCTCGTCCGTTCAACCCCGACGGCGGTCAGCCCGAGAACGCGCTGACCGGCACGATCTTCACGGTCAACTCCGGCTCGGCCGCGCTCCGGGTGCCGGCCGAGGACGGCAAGCTGCGGTTCTGGCGCGGCACCGCGGTGGCCGGGCAGCCGGCAGGGGCGGTCTCGGAGCTCACCGCCGACACGATCGGCTACGAGTGGGACGAGGACCTTGACAATGGGGCGCGTCCAGCCGGGCAGATGCGCCTGTCCTCGACCACCGTGAGCGGCGTCGAGAAGCTGCAGGACTACGGCTCCACGTACGCCGATGGCTCGGCGACCCACAACCTCACGCTCCATCGCGACCCGAACGGCGCCGGCGAGGACGCGCTGGTCTTCGGCGCCGGCACGGTCCAGTGGCCATGGGGGCTCGACGGCGAGCACGACCGCGGCACCTCGGCCCCGAACGCCTCGATGCAGCAGGCCACCGTGAACCTGCTGGCCGACATGGACGCCCAGCCCATGTCGCTGCAGCCCGGCCTCGCGGCGGTCACCGCATCGAGCGACGCGACGGCGCCGACATCCGCGATCACCGTGCCAGGAGGCGGCGCGACGGTCGAGCAGCGGTCGACCGTCACCATCCGCGGCACCGCCGCCGACACGGGTGGCCGCGTCGGCGCCGTCGAGGTATCCGTCGACAATGGCGCCAGCTGGCATCCGGCCAACGGGCGCGAGGCGTGGAGCTACAGCTGGACCCCCGAGCGACTCGGTGCCGTCACGCTGCTCAGCCGCGCGGCCGACGACAGCGGCAACCTCGGCGCCGCGTCCGCCGGGCGATCCGTGATCGTCACCTCACGGTCCTGTCCCTGCACGCTGTTCGGCGCCATGGTCCCCGGCGACACGGCGATCAACGACGGAATGCAGATCGAGGTCGGCGTGCGGTTCCGGGCCGACCAGAACGGCGTCATCACGGGCCTGCGCTACTACAAGGGCGCGACCTGGACCGGAACGCGCGTCGGCCACCTCTGGAGGGAGGACGGCACCCTGCTGGCCACGGCCAACTTCACCGGGGAGTCCGGGTCCGGCTGGCAGCAGGCGACGCTCTCACCGGCGGTCGCCGTCACCGCGGACGCAACGTACGTCGCCTCCTACCTGTCCAGCGACAACTCCTACGCGGCCGACAGCAACTTCTTCACGACGCCGTTCGACGCTGCGCCCTTGCACGCACCGGCCGCCGCGAACGGCGTCTACCGCTATGGCGGCGGCTTCCCGACCGAGACCTTCGAGGCGAGCAACTACTGGGCGGACGTCGTCTTCGCGCCCGCCGGTCAACCGGCCGACCAGGACCCGCCCACGATCACGGCCGTCGTGCCCCCCGACGGCAGCGTCGGCGCCGACCCGGCGACGAAGGTGAGCGCGGCGTTCGACGAGGCGCTCAACGCGTCCACCGTGACCCAGGACACCATGCAGCTGCGCGACCCCGGCGGCGCACTCGTGCCGGCAGCCGTCACCTACGCGCCGGCAGCGCACACCGCCTCGCTCACACCCACCGCCCGCCTGGCCGCCGCCACCCGCTACACGGCGACGGTCACCACCGGCGTGAAGGACGCGGCGGGCAACGCGCTCGCCGCCCCACGCGCCTGGTCCTTCACGACCGCGAGCCCGGCGGGTCCCGGTCCGGATGGGGAGCCGAGCGAGACGCCTCCCGGCACCGGCCCGCTCGGCACCTCTCCCATCGGCCTGGGCGCTGGGCTGGGCACCGGGACCGCTGCCACGCCGGTCACCGCGCGACCGTCTCCCGATCGTGTCGCGCCGCGCGTCCGGGTGAGCCCGCGCAGCACGCGGGTGTCGCGCAGCGGCACCGCCAAGCTGCGCGTCGCCTGTCCAGCCGGCGAGCGGAGGTGCCGGGTGACGCTTCGCCTGCGGCTCGCGGGTCGCCAGGTCGCGACCCGGACCCTGACCGTCAACGGCGGCAGAGCGCGGACCTTCGCGCTCCGGCTGAGCCGCAGCGCTCGTCGCGCACTCGTAAGCAAGCGCTTCCTGCGTGTCACCGCTGTCGCCGCGGCGCGCGACTCCGCGGGCAACCGCGCCACGACACGGACCTCGATCCGCCTTCGCGCCCCGGGGCGCTGAGGCATGCACACGACCATGAGAAGGGCGGGAACCGTCATGTCCCCAAAGACCATCCGCAGAACCGTCGTCACGGCGCTCCTCACCGCGGCTGCCGGGTTCCTGACGGCCTCGCCCGTCCAGGCACAGACGCCGAGCGAGGGGCCCGGTGGCCCCGTGCTCGTCGTCACCGACCCGGGTGATCGCTTCGGGGAGTACTACGCCGAGATCCTGCGCGCAGAAGGACTGAACGAGTTCGCCGTCGCCGACGTCGGGTCGCTGAGCGCGCAATCGCTTGCCGGCCATCAGGTCGTCGTGCTGGCGGAGACCGGGCTCAGCGTCGCCCAAGCCGGCCTCCTGCAGTCCTGGGTCCAGGGCGGCGGCAATCTCATCGCGATGCGCCCCGATCCCAGGCTGGCGGGGCTGCTCGGGCTGGGCTCCGACACCGGCGATCTCCCCAACGGCTACCTGCAGGTCGCGCCCGGCCGCGGCATCACCGGCGAGCCCATCCAGTTCCACGATACGGCCGACCGCTGGACGGTCGCGGGCGCCACGACCGTCGCGACGCTCTACTCGAGCGCCACGGCGGCCACGTCGAACCCAGCCGTGACGCTGCGCAGCGTCGGCTCGGCGGGCGGCCAGGCCGCCGCGTTCACCTACGACCTCGCGCGCTCCGTGGTCTACACGCGCCAGGGCAACCCGGCCTGGGCGGGTCAAGAGCGCGACACCGCGATCGGGGGAGGCCAGCTGATCCGCTCGGACGACCTCTTCTTCGGGGGCGCCGAGCCCGACTGGGTCGACCTCAACAAGGTGTCGATCCCGCAGGCTGACGAGCAGCAGCGGCTGCTGGCCAACCTCGTCACGCAGATGAGTACGGACCGCATGCCGCTGCCGCGCTTCTGGTATCTCCCGCGCGGCGAGAAGGCGGCCGTGGTGATGACCGGGGACGACCACGCGAGCGGTGGGACCACGGGGCAGTTCAATCGCTTCAAGGCGGCCAGCCCGGAGGGCTGCTCCGTCGCGGACTGGGAGTGCGTCCGGGCCTCGTCGTACGTCTTTCCGGGGACTTCGATCCCCGGTGCGGAAGGCTTCGAGGCCGACGGGTTCGAGCTCGCGCTGCACCTCAGCACGGGCTGCGCGAACTTCACCCGCGGGTCACTCGCCGCGAACTGGAGTGACCAGCTCCCGGCGTTCAGGAGCGCGTTCCCGACCATCGATGCCCCGACCACGAGTCGCACGCACTGCATCGCGTGGAGCGACTGGGCGAGCGAGCCGATCGTCGGGCTGGCGAACGGCATCCGGCTGGACACGAACTACTACTACTGGCCCGAGGGCTGGGTGAACAACCGCCCGGGGATGTTCACCGGCTCGGGCATGCCGATGCGCTTCGCCGATCTCGACGGCTCGATGATCGACGTCTACCAGGCGGCGACGCAGCTGACCGACGAGTCGGGCATCGACTATGCCGCGCACATCGAGGCGCTACTCGACGGCGCGCTCGGGTCCCAGGGCTATTACGGCGTCTTCACGGCCAACATGCACACGGACTTCGCTCAGCACGACGGCGCGGACGCGATCGTGGCCGGAGCCAGGCAGCGCAATGTGCCGGTGATCTCAGCGCGGCAGATGCTCGAGTGGCTCGACGGTCGCAACGGCTCGTCCTTCGGCGACCTCGCCTTCAGCAGCAACCGGCTGCGGTTCTCCGTCGAGCGCGGCGGCGCAGGTGCACGCGGACTGGAGGCGATGCTCCCGGTCGACGGACCCACCGGCGAGCTCTCGTTGGTCACCCGCGGGGGCGCGGAGATCACGACGTCCGCCCGCACGGTCAAGGGCATCGAGTACGCGGCCTTCGACGCTGCCGCCGGCGACTACGAGGCGACGTACGGCACGGTGCCGTCCGGACCCGGGCCGCCCGACACGACGATCACCGAGTTCGCGGTGACCGGGAACTCCGCGCGCGCCGCGTTCACGTCCAACGTTTCCGGCGCGCGGTTCGAGTGCCGGATGGACGGCGCCCCGTTCGGTCCGTGCACGAGCCCGGCGTCCTACACCGGCCTGGCCAGCGGTCAGCACACGCTTCAGGTGCGGGCGGTCGACACGGCGGGGGGCATCGATCCGACGGCCTCCGAGCGCACGTTCACCGTGACGTCCGCCACCGCGCCCGGCGGGCAGCTGCCGCCGCCGGGAGGCGAGTCGGGCCGGCCGCGTGCCACCGCTCCGACGCCCGCTGGGGGCGCCGTGCTCGGCGGCTCGCAGTCCGGCACCGATCGCCTGGCGCCGCGGGTCATCGTCCGGCCGCGCCGAGCGCGGGTTTCGCGCACGGGTGCCGCGACGCTGCGCGCCAGCTGCCCGTCCGGGGAGCTGAGCTGCCGGGTGCGACTGCGCCTGCGGCTCGGGAGCGTCTATGTGGCGACCCGGACGCTGAGTCTCGCGGGCGGGACGACACGGAGCTTCCGGCTGCGACTCAGCCGCGGCGCGCGGCTTCGCCTTGCGCGCAAGCGCTCGCTGCGGGTCACCGCAGTCACGACTTCCCGCGATGCGGCGGGCAACCAGGTCACGGCTCGGATGGCCGTACGCCTGCTGGCGCCTCGGCGGCGCTAGATCCCATCAGGGATGACGGGTCACACGACACAGGACCAACAAGGAAGAGCCCCATGCTGAGCAGTTCAACAACACGAAGGATCGTCACGGCGGCCGTGGTCGCCGCTGCTGTAGGGCCGCTAGGTGCGGCGACCGCCAGTGCGGCGACCGTGACGAGGTCGGACGACACCGCCGCCGACTTCTCGGCAGGCACGCCGAGCAGCACCGTGGTCCGCGCGACTGGTGCGGATGGGGCAGTGGAGCTCGCGCGCACACTCGAGGAGCCGTTCGACGGCACGGTCCTGCCCGCCGGCTGGGTCTCGACCCCCTGGTCCACAGGCGGCGCGGCCACCGTGGCCGATGGCACGATGCTCGTCGACGGCACCCGTGCCGACAGCGGCGTGACGGCGGGCCCCGGCAGCTCGATCGAGTTCCGGGCCACGCTGGGATCCCAGCCTTTCGCCCACGTCGGCTTCGCGACGGACTTCAACGTCCAACCGTGGGCGATGTTCAGCACCGGCCCCGACGGCGGCGGCAAGGTCTATGCACGGACGTCCAACGCCGATGGCGCCACAGCGATCAACTTCGAGGTCCCGGCGGTCTCCGCGACCGCTGCGCACACCTACCGGATCGACTGGACTGCGACCGGCTTCGTCTACTCCGTCGACGGCGTGTCTGTCGCCACCCACCCGATCCCGCTGACCGCAGCGATGCGCGCACAGGCCAGCGACTTCAACCCGGACGCCGCGGGCGTCTCGATCGATTCCATGGTCCTCACCACGCACAAGCCGTCCGGCACGTTCATCTCGCGGACCCTCGACGGCGGCGATCCGCGGGTGAGCGGACTGTCGTTCACGGCGACGAGGACCACTCCCAGCGGGACCGCGATCGCGTATGAGACGCGCACGGCCACGAGCGCCGCAGCGCTGGCCAGTGCCCCTTGGGCGCCGCTCAGCGCGAGCGGCGCGGTGACGAGCGCCAAGGCGCGCTACCTGCAGTACCGCGCGAACTTGGACACGACCGTCGCAACGGCCACGCCGCGGCTCGACAAGGTCGACGTCGCGTTCACGATCGATGACGCGGCTCCGAACGTCACGATCAACGGCGTCGCGGTATCCGCCGCGACGGCGAGGGTGACGTTCAGCTCCGACGACGCCTCGGCGGCGACCAGGTGCAAGCTCGACGGCGCGGCGTTCGCCGCCTGCACGAGTCCGGCCGAGTTCAGCGGCCTCGCGCACGGGTCCCACACGATCGTCGTGCAAGCGACGGACGCAGACGGGAACGTCGGCTCCGCCACCAGGACGTTCGTGGTGGACACGCGTGCGCCGGCCGTCTCCATCGGTCAGGTCGCGGTCAACGGCGACAGCGCGACGGTCGCGTTCAGCTCCGACGATGCCTCGGCGGCGATCAAATGCAAGCTCGACGGCGCCGCGTTCGCGGGCTGCACCAGCCCGGCGGTGTTCAAGAACCTCGCTTCCGGAGCTCACACGGTCGTGGTGCAGGCGACGGATGCAAGTGGAAACGTCGGCTCCGCCACACGCGCGTTCAGCGTCGCGCCGGGCGCCGGCAACCCCTACACGCCGAGCGGTGGAGACCCGGCGGACGCGACCGCGCCGAAGGTGCGTGTCAGCCGGACCGTCCGGGTCTCCAAGCGGGGCATCGCCGCGGTCCAGGTCACGTGCCCGCAGGCGGAAGTGCGATGCCGGGTGACCGTGAAGCTCAAGCGAGGCGGCAAGTGGATCGCCCGCAAGACGCTGACCGTATCCGGTAACACCACGCGGACGTTCGCGCTCAAGCTGTCGAAGGCCACGCGCTCGATGCTCGCGCGCAGCCGCCGGCTCAAGGTCACCGCTGTGGTCGCCGCGCGCGACGCGGCCGGCAACAGCAGGACGAAGCAGTCTCGGATGACGCTGCTCGCGCCGTCCCGCTGAGCCTCCGCTGACAGACCGGCGCCGCGGCGGACCTTCCGCCGCGGCACCGCCGCGGCGTTGCGAGTGGCCGCCGGCATCCTGCACCTGCGCCCAACCTTGCGGGTAGCTGAAAGCAATAGCCGGCAGCAGGCGAGGCGTCCGCCGTAGTCCTGGCTGAGCCGCGCATCCGTCTCGGACAAGGACCAGCCAGTTGGCTCTCGTTGCCGTGGAGCCAGAGTGGTCTGCGACAACCAGCATGGATCCCGGCTGGTGGTGCGGGGACTGGCCGCCCGGGGGTCGAACCGCACCAGTCCTATGTCGAATGACGTCGGCGCCACTGTCGGTTTCTGCGCGCGCTCGAGACTGCCGGGCCGATGCAGCATGACCAGGCGCAAAGGCTCTCCAAGCAGTACGGACTCGACCTCGAGCGCGATTCCGCGCTAACGCATGCATGCGAGCCACTCGTGACTAAGCGCCCCGTCCGAGCGGCGACCGACCGCGGCCGAGCATTCCTGGACGCGTGGGAGTCGAGATCGCTCCCGAACGCGTAGGTCGGCCGAGCACTGATTTCGCGCAAACAGCACTCGCCAGCGCGGGCCGCCCGGTTCTTCGTTCTCGTCCGATCGGGGCGGCTCGGGAACAACCTTCGGGCGCCTCGCTTGGGCTGGGAGTGGGCGCCCTTTCGGTACGTTGAGTGTTCCGAGCGCCGCGGGCGACTCTGACGCTCCCGGGGATTGTCTCGCGTATAGCGCGAGTGGCGATTGGAGTGGACGGGACGGGACGTCAGGCGCTTGAACCGCGTGTGAGGCGGTCGCCACGGTTACAAGGCTCTGGCCTTCATCCCACTTCCACGAACAGCGTGTGCTCGCCGGGCTCGACTGCGTCGTGACCTCCACGCCGCGATTGGTCGCGCGTGCGTTCCAGCTGACTTGGCGTCCGTCAAGAGTCACGGAGCGCGCCTGCGAGCCGGTTGGAATGGTGTGTCCTATCCATAGCCGTCTTACCGGACCACCGTGAACGCCGCGGAGGCACCCATACCTACGGCTCGGGACGCGCCGCCCCTGACTCCGAGACTGGCCCATTAACTGGCCCACGGCACCACGCCTACCCGCAAACCCTTACGCTGAGCCAAGAACGGCCACCCGGCCGTTCATCTTGAAAACCGGAGACGGGGCAACTCGTCCGCGGGTTCGAATCCCGCCCCCTCCGTAGGAGCGAACCCTGCGCGGCGGCGGAGCTAGGCGGTCGTCGCTTCCAGGCGGAGCCGGGGCGCCGCTTGGCGAGGCTCCTAGGTCGCGTCGAGGGCGAGAAGGTTGCGGCGGCTGTTGGACAGGCGGCCCCATGAGAGGGACGGACTGAGGTTGGTTGCATCCCTGGCGGCCCGCCCGGCTGAGGCTCAGCCGCCGCGCCCGCGCAG